>VFQT010000814.1_pt1 | contig 42017 bp, 40 predicted proteins | sample 3512381 | NCBI WGS metagenome assembly VFQT01 (sample SAMN10412376, study PRJNA504923) | tailings metagenome | isolation source: Relicate 2 Philex TSF3 active mining site | place: Philippines: Tuba, Benguet | collected 2017-08-29 | reverse complement strand
TGATTTGGCCGCCATCCTCACCAATCTGCAGGCCCGCGATGTGCTCTTCGTCGATGAGATCCATCGGCTGTCGCCCGTGGTCGAGGAAGTGCTGTACCCCGCGATGGAGGACTATCAGCTCGACATCATGATCGGCGAGGGTCCGGCTGCGCGCTCCATCAAGCTCAGTCTGCCGCCGTTCACACTGGTCGGTGCCACCACTCGAGCGGGACTGCTGACTTCGCCGCTGCGCGATCGTTTCGGCATCGTGCAGCGGCTCGAGTTTTACGACGTGACTGACCTGACGAACATCGTGCTGCGCTCGGCGGGCATTCTCGGGGTACCGCTCGAGGAGGATGGCGCGGCCGCGATCGCGGCGCGCGCGCGGGGTACGCCGCGCATCGCCAACCGGCTGCTGCGCCGCGCACGCGACTATGCCGAGGTACGTGGCGACGGTCGCATCACCTCGACGATCGCCGTGGCGGCCCTTGATCTGCTGGCCGTCGACCCTGCCGGTTTCGATGCACTCGATCGAAAGCTCCTTACCACCATCATCGACAAGTTCGAGGGCGGGCCGGTGGGCATCGACAGTCTCGCGGCAGCGATCGGCGAGGAACGCGGCACGCTCGAGGATGTGATCGAGCCGTTTCTGATCCAGCAGGGTTTTTTGATGCGCACGGCGCGCGGCCGTATCGCCACCCGTACCGCATACCAGCACTTCGGGCTGGCCATCCCCGCACGGGCGGGCGGCGCGCTGCCTCTGTTCGAGGAGGGTGCGTGAGTCCATTCAGTTGGCCGGTCCGCATCTACTGGGAAGATACGGACGCCGGTGGCGTCGTCTACTACGCCAATTACCTGCGCTATCTCGAACGTGCGCGCACCGAGTGGCTGCGTGTCAAAGGAGTCGATCAATCGCGTCTGGCGGCCGAGCAGGGCGTGCTGTTCATGGTGCTGGCGGTAAACGTGGAGTACAAGGCGCCGGCGCGGCTCGATGATCGTCTCCTCGTCACCTGCGAGGCGCTACCCGATGGGCGGACCACGGTGATCTTCCAGCAGCGCATCTACAAGGAACCGGCGGCGGCCGCGGCGGAGCGCGAACTTCTCATCGAAGCGACGGTCAGGGTAGTCTGCCTCGACGGTCGAACCATGCGACCACGACGTATAGCGGGGTACATACCTTGAACGATCTGTCCATTCTCCGACTCATGGCCGAAGCGACCATCGTGGTGCAGCTCGTCATGCTCATGCTCGCGGCGGCGTCGGTGTATTCCTGGAGCATCGTGTTTCACAAGCGTGCGGTGATTTCGCGCGCACGAGCCGACTTCGTGCGCTTCGAGACCGAATTCTGGTCAGGTGGCGATCTGGCGGCCCTCTATAAATCGATCGAAGCGCGTGGTCAGTCGCGCGGCATCGAGAGCGTATTTCAGTCGGGCTTTCGCGAGTTCGCGCGCTTGCGGCAACAGGGTGTCGAGGCGGCGGACGTGTTGCTCGAGGGCGCCCGCCGCGGCATGAAGGCGCAGCAAATCAAGGAAGTCGAATACCTCGAGAAGAGTCTCTCGACGCTCGCCACCGTGGGCTCGACGAGTCCCTATGTGGGCCTCTTCGGTACCGTGTGGGGCATCATGCATGCGTTCGTCGGCTTGGGATCCGTGCAACAGGCGACGTTGGCCACCGTTGCGCCGGGCATCGCTGAGGCGCTCGTGGCGACGGCCATAGGCTTGTTCGCTGCTATACCGGCCGTCGTTGCATACAACCGGTTCGCCGACCAGATCGGACGGCTCGAGATGCGCTATGACGCTTTTACTGAGGAGTTCTCAACTATTCTGCAGCGTCACGTGACGCGCGGCCCGCAAGCGGCGGCTTGAGCGATGGCGCAACCGAGTCGCGGGCGCAAGCCGATGAGCGAAATCAACGTCGTACCTTATATCGACGTGATGCTGGTGCTGCTCATCATTTTCATGGTGACGGCGCCGCTGCTTTCTCAAGGCGTCAAGGTCGATCTGCCTGATGCCGCTGCCGAGCCCATCGATCCTGCGGAGTTGCAGAACCGGCCGCCGCTCATTCTCTCGGTCGATTCTGCAGGGCAGCTGTACCTCAATCAGGGCGAGGACCCCGAGGCTCCCCTCAGCGACGAACTGCTCGAGGCGCGCGTTGCTGCCTTGTTGCGCAACACGCCGGGCTTGCCCGTTTTCGTCAAGGGTGATCGCACGGTGAGCTACGGACGAGTGGTCGAGGCGATGGTGCTGCTGCAGCGTGCGGGTGCCGTGAAAGTGGGCTTCCTCACCGATCCCGTGGCGGTGCCGCGCGCGGGCTCATGAGCGCGGCGGAATGTCGCGGCTGAAACCGTACCTGCTGTCCATCGCGCTGCACGCGCTGCTCGTCGCAGCGATCATATTCTTTGGGATGCGCGAGTGGCGGGAGACGGCGGAGACCCCGCAGGCGCTTGCGCTCGAAGGCCGACTGATCACGACCGAGGAGCTCGAGGGGCAGATGCGCGCGACCGACGTGGCGCCACCTCGCGAGGCCGAGCCTGAGGTCGGGACACTGCCGGAGCCAACGGTGCCTGCGGATGAGGCCAAGCAGCAGCGTGAGGCCGAAGCAAAGCGTCAACTCGAAGCAAAGCGTGAGTCGGTGCTGCGCGAAACCGAGCGCAAGCGCGTTGTCGAACAGCAGCGCGTCGCTGAGCAGCAACGCCTGGCAGAACAGCAGCGTGTGGCTGCGCAGCAACGTGAAGCCGAAGCGCAGCGGCTTGCGCAGCAGCAGCGGCAGGCCGAGTTGCAGAAACTCATCGACGAGCAGGAGCAGGCCGAACGGCGTCGAGCGCTGACTGCGCAGGCGGAAAAGGAGTCGGAACTGCAGCGTCGTCTGGCTGCTGAGCAGGCCGCAGAGCGACGGCGTGCCGAGGCTGCCCGCCGTGCTTCGCTGAGTGCACAATGGGCGGCAGCCATACAGGCGCGGGTGCAACGCGCGTGGCTGCGCCCCGACACGGCACGGGCCGGTATCGATTGTCGGGTCGCGGTGACCCAGGTGCAGGGTGGCACGGTGGTTCGCGTCGAGGTGCGCGAGTGCAACGGCGATGAGGCGGTGCGCCAGTCGATCGAGGCGGCGGTGTTTCGCGCCTCGCCGCTGCCGCCGCCCCCTGAGCCCGAATTGTTCGAACGCAATCTGGAGTTGAGGTTCCGTCCCAATGATTGAACGAATCTCTCGCGCTTTGTGCTACGGGTTGTTGACCGCGGCGCTGATGCTCGTGTCTATGTCGGCTCGTGCCCAGTTACAGGTGGACATCACCTCGGGTGTCACGGCCCCGGTGCCGATCGTGATCTCGGCGTTCACGGACGACACGCAGCCCTCATCGGTGGTGATCGGACAGGATCTGTCGCGTAGCGGACGGTTCGTGCTGCAAGAGCGCACGAGAGCCGATTACATGGTCACGGGTCGTGCGCTGCCGGCGGCCGACGGGCGCACGACGATCGAGTTCGAACTCGTCAATCTGCTCACGGGTCAGCGCCTGCTGGCCGAGCAAGTGACGGCGGCGCCCTCCGCCTGGCGCAATGCGGCCCACCGGATCGCCGATCGGATCTATCAAAGAATTCTGGGCGTGCGCAGCGCGTTCGCCACCCGCATCGCTTATGTCGCCGTCGATGGCGTGGCGCCAGCATTGCGCTATCGGCTGGTCGTGGCCGATGCCGATGGAGAGAACACGCGAACGATCCTCGACTCCCGGCTGCCGATCATGTCGCCGGCATGGTCGCCGGATGGCGAGTCGATTGCTTACGTGAGCTTCGAGACCCGAAGCGCGGCCATCTATGTGCAAACTGTGCGCACGGCCGCGCGGCGACGCGTCTCGGCTCGCGCGGGTGTCAACGGCGCGCCCGCCTGGTCGCCCGACGGCAAGCGTCTCGCGCTGACGCTGTCCTCGGCCGCCGGCAACCTCGATGTGCACGTGCTCGAACTGGAGAGCGGCACGCTGACGCGAGTGACCGAACATCCAGCGATCGATACCGAACCGGTCTGGGCGAGCGACGGTACAGCACTCTTTTTCACCTCCGATCGAGCGGGCGGTCCGCAGATCTATCGAGCGGCACCGGTGGCGGCCGCCGCCGCGCAGCGCGTGAGTTTTTCGGGCAGCTACAACGCTCGTCCCCGACCGAGTCCCGACGGTAGGCAGTTGGCACACGTGACTCGCGAGGGGGGGGCGTATCGGATCGCCGTGCTCGATTTGCAGAGCGGTGCGGTGCGTGTGCTGTCGAAGGGCACGCAGGACGAGTCGCCGGGTTTTTCGCCTGATGGGGGCACGCTGATCTACGCCGGTCGTGAGCGGGGTCAAGACGTCCTTGCCACGGTGTCGACGGATGGGCTGATTGCGCAGCGGCTCCAATCGACGAGCGGCGATGTGCGCGAACCGGCCTGGGGGCCGTTTCGGCCTTGATGCTCAGGCCGCGTGCCGTGCGATAATTTCGGCAGATTCAGGAGATACCTCGATGTTCAAAAAATCCCTTGTTGTCGCGTTGCCGCTGCTGGTTCTTGCGGCCTGCAGTTCGACGAGTCGCCAGGAAGAGGCGCCACCTGCAGAGGTGGCTCCGCCGCCCGCAGCCGTGGCAACACCAGACGATGCGGACGCCATGGCTTCGGCCGGTACCGTCGGGGAGCTGAACGCCCGCTCGGTGACGCTGCCGCCGGAGCTTGCGGATCGGCGCATCATTTATTTTGCCTTCGACAGCGATGCCATCAGCGCTGAGGATCAGGCCCTGATCGCCGCCCACGCCCGTTTTATGGCGGGCCGGACGGCTGTACGGCTGCGGCTCGAGGGTCACACCGATCAGCGCGGCTCGCGGGAGTACAACATCGGTCTCGGCGAGCGGCGGGCTCAGGCGGTGCGCCGGGCTCTCGGGTTGCAGGGCGTCGCCGAGGCGCGGCTCAGCACCGTGAGTTACGGCGAGGAGCAGCCGGCGGTCGGCGGTGAGGACGAGGCGGCTAACGCGCGCAACCGTCGCGTCGAACTCGTCTACACGGCGGAGTGAACATGCGCCGCACCGCGCTCTTCATGGCACTGGCGTTCGTCGCTCCGGCGATGGCGCAGTCCACCAAGTCTCGCCTTGAGGGGCTCGAGCAGCGTCTCGGCCAGCTCGAGGAGGTCATGAAGGGGCAGGCTCTCGTCGAGATGTCGCAGCGCGTCGATCAACTCGAACGCGAACTTCGCGAGTTGCGCGGTGAGGTCGATGCGCTAGTGCAGGCCAATGCGGCGCTCAAGAAGCAGCAGCTCGACATCGCCGCAGACCTCGAGCAGCGCCTCGCTGCCATCGAGGCACGCGAGCGTGCCGCGGCCGAGGCCGCGGCGCAGGCTGCGGCACCGGCGGGCCAGGGCGCATCGACGCCGGTCGAGGGGTCTGCGATGGAACCGGGGGCTGCCGCAGCAGATACGGGCGGCAAGTCGCCGGAGCTGCGCTATGGAGAGGCGTTTGATGCGCTGAAGGCGGGTAAATACCCCGAAGCGATCGCGGGTATGCAAGAGTTTTTGACGCTGCATCCGAACCACCCGCTCGCCGACAACGCCCAGTACTGGCTCGGGCAGACGTATTACGTCACCCGGGATTACGAGCGGGCGATTGCCGCATTCGCGGCGGTGGGCGTGCGACCCACGGATCTCGCGAAGACGCCGGATGCGCTGCTGAAAAAGGGTTTGTCCGAGATCGAGTTGAAACGCCCCGATGCCGCGCGCGCGACGCTCGCCGACCTCGTCAACCGCTTTCCGAACAGTGATGCGGCCCGCACCGCCCGCGAGCGGCTGCAAAGCCTGCGGTGAGCGTCGTCGCGTCCCCACGCCTGAAGCTCACCGAGATCTTCAGGTCCCTACAGGGAGAGGCCGACACCGTTGGTATTCCGACCGTGTTCGTTCGCCTCACGGGCTGTCCGCTGCGCTGCGGCTATTGCGATACGGCGTATGCATTTCATGGCGGCGAGTGGTGGTCGATCGAGCGGATCATCGATCGGGTGCGAGAACTCGAAGTCACCCATGTCTGTGTCACGGGCGGCGAGCCGCTTGCGCAGCCTTCGGTTCACGCGTTGCTGGCGGCGCTGTGTGATGCCGGCTACAGAGTGTCACTCGAGACGAGTGGTGCGATGTCACTGGCTGCCGTCGATCCGCGAGTGGTGAAGGTGGTCGATGTGAAGACGCCGGGCTCAGGCGAGGTGGAGCGCAATCTGTACGCTGAGCTCGATACGCTGAATGCCACCGATCAGATCAAGTTCGTGATCACGAGTCGGGCCGACTACGAATGGAGTCGTTTGCAGCTTCGCGAGCGCGCCTTGTCGAAACGTTGCAGCGTGCTTTTCTCGCCGAGCCATGCGCAACTTCCTGCGCGCGATCTGGCCGACTGGATCCTGGAGGATCGGTTGCCGGTGCGGTTACAGATCCAGTTGCACAAATATCTTTGGGGCGATGTCCCCGGGCGATGAGGGGCAGCGGATGGAAGCTCAGGCGCAGCGCATGAAAGCGGTGGTGCTGCTGTCGGGCGGGCTCGACTCCGCTACGGTGCTGGCGCTTGCGCAGGAGCGTGGCTTTACCTGCCACGCCCTTTCGGTGCACTACGGGCAGCGTCACTCCTCGGAGCTCGCGGCCGCGGCGCAGGTGGCGCGCGCGCTGGGTGCCGCAGAGCACCGCGTCATGGGCGTGGACCTCGCTGGCATCGGCGGCTCGGCCCTGACCGATGTGGCTATCGAGGTGCCCTCGACGCCGGCGGCGGGGATCCCCGTCACGTACGTCCCGGCCCGCAACACCCTGATGCTCGCGCTGGCGCTCGGTTGGGCCGAGGTTCTCGAGGCTGAGGCTCTGTTCATCGGCGTTAACGCGGTCGACTACTCTGGCTACCCGGACTGCCGTCCGCAGTTCATCGATGCCTTCCAGGTGCTCGCTGAAGTAGGGACTCGGGCCGGGGTAGCGGGCCATGCGCCACGCATCGAGGCACCACTGCTGCATCTGTCCAAGGCCGAGATCATCCGCGAGGGCGCAAGGCTCAGGGTCGACTATGCGCTGACGGTGTCCTGCTATCAGGCCGATCATGAGGGACGGGCCTGTGGTCGCTGTGATTCCTGTCGTTTGCGACGTGAAGGATTCCTCGCGGCGGGTGTGCCCGACCCAACCCGTTATGTGTAGAATTCGCGTCCGCGCGGTGGGTCCTTAGCTCAGCCGGTAGAGCAGCTCCCTTTTAAGGAGTTGGTCGACAGTTCGAATCTGTCAGGACCCAATTCCCACTCGTCCCCGGTGTCTCGACATGCCTGCCTGCAAACCGCTCACGCTTCGCGGACGCCTGCTCGGGGCCGAGAAGTCGCCGCTCGTGTGCGTGCCGCTCGTCGGGCGCAATGCGGCAGAGTTGCTCGATGAGCTCGCTCAAGTGCGAGTCGCAGGACCCGATCTCATCGAATGGCGCGCCGATTTTCTTGAGGAAAATCTGTCCCTCGCGCAGTGGCTCGCCATTGCGGCGCAGCTGCAGTCCGCAGCCGCGGAGCTGCCGTTGATTTTCACCTGGCGCTCGGCGGCCGAGGGCGGGCAGGTGGTTGCGACCGATGCGGCGGGCGTGTGCGAGATCAGCACGGCGATGGCCGCGTCGGGGCTTTTCGCGCTGATCGACCTTGAGTCGGCCGCGGACCGCGCTTTTCGCGAGCCCATCGTGCAGGCGGCGCGGCGTACGGGCACGGCCATCATTCTGTCGCGGCACGATTTTGCGACGACGCCGTCGATCGTGACGATGCTCGAGTGGTTTTCGCTGGCGCAGCAGTTGGGGGCCGATGTCGCGAAGGTGGCGGTGATGCCCCAGCAGGACGAGGACGTCCTCTCGCTGCTCGCGGCCACCGCGCAGGCGAGTCGGTCTTTGCGCATTCCGCTCATCAGCATGGCCATGGGTGCGCGCGGCGCACTCAGCCGAATCTTTGGGCACCAATTCGGTTCGAGTGTCACCTTCGCCGCGGGCGTCGCGCCCTCGGCACCAGGTCAATGGAGCGTGGCGGCACTGCGCGCCGTGCTGGCGGCCGTTACAGCTTCGGACGTTCCGCGCTGATTTACCGAGGGCTGCGAGGGGATCAACCCGCTGGTGTAAGCGTGCAGCCGCACTGCGCGAGCACGTGTGCTGCGGCTTCCGCGCCCGAATCGACCACGTGCACGAGGGAGGCATCTGCGGCCTCGATGAAGCCGTGTCCGGCAAGGTGCGCGAAGTCCACGGCTTTGGCCCAATAGTCGCGACCGATGAGCACGATCGGCATCGGTGCGATGGTGCGCGTCAGCACTAAATTAAGCGCCTCATAGACCTCATCGAGCGTACCGAACCCACCGGGAAGTGCGACCAGGGCTCGTGCGCGGAACAGGAAGTGCATTTTGCGCAATGCGAAGTATCGGAACTGGAAGGCGAGTCCCGGCGTGATGTAGGGATTCGGTTGCTGCTCGTTCGGTAACCGGATGTTGAAGCCGATCGTCGGTGCGCCGGCTTCGCTCGCGCCACGGTTGGCGGCGGCCATGAGGCCGGGGCCACCGCCTGTGGCGACAACGAGCTGATGACAACCGGGTCGGTGCAGCGCGCCGGAACTCAGATCGTATGCAAAACGGCGCGCTTGCTCGTAAAGCCCGCGCTCGGCAGGCGTCGCTGCGGAATCCTCCGGTGGGCGCACCCGCGCGCTGCCGAAGACAACGACGGTACTTTCGATGCCTGCAGCCCGCAGGTAGGTGTCGGTACGATGAAACTCGAGTGCGAGACGCACCGCGCGGGCGCTGTCGCTCTCGAGGAAGTCGAGATCGTCCTCGGCGAGCCGAAAGCTCGGGCTGGCGAGGATGGCCTTAAGGCGTTCTGCGTCGGTCTGCACGGGGTCGTCCGCAGGGCGAGGACCCGGATGGCGCTCCTTACGGGATTCGAACCCGTGTTACAGCCTTGAGAGGGCTATGTCCTGGGCCTCTAGACGAAAGGAGCGTTGGGCCGGGTGCAGGAGGGGAAGGCGCGGTATTATAGGCGCCCGCCCCAATTGCTCAAGCGGAACGAGTCAGCTTTGAATTCCACCCCCGCCTCCCCCGAGGCTGCACCCCGATTGGCGCGCATCATCCCGCGCGACGGTCACAGCATTTCCCGCTCGCGAATATCGCCGGACGCACTGCGGGTCCTCTACCGCCTGCGCGAGGCGGGTTTTCAGGCCTATCTCGTCGGCGGCTGTGTCCGTGACCTGATGCTGGGCCTCGAGCCCAAGGACTTCGATGTTGCCACCGATGCATTGCCCGAGCAGGTCAAGCGCCTGTTTCGCAACTGCCGGTTGGTGGGGCGGCGTTTTCGACTGGCGCATGTATTTTTCGGTCGCGACATCATCGAAGTCGCCACTTTTCGCGCGTCGGGTGCCCCGTTGCCTGCCGACGAGCCGGTGCCGACCCGCGACGAGCTCGACGAGGTCGATGAGGTCGACGGCACCGAGCCGGGCGAGCCTGACCTCGCGGAGGAGACTCCCGAGCCGCCCGCCGACTCGCGCGATCTGCATGATTTCGACGAGTCGCTCGAGCGGGTGGTCGATGAGAGCGGGCGCATCCTTCGCGACAACATTTACGGCAGCATCGACGATGATGTCTGGCGGCGGGATTTCACCTGCAATGCGCTGTACTACAACATCGCCGATTTCTCCGTGTGGGACTATTGCGGCGGCTTCGAGGACGTGTCGGCGCGTCGTCTGCGCCTGATCGGTGACCCCGAGACTCGTTACCGCGAGGATCCGGTGCGCATGCTGCGCGCCGCCCGTTTTGAGGCGAAACTGGGTTTCAGCATCGAGCCGGCGACCGCCGAGCCCATCGTCCGTCTGAGCGAATTGCTGGCCGGAGTTCCCGCCGCGCGTTTGTTCGATGAAACCTTGAAGCTGTTTCTGACCGGCCACGGCGCCCGCAGCTACGCCGTGCTCAAGCGGCGAGGATTGCTCGAGCCACTGTTGCCGAACCTCGCGGCGTTCGTGCGGCGCCATCCGGACAGTGCTCCCGAGCGCATGCTCATCCGCGGTCTCGAGAATACCGACGCCCGCGTGCTCGCTGACAAGCCGGTGACCCCGGCCTTCCTCTTTGCCCTGCTGATGTACGGGCCAGTGGGAGTGGAGATCGAGAAAGCACCGCGGGCCCGCTGGAACGAAATCGGCACCATTCTCGACGCCGTCGATCAGGCGATGCGCGTGATTCAGCCGCGCGTGGCGGTGCATCGTCGCTTCGTGCTTGGCTTGCGCGACATGTTCGCCTTGCAGCCGCGCCTCGAGTCGCCGCGCGGACGACGGGCGTTGCGCACGCTTGAGCACCCGCGTTTCCGTGCCGGGTTCGATCTACTGCAGCTGCGTGCCGAGTTCGGTATGGCCGATCCCGCTATCGTGCGTTGGTGGGAGCAGTTGCAGGCCGCTAATCCGCAGCAGCGTGCTCTGCTCAGCGACGCGAGCGCAGGCAGTTCATCGGCGGGTGGTTCTGGTGGGGAGCCGGCGGGACGCCGCCGTGGTCGACGTCGTGGGCGTGGCGGTCGTGGGCGTGGCGGTGGTGGCGGCGCCGGATCCTGACACGGTGCGCTGGGTTCCGGCCTACGTCGGACTCGGCAGCAATCTGGGTGACTCGGTGGCGCTCATCGAGCGGGCCATCGAACTGATCGGTTCGCATTCGACCACACGGGTCATATCTCGCAGCGCGCTCTACCGCACCGCGCCGTTTGGGCCAGTGCAGCAGCAGCCTTTCGTCAACGCGGTAGTCGGCGTGCTCACGCTCGAGACGCCGATTAAGTTGCTGCAGCGCTTGCTCGAGGCGGAGCGGTGTCTCGGACGGCGGCGTGATGGCGAGCGCTGGGGGCCGCGCCTCATCGATCTCGATCTGCTCGTTCACGGCGACGCTCGTCTCGAGGTCGAAGGTTTGATGCTGCCGCATCCCGGGATTCCGGAGCGGGATTTCGTTCTGTATCCTCTGTTTGACGTCGCGCCGCACCTGTCCATCCCGGGTTTCGGTGTCGTGCGTGATCTGGTGGGCAGGGTCAATAACCGCGGCGTGCAGCGGCTCTAGTGAACATGGCGGATACCGTCACGCATCGTTTCGTGGTGATCGAGGGCCCGATCGGCGTGGGCAAAACGTCGCTCGCGCGGCGTTTGGCGGAAGTGTGGAACGCCGAGCTCGTGCTCGAGCAGGCCGACACCAATCCGTTTCTCGAGCGCTTTTATCGCGACCCCGTGGCGGCGGCATTGCCGGCACAGTTACATTTTCTCTTCCAGCGGACGCAACAGCTGGCGGCCTTGCGTCAAGCGGATCTGTTCGCCCCGCTACGCGTGGCGGATTATCTGCTGGAGAAGGATCGGCTGTTTGCGCGGGTCACGCTCGATGAAGCTGAGTTTTCACTTTATGAGCAGGTCTACGCGCGGATGGTGGTCGACCCGCCGAAGCCCGATCTCGTGATCTACCTGCAGGCGCCGGTCGACGTGCTGCTCGAGCGGATCGGCCGTCGGCGCATCAAGGCCGAGCAACTGATCGAGCGTCCGTATCTCGAAAAGCTCAACGAGGCGTACGCGCGCTTTTTCCATGACTATGACGGCGCGCCAACGTTGATCGTGAACGCCGCCACCCTCGATCCGCTCTCGAGCGAAGTCGACTTCAACGAGCTGCTCGGCGCCATTCGGCGCATGGGCAAGGGAAAGCTTTATTTCAATCCGCTGCGACACGCGGCGATTTAGCGAGTTTTTGGGAGAGCTGCCTTGTACACCCATCTGCAATTGCGTGACTCGACGCGACCGCCTGTGTCGCTCGCCACGCTGCACAAGATGAAGACCGAGGGCGAGAAGATCGCCTCGTTGACCTGCTATGACGCGAGCTTCGCTGCGCTTGTCGACGAAGCAGACGCGGACATCGTGCTGGTCGGCGATTCGCTTGGCATGGTCATTCAGGGTCACGACACCACGGTGCCTGTCACCATGGACCAGATGGTCTATCACTGTCAGGCCGTAGCGCGCGGCCTGCACCGCCCGCTGCTGATGGCGGATCTGCCGTTTGCGAGTTATCCGACGCGCGAACTCGCCCTCGCCAACTCGGTTCGACTGATGCAGGAGGGCGGTGCCGAGGTCGTCAAACTCGAAAGCGGGCCGTCGCAAATCGAGGTAGTCGAGTTTCTTGCTGGGCACGATATCGCCGTCTGTGCACACCTCGGGCTCAAGCCGCAGTCGGTGCACAAGACGGGCGGCTTTCGGGTGCAGGGGCGTGAGGTAGATGCGGCCGAACGGATGCTCTCTGCCGCGCGTGATCTCGAATCCGCCGGCGCCGATCTTATTCTGCTCGAGTGCATTCCGAGCGAACTTGGGCAGCGCATCACGGAGGCGCTGAGGGTTCCCGTCATCGGCATCGGCGCTGGGCCGTACACCGATGGCCAGATCCTCGTGCTTTACGATGTGCTTGGCATCACGACGGGTCGCAAGCCGCGTTTTGTGCTCGATTGCATGGCGGGCGCGGGCGACAACTTAGGTGCGATGAAGCGTTACGTCCAGGCGGTCAAGACCGGAGGGTATCCCGCGCCGGAGCATTGCTTCAGTTGAGACGCTGAATTCAAAAATAGAACGTCAGTCGCTTTTCGCGAATGATGTGGGCTACTATTGTTTCCCATGGAGAGAGTGGGGACCGTCGCAGCGATGCGGCGCGCGGTGACCGAATGGCGAGCCTCAGGACAGGCCGTCGCCTTCGTGCCGACCATGGGCAATCTTCATGAAGGGCACGTCGCTTTGCTCCGCCTTGCGCGCAAGAAGGCTAATCGTGTGGTCTCGAGCACCTTTGTCAATCCGATGCAGTTCGGGCCCAACGAAGACTTCAATCACTACCCGCGCACACCGTCGCGAGATAGCGAACTTCTGACGGCGGCAGGTTGCGACCTGTTGTTCGAGCCCGATGCCAAAGAAATCTACCCACATGGCCATCTCAATGCCACACGCATCGATGTGCCCGGACTCACCGACATCCTGTGTGGCGCATTTCGACCGGGTCACTTCGCGGGAGTGGCTAGTGTGGTCGCGAGGCTGTTCAACATCGTGCAGCCGAACCTTGCCATCTTCGGCGAGAAGGATTTCCAGCAGCTTGCAGTGATTCGCCGCATGGTGACCGATCTGCAAATCCCCGTGCAGGTCATCGGCGCCCCCACCGTGCGCGCATCGGACGGGCTCGCGCTCAGTTCGCGCAATCAATATTTGCTGCCCGAGGAGCGCGAGCTTGCGCCACGCTTGTATCAGGAGCTCGTGCGGGTCGCCGAGCTTCTAAAGTCTGGAGAAAATTCGCGCGAGGACATCGCACGGCACGAGGCGGAGAGCCGCGCGGCACTCAAGGCGGATGGCTTCAACGTCGAGTATTTTTCGGTGCGCAGCGCCGAGACCCTGCATGCGCCGAGTTTGTCGACCGAGCAGATGGTCATTCTGGTGGCAGCCCGACTCGGGAAAGCCCGGCTGATCGACAACGTTCAGGTGGAGTTGGCCTGAACGGCGAGACTCTGATTTATCGAATCCCAAGTCGGGTTGAGGTCACTCGCGCGCGTCACTCCCCACGATGGATGTTGGTCAGGTCTCGACACCGTAGCGGGACAGTGCCCACCTGACGTGTTCGCGAACGACAGCGCTGGGATCCTCCATGCGCGCGCGCAGAGCAGACACGACCGCTTGGTCAATCCCGTCCGTCGCCTGTGTGCCGCACGTCGACGACGATCCTGTCGCAGCGGCGCAGTTGCCGAGCGCCACGGCGATGTTGCGCAACCAGCGCTCGTGACCGATGCGCCGGATCGCTGAGCCGCGCAGTCGCAACTCGAACTCCTCGGCAGTCCAGGCGAACAACTCGATGAGCGTCGCGGTGTCGAGCGCGTTGCGTACGGCCTGCAACTGTGGGTGAGAGGCAGGCTGCGCGAACTTGTTCCAGGGACAAACGAGCTGACAGTCGTCGCAGCCGTAGATGCGGTTGCCGATCAACGGTCGCAGGGGCTCGGGGATCGATCCGGCCAGTTCGATGGTGAGGTAGGAAATACAGCGCCGCGCATCGAGTTGGTAGGGGGCGATGATCGCGCCGGTGGGGCAGGCGGGGAGGCAGGCGGTGCAGGTGCCGCAGTGACTCGCGGCTGGGGCATCGGCAGGCAAAGGCAGATCAGTCAGCAGCTCGCCCAAAAAAAACCACGATCCGGCTTCACGCGCGATGAGGTTGGTGTGCTTGCCGATCCAGCCGAGGCCTGCATTGCGCGCCAGCGCTTTTTCCAGAACGGGCCCCGAGTCGACGAACACGCGATATCCGAACGGGCCGATACGCTCGACCATGCGGTCGGCGAGCCGCTGCAAGGCGTTGCGCATCAACTTGTGGTAGTCGCGACCGAGCGCGTAACGCGAGACGTAGGCGCGCTGTGGGTCGGCGAGTGTGGCAAGGGCGTCGGCGGCCTCTTCGGGCCAGTAATCCATGCGCACGCTGATGGAACGCAGGGTGCCCGGCTTAAGTTCCGCCGGACGGGCGCGACGACGGCCGTGCCTCGACATGTAGTGCATGTCGCCGTGGTAGCCGGCCTCGAGCCAGCGCAGCAGGTGCTGCTCGTCCTCAGGGAGTTCGACGTGGGCGACGCCGACTGCAGCAAAACCGAGTTCGGCCGCGAACCCGTCGAGCTCCTGCCTCAGTGCCTGCATGTCGACGGCTTCGACCATGCAGCCAGTATACTTCCGGCATGCCTACGCCCGACGGGCTGTACCTGGCCGCGCAGGTGCGTGCCTGTGATCGACACGCGATAGACGTGCAGGGAGTTGCGGGTTACACCCTCATGGAACGTGCTGCCGCGGCGGCGCTGAGGCGGCTGCGTGCCACGTGGCCCGTGGCACGGGAATTGGCCGTCGTTTGTGGCGGCGGCAACAATGGTGGCGACGGTTACGTGCTCGCGCGTCTCGCGCAATGCGAGGGACTGCGGGTCGAGGTCTTTGCCGTCGTCGCCCCTGCTGCGCTGCAAGGCGATGCGGCACGGGCCGCGGCGGATTGCCGGCGCGCGGGGCTCACTCCGCATTCGATGCCCGTGCCTCAGGCGATGCCCGTGCCTCAGGAGATGCACGGACTCGGTGAGAGGCCGGGGCTCGATGGCTTCGACGTTATCGTGGATGCCGTGCTCGGCATCGGCTACTCGGGACCCTTGCGTGCGGACAGCGCGCGCGCCATCGCCGCGATTCGTGCTGCAGGCCGCCCCGTGCTGGCACTGGATGTACCCTCGGGGCTCAATGCCGACACTGGGCTCGTGTGCGATGTTGCCGTGCGTGCGGATGTCACGGTGACTTTCATCGCGCAAAAGTTGGGACTGTGGATCAATGCCGGACCCGCGCATGCGGGGGCCGTGATACTCGAGAATCTCGATGTCGATGCCACGGTGGCAGGGACGCCTCTCCTCGAGAGGATGTCTGAGTCGTACCTTAGGGCCGCATTGCCACGGCGTTTGCGCGAGGCGCACAAGGGCTCAGCCGGTCACGTGATGGTTTTGGGCGGCGGCCCTGGCATGGCCGGGGCGGCTCGCCTTGCGGCGGAGGCGGCCTTGTGTGCCGGGGCAGGTCGCGTGACGGTCTGTGCTGCACCGGAGTCGGTGGCTGCGATCACGGCGGCCGCGCCCGAACTCATGACGCGTGCCGTCGAGGACCCTCGCGAGTTGCACTCGCTCCTCGCATCGGCAGATGTGATCGCCATCGGCCCGGGGCTTGGCCGCAGCGCCTGGGCCGAGGCCATGGTCGATGTGGCCCTTGCCGCCACATGCCCGAGCGTCATCGACGCCGATGCGCTCAATATCCTCGCGAGGCGACGGCAGGGCGGGATCTCGATCCGTCGTGGTCACTGCATCTGGACGCCCCACCCGGGCGAGGCCGGCCGCTTGTTGCAGATCGATACCGCTGCCGTGCAGTCCGATCGGCTGGCCGCGCTGCAGGGGCTGATCGAGTGCTGCGGCGGTACGGTGGTGCTGAAGGGCGCCGGCACCTTGGTCGGCGAGGCGGGTGCGGTGCCGTCGATCTGTGAGCGAGGCACGCCGGCCTTGGCGGTCGCCGGGACGGGCGATGTGCTGACCGGAGTGATCGCCGCGCTCTGCGCTCAGGGTGTTGCAGCACCGCAGGCGGCACGCGCCGCAGTGTGGTGGCATGCCGTCGCCGGCGAGCGGTGTTCGGCCGGTGCGACGCGAGGCCTGCGTGCCGGGGATTTGCCGCCACAGTTCATGCAGATGCTGCGCGACGGGGCGTACTGAATGGGCGCCGACTCCTCCGTCGAGCTTGTTCTGCCCGATGAGGCGGCCACTGTCGAGCTCGGCGCGCGCATTGCGCGGGCTTTGCCGAGCGCTGTCGGCGAGGGCGCTTGGCGGGTGCATTTGCACGGCGATCTCGGTGCGGGGAAAACCACCCTCGTTCGAGGTCTCGTGCGCGCGCTTGGCGGCCGAGGGGCCGTGCGTAGCCCCACCTACAGCCTCCTCGAAACCTATGCCCTTGCCCCGTGGGAGGTGCTGCACCTCGACTTGTATCGCCTCGCAGGTCCGGCGGAACTGCAGGCACTGGGTCTGGCGGACTACGACCGACCGGGTGCCCTGTGGTTGATCGAGTGGCCGGAGCGACTGGGCGCGGGGCCGGCCGCGGATCTCGAGGTGCAACTGCGAGCCGAACCCGCGCAGCACCGGGCGAGCGTAAGCGCAGGCACGCCGCGGGCGATCGAGGTCGTCGATCGGATTGCAAGTTCGTATGAGTTATCTCCGACAGGTCGTTAATTTTCTTGAGTTTATTGCCCCTGTCATCGTACATTCCGCGCTCATGAATCTGCCGCAATTGGCCCGTCCTGTCTGGCTGCTCGGTGCGCTCGTCCTGTTGGCCGGGCCGCTGGCCGCGGCTACAGAGTTGCGCGCGATCCGCGTCACAGAGGGCGCGGAGGCCACTCAAGTTGCCATCGAGTTGAGCGAGCCGACGGCCGTGACGGTTTTTACGCTGGATTCGCCGAAGCGCACCGTCGTCGATCTTGCGGGCACCCGCAAGGCGCCGGCGCTGCGGCTTCCCAAGACGGGCGGTGGGATCGCAGCGCTGCGTGTGGGTCAGCAGGCCGGTGGGGTCTTGCGCGTAGTCATTGAGACCGAAGGGGGTGCGGAACTGCGCTCGGTGCCAGTGCCGCCGGCCGGGGCGCGTTTGGCTCGTCTCGATTTCGCGATCTCTCGAGGTGCAGCGTCAGCGCCCGTTGTAGCCGAGGAGGCGGCGGCTCCGCCCGTGCTCAAGCCCATCAAAGCCGCCCATGCACCTCCCGCTCAGGGTCGCGACGTCATCGTCGCCATCGATGCCGGCCACGGTGGGCAGGATCCGGGCGCCATCGGCCCCGCCGGCACCCGTGAAAAGGACGTGGTCCTCGAGATTTCGCGCGAGCTCGCTGATCGCATCAACCGTGAGCCCGGCATGCGCGCCATACTCACGCGTGATGGCGATTATTTTTTGAAGCACCGCGAGCGCATCCGTCGTGCACGCGATGCGGGTGCGCAGCTCTTCGTATCCGTTCACGCCGATGCCGTGCGTGATCGGAGCGTCTCCGGTTCCTCGGTCTACGTGCTCTCCGAGAAGGGGGCCACCGACGAGCAGGCACGCTGGTTGGCGGATCGGGAAAATGCCGCGGACCTCGCTGGGGGCATCTCTCTCGATGACAAGGATCCGGTGATTGCCTCGGTGCTCGTGGATCTGTCGCAGTCGGCGCAGATCAGCCAGAGCATGATCGCTGCCGAGCGGGTGCTGCGCGCGCTCGTGCGGGTGAACGAGGTGCGCAAGCCGCAGGTGCAGCAAGCAGGCTTCCTCGTACTCAAGAGCCCCGATGTACCCTCGATGCTGGTGGAGACGGCATTCATCTCCAATGCGGCCGACGAGCGTTTGCTTGGGAGGCCTGATCGACGCAGGGCGCTCGCCGAAGCGATTTTCGATGGCGTGAAGCAGTACTTCATCGATCATCCGCCGGATGGCTCGCGGTTTGCCCTGGCGCGCGAAGCAGAGCGCAAGGTCGTGGCGACCGTCGATGACGCGGCCGCGGGCCGCTCCGGCAAGTTGTAGTCCGCGCGTCTCGTAGCTCGCCACGTGCCCATCCAACTGCTGCCGAGCGCACTCGTCGACCAGATCGCCGCTGGCGAGGTGGTCGAGCGACCGGCGTCCCTCGTCAAGGAATTGGTCGAGAACAGTCTCGATGCCGGAGCATCGCGCATCGATATCGACATCGAGAACGGCGGCCTCGCACTGGTGCGCATCGTCGATGACGGGTGCGGCATCACCGCCGCCGAGTTGCCGCTCGCCGTGCAGCGGCACGCCACCAGCAAGATCGCGACGCTCGAGGATCTCGCCGCCATCCGATCGCTCGGGTTCCGTGGTGAAGCACTGCCCTCGATCGGTTCGGTGGCGCGCATGCGCATTGCCTCCCGCGCACGAGGCGCGAGCGCCGGCGCGCAGCTGTTGGTTGAGGCGGGGGAGGTGGGCAGTGTGATTCCCGCCCCGCAGCCCCAGGGCACGCAGATCGAAGTTCGCGATTTATTCTTCAACGTTCCCGCGCGGCGCAAGTTCATGCGTGCCGAGAGCACGGAGCTCGGCCACATCGCGAGGCTGGTCGAGAGGTTTGCACTGGCGCGGTTCGATGTTGCGTTTCGTCTGCGCCACCACGCTCGTGTGCTGCTCGATGCGCCGCTCGCCGCCACGCCCGCGCAGCAGCGCGCCCGTATCGCTTCGATTATGGGCGACTCGTTCATGGAGGCCGCCGTCCCGTTCGATCGGCAGTCGGGCCCCGTGCGGGTATGGGGCTGGCTCGGGCAACCCGAGGCGGCGCGCGCGAGCAGCGATCAGCAGTTCGCCTACGTCAATGGTCGCGCGGTGCGTGATCGACTGCTCGCGAATGCCGTGCGCATCGGTTATCGCGACGTGCTGTACCACGGTCGTCAGCCTGCGTACCTGCTATACCTTGAACTCGATCCGCAGTGGGTCGATGTCAATGCGCACCCGCAAAAACTCGAGGTCCGTTTTCGCGACAGTCGGCAGGTGCATGATTTCATCGTGCGCGTGGTGCACGAAGCGTTGGGCGTTGCGGCCGGTGTCGCGGCGCCCGCGGCGCGTCCCGAGACACTCGGTGTCTCAGCGCCTGCGCCGCGTTCGACGGCGGTGGGCGGCCCGTTCGAGGTGCGCCAGCCCTCCCTCGATTGGACCGCCTTGAGCGGCGCGGCTGGCGAGGCCCTGATGTCGCCCCCGATGTCGCACGGTATCAGTAGCGCCGAGTGGCTGCAGAGTGCCGAGCCGGACCCAAGTGTTGCGCTGACCGACGGGGTGCTCGGCACCGCGATCGCCCAGCTGCACGGTGTCTACATCGTCGCGCAGTCGGCCGCGGGGCTCGTGCTGGTCGATGCGCATGCGGCGCACGAGCGCGTGCTCTACGAGCGCATGAAGCGTGAGTTCGGCGCTCAACCTGCGACCCAGCGACTGCTTGAGCCGCAGGTCGCCGAGGTGCCGCTGCATCAGACCGACGCGTTCGAATCGTTGCGGGACGAGTTTACGGCGGCTGGTTTCGAGATCGACGTGCTCTCGCCCGGGCGGCTGGCGATCCGGGCCGTGCCGGCGTTGCTGGCCGGCGCCGACGCGGCGAGTCTCGTTCAGCAGGTGCTGCGTGATCTGCAGGAGGAGCGTGGCACGCACCACCTCGAGGCGGCGGCGCATCGACTGCTCGGCAACATGGCCTGCAAGGCTGCCATCAAGGCCAATCGTCGTCTGAGCCTCGCTGAGATGAACATGCTGCTGCGCGACATGGAGGCGACCGAGCGAGCCGGGCAGTGCAATCACGGTCGTCCGACCTGGACCCTGTTGACGCTGGCGCAACTCGATCAGCTCTTCCTGCGCGGTCGTTGAAACCTCTCTTCCCTCTTCCTGCGCGGTCGTTGAAACCTCTCGTCCAGCGATCGTGACGATGGATGCGATTTTGCTCTGCGGCCCGACGGCGAGCGGCAAGTCCGATTGGGCGTTGGCGCTGGCCGAGCGCTGGCCCGTTGAAATCATCAGCGTCGATTCGACGCAGGTTTACCGCGGGTTCGACATCGGCTCTGCCAAGCCCGATAAAGCGCTGCGGGAGCGCATTCCGCACCATCTGCTTGATTTGCGCGATCCGCAGGAGACTTATAGCGCGGGTGAGTTCGTCGCCGATGCGCTGGCCACGATCGCCGCCGTGCGCAGCCGTGGTGCACTGCCTGTGCTCGTCGGCGGCACCATGCTTTATTTCAACGCGCTGGTCAGAGGTCTTGCGCGATTACCGCAAGCCGACCTGAAGATTCGGGCTGCGATCGATGCGCGCGCGGCGACGCGCGGGTGGCCGGCGTTGCACGCCGAGCTGCAAGGCATCGATCCCGAGGCTGCCGCACGCATCCATCCGAACGACCCGCAACGCATCCAGCGGGCTCTGGAGGTGTTCGAGTTGAGCGGACGCACGATCAGTGCTTGGCAGCGAGACACCCGCCCCGAGCATGGTTTGCGCTGGTCGCGTTGGGCGCTGGTGCCGGGCGATCGAGCTGCGCTGCACGCGCGGATTGCGGCTCGCTATGCGCAGATGCTGGAGGCTGGACTGCTGGCCGAGGTGCAGCGCCTGCTTGCGCTGCCTGGGGTCGAGGCACGTAGCCCCTCGATGCGGGCCGTGGGCTACCGCCAGCTCGCAGATCACCTGGCCGGCCAGTGCTCGCTTGACGCGGCGATCGAGCAGGCGGTGGCGGCCACTCGGCAACTCGCCAAACGACAATTGACCTGGATCAATGCCGATCCGCTCTGGCAGCGCATCGATCCGTTCGAGCCGGGTGCGCGTCAGGCGTGGATGGCCACCTTGCAGTCCGACATCCAAACGATGCTCGGGGCTCCGCAACGTTGAACTTGGGCCGTGGTAGTCTGGTCTAGGGAGTGGGGGGAGTTACAAGTACATCAGGAGTAAGCCATGGCCAAGGGCCAGTCTCTGCAGGATCCGTTCCTGAACCAATTGCGCAAGGAGCGCGTGCCGGTATCCATCTATCTCGTCAATGGCATCAAGCTGCAGGGTCAAATCGATTCCTTCGACCAGTTCGTCGTGCTGCTGAAGAACACCGTGAACCAGATGGTGTACAAGCACGCCATCTCGACGGTCGTTCCCGCCCGCAACGTACGTTTGCCCTCGCCCGAAGAGCCTGAAGGCGGAGTCGATCCGGCCCCTGCCGATTGATGCCGCTGCGGCGTCGACACGCGCGTGTTTGAGCGTCCTCGCGGCGGCGAGCGCGCGGTGCTCGTGCGCCTGGGTCTTGGCGGTCCGGTGGATCCCGAGGATCTCGAAGAGTTCGAGCAGCTCGCCCGCTCGGCGGGCGTGTCCGAATGCATTTCCATCACCGGACGTCGCGAGCGACCGGACCCGCGGTATTTCGTCGGTAGCGGCAAGGCCGAGGAGATCCGTCAGGCCGCGGCAGAGTTCTGCGCCGAGGTCATCCTCGTCGATCATGCGCTCTCACCGAGCCAGGAACGCAACCTCGAGAAACTCACGGGCCTGCGGGTGCTCGACCGCAATGCGCTGATCCTCGATATCTTTGCGCAACGCGCTCGCAGCCACGAAGGCAAACTCGAAGTGGAGCTGGCGCAGTTGCGCCACCTCTCCACCCGTCTCGTGCGCGGCTGGACGCACCTCGAGCGTCAAAAGGGCGGTATTGGGCTGCGTGGACCGGGTGAAACCCAGCTCGAGACCGACCGACGGCTGCTTGGCGAGCGAGTCCGAGTGCTGGGTAAGCGGCTCGAGAAACTCAAGCAGCAGCGCGAGACGGGGCGCCAGCGTCGGGTGGAGATTCCCATCCCCTCTGTGGCGCTCGTCGGCTACACCAACGCGGGCAAGTCGACGCTGTTTCGGGCGTTGACCGGTGCGGATGCTTACGTCGCCGATCAGCTCTTCGCCACCCTCGATCCGTTGGTTCGGCGCGTGATGCTGCCGGGCGGCAGCCCGGTGGTGCTCGCCGACACCGTGGGGTTCATCCGCGAGTTGCCCCACGAACTCGTCGCCGCGTTCCAGTCGACCCTGACCGAGGCTCGGGAGGCGACCTTGCTGCTGCACGTGATTGATGCCAGTGACCCGCGCCGTGAGGAGCGCATCGATCAAGTCAACGCCGTGCTCACCGAGGTGGGCGCCGGCGAGCTTCCGCAGATCCGCGTGTACAACAAGATCGATCGTCTGGAAGGCAGCCCGCGTATCGAGCGCGATGGTCATGGCCAGGTGTCGAGCGCGTGGATATCCGCGGCCAAGCGGCAGGGTCTCGAAGAACTGCTGTCTGCAATTGCCGAGCGCCTGTCGCGCTTTGCTCGACTGCGCCGTGTGGTCGTACCGCCGCAGCGCGCGGGCGCGGTGCGGGCCCGACTCTTTGCCGCCGGCGTGGTCCGTGGCGAAGAATCGCTGCCCGATGGCAGCATGGCCTTGCTGGCCGAGTTGCCCGATGGCGAGATCGGGGAACTCGAGCGGATCCCCGGCGTCGAAGTCGCCGACTGCAGCGATGCAGGCCAACCTTGTGCGCCAGACGGGGGGTACCTACAATCTGCTCCATCTGCGCGCCACCCCTAGTCTCCCTACCCGGCGCCCAAAAAATTTATGGCATGGAACGAACCAGGCGGAAGCCCGAAAAACCCTTGGGGAAAGCGACCCGGCAAGTCCGGTGACGACGCTTTCCGCAAATTCCAGCGCAAGCTGGACAACATCATGAAGGGCGGCGCCCCCGGCAATGACGACGGCGGTAGCGGCACGGGCGGCGGCGGTCCGGATCAGGTGCTCGGCGACAATCGGACGCCGTACATCATCGCGGGCATCGCGGCGCTGTTCTGGGCCTACCAGAGCTTCTTCACCATCGACCAGGCTGAGCGTGGCGTCGTTCAGCGATTCGGACAGTTCGTTGCCGTGCGTGACCCAGGCCTCGGGTTCCATTTCTGGCCGATCGAGCGTCTCACCAAGGTGAACACGCAGCAGGTCAGCAGCGTGAACTACACCGCCAAGGTGCTCACTCAGGACATCAACCTGATCGACATGTCGCTCGCCGTGCAATACCAGTTGCGCGACCCGGTGAAATTCCTGTTCCAAGTCAAGGACCCCGAGCAGACGCTGCGCGAAGTTGGCGAAATGGCGATCCGCGAAGTGGTCGGTCGCAGCACGCTCGAGGAAATCCTGATTTCCAAGCGCGAGCAGGCGACAACCCGCACCAAAGAGCTCATCCAGCGGACGCTCGACCAGTACGGCACGGGCATCGTGATCTCGAGCGTCAACCTGACCGATATTCAGGTGCCGAACGACGTGCGCCCCTCGCAGGAAGACGCTAACAAGGCGATCGCCGACAAGGAGCGACTCGTCAAAGAAGCCGAGGCCTATGCGAGCGGCATCCTGCCGGTCGCCGAAGGTGCGGCCTCACGCCAGTTGCAGGAGGCCGAGGGTTATCGCGCCCAGGTCGTCGCCGTGGCCGAAGGTGAGGCCCAGCGATTCGCCCAGCTCGTGTCGCAGTACGAAAAGTCGCCGCGGGTCACTCGCGATCGACTCTACATCGAGACCGTTGAGAACGTGCTCGGGCGCTCGCAGAAGGTCGTCGTCGATACAAAGGGCAACAACCAGATGCTGTATCTGCCGCTCGATAAGTTGCTCGAGCAGCAGCGCAAGAACGGCGAAGCGGAGATTTCGGTCGTCGCGCCGCGAGCCGGTGCAGCTGAGGATTCACCGCCGCAAACTGACCCGCGCGCGCGGACGGAGCGCTGAGATGCCGCAGTCCATCCAGAAAATCATGGCCGCCATCGGCGCGTTAGGTTTCATCATCAGCCTGTGTACGTTCACGGTTTCGGAGAACGAGCTGGCGATTCGCAGTCAGTTCCGCGAGATCGTTGGCACCGGCTATGGTCCGGGTCTGCACTTCAAATGGCCCATCGACACCATCCGTAAGTTCGAGCGGCGCATCGTCTCGCAAAGCTTCGAAGGTGAGACCTTCCTGACGAGCGAGAATCGGGGCCTGATCGTCGACTACTACGTCAAGTGGCGCATCAAGGACGCAGCCCGTTATTCCCAGGCTTTCGGTAGCGATCCGGGCGCCGCAGGGCAACGCTTGTCGGATATCGTCAAGGACGGTATCAAGAACGCGGTCGCGCAGCGCACGCTGCAAGAGATCGTGTCGGCTGAGCGGACGGCCTTCACCGGCGACATGTTCGATCGTGCCAGCAAGAGCGTGCAGAGTCTCGGTCTCGAACTGATCGATGCGCGGGTGCAGAAGATTGGTCTGCCGCCCGACGTCGAGTCCCGCGTCTACGCGAGCATGCAGCAGAGTTTCAGTCGCTTGGCTCGTCAGTTGCGCGGCGAAGGCGAAAAAGAGGCTCTTCGCATCCGCGCCGAAGCCGATCGCAAGCGCACCGAGATTCTCTCGATCGCAGCACGCGATTCCTTGAAGATCCGCGGTGAAGGCGACGGCAAGGCTGCCGCGATTTACTCGGCGGCCTATGGACGTAATCCGGAGTTCTACGCCTTTTACCGCAGTATCCAGGCGTACAAGAATTCGCTCGGCAAGGAAGGCGACGTGATGGTGGTCTCCCCGGACAGCGACTTCTTCAAATATATGCGTAGTCCCGGCGGCAGCACGCGCTAACGCGGCGGCAGAGCGCGATGTCCGAAGGTCGTTTCGTCGTCGTCATCGGTACCCAATGGGGTGACGAGGGCAAGGGCAAAATCGTCGACCTGCTCACCGAGCAGGCGAGTGCGGTGGCGCGTTTTCAAGGCGGCCATAACGCCGGTCACACGCTGATCGTCGGCGGGGAAAAGACGGTCCTCTCGCTGATTCCATCCGGTATCCTGCGACCGCAGGTCACCTGCTTCATCGGCAATGGCGTCGTGCTCTCGCTCGAGGCACTGCTGCGCGAAGCAGACATGCTGGTGGCGCGCGGCGTGCCCGTGTTCGATCGCTTGCGCATTGCGCCCAACTGCCCGCTGATTCTGCCCTCGCATGTGGCCCTCGATAAGGCTCGCGAGCAGGCGCGTGGCGCCAATGCCATCGGCACGACGGGGCGAGGCATTGGCCCTGCCTACGAGGATAAGGTCGCGCGCCGCGCGCTGCGCGTGGCGGATTTGTTTCAGCGGGAGCGCTTTGCCGCCAAGCTCGGTGAGGTGCTCGACTTTCACAATTTTGTGCTGCAGCACTACTTCAAGCAGCCTGCGATCGAGTTCCAGAAAATTCTTGACGAGCATCTGCTGATGGCTGAGCGCGTCAAGCCGCTCGTTACCGACGTGACGCAGGAACTTCAGGCGCTTCGCGATGGCGGCGCCAACGTCATGTTCGAAGGTGCACAGGGCGCGATGCTGGACGTCGATCTCGGTACCTACCCTTTCGTCACCTCATCGAACACCACGGCGGGCTTTGCTGGGACCGGCACCGGGCTCGGGCCGCGCAACTTCGACTATGTGCTCGGCATCGTCAAGGCATACACCACACGCGTCGGCGCTGGGCCTTTTCCGACGGAACTTTTCGACGAGACGGGCGAGTACCTGCAGCGCGTCGGTCAGGAGTTTGGCGCCGTTACGGGTCGACGCAGACGTTGCGGCTGGTTCGACGCGGTGGCACTGCGTCGTTCCGTCATCCATTCGAGTATTTCCGGTCTTTGTATGACCAAGCTCGATGTGCTCGACGGTCTCGACTCGATCCGTATCTGCACCGGCTATCGCGTCGCCGGCAGCGTCTCGACGATGCCACCGTTGCTTGTCGAGGGGTTCGGTGATGTGGAGCCGGTTTACGAGGAGATGCCCGGCTGGAAGGGCACCACGTTCGGCGTGAACGAGGAGACCGGCTTGCCCGAGGAAGCCCGAGCCTATCTTTCGCGCATCGAGGCGCTGGTAGGCGTGCCCATCGATGTGATTTCCACGGGCCCCGACCGCGCGCAGACCATCGTTCGTCGACATCCGTTCGGTTGAGGAGGGCCTCAGCGCATGCCGTCCCGTGGCGCATGGCGGCGAGTGATGTGGGCGGTGAGCCTGTGCGTGTCGCTGGGCGTGCTCGGCGCGGACGGTCGCCTGACGGCACTCAGCAATTTTTAAACACCCGAACGGGTGACGAGGCTTATATGACCGATAAGTTCGATGTCCTCGTCTACGGCGCCACGAGTTTCGTGGGGCAGATTCTCTGCCATTATTTGACTGAGCGAACGGCGGGCGGCGCGCGCTTGCGTTGGGCCATGGCCGGGCGATCCGCCGGCAAACTGGAGGAGGTGCGTCGCTCGCTCGGCGAGGCGGCGGCACACATTCCGCTGCAGGTCGCCGATGCGGCAGACGAGCAGGCTTTGCGCTCGCTCGTGGCGAGCACACGGGTGATCGTCTCGACCGTGGGTCCTTACGCGCTCCACGGTGAGCCCTTGGTGCGTGCCTGTGCGGAGGCTGGGGTGGATTACTGCGATCTGACCGGCGAGGTGCAGTGGATCCGGCGCATGATCGAGCGTTATGAGGAGCTCGCGCGGCGCAATGGTGCGCGCATCGTGCACTGCTGCGGTTTCGATTCCATCCCTTCTGATCTCGGGGTGCACTTTCTGCAGCAGCAGTCGTTGCAGGCATTCGGTGAGCCTTGCGAAGAGGTCAACATGCGGGTGCGGGCCATGCGCGGGGGGTTCTCTGGAGGCACGGCTGCGAGTCTGCTCAATGTGGCACGTGAAGTCAGCGCAAATCCGGCGCTGCGCAAGGAGCTCGCCAATCCCTACTCGCTGTGTCAACTCGGCGTTGCGGCGGAGGGACTCGTACCCGTGCGTCAGCGCGCCACGCGTTTGTTTGCGCGTGATTCGGCTGCAGGCGGCTGGATCTCGCCGTTTATCATGGCAGCCATCAACACGCGGATCGTGCACCGTAGCAACGCCTTGTCCGCCGGACGCTACTCTCGCGCCTTCCGTTATGACGAAGCGGTCAGCACGGGTCGCGGCCTGCGTGGCTGCCTCACGGCGGTGGGGGCAGGGGTGGGACTGTCGGTGTTCATGCTGGCGAGTGCCTTGGGTCCGACGCGCGCGGTATTGCAGCGTTTTCTGCCCGCCCCCGGTGAGGGACCGAGTTCCGAAGCTCAAGCCCGGGGTTTCTTTGATCTGCGATTCTTTGGGCGCACTGCGAGTGGGCGCTCGGTGCGCGTCAAGGTGACGGGCGATCGCGATCCGGGCTACGGATCGACGGCGAAAATGCTCGGCGAGGCTGCAATGTGCCTGGCTTTTGACGTCCCCCGCGACACAGTTGCCGGAGGGTTCTGGACACCGGCCACGATATTCGGCGATCGGCTCGTGGCGCGCCTCGAGGCGCACGCTGGCCTGCGCTTCGAGCGACAGCCATGAGGTCCTCGGGCGGATGAGCGATTTCGACGTGCTGATCGTGGGTGGCGGCGCCAGTGCGATCTTCACACTGGTGCAGTTCACTCGGGGACTACCGCACTGGCGCATCGGCTGGGTCCGCGAGCAGCCGGGCGTGGGTGTGGCTTACGCGACCTCGAGCGCACGGCACTTGCTGAATGTGCCGGCACCGCGCATGGGTGCTCTCCCGGATGCGGTGGACGACTTCGATCGTTGGTTGCGCAACAGCACCACGCACAACGTGGGCGCCTTCGACATATTCGTGCCGCGCGGACTCTACGGTGGGTACCTCGCGGCAGTGCGGCAGCGGGCGTTGGACTCGGGCCAAGTCACTGTGCTCGAGGGCAAGGCGGTGGATTGCCGTCGTGCGGCGAGTGCCGACTGGCGCGTGGTGGTGGCTGACGGTCGCACCGTAGGCGCGGCGCGCGTGGTGCTCGCACCGGGGCTCCCGTCCATGGGGAGCGATTGGCCCAAACATCCTTCATTGGTGGCGGACGTCTGGTCATGGTGGTTGGCGCTGCCCTCCGATTGGCAGCCGCCTTCGGCGCGGGAGACGATCGTGCTCGTCGGTAGTGGTCTGACCGCCATGGATATGGTGGTTGGGCTGCGGGAGCGCGGATTCGAGGGGCACATTCGCGTGTTGTCTCGTTCCGGTCGATGGTCTGCCGCCCATGCCGATACGACGCCACTCGATGCGCCAACTCAACAGCAATTGATCTCAGCCTTGCAAAGGCGCCCCACGGCCCGTAACTACGTCCGCAGCTTGCGCGTGGCTGCGGCTCAATACCCGTGGCGTGCGGTCATCGACGCCTTGCGCCCCTACAGTCAGCCGCTCTGGCAGGCGTTGCCGACGCTCGAGCGGCGACGCGTGTTGCGGCACGGCTTCGAGCCATGGAACCGACTGCGGCATCGTGCGCCGCCCGTCACGGCGCGGGCGATTGCCGAGGATCCGCGGGTGTCGATCGAGCGCGGCCGAGTCACCTCTCACGTGGCGGAAGCATTGACGCAGTCCTCGGCACTGGTGTTGAACTGCGGTGGCCCGACATTGGGCCGCGGCGGTCGTTGGCCGTCGCTGTTCGAGGGGTTGATCGCCGACGGTCACGTTCGCGTCAATGAATTGAAGACGGGCCTGCAGAGCGCCCTGCCCACGGAGCTCGCCTTGCTGGGTGCGGTGCGTTTTGGCGAACTGTTCGAGTGCACGGCGGTGCCGGAGCTCCGCCAGCATGCTGCGGAACTCGCGCGATATTGGCGCGAGGCCGGAGCGGTCAGGGGGTCTTGAATACGCCCCGTTGTTTCAGTTGCTCGATCTGCTGTGCCACAAGCGCCACGCCCTCACTCGCCAACTCCATGGGCGTGTGCAGAAAGCAATCGAGCGGGAATCCGGGAAAGTGGGCGTAGGCGGCCGCCACCGATCTCGGATCGAAGCGTACCGTGGGATCGTTGACTCGCGCCGCGCGCGCGCGACGCAGGGCGCCGAGTTCGACACGTCCGAGCAAAGGAATCACACCCGGTCCGTCGGCACAGGCCACGAGCTCGCCGTGGAAATCGATGAGCGCGGAGTGTCCGCGGTTCATGCCGGTGACGGGAGCGCCCGCGAAGAACTGCTCGCTGCCGGCGTTCGCTGAGGCCACGTACACCATCTGCTCGGCTGCATGCGCACGCTTGGCCTGATACCAATACGGCCGACGGTTGCTATGGATCTCGCTCGTCGGATTGCAGATCACCTCAGCGCCGCGCAGCGCGAGCGCCCGCCACAACTCCGGCCAATTCGAGTCGAAGCAGATCAATGTGCCGAGACGCCCGATCGGTGTATCGATCACGGGCACGAGCGCATCGATGCCATATCGTTCGACGTAGGCCGAGTAGAGGTTACCGGGCGTGGTGATGTTGAGCAGGCCGTTGAGATCCGCGCACTGTAATTTTCGGTAGCGCAGGACGATCTCACCTTGCGGGTCGATGATGATCGAGGTGTTGAAGTAGCGGCGCGGCCAGCTCGGGTCGTATTCGAGCACTGCGCCACAGACGTAGACGTTGCAGGCCTTGGCAAAGGACGCAAGCTCGGCCGTTTCAGGGCCCGGTATGCGTACGCCACAACGTTCCCAGTATTCATGCGGGTGACTGCCATCGGAGCCTTGCAGGAAAAACTCGGGAAACACCACAAGGCGAGTGCTGGGGCGCATCGCGAAAAGCCGCGCGAGGCCGAGCGCACGCTTGAGGTTGTCGGCCACGGTCGCATCGCGGGTCTCTGGGCTCGAGACGAACGCCTGATGCGTCTGCATCAGTAGCACGTCGTAGGCTTCCACCGCAGACGAGTCGACGGGTGGTGTCTCGACTCGCGGCACCGGCTCGCCGCGGGCGTACTCGACCGCGTAAAGACCCGTGCGCAATTGGGCGGGAAAATTCACCCAAGGCTCGACACGACGAGCTCGCAATGAGGGCAGATCGAGGGTGGCACGCGCCGTAGGCGCGCCGCCGGCTACGAGCAGGTGCCCGCTGTGATTCCAGATTTCGTGAAGAGCCGGATCGCGGCTGACCGTGACGATCGCAGCGTGATTCTCCCAGGCGCGCGCGCCCCGCGACAGGTGGCGCGCGGCACTGCGCTCATCGAGGCGTTCCGCGGTCGGGTTGAGCAGAATCTCCGCACCCTTGAACAGGGCGAGCCGCGCGTATTCGGCATGCAGCAGATCCGGGCCCGGTAGGCAGGCGAGGGTGCCACACTCCGTGTCTATGACCGAAACGTCCTGCGGCTTTTGATCTGCAGCGGCAAACGACTCTTGCCACAGTGCCTGCTGTGTCCCGGGGCCGAAGATAAACCCGCAGGCGATCCCGCCGAAATGATCGGCACCGGCCAGCGCACACCGTGACCCGCGGGCGACCTCGTGCAGCATCGCGAGCGCGGTGCCCGCCACCTCACGCGACGGAAAGCCCGCACCGCCCGACAGGCAGCCGAGCGGCAGTACGACGAGATCCGCAGGCTCGACGAGCTCGCGCTGCAGCCATTCGATGATGCGCTGCGCATTGCCAAGCGCGATCTCACTTGAGACGCCGCGCTCGGCGGGTGGGGCCAGTGTGAGGATCCGCGTCATCGGTTGGGTGCCAGCGATCGAGTGTCGAACACGATATCGAGTGACTCGAGTGCGCGCATGTTGAAGTGCGGTTTGTACCGCATCGGCGCTGCATCGGGGTGCAGCCGTATGTTGTCCAGACGCTCGAGCAGCCGTGTGACAGCGATGGTCAGTTCCGCGGTGGCCAGCGTTCGACCGATGCAACTGTGGATGCCGTGTCCGAAAGCCAGGTGTCGCTGGGCATTCGGTCGCTCCAGATCAAGCTGTGCCGAATGCGGGAACTGCCGCTCGTCGCGGTTCCCCGCGGCGAACATCAGTAGCACGATGGCACCCGCCGGGATGGTCGTACCGCCGATCGTCACGTCACGCGTGCAGCGACGATAGAGGCCCTGAGCCGGTGATTCGAGCCGCAGCGATTCGTCGATGAAACGTGGTATCAGCCCAGGGTTGACTCGTAGTCGTTGTTGCAGTGCCGGATCCTCGATCAGCATGAGCATCGAGGCCATGAGCTGGTTGCGGGTGGTCTCGTTGCCAGCGACCATCAGCTGCGCGCAAAGCGCCAGATACTCCTCGTCGCTTAGGCGAGCGCCGTCCGGACGTTCGGCTACCGCCAGCATGGAAAGCAGATCGGCGGCTGGTTCGGTCATCTTCTCCGTTCGCTTGCCCATGAAGTACTTTTGGAACTCGATGATGCGTCGGGTGCATTCGAGTTTGTGCTCGGCACTGATCGTCGGATCGAAGGACTCGATGTACGCGTCCGTCCAGCGCTTGATATCGGCTGCTGCCGTGCGCGGCAGGCCGAGTTGGTCTGCGATCACGTCGATGGGCAGCAGCAGGGCGAACTCGGCGAGGAAATCCGCCTCACCTCGCGCGGCGAATTGGTCGATGAGTTCGCACACGTGGGCGTCGAGATAATTGTGTAGTCGCTTGACGGCCGGGCCCGTAAACAGACGCTCCACGATGCGCCGAAAGATCGTGTGCCGCGGCGGATCGACCTGGCTCAGTACATCAGCGACCACCCAGCCCTCGCGTCGATAGAGCTCATCTGAGGGTGATACGTCGGCGACGGCCACATCACGCCGCATATCGATCTCACTCGAAAAATTTTCCCAGTCGAGCGAGGCGGCTACGACGTCTTCGTACCGTGTGATGAGGTACAGATTCATGGTCGCATCGTGGTAGACCGGAGCCTCTCGATGCAGCGTGGCGTACATCGGATACGGGCATTGCTGTACGGCGGGGTCAGCGAGCGATAGCGTCACGGGACAGGCGGAACTCATGCGGGCTAGGCTATAGTTCCCGCAGAAGGGGCGTCAATTCGAGCGCTCTCGCTGTTCGGGGTGTGAATGGGGTCGGTCAACCGCAGGGCTGCGCTCGCAGGGATGGTTGGTGTAGTCGGTGCGACGGCACTGTCTGCGACGCAACAAGTCCTCCCTGAGAAAGGTCGCTCGGACGACGCACCGTTCGGTGTCACTGATGTGCTGCGGGTCATCGGACGGTCGGACGGTGCGGTCGCGATACGCTGGACCGACGGCGTCTTGACCGGTCACGTGGACGCCAAGTCCGTGCCGTTGTGTCGTGTGCTGTCGCAAATTTTCTCGCGCCATCGCCCGCGGGCCGACGGTGGGTTCGACACGGTGGTGTTCGAGCTGGCGTATTTCACCGATCTCGATCGTCGCGAATTGCTCGAGACCTGGACCAACCCGTTCACGGGGAAAACGGTCGCCGTGCCGAAGACGATGCTCGGGCCGACGCCGTACGTGATCACGCCGGCCCTGCAGGCAGTGCGGGAACTTCGCTACTCGGGCGGAGCGCCATTCACCCACCGTTTCCTGGTGGAGTCGGCGCAGGATGATCTGTGGGTCACGGAGAGCCTCGACAGCGTGATGCCGGCACCCGCTCCGGGAATTCCGCCATTCGGCTTTCACGAGAACTTCACCTACCGGACCAGTCGAACAGCGCTGCATGAGCATCGACCGCTCGATACGCTCGTGCAGAAACACAACGTGCTCAGCTGGCGTCCGTGGATGATGATGCAGGGGATCGCAGGCATCACGACGACGCGTGCCTACGGGCGTGTCATCGATGATCCGGCACGCTTGCCCGAGGCCTTCAAGCGGTTGAATGCGCAGCACGGGCAGGGCGTGACGGATGACTTGCAGGGTCTGCTGAAGTTCGAGGCCTGAGACGTTGACGATTCAAACAAGGGGAGAGGGACGGATGTCGACACGAGACGAATTGCTGCGCGAGCTGCTGCAGCTGACGAGCACGCACAAGGAGGGATTCAAGTCGGGCACGCCCGAGTCCCAACGCATCAATACGCTCATCGACGAGTTGGCACCGTTGTCTCGCTATCCCGATGCGCTGAACCATCCGGAGATTTTCCGCGGGCACTGGGCGGCTGATTACCACAGCATCGGCCGCCTCGTGGGTGGCAAGGACGCCCAGGACGAGGGCGTCGGCGTCACGGTGTCGCTCAAGGTGTTCTCGATGGGGCGCTTGCCGGACATTCCCTCGACGTTTCTCGGCAACGGTCTCGAGATCGACCCGGAGACTGGCGACTACAACTTCGTCGCCCAGTTCCTGCTCGGCGAGAAGCGGGTACCGAGCTTCCACTTTTCGTTCGCCAAGTACCGTCGCAGCGAGGAGAACCTCAAGCGATTCTTGGTCGATTTCTGCGGCTTCAAGGTGGTGCCGGCGGACTCCGCGATGTCGATGGATGAGTTCGCCCGCGAGATCGGCGTGGCGGATGCGAGTTTGCTGTCGGCCGAGCTGAATCCGCGAACCAAACTCTGGTCCGATGTCGCCTACATGGATGACGAGATCCGCATCCAGTTGGGACAGCTCGGTGGCCATTACGTCATGGTTCGAACCGACCGGCCGATGTACTCGATCGAGTATTGGAAGGACAAGTCGGTCGTGCCACCCACTGACGTGTTCGCCAGCGCGTGAGTGCGCCGCTGCCGCGTTGGGTGACGCTCGGTTGGGCGAGCGGGACGCTCGGCTCGAGCACCTTGCTCGGTGCCATCAATCTCGTCGTCCTTTTCTATTTCACCGAGTATCTCGGGATTGCGCCCGCCACGGCCGGTGCGCTGATTTTCGTCTCGCGGATCTGGGACATCGCGGCTGCGGTGTGGATCGGGCAATGGAGCGATCGCAGTCGCACGCGCATCGGGCGTCGAGCCCCCTTCCTGTTCGCTGCGGGTCCAGTGTGTGCGTTGGCCTACGTGATGTTGTTCGCCGCACCGCTCAGTCTGCAGGACATGGCACTTGAAGCCTACGTACTCGCAGCGCTTATTCTTTACGCTACGGGCTACAGCCTCTTCGTCGTGCCTTATCTGGCCGTGCCTGCGGAGGTCACCGCCGTGCCACACGAGCGCACCACGATGATGTCCTGGCGCGTCGTGGTGATGACCTTCGCCAGCCTGAACGTGGCGGTGCTGGGACCGTTGCTCATCAACGTGTTCGGCAAGGGTCGCGAGGGCTACTTCGGCATGGCGGTGGTACAGGGGCTAATCGTGCTTGCTTTCATGTGGGTGTGTGCGGCGGTGGTCGCACGCACTCCCGTGATCAGCAGTGCGCCCGCCATGGCCGGCAGCTCCTGGGCGCAGTTGCGAGTCGTGCTCGCCAATCGTCCATTTCGGGTCTTCATCGGTGCCAAGTTGCTGCAGCTGACGGCAGTCGCCAGTACCTCCGCGTCGCTCTTGTACCTCGCACGCTATGTCCTCCAACAGGATGAGGGCTTTCTGATCCGCTTCGGCGCGCTGCAGACGCTCGGTACGCTCGCCTCGATTCCGCTGTGGAGCTGGCTGGGTCGACGCTACGGCAAGCGCAAGACCTACATGGGCGCGGGTCTCGTTTACGCGCTGATCGTGCTGAGTTGGTTAGCCGCCGCCGTGGGCGAGCCGAGCTGGGCGACGGACCTGCGACTGCTGTTGATCGGTGTCGGCTCGGCAGGCTTGCTGGTGATGGGATTCTCGCTGCTGCCCGACACCATGGCGCACAACACGCGCACGACGGGCCTTGCACTCGAGGGCACCATGTCAGCCGTGTACAGCGTGGTCGAGAAGGGCACTGCAGCGCTCGGTCCATTGCTCGGCGGACTCGTGCTGCAGTTTTCCGGATTCGTCAGCGCCGCAGGGGGTGCCCTGCCGCCTGCCCAGCCGCGCTCGGCCATCATCGCGATCTTCCTGTTGACTGCCGTTATCCCCGCGATCTGCAACGTACTCGGCGCATGGCTGCTGACGCGCCTCGTACTCGAGGAGGCTGAAGTGGCGGTGAAGGCGCCGACATGACCGTGCTGTTGCCTGAGGCGGATGCCACGGTGCTCGCGCGACGGGCGGAAATCGTCGCCGTGCTGCGACGATTGGTCTCGGCCGACGCTGTCATCGATGAGATTGCGCGAATGCGGCCGTACGAGTCCGACGCGCTGACGGCCTACCGCCAACTGCCACTCGTCGTGGTGCTGCCCGAGACCACCCTGCAGGTGGCCGCGGTGCTGCGCTGGTGTCACGAGAACGGCATACGTGTCGTACCGCGCGGTGCGGGAACCTCGCTCTCCGGCGGTGCCTTGCCACTCGGTGATGCGGTGTTGCTGGTGTTGTCCAAGTTTTCGCGCATTCTCGAAATCGATGCAGAGGATCGGCTCGCCGTCGTGCAATCGGGTGTGGCGAATGTTCGCGCATTCTCGAAATCGATGCAGACGATCGGCTCGCCGTCGTGCAATCGGGTGTGGCGAACCTCGCGATCTCTGCTGCAGCCGAGCCGCACGGGCTCTACTACGCACCTGACCCCTCGAGCCAGATTGCCTGCTCCATCGGCGGCAACGTCGCCGAGAACTCGGGCGGCGTGCATTGCCTGAAGTACGGACTGACAACGCACAACGTGCTCGGCGTGCGACTCGTGACGATGGAGGGGGAGGTCGTCGAACTCGGCGGTCGCGCCTTCGACTCGAGCGGTCTCGATTTACTCGGTGTCGTCGTGGGTTCGGAAGGACTACTGGGTGTCGTGACCGAAGTCACGGTTCGCCTGCTGCCGAAACCGCAGTCCGTGCGCGCGCTGCTGATCGGCTTTCCCACGGTCGATGACGCGGCCCGCTGCGTGGCCGATGTCATTGCGGGAGGGATCATCCCGGCCGGTATGGAAATGATGGACCGACCGGCCATCCATGCGGCGGAAGCGTTCGTGCAGGCGGGTTACCCGCTCGACGCTGAGGCCTTGCTCATCGTCGAAGTCGACGGTCCGCCCGCCGAGTGCGACCACCTCGTCGCTGAGATCGAGCAAATCGCGATGCGCAATGCCGCCGAGTCCTGCCGCAGTTCATCGAGCGAGGCGGAGCGATTGCGGTTCTGGGCAGGACGCAAGGCCGCCTTTCCGGCGGTGAGTCGGATTGCGCCCGATTACTACTGCATGGATGGCACCATTCCGCGGCGCAGATTGCCGGAGGTGCTGCAGCGCATCGGCGCGTTGTCGCAGCATTACGGCCTCGGGGTTGCCAACGTGTTCCACGCGGGGGACGGCAATCTGCACCCGCTCATCCTGTATGACGCCAATCAGCCCGGGCAGCTCGAGGCGGCCGAGGAGTTCGGCAATGACATCCTGCGCCTGTGTGTTGAGGTCGGCGGCGTGCTCACCGGCGAGCATGGCGTCGGCATCGAGAAGCGTGACCTGATGCCCGAGATGTTCTCGACCGACGATCTCGCGCATCAGGAGCGAGTGAAGTGCGCCTTTGATCCGAAACAGCTGCTCAACCCGGGCAAGGTCTTTCCGACACTGCATCGCTGCGCTGAATTGGGTCGCGTGCACGTGCATGGCGGCGTGGTTCGGTTTCCTGAGCTGCCGCGATTTTGAATGCGTCCCCGTGACGAAAACGAGCTGGTGGAGATCATCCGCGAGGCCATGGCGCAGCGGCGGCGGCTGCAGTTGCGAGGTGGCGGATCGAAGCGCGATATCGGCGCTGCAGACGAAGACAGTGCCCTCGTCGATGTGCGTGGCTTGCAGGGCATCGTCGAATACGACCCGTCCGAACTCGTGCTGACCGTCCGTGCGGGTACACCCTGGGCCGAAATAGAGCGCGCGCTCTCGGCCGAGCGGCAGATGCTCGCGTGTGAACCGCTCGATGTGGCAGGGTGCTTTGGGCGCAGCCCCGGTGAGATGACGATGGGTGGGCTCGTCGCCTCGGGGTTGTCAGGTCCGCGGCGCGTCGTGGCCGGGTCGGTGCGTGATCACGTGCTTGGATTTCGCGCGGTGTCGGGTCGTGGCGAGTCGTTCGTCGGCGGCGGCAAGGTGGTCAAGAACGTCACCGGCTACGATCTGCCGAAATTGTTGACGGGAAGTTGGGGACGATTGGCGGCCCTGACGGAGCTGACCCTGAAGGTGTTGCCGGCACCCGAGACGGTCTGCGTCGTCGCGCTGCAGGGTCTCGAGGCCGCGCAAGCTTGGCAGTTCCTGGCACGCGTGCTCGGCTCCTCGGTGGGCGCGACGGCGGCGCTGCACTTCGGACCGGGCACCGCACGCGCCGAGTCTCTGACGGTGATTCGCCTCGAGGGCTTCGAACCTTCGGTGGCGGCGCGGTTGCAGGGCTTGCACGGCCTGCTCGATCCACACCAGACGTTACTGACGCTAAGCGACTCGCAAAGGGGTGTGCTCTGGGCCTCGCTCGCGAGTCTTGATGTCTTGCCGCGCGATCGGCCGATTTGGCGTTTGAGCGTGCCGGCACGACGGTGCCCGCAACTGCTGTCTGAACTCGCTGCGGAAGATGATCGTTGGCTATTCGACTGGGGCGGTGCGCTGTGCTGGCTCGCGAGTCATGTCGAACCCGAGCGTTTGCGTGATGCTGTCGCTGCGGCTGGGGGGCATGCGATGCTGTGGCGCGCCGAAGAACTCCTGCGCCGACGGCTGCCGACCTTCCATCCTTTATCTGCAGCGCTCGGAGCGCTCGAGGAGCGTGTGCGCAGTCAGTTCGATCCGCTCGGTGTGTTCGCGACTTCGCGCTTCGCAGGAAGGTTCGATGCGAACTGAGTTTTCGCCGCAGGCCCTTGCAGATTCGTCGACCGCCGCGGCTGAGGCTGCCATCCGTCGATGTGTGCGCTGCGGCTTCTGCACCTCGACTTGTCCGACCTACGTGCTGTCGCGCGAGGAGCTCGACGGCCCGCGTGGCCGCATCTACCTGATGAAGGACATGCTGGAACATCAGCGGTTGCCATCCGCTGAGGTCGTGCAGCACATCGATCGTTGTCTCTCCTGTCTTGGTTGCGTGACGACCTGTCCCTCGGACGTCAACTACCGGCATCTTGTCGATCACTCGCGTCGCTACATTCGCGAACACTACAAGCGTCCTTGGGCCGAGCGGGTGTTTAGGCGAGCGCTGCTTGCTGTATTACCTCATCGACGCCGCTTTGCCGCAGCGCTCGCACTTGGAGCGCGCGTGCAACCGCTCGCGAGAGTGCTGCGGCATGTCCCGTTGCTTCGGCCTGTGGCGCGCATGCTCGCGAGTGTGCCGCGCGTACGCTCGCCGGTGTCTTCGCCCGGGCCATCGACACCGTTGATGCCATCGTTGACGCCATCGATGTCGCATGTGCGACGTGGGCGAGTGCTGCTGGCGCAGGGCTGCGTCGAGGGTTCGCTCTCGCCGGCGACACAGGCGGCGACTCGACGACTGCTGGAGAGGCTCGGATACGAGGTCGTGGTGGCGGCGCGGGAAGGGTGCTGCGGCGCGCTCGCGCATCACATGGGTGAACACGCACAGACGCTCGCTGCGGTGCGTCGCAACGTCGAGGCCTGGAGCGCTGCGGGCGAGTTCGAGGCGATCATTTCGACGGCATCGGGCTGCGGATCGATGCTCAAAGATTACGGCTGGCTGTTGAGAGACGACGCGGCCCACTCGGGGTCGGCCCAGGTTGTCGCCGAGCACGTGGCCGATGTCTGCGAGTTTCTGGCGCGAGTCGGCTTGCCGAAAGACGCCCAGGCCCCCGCGATGTCGCGGCTCCGTGTCGCCTACCATCCGCCGTGCTCGATGCAACACGGTCAGGGCCTTCGCGACCTGCCGGTGCAGTTGCTGCGCGAGGCGGGTTTCGAGGTGCACCTGCCGCAGGATTCGCACCTGTGTTGCGGCTCAGCAGGTACCTACAGTCTGCTGCAACCGGACATCGCCGATGCGCTGCGCGATCGCAAGCTCGCGGCGCTGCGGGAGACTCGGCCGGACGTGATCGTTACCGGCAACGTGGGTTGCGCGACGCATCTGGCCGCCAAGGCCGAAATACCCACGCTGCACACCGTGGAACTGCTCGACTGGGCCCACGGAGGCCCGCGGCCTGCGGTCCTCCACGACTTCCAGCGTGGCGGCTGATCCGCACCTGCACTGAGTCAGTCGGTTGTGCGGCCGAGCATTTGATCCGCTACGATCTTCGGCGGGGGGAAGCTCCCCCGGCATCCGACCCTTGGGTCGGTGCATCTAAGAAGTTTGGTGCCCGGGAGAGGACTCGAACCTCCACGGTGTTACCCGCTAGTACCTGAAACTAGTGCGTCTACCAATTCCGCCACCCGGGCAGGGTGGGCCGCGAAATCTACGCAGGGTCACGAGGACTGTCAATGAAGGAAGCAACATGAAGCGACGCAAGGCCGGCGGGAGGTCGCGCAGCGGCCGAGGTGAGGCGCGAACACCCAGCAAGGGTGGCGGACACCCTCAGGGTCGAAGCGGTGGTTCTCGACGCGATCGGGAGCGGGGTTCGTCGGCTTCGGCCGGTACCCTGGAAGGCGTTGTCAGCGCGCACCGCTCGGGGTTCGGTTTCGTCAAGGTCGAGGGGCAAACGGAGAGCGTGTTTCTGCCCCCGCCGCAAATGTCGGGCCTGACTTCGGGCGATCGTGTCCGAGTCCGCGCCCGCAAAGACCACACTGGGCGCTATTCCGGCGAGGTGGAAGCGGTACTGGCTCGAGGCGTCACGGCCTTTCTCGCCACTATCGAAATCTCCGGGCGTACGGCCTTCGCCCACTCGGTTGATCGACGCTTGAGCCTGCGTTGCCTCGTGCCCCCCGATCAATTGGCGGGAGCCCGCGCGGGTGACTGGGTGATCGCGCGCATCACGCGCTATCCCGATGCACATCGTACGGCGATGGCCGCCGTCACCAAGCGGCTTGACCTCGAACGGCCTGTGGAGATGGCTTGTGAGACGGCGATCGCGCGCTACTCGTTGCCCGTGGAGTTTGGTGCCGAGGCACTGCGCGAGGCCGAGGCCCACGGCGAGCGCATCGATCCGCGCGAGATTCGTGGCCGCGTTGATCTGCGCGAGATGCCGCTCGTGACCATCGACGGTGAGGATGCTCGCGATTTCGATGACGCGGTGTACGCGGAGGCGCAAGGCACGGGGTTTCGGCTGGTCGTGGCGATTGCGGATGTCAGTCACTACGTGCGTCCGGGCACGGGTCTCGATCGCGATGCGCTGGAGCGTGGCACCTCGGTCTATTTCCCGAATCGCGTTATCCCGATGCTGCCGACCGGCTTGTCCAATCATCTCTGTTCGCTCGAGCCTGAGGTCGATCGGTTGTGCTTCGTGGCTGATATGCAGATCGGTCGCACGGGGAAGTTGCGCGAGTGGAAGTTCTACCCCGCTGTGATGCGCAGCCATCATCGCCTGACCTACGAGAAGGCCTTTGCGGCGCTCTTCGAGGGCCGTCCGACTGAGCGCAAGGCGTTGGGCGCGTTGCTGCCAAAGCTGCAGCCGCTCGTCGACCTGTACAAGGTATTGCTCAAGGCGCGCCATCGGCGCGGCGCACTCGATTTCGAGAGCAGTGAACCGGCGTATGACTTCGATGCCAATGGTCGCGTGCGCGGTATCAGCCTGTATGCGCGTAACGATGCGCACAAGCTGATCGAGGAATGCATGATCCTCGCCAACGTTGCGGCTGCGGGGGAGTTGAAAGCGGCGAAAGCGGGCGGACTGTATCGGGTGCATGCCGTGCCCGAAGAAAAGAAGCTCGATCTGCTGCAGACGGCGCTCGCCGCCCTCGGCATCGACGCGGAGTTACCCGAAGACGTGCAGCCGCGTGATTTGCGCAAGATCACCGAACGACTCGGCAAATCGCCCGACCGACCGTTCATCGAGTCGCTGGTGGTGCGCTCCATGCCGCAGGCGGTGTACCAACCCACGAATATCGGACACTTCGGGCTTGCGCTCGAGGGCTATGCGCACTTCACCTCGCCGATCCGTCGTTATCCGGACCTCGTCGTGCACCGCGCACTCAAGGCCGTCTGCGATGCGCGCGATCCGACCGGGGCGCGTCGTTCGGCCGACGAGCTCGCGGTGCTCGGGCAGGAACTCTCGAAGCTCGAGAAGCGGGCCGATGAGTCCGATCGCTACGTCGATAGCTTCCTCAAGTGTTCCTATCTGCGCGAGCGACTCGGCCAAACGTTCGAGGGCCTGATCACCACGGTGGTCGAGTATGGTTGCTTCGTGCAGCTGCGTGGCTTAGGCATCGATGGGCTGCTGCGAACTGAGGCTCTCGGTGACGACGAATACGTGATGGAGGCCAGTGGCCATGCCTGGTTGGGTCGCCGTACGCGACGACGCCTCGGGATCGGCACGGCCGTGCGCGTGATTGTGACCAACGCCAATCCGGTTGAGGGGCTCATCGATCTCGAGCTCGCGGAGTAACATCGTCCCATGACTGGTGGCGAATACATCCACGGGCTGCATGCAGTGCGGGCACTCCTGAGGCGTGATCCGTCGCGACTGCGCAGCATTTGGGTTGCGCGCGGTCGGGACGATGCCCGCGTTGCCGAGCTGCTGCAGCTCGCCGCCGAGGCACGCTGCGCGGTGCAACGCGTCGATGCGGAGCAATTGACGCGGCGGGTCGGCGGCACGGCGGTTCATCAGGGGGTGGTGGCCGAGGTGCTGCCGTTACCACCCTGGCGCGAGGACGACTTGAATGCGGCGCTCGTACGCCTGCAGTCGGCCGCGAGCAAGACCGCGCCGTTCGCGCCGCTGTTGCTCGCGCTCGATGGCGTGCAGGATCCACACAATCTCGGCGCTTGCCTGCGTACGGCCGATGCCTGCGGGGCCCTCGCAGTGATCATTCCGAAGGATCGGGCCGCACAGATGAATGCCACGGTCCGCAAGGTGGCTGCAGGTGCGGCGGAGAGCACGCCGGTCGCCGTCGTGACCAACCTCGCTCGTTGCCTGCGCGAGTTGAAGGAGCATGGACTCTGGGTCGTGGGTGCGGCCGCCGAGGCTGAATCCACCGCAGCGTCCGTGGATCTTCGCGGGCCCACCGTGCTCGTGATGGGGGCCGAGGGAAGCGGTCTGCGGCAGAACACTCGGCAGCACTGCGACCTGCTGGTGCGATTACCCTCGCTGGGTACGGTCGAGAGTCTGAATGTCTCGCTGCCGGGATGCTGCTGTACGAGGCCACGCGGCAGCGCCTCGGGGTTGCCGGATCGGGCCCGGGTTCGCTATAGTCCGCGGCCCCGGGTGTCCGGGGGATTCCTTGCCACACCCGCAGCGCCTCGTGGGGTGGCTTCACAACCACAAGGAGATCACATGAGGCACTATGAAATCGTGTTTCTGGTCCATCCGGATCAGAGCGAGCAGGTTCCGGCCATGCTCGAGCGCTACAAGGGCATGATCACGCAGG
>VFQT010000812.1_pt1 | contig 42023 bp, 80 predicted proteins | sample 3512381 | NCBI WGS metagenome assembly VFQT01 (sample SAMN10412376, study PRJNA504923) | tailings metagenome | isolation source: Relicate 2 Philex TSF3 active mining site | place: Philippines: Tuba, Benguet | collected 2017-08-29 | reverse complement strand
AAATCTTCAGCCCACTCTAGTCTTGAGTATCCGCTTTGTTGCTCTGCTGTTTGTGTTTCAGGTTTGATGCGGTATTCAAGATTTTCATGCCAATCAGGATTTCCCTCTGAGTCATGCCATTCTTCCTTTAAGGCACTTTTAAATTGAATCTCAGCACCATCAGCCCATGCCTTGATTAGTTCTGCGTGTTTATGTTTTTTGTTCATAATTAAATCCTTTCTATTCCCTGTCGTATTCTATACGGAAATCTATCTTCTAACCAAAAGCATCTTCTTTCACCATAATCACTCATGGCACGATAGCCAGTCCACCCTTTATAACTGTTACAGTGGTCAATGTTATCGACATAGCCATGAAGTGAGCCATAAGCAAACCCACCCATAAAGACACCCAATAACACCCAAATACGCATCAACATGGTTCTAACTTGTCTAATTTAGAGTTCAGAATGTTCGCTAAATCAGACATTATCTCGTCATAGCCGTATTGTAAGACCAGTTCAGCCATATCGTGTAAGACATTGTGCTTCATAAACTCTTCGTATTCTTCTTTAGACATTTGTTCAATGTGAATCATAGTTCCTCCTGTGTAATACATCACCTTAAATAAAGACAAACAAAAAGTCAAGATATTTATTTTTCATAAAGGTATTGACAACATTTTTAAAGTCACTATAATAATCTCTATAGAGACAACATAGCTCTTTAGAACTCTTTAGAGTGCTATAGAGGTCTTTAGGGTTCTGAGTTATGCTAACTAGTGCTATAGAGTGCTTTAGAGTGCTAAAGAGTCTATATAGGTCTATATAGTTATCTTTCATCCCAAATATCTTTATAGTAGTCATCTTCAGGTTCATCATAGAAGTCAGAATCATCACCATCAAGTAACTCTTCCACTGCGTCCAAGTCCATCTCACTCAACAGGTCATTCCTAACCTGAATAGGAATGTTGGTGTCTTTTAGACAGTTACCACACATCTCAATGAATTTCTTTGTTACTGCATGGCGAAGTGTTACCTCATAATCTGTTAATACTGCGTTGCAACATGAGCATCTCATTGTTTAATCTCCTTTGTTGAAATCGTTGATTTAAGCTGTTTTAGTCCCATACCCTAGCTTACCCCTTAACCTACCCATAAAAACCCCGTATAGAGCGTTTAAAGAGGTTTTAGAGGTATTTTAGAGGTCTGCATAGCCTACTTTACTCACTGCATAGTCATAAAGACTTAGTTTAGGTGGTTGAACACTTACAATCTTTACTAAGTAATCACCACCAGTCATCATCTTTACTGCTTCTTCATGGCTCATAAAGATTCTAACTAATTCCCCTTCTGAATCTCTTAATTCATAGCGTTCAATCATGGCTTTAGCCCTTCTGGGTTGAATATCCCTTTATGATGTAATTTTTCTAACTTCTCCTGCAAGCGTTCCATTTGAGTTAATAAACCCTTATAAACTAAGTAATCATCTTGGTTTAATTGAATGACAACATCTGACGATTGAGCGTCTAATGTGTCTTCTATTGGGTCTAAATCATAGTATGGAAACCATTCATCATAGCTGATAATACATAATTGTTTTTTACTCATGAATACTCCAGTCTTCATCATTGGTTAATTGTTTTAGGGCATCAGTTATAGACTGCTCGTCTAATCCCTGAATATTAGCCCATAAGAGTTGATTGTAGCGAATATAGTCATTGTCTGTATAGTCATAGCGACAGATTGTGTATAGACTGCGTTTAAGTAGGTCTAAGCGGTTTGTCATAGCATATCCTTAGTTAGTTTTAGTTCTTTAGCGTAAAGCATAAATAGGTTGTTCTTTTTCATTAGTAATTCTTTGTATCGTTCGGGTGTCTTAGCTTTAGACAAGTCCACACGATAGTAGCGTTTCTTAAGCGGTTCTTTAAACTTAAGAGGCTTTCCTGACTCGTCTAATGTGTATATATCAACCATTCGCTGATGATTGTTTACTTGCATCTCAATGGCTTTACCTGCTGACTTGATAGCGTTGCGAGCCTTAAGACAGTTTATAGCGTTGTGAATACAATCTAGCTTTCCAGTAATACCTAGATAAGCACCAAGTTGTTTGGCGGTCATAGGCTTAGTTTTAAGAGCCTCTGTGAGCTTTTTCGTCATTGTTGTCATATCAAAATCCCTCGTCTGTTGTTGATGTCATACTTATAGAATAATCCTTATCTATTTTGAAATAGTCCTCGTCAGTTTTAGACCTATTTTTAAATGCTTGTAGCGTCATAGGTGCGTGAACCTTTAACCAGTCCACTAGTTCCCAGTATTGGTCTTCTAGCCTGTCGTAGGCTTGTTCTAATTCGTGTTCACGATAGCTCATCTTTTAGCCCTCTCTGATGGTGGAGTCCAACCCATAGCTTTAAACCTTGCAAGCAAATCATTGTATTTATGATACTGCCAAGCCTTGTCATTGATTGGTGGGTTTTCGTTGGTGTATTTAGATGGTTTGATTTTCTTCATTGTGTAACCCTTTCAAACATTGGAAAGTTGTTTAAATCGTTTTCATTGGCAGAGCTGACACTATCAATCTGCCAGTCTATTTCTGAATGCACATAGCAGTCATCAGGATAAATCTCAGCAGTTATATCGTTGGCTTGTTCTTCGCTTTCAGCCTCGACCAACACTGTAAAATAGACAAGTTGAGTTGCTCTTACTTTATAAATCTTTTTCATTGTTTAACCCTCTTTAATAATTTCATCAATGTTAAAATTCGCACCATCTGTGATGTCGCCATAATCAAAGTCTATTTCGCCTTGAAATACTAACTCCCTAACTTGTTCCTCTGATTCTGCCTCTACCTCTTTCAAATAATAGACAGTTTCGCTTGCGTAAATTGTGTATTTCATGCTTACATCTCCAGTGTTAATTGTTCAACCTCTACACCTTCGGTGTCTAAGTTTTTGAGTTGTTCTTCTATCTTGTCAGCGTATTCTCTCGCGGTGTCATAGTCTGAGAATGCTTTAATGTTTACCCATTCCCAGCCGACAAAGTCTATAAGCTGACCACTTTTGACAATATAAATGTTCATGATTAAACCCTTTCAATCTTAATTTTAAAAAGCTCTTCACCGTCTTTACATAGGTAAATTGTTGCATTGGCGTTGTCAATATACGATTCATTAAACTCTTCCACAAAGTCTAATAACTCGTATTGAGTATTTCCGAAAATAGTGTCATAAATATCTTCTATGACTTTACTGTCAATATATTTCATAATTAAACCTCTACTATTCTAAATTCGTCTGATTGATAACGGCTCTCAATGTATCCATTGAAATACGCCTCGTCTTCTTGTTCTAAAAAGTCCTGTAAACAGTCTTTAGCGTCCTCATAACTGTCAAATAGTTCTTTTTCCTCTGAGCCGTCCTCATTGATAATCGTCCAAGTGTTTACCCAACCATCACATAAAGTAAAATGTTGTATTTCATATTTCATGATTAAACCTCCATTAGAATTGTCTAAAAATATAAGAATCTCTATCAGTTTTACCTAGCACCCATGTATTTTGCTCTAAATAGCCCATGATGACATCATCAATACAGTCATCTTCTACATCATCATAGTCAATACTATATTGCCTTAAAATCTCTGTGTAGTGCATTTCGCAATAGTCGCAACAGATAGCTATAACATCTAATTCCATCTCTTCGCCTGTGTCTTCCTCAAGCTCTTCTAAGCCATTGAATAACACCTCTAAGCCCTCATAGGTGAAATTCTTAGGTCTAATAGACATAAAAGCATCTGTGAATTGTGATAAACCTATTGTTTGTTTCATGATTAAAGCCCTTTAGTAATGTTGTCAAAATATTCTTGTGGTTTAGTTACTGCACAATGTGTCCACTTGTTAATATGTCGTGTAGTAGTGTTTGACCACTTTTTATCTGTCTTGAAAAACTGACCATCAACCCAACAGGCAACTGGTGTTTGATAACTGAAGAGCACCTGTGTTCCGTTTGATAGTGTTAATTCTGTCATATTTGATTGAATAGATTTTAAGTGCATGATATTTCCTTGTAGTTAGTTGATACAGTTGTGATTGTCAAGCCCTTAACTTACAAGAGCCTGACAGTGTTAAATTTATTTTATGATGCCTAGATACATAAGCGAACCGAACACCGCAAGGCTAACGACAGAGCCTAAGAGCATATATCCGATAAATGTTAATAATGTTTTAATAGCTTCTTTCATGTTAAACCCCTTTTAATTAGTAGTTGTTGTTTACATAAGCTAACAAACTATTAGCTATGTCTTGCATTGGTGTATTGTTTTCTAAGCCTTGAGTAATGATTGCTAGATAGTTATCATCTTCAGTAAGCAAGTATCCATCTACCATTGTTTGACCGATAACATAGCTATTTAGTTGTGCTACTTTATGACCAATGATTGCTTGTTGTGTTGTGTTCATGGTTTATTACCTTTCTTTGTTGTTTGTTTCAGTGTTACCAGTTTAGGTGTTGAAACTTACAGAACCCTGACAAAGACAAAGTATTTCAAACAATTATTTCTATTGACTTTGTAGTCTTGATAGTCTATATCTATCGTTACTGGTTACCTGTCAGAGGTGCTACATCGCCCCACATACCTGGTTATTTTGTATACAATTTTGAATTCAGTTTAGCTCTTATGTCTTATATGTTATATCTTATGTCTTATATAAGACCTATAAAGGTCTATGATGCTAAGTAAGTAAGCACTAACTAACATAGGGGCGGGGTGGTAGTGGCTATGATAAATATTGGTGTAGCCCCTATAATTCACAAAAGAGTAAAATAAGGAAATGCTCTTAAGCCTATGAAATCTATAATAAAAAGTAATATAATAAAGACAAAGTAGAAACTGCACACTTTAGGTCCAGCGGAGCACGATAAAGACTATGAAGGTCCGCATTAAGCACGAACAGTGTCTTAATGTGTAGCTAGGTCTGAACTGTGCTCTTTAGGTCTATAATAACCCTACAAAACACTAAAGTATAAAATAATTGTTGACAAAGTCTGAAAAGTATGCTACACTAAGCTCCATTGAACAAACAGCAACGAATAAACACTATATAGACAATAACGGTCAGTGACACCCTAAAGAACTCTGTAGCATAACTTAGCACCCTAACAACTAATTCACATAACTTAGAAAAGAAACTAAATCAAAGTGTAACAAAGTGCTAATGAGTTGCTGAAGAGTGATATCGAAGTGCACTTACAGAGAGTCTATATAGATATATAGGATGCTGCACAAAATAGATTTTATGTCTATTTGTTATTTTTGTTTGTCTTTCCCTATAGGGATAAAAGGATACAATGTCTGATTCAGAGAACCCTGTCGAAAAGAAATCTCGACCAAAGATTAAACGACGAGAAGTAGTTGATGGAAAACCTAAACGAGGTCGACCTTCTAAAGAAGCGATTGAGAAGAAGAAAAAGCCTGGGGTTATTGGTCGTCCTGTAGGAGATGCTGGTCGCATAGCAGAGTTTAAAGCACGGTTGTTAGCAACTGCTGGCGACACAGTGATTACAAAGATTATTGAAACAGCACTTACCGACGGTCATCCATCGCAAGGTGCAATGTTAAAGTTCTGTGGCGAGAGGTTATTACCCTTGTCCAGTTTTGAAAGCAAAGGCAATGGCGGAGCTCCTACCATCAGCATAAACATAAGTGGTCTTACAAGTCCTACAGTTGAAACCGCTGAAATAATTGACAATGTTGAAGTAACAGATGTAGAATATAAAGATGAAAGCTGACAAAAGACAAGAAGCCATCTTAGCTGGAAACAGACATTATTTTACAGGTAAACCTTGTAAACAAGGACACATTGCACAAAGACGAACAGTCAATGGTTGTTGTGTGGAATGTGAAAAAGAAAAAAACAATAAACGATATGAGTCTTATTATAAAGACTATGTAGCACAGAATAAAGATAAAATTAGAAGTATTAGTAGTAAATGGCAAAAGTTAAACAAAGGTAAAGCTAATGCCGTAACAGCTAAACGACACGCTTCTAAAATGCTAAGAACACCTAAGTGGTTGTCTAAAGAACAACTACTAGAAATAAAAGAGTTTTATGTAATGGCTGCGGAATTAGAAACAGTATTTCCGTGGAAACAATGCGTAGACCACATTGTCCCTCTACAGGGAAAAACAGTATCTGGTCTTCATGTGCCTTGGAATCTACAGATACTATCTGCCAAAGCAAACATAATAAAAGGTAACAGATTTAGTGGCTAATCTAAACTGGCAATTACTGCCTTGGCAGTTAAAAGTATGGCAAAGCCCTAAAAGATTTAAAGTGCTTGCTTGTGGTCGTCGTGTAGGCAAATCTAACTTTGCAATTAAGAAAACCATTGCAGAAGGTATTGCAGCACCAAAAGGGTCTGCTGTAGTTTATGTTGCTCCTACACAGTCGCAAGCTCGTCAGATTTGTTGGGATGCTTTGCTTGATGAAGGTAAAGAAGTTATCAAGTCAGCTCATGTTAACTCAATGGATATTACATTGGTCAACGGGGTAAAGATTCATGTGAGGTCAGCTGAGAATCCTGACACACTTCGTGGTTTAAAACTGTATTTTGCGGTAGTGGACGAAGCTGCGTTTATTAAAGACGACACTCTTTGGACCAAAATTATTCGTCCTGCATTAGCCGACTTAGAAGGACAAGCAATATTAATTAGTTCTCCGTCTGGTCGTAACTGGTTCTATGAATTGTTTAAGTATGCTGAAGCAGGTGAAGATGAGGATTGGGAAGCGTATCACTTTACTACATACGACAACCCAACTATTAAACCTAAAGAAATTGAAGCAGCTAAAAAAAGTTTAAGTAGTTTTGTATTTAGACAAGAATTTGAAGCTTCTTTTGCTACTGCAGGTAGCGGTATGTTTAAAGAAGAGTGGTTTAAATTTGGTGATGAACCAACCACTGGTTCTTGGTATATTGCTGTAGACTTGGCAGGGTTTGCAGAAGTTTCTAAAAATGCAAACGCAAGCAAAAAACGATTAGACCAATCTGCTATTGCGGTTGTAAAAGCAACTGACGACGGAATGTGGTTTGTAGACAAAATTGAAGCAGGTCGCTGGGATATTGAAGAAACAGCAATGCGTATCCTGAAGAATATTGCACAGTACGAACCAATATCTGTCGGTATTGAAAAAGGTGCTTTAAAGAACGCAGTATTGCCTTATTTGTCTAATTTGATGCGTAAAAATAATTGTTTTGCTCATATCCAAGACTTAACTCATGGCAATCGTAAAAAGACAGACAGAATTATTTGGTCTCTTCAAGGTCGTTTAGAACACGGTCAAATAGTTTTTAATTCAGAAGAAAACTGGGATGAACTGGTTGACCAAATGATGATGTTTCCCTCATCAGGGGTTCATGACGATTTACCCGATGCACTGTCTTATATTGACCAGTTGGTAGTTACAAGTTATCAGTTTGATGACGACCACCAAGAAGACTGGGAAATGTTAGATGTAATTGCTGGTTATTAACACAAAGGAACAACATGGCACAAATGATGGACAACAACGAAGGTACTAAGAGCTGGGACGAACCCAGTGAATCTGACAAAGAGGTAGTATCTTTTGTCGTATCACACACTGACCGATGGAGAGACCATCGTGACCAGAACTTCTTACAGAACTGGTTAGAATACGAAAGAATCTTCCGTGGTGTTTGGGATGCTTCTGACCGTACTCGTGACTCAGAGCGTAGCCGTATCATCAGTCCAGCAACTCAGCAAGCAGTGGAAACTCGTCATGCTGAGATTATGGAAGCTATCTTTGGTAACGGTGAATACTTTGACATCAAAGACGATGTACAAGATATGAACGGTAACCCAATGGATGTTGAGATGATTCGCTCTCAGCTCCGTGAAGACCTAGAGAAGCACAGAATCCGTAAGTCTATCGACCAAATCGAATTGATGGCTGAAATTTACGGTACTGGTATTGGTGAGTTAGTTGTTAAACAAGAAGTAGAATACATCCCAGCAACTCAGCCTATTCCTGGCTCACAACAAGCTGCTTACGGTGTACAAGAAAAAGAATACTTCTGTGTTAAGACAGTTCCTGTCAACCCTAAGAACTTCTTAATTGACCCTAACGCTACTTCCATTGAAGATGCTATGGGTTGTGCGATTGAGAAGTTTGTGTCTATTCACAAAGTTGTGGAAGGCATGGAGAAAGGTATCTATCGTAAGGTAGACATCGGTCCTTCTGGCAACGATGATGACTTAGAAGCTACTCAAGAGCTAGTAGAGTTCCAAGACGACAAAGTTAAGTTGTTAACATATTACGGTTTAGTACCAAAAGAGTACATTGAACAGCTTGAGAACGACGGTGAAGAGGTTGTAGACCTATTCCCAGAGGATAGCGTTGCTGACGACTATAGCGGTCTTGTAGAGGCTATTGTAGTGATTGCTAATGATGGTTTGTTGTTAAAGGCAGAGAAGTCTCCTTACATGATGAAAGACCGTCCTGTAGTGGCTTACCAAGATGATACAGTTCCTGGTCGTTTCTGGGGTCGTGGTACAGTTGAAAAAGCATACAATATGCAGAAAGCTATTGATGCACAACTTCGTAGCCACCTAGACTCATTAGCATTGACTACAGCACCGATGATTGCTATGGACGCTACTCGTCTACCTCGTGGTGCTAAGTTTGAAGTGAAGCCTGGTAAAGCTATTTTGACGAACGGTGCTCCTTCAGAGATTCTATACCCATTCCAGTTTGGTCAGACTAAGCAGGACAATGCTGCAGCTGCCAAAGAGTTTGAGAGAATGTTGTTACAAGCAACAGGTACTTTAGACTCACAAGGTCTAGTGTCTCAAGCTCCTCGTGATGCTGGTGGTCAAGGCATGACAATGGCTATGGCTGGAATCATTAAGAAGTACAAGCGTACTCTAACAAACTTCCAAGAAGACTTCTTAGTTCCTTTGATTAAGAAAGTAGCCTTCCGTTATATGCAGTTTGACCCTGAGCGTTATCCTTCTGTAGACATGAAGTTCTTACCGACTGCTACTTTAGGTATTATGGCTCGTGAGTACGAACAACAACAGCTAATTGGCTTGTTACAGACCCTAGGACCTAACACACCAGTGTTGCCAATCATCCTTAAGGGCATTATTGCTAACTCTAGCTTGTCTAACAGAGCTGAAATGGAAGCAGCATTGGCTCAAATGTCTCAACCTGACCCACAACAAGCTCAAATGCAGCAGATGGCAGCTCAGATGGAGATGGAACAGAAGCAAGCAACTACTGAATCACTCAAAGCAAGGGCTATGAGAGACGGTGCAGAGGCTCAAAAGACTATGGTTGAGGCTCAATTAGCTCCTGAAGAGGTAAAAGCCAAGATTATTAGCTCTATTTCTACTAATATCAACGGTCAAAACCAAGATGGTGAGTTCGAAAAGAGAGCTAAGATTGCTGAATTGATGCTTAAAGAGAAAGACATCAACAACAAAGGTAAGATTGTTGAGCTACAAATGCAGAAACAAGGTAATCAGAACTGATATAGAAAATCTGCTATCTTTTGATGTTCATCGGCAGAGCCATCGTTCTTAATACGGTTGGCTCTCCATGAAATAATGACAACATTACCTGAAACATAGCCTTTGTTTGAGTCAATACGGTCAAAAGATACAGAGTTTTCTGCTCGTTGAGGTGCAAAATAATCAAGTTCAATTCCTAAAATAGGACAATGTGTTGGAAATTCTAACTCTCCAAAATCAATAGTAAATTCCCAGCCAGCTCTTTTTGCATTTGCTTTTTTACCTCTAAACTTAGCTTTCATTTCTTGATATATAAAACTTTTTCTGTGAGCAGAGTCATGCCATTTAGGACCAAATTTTTTAAATAACTTATCGGTTCTTTCTTTTTCTCTAGTTTCTTGTCGAATTGAAAAAGAATCAATGCCATATTTTGCAGTTATTTGTTTTATGCGTTGTCGAGATACTTTTGTGCTCATTGCTGAAGCAATATCTTCAAGTTTTTCACCACGAAGAGCCATTTCTTTTAATAGTTTATGGTCTTCTTTTGTTAGTTTTGAATTAAATGGCATATTATCTCCTTAAAACACTAAAGATAGCACACTTCTTTACAAATGTCAAGAAATAAATGTTCTCAAGTATTGTAAGTCAAGCTTCAGTGTGGTAGAATTACAACACTTTTAACCAAAAATGAAGTGAACACTTACTTACTTCAGTATTTCTCCTAAAAGGACAAAGAAATATGGACAAGAAACTACAAAGCTATTACGAAGAACGATTTTCGATGATGGCAACCAAAGGTTGGCAGGATTTGATGGAAGACGCTGAGAATATGTTCAAAGCTCTCAACAATGTCCTACCAATTCAGAACGAAACAGAGTTACAGCTTAAAAGAGGACAACTAGACATCCTAAATTGGATTCTAAGCCTCAAAGAAAGCTCAACTCAAGCCTTCGAGCAGCTCATGTCGGGAGACAGCAGCAATGACTAGAAGGATGTATGAGTTCCAGTGTGAAGCTGGACATATTACAGAGAGCTTAGTTGGTTATGAGACAACTGTAGTTCCATGTAGTGCTTGTGGCAACGATGCGAAACGAATCATTTCGACACCTCGTATCTCATTGGATGGTACAGACCCAGTGTATGTATCAGCTCATGAGAGATGGGCTAAGAATCGTGAGGACCAACGCAAAGCTGAACGCAAGCAAAACGAAGCCTGAGATACCTCGACAGAGCCTCAGATTATAAATCCTAAAATCACTTGATTCGGTGACAGGAGACTTTAAATGGCAGCAAATTTTGTAGAACAGGAAGAATTGTTTCCTAATGAAGAGCAAGCAGTAGAACAAACTCAAGCAGAAGCTACACCAGCAGAACCTGTAAAAGTAGAAGAACCAGTAGATGATTTACCAGAGAAGTATAAAGGTAAAACAGCTGCAGAGATTGCTAAGATGCACATTGAGGCTGAAAAGCTGATTGGTAGACAAGCAAACGAGGTTCACGAAGTTCGAAGCCTTGCAGACCAATTACTGAAACAACAACTCGAATCCTCTAAAAAAGCTGCAGAGCCTATTGAAGAATCGCTAGACGAAGACTTTTTTGCAGACCCTAAACAAGCCGTCGCAAGAACAGTTGAGAAGCACCCTGCAGTAATTGAAGCTAGACAGGCTGCACTCGAAATGAAGAAGATGAAAACTGCTCAGCAATTAGCAGCTAAACATCCAGACTTTGGAACTATCGCAGCTGATGCTGGTTTCCAAGATTGGGTTAAATCTTCATCAATTCGTTTGAACCTATTTGCTAAAGCAGATGCTGAGTATGATTTTGAAGCTGCTGATGAATTGTTGTCTACCTATAAGGAGATTAAACAAATCAAGCAACAGCAACAAGTTCAACAAACAACCAATGCTGATTTAGTAGAGAGTAAAGCTCAATCACAAGCAATGAAAGCTGCAACTGTTGATGTAGGTGGTTCTGGTGAGGTAAGCCGTAAGGTATATCGTCGAGCAGACCTAATTAAATTGAGAATGACTGACCCAGAGCGTTATATGCAGATGTCTGATGAAATCATGCAAGCATATGCTGACGGGAGAGTTAAGTAATTTTAGCATTTATAAATAATTAAGGAGTATTAACATGGCAGTAACAGCAGAAAATTTCCCAGGAAGTTCGTCTTCTATCGTAACAGCATCTAAAGCAGGTACATTCATTCCAGAAATCTGGAGTGATGAGGTTATCGCTGCTTACAAAAAGAATATCGTTCTTGCAAACTTAGTTCGCAAAATGTCTTTCAAAGGCAAAAAAGGCGACACACTTCATATTCCAAAGCCAACTCGTGGTTCAGCTAACGCTAAGGTAGCAGCTACTGCAGTTAAGATTCAGGCTGATACAGAATCTGAAGTACAAGTTGTTATCAACAAGCACTATGAATATTCTCGTTTAATCGAGGACATCACTGCTGCTCAAGCTTTGGCTTCATTGCGTTCTTTCTACACAGAAGACGCTGGCTACGCTTTGGCTAAACAAACTGATGACGACTTGTTTGCATTAGGTAAGTCTTTCGGTGACGGTGACGCATCTGACTGGACTCACTCAAACAGCTATTTCATCGACGCTTCTACTGGTTTGACAGCTTATGCAGTTGACACAGTAACAACTTCTGATGTTTTCACTGACGAAGGTTTCCGTAAGTTGATTCAGTTGATGGATGACGCTGATGTTCCAATGGACGGTCGTAAGTTTGTAATCCCACCATCATTGCGTAACGCTATCATGGGTATTACTCGTTACAACTCTAGCGACTTCGTTGATGGTCGTTCAACACAAACTGGTTTAATTGGTTCATTGTATGGTATCGATGTATTCGTATCAAGCAACTGTCCAGTTATCGAAACAGCTGCTGATAACTCAGCTGGTGACGCAGTTAAAGGTGCATTGTTGTTCCATACAGACACAATGGTTCTTGCTGAACAAGTTGGTGTTCGTTCACAAACTCAATACAAACAAGAATACTTGGCTAACTTGTACACTGCCGACACATTGTACGGTGTTAAGACAGTTCGCCCAGAAGCTGGTTTCGTATTGGCTGTAAACGGCTAATCGCCACTAAGATTCCCTGCTTCGGCAGGGGTCTTTTTTAAGAGTTCCATAGAGAGCTTTTAACAAAGACAAGGAGTTCAAATGGCGATTTACCGTGGTCCAGGCGGTGCTGGTGATGCTACAGCGGACGCTGCTAGTGAAGCATCGTTAATTAGAGATTTAGCTGTAGAAGTTCAAGCAGACGCTGATGCTGCTGCTGCCAGTGCCGCTGCTGCGGCTTCTAGTGCTTCTTCAGCTTCTACAAGTGCATCTAATGCGTCTACATCAGCTTCTTCAGCATCGACTTCAGCAACTAGTGCAGCTTCTTCAGCAAGTGCTGCTAGTACCTCTGCGTCTGGTGCTTCTACTTCGGCTACCAACGCTGCTAGTTCAGCTTCGTCTGCTAGCACATCTGCTACTAATGCAGCTTCATCTGCTTCTGCTGCTAGTTCTTCAGCTTCTAGTGCTTCAACTAGTGCGACTAATGCCGCTAGTTCAGCGTCTTCCGCAAGCACTTCAGCGACCAACGCTAGCAATTCTGCTACTGCTGCTGCTTCCTCAGCATCGTCAGCGAGCACTTCAGCAAGCAATGCAGCCACTTCAGCAACTAACGCTGCTAACAGTGCAACTGCTGCACAGACTGCAGAGACTAATGCTGAAACTGCTGAAGCTAATGCAGAGACTGCTCAAGCTGCTGCTGAATTAGCAGAAACTAACGCAGAGACTGCTGCAACCAATGCAGCTAGTTCAGCTAGTGCTGCATCAACCTCAGCTAGTAATGCTGCTACATCAGCTACTAATGCTGCAAGCAGTGCTAGTAGTGCATCAACCAGTGCAACTAATGCAAGCAACAGTGCAACTGCTGCAGCATCTTCTGCAACCAGTGCTTCTAACTCTGCTACTTCTGCAGCAACATCAGCTACTAATGCAGCTAACAGTGCTACACTAGCTGCTAGTTATACACCAAGTCAAACAGGTAATGCAGGTAAGTTCTTAACCACCGATGGTACTAATACTTCATGGGCTGTGGTTGATGCTTTACCAGACCAAACAGGTAACTCAGGTAAGTATCTAACTACTGATGGTACAGACCCTAGTTGGGCTACTTTAGATACTGATGCTAATAGCACTACTAAAGGTTTGTATGAACATAGCAACACTATCTCTGCTAACTATTCTATCTCTAGCGGTAACAATGCTGTTTCTGCTGCTGTTACTGTTGCAAGCGGTGTAACTGTTACAGTCCCTAGTGGTTCTATTTGGGTAATTGTCTAAGGAATAAATAATGGGCTTAAAACTTAATACAGCTTCTAGTGGTTCAGTATCTTTAGAACCAGCTAACACAGCATCAAACTATACGCTAACAGTTCCAGCACAAACTGGTACTGTCGTTGCTACTGATTCTTCAGGTAATGTTGGTATTGGTACTAGTAGTCCTGCAACAAAACTTGATGTAAATGGTTCTGTAAGACTTCCTGATGGTTACGAAGTTGGATTTGGCTCTGCTAATAGTACCTATTGGTTAGGAGATAGCACAAATAATTGGCATCGTTTTTATACCAATAACTCAGAACGAATGAGAATAGATAGCTCTGGTAACTTGATTATTAACAATACAGCTCAATTTGGTTCTGGTAGGGTTTCTGTTAGGTATGTTCCGGGTGTTTCTACTGGTGTTTCATTTTTACCAACTACTGATTCTTCTGGCCCAACACCTTTGATATTTTTAAATGCTACTGGCAGCGCAGTTGGCTCTGTTACTACAACAGGTTCTGGTACAGCATACAACACATCATCTGATTACCGCCTAAAAGAAAACATTGCACCAATGACAGGTGCTTTGGATAAAGTATCTGCACTAAAACCATGTACTTACACTTGGAAATCAACAGGTGAAGAATCTCAAGGCTTTATTGCTCACGAGTTAGCTGAAGTAGTACCTGAGTGTGTCACAGGCGAGAAAGATGCGGTAGATGCTGAAGGCAATCCTGTTTATCAAGGTATTGATACTTCATTCCTAGTAGCTACTTTGACTGCTGCAATCCAAGAACAACAAGCAATCATCAACGACCTAAAGGCTCGCATAGAAACTTTGGAGGCTAAATAATGAGCATTCAATATGGTGGCGACAAGATAACTTTCGCTGATGGCTCTACAGTAGCTAGTGGCTTCACAGGCTTTAAGAATCGTATCTAATGAACGGAAGAATATACCTTGTAACTAATACTGTAAATAATAAACAGTATGTAGGACAAACAATTACAAAGTATTCTAAGCAAGGACACGGACACGCTATTCGTGATGCTTATAAGAAGTATGGTAGAAAAGCGTTTACTTATGATGTTGTCTTTAGCGGTGTTGATTGTCCTAAGTTGTTAGACTTCGCTGAGAAGTTCTGGATTAAAGTGTTTAATTCTGTACAGCCTAACGGATACAACCTTGAAGAAGGTGGTCGTAGACACAAGAATGTAAATCACAAACCTAACTTAGGCAAGAAAGCATCAGCAGAGACAAAGGCTAAAATGAGCAAGTCTCAGAAAGAATATTGGAATAGTTTAGAAGTACATCCTAACAAAGGACGAAAAGCTTCTAAAGAAACTATAGAAAAGAAAAGAATAGCTGCCTCAAATAGAAAACACACAGAAGCAGATAAAGCTAAAATTAGTGAAGCAATTAAACAGTGGCACAAGAATCGTAAGGAGCAGAAATGTCTGTAACAGTTAACGGAAGTAGTGGTTTTACTTTCAACGATGGAAGTACGCAGAATACCAGTCCATTTACTGGTGGATTAGGTTTTCGTAATAGAATAATTAACGGGGATTTTAGGATTGACCAGAGAAATGCTGGTGCTGCTGCCCCTATAACATCGACTTCTTCAAGCAATTGGGGTTCTGATAGGTTTATTGCACAATTTTTTGGTAGTAGTTACCCAACAGGTACATTTGCTAATATTCAACAATCTACAGATGCCCCAGCAGGTTTTACACATTCTTTAAAAGTAACTGCTGCACAAGCTGTATCTTTTTCTTCTGGTGGAAGCCAACTAGGTGGTTGGATACAACAGAATATAGAGGCTAATAACATTGGTGATTTCTTAGAAGGTTCTGGAATTACCTCTTTTACTATCGGTTTTAGAGTTAAAGCTTCTAAGGTTGGAGTAGTTTCTGTTTCAGTTGAGTGCTACGATGTTGGTGGTTCTTATTGTACGACTGTAAACATAAACCAAGCAAACACTTGGGAATATAAATCTGTTACTATTCCAGCTCAAAACCTATACAAATTTAATATTGGCAATGGAGTAGGACTTAGTTTTAAAGTCGGACTTGGTAGTAATACCTCATGGTTGGTTTCAACAAATAATCAATGGAATAATAATTCAGCTGCCCGTGGTGTTCTTTCGGCAAACCAAACGAACTTTCTATCTTCTGTAAATGATTATTTAGCTATTACTGGTGTTCAACTAGAAAAAGGCTCTACTGCTACTAGCTTTGATTACAGACCTTATGGAACTGAGTTGGCTTTGTGTCAGAGGTATTTTCAAAGAGTAGGTAGCACTTTCTTTGGTGCCACTGAAGGTAGTTCTACTTTTAATATGCAAGTTCCTTTGTGGGTACCAATGAGAGCAAGCTCAACAGTGTCAGGAGTAAGTGGTGGTATTTTTAGTTGTCGCTATGCAGGGGATACAAACATAACTAACCCTACTTTAGCAAACGCCACTTCAACCGCAGAAAATATTTGGCTGCAAGTTGTTAGCTCTGGGTTAAGTAGTGGAGTTCCTATTTATGGTCGGTCACAAAATTACCCGACATCCAACTTTTTAAATGCGTCTGCGGAGCTATAAATGTATAAATTAACCAAATTTAATGTTGTTCAACGGCTATCAGACAACGCATTTATCCCCTTTGACCCAGCCAACCGTGATTACACAGAATATCTTGAGTGGTTAAGTAAAGGTAATACACCGCTTCCTCCAGATGAACCAACATTATCTTAATAGATACAACAAGTTTATCAATGCACTAAAGAATCAAAGCATTGATGGATATTGTGAAAAGCATCATATAGTACCTAGAAGTATGGGAGGTTCTGACGATGCTAGTAATTTAATAAAGCTTACAGGCAGACAACACTACCTAGCTCATTGGATGTTGTGGAAGGCTTATGGCGGTAGCATGACAAGAGCTTTCTTTATGATGAGCTGTGTTAAAGAAAAACAATGTAAAAGTTCTAAAGTATACGACAAAGCAAGAACACAGTACGCCGAAGAAGTTAGAAAGCAGATGACAGGTAAACCAGCTCAATCTAAGTTTACACCAGAACACCGTGAGAAACTGAGACAGGCTAAATTAGGAAAGAAACTGAGCGCAGAACATCGTGCTAATGTCGGTAAAGCTAGAATTGGAATACCATTATCTGAGGAACATAAAAGGAAGATTAGCATGACTAAACAAGCTCAAAAGGTAAAAGCATGAGTGAGAATGAACGCATTGCAGTTGTAGAGACTAAGATAGCTACTCTGGAAGACAATCATGCAGAGATGCTCCGAGTCATGCACGAGATTAAAGATGAGATGACTCGCTACAAAGGCTTCTTAGGTGGTGTAGCTTTCTTAGTATCTTGCTTAGGAGTAGCTCTAACAGTGTTCAAAGACTGGATTGGGAAGCATATAACATGAGAGAACTTACAGTAGGTAAGAACCTAACAGCAGGAACAAGTAATACAGTATATACAGTCCCTAAAGGCTGTAAAGCTATTGCTACATTGTTATTCATTGCTAACGGTGGTGGTACTACAAAGGCTGTATCAGCTAACTGGTACGATGCTAGTGAAACAACTAGTGTAGTGATTGCTGGTTCATCTAGTTTAAACGCTGGTACTTATATTCAGTTCTCTAGTGGACGCATGGTAATGGACGAATACGATGAACTAAGGGTAACCCCTGAAGCTTCTTCTACAATGTCTGTTATTTTCACTGTAGAAATCCATCAGAACACAGCTTATCAAAACGGTAACAATTAAGGAGTATTAACATGGCAACTAAGAAACAATCAGCTAAAATCGGTAAAGTAATGCACGAATTCAAGGCTGGAACACTCAATACTGGTTCTAAAACAGGTCCAGTTGTCAAAAGCCGTAAACAAGCTATTGCTATTGCTATGAGCCAGGCTAATATGCCTAAGCCAAAGATGATGAAAAAGACTGGTAGAGGTCGTTAATGAAGAAAGACACTAGACTAGCTAAAGCTGGTGTTAGTGGCTATAACAAGCCTAAAAAGACACCAAACCACCCAACTAAGTCCCATGTTGTTGTGGCTAAGTCAGGCGACCAAGTTAAGACTATCAGATTTGGTCAACAAGGTGTTTCTGGCAGTCCTGACGGCTCTAAGCGTAATGAGGCTTTCAAGGCTCGCCATGCCAAGAATATCGCTAAAGGCAAGATGTCTGCGGCTTATTGGGCTGATAAGGTGAAGTGGTAAAATAGTTGTTGACAAGACTATAAAAGTGTGCTACACTAAGGAAATCTATGAATTACATTCAACTCGTCAATGAAGTACTGGTTAGGCTTAGAGAATCTGAAGTATCTTCAGTGAGCGATAATGCCTATTCTAAAATGATTGGTAAGTTTGTCAACGATGCTAAACGCAATGTTGAAGACGCTTACAACTGGAACGCATTATACGATACTCTAACAGCAGACACAACTAGCGATATCTTTAACTATATCTTAGTTGGTTCTGGTCAAAGATTCCGTGTTATTGATGTCCTAAACGACACATCTAATACTGAGGTTAAAGGTGCATCAACTACTTGGATGAACGAGAAGTTCTTGTTGAACGCAACTCAAAAAGGTTCTCCACAGTATTACAACTTTAACGGTACAGACAGTAACGGAGACACACAGGTAGATTTATTCCCTATCCCTGATGGTGTCTATAACATTCGTTTCAACATTGTGCTACCACAGCCTTTGTTGTCTAACAATGCGGATATATTGAAAGTTCCTTATGAACCAGTTGTCTTCTTAGCTTATGCTAAAGCCTTAGCAGAGCGTGGCGAAGACGGTGGTTTAGCCTCTAATGAAGCTTATGGTTTATACAGACAATCACTAGCAGATGCTATTGCTCTTGAGAGTGGTCGTTACGGTGAAGAGAGTTCTTGGGTTAGCGTATAATGGCAGAACAACTACTTACTGGCTCGATAGCAGCACCAGGCTTTTATGGTCTTAATACGCAAGACAGCTCTATTCAGTTGTCTAGCGGTTATGCCTTAGAAGCCTTTAACTGCGTAATCGACCAATACGGTCGTATCGGTGCTCGTAAAGGGTGGAGTAAGGTAAACACCTCTGCAGCCTCTACAGGCTCATTTAGAGCTATCTATGAGCTTGTTAAGGATGACGGCAATGTGGTGTTGTCTGCTGCTAATAATAAGCTCTATAGTGGCACTACAACCCTTACAGAACTAGCTGTTCGTAACTTTGATGATTCAGCTAACTTAAGCTACACTATCAGTGATGATAATTGGCAGATTAGTGGTATGCCTTATGACACAGGAGCTACTCCTTCAGGTCATGCTATCTTGGTTCAAGAAGGGCATCCTTTACTTGTCTATCATAAGCTAGGTGCTACAGCTCATGCACATACAGGTTCTTATGGTTTACAGAGATTAGGTGATATTGCTTCTAATCTACCAGGAACTTATACAGTAACAAGCTTTACTCCTAATTGTGTCTTAACAGCTTTTGGTCGTACTTGGGTTGCTGACATTGCTAGTGATAGACAAACAGTTTACTTTAGTGACTTGTTAGACCCTACAGAGTGGAAGACAGGCACTTCAGGATACTTGAACATCAGTGAAGTTGTTCCTAACAACGACCCTATCGTTGCTTTAGCACAACATAACGGTAAGTTGATTATCTTCTGTCAGAAGCATATTGTTATTTATGACAACCCACAAGACCCATCAGCATTAACATTGTCGGATGTAATTACTGGTTACGGTTGTATTGCTAGAGACTCTGTAGCATCTATTGGCTCTGATATCCTATTCTTAGCACAGACAGGTGTTCAGTCTTTACAAAGAACTATTCAAGAAAAGTCTTTACCATTTAGAGATATTTCTAAGAATGTTCGTGATAGCTTAATTAGCAATGTGAACAGTGAAGTATTAAAGAATATTAAAGCTGTTTACTTCCCTACTGATGCTTTCTACTTATTAGCACTACCATCTACTGGTTTTACTTATTGCTTTGATACTCGTGGTGTCTTAGAGAACGGTGGTTCAAGAGTAACTATCTGGAAAGACATCAAACCAACAGCATTCAATGTAACACAAGCTAAAGAACTATATATTGGCAAGCCTGGCTACATTGGAAAATACACAGGGTATCAAGATAATGGAACAACTTATCGTTTGTCTTACTATACTAATTATTTTGACTTTGGTAATCCTGCTCAAACGAAGATGCTAAAGAAGATTAACTTAGTTGCTATTGGTGGTTCAGCACAAGCTATTTCTTTTAAATGGGGTTTTGATTACACAAGTAACTATAGCACTGGTGTAGTAACACTAGACACTTTAACTGTATATGAGTATGGTTCTGCAGAATATGCTATTGCTACTTTCTCTAACGGTATTGCTTTGGACAATGCACAGATTCAAGCTGGTGGTTCAGGTAAAGTAGTTCAACTAGGTTTTGAAGCAGATATTAACAACGCTCCTTTGTCTATTCAAAAGATTGACTTTGGATTAAAAGGCGGTAAGACACTGATTTAAGGAATATTATGTCTAATTACACAAAAGCTACTAACTTCGCTACTAAAGACACATTACCAACAGGAAACTCTGGTAAGATTGTTAAGGGAACAGAGATTGACGATGAGTTCAATGCTATTGCTTCTGCTATCAGTTCTAAAGCAGACACAGCATCTCCAACATTCACTGGTACTCCAGCAGCTCCGACAGCTACAGCAGGAACTAACACAACTCAGTTAGCTACAACAGCATTCGTTACAGCTGCACTACAAGCTGTATATCCTGTTGGTTCTATTTATATTAACTCTTCTAGTTCTTCTAATCCTGCATCTTTATTAGGTTTCGGTACTTGGGAAGCATTCGGTGCAGGTCGTGTATTAGTAGGTCTTAACGGTAGTGATACTGATTTTGACACTGCTGAAGAAACAGGCGGTAATAAGACAGTAACTTCTACTGGTTCTATTAGCGGTACAGTAGGTGGCACAGCACTGACAGAAGCTCAGATGCCTAAGCACTGGCATAGAATGGTTGGTCCTTTTGGAACTACAAATGTACAAGGTGGTGAGTTTGGTTACGGTAACTACGGTGGCGGTACTCCAGATGACACAGCTTTTGCTTATGGCACATGGTCAGCTGGTGGCTCTGCTGCTTCAGGCGACCAGGCTACTGGAACATCTAACGGTGATTCCCATACTCACTCATTCTCTGGAACATTTACTGGTAATGCTACTAGCGTTGTACAACCATATGTTGTGGTGAGAATGTGGAAGCGTACAGCGTAAAGACACCAGTCGTACAGCGTCAGAACTATGTGATGTATCTTGAGTTCTTTGCAGGTATGCACTGGTTTCACACTGATGTCTTTAAGTGGAACAAAGAAGTAAAGAAGAAGTATTTAGAAGATTTAAATTTATTGCAGTACCTTGTTGGAACTCCGTTAGTAGCCCTTGTAGAAGAGGATAACACTAAACTAGCGAAGTTTGGACAAGTTACTGGATGGAAACTGGAACAACCGTTAAGGTTGGATAATGGTCAATTAGGTTACATTTATAGTTGGAGTAAATAACATGGGTAGTCTTGCAGGCGGTTTAGTAGGCGGAGGACTTAGTTTAATAGGTGGCATGATGAGTAGTAATGCTCAAAAACAAGCCGCCCAAACTTCTGCCGACGCACAAATCCGTGCAGCACAAATTGCTGCTGAAGCATCTAAATTTAGACCTGTCGGTGTAACGACAAGTTTTGGCACTTCTCAGTTCACTACAGATGCTGAAGGTAATGTAACAGGAGCTGGGTATACTTTAGACCCTAGATTACAAGCAATGCAGCAAAGCTTGTTAGGTGGCTATGCTAATCAACTTGCTCAAGCACAAGGTGTGGACACATCCGCACTAACACAAGGAGCACAGTCTCTATACAACTTAGGACAGGGGTATTTGTCTCAGTCTCCTGAAGAAGCTCGTCAGCGTTATATCAGCCAACAACAAGCTTTGTTAGCTCCACAACAAGAACAAGCATTAGCTGGTATCCGTAATCGTTTATTCAGCACAGGTCGTACTGGTTTAGCCACTGGCGGTACTGCTGCTGGAAGCATGGCTCAGACAAATCCTGAGATGGCTGCTTACTATAATGCTTTAGCACAACAACAAGCTCAGTTGGCTGCAGGTGCAGAACAAGCTGCACAGCAACAAACAGCTTTTGGACAAGGTCTATTATCAGGCGGTGCTAATTTACAAAACTTAGGATATGGTTTACAGACCCAAGCATATTCTCCTTTAACAACAGCACTAGGGGTTGGTAGTTCCATCGAAGCTCTAGGACAGCAACCTTTAGAACTTGGTGCTGCTTTAGGCGGACGAGTAACATCTGCAAATCAGACAGGTGCTGGTTTACTTGCAAACGCACAAACAAACGCTGCAAGAACACTACAATCAGCAAATCAATATAGCGGTTTAGGTTCTGCATTGACAGGTTTAGCAGGTAATCAACAATTTACTTCTGGTGTTGGTAATTGGTTTAGTAAGGTGTTAAACCCAAGTAACTCTCAAACAGCATTTACATACGGCACAACACCTGGTTCTCAACAAACATCAATGTTAGCAGCTCAAGAAGCTGGATTGTGGGGTTAATATGGCACAACAAAATATCGTAGGTTCTTTATTTGGACTAACACCAGAAATGTATCAACAACAGCAACAAGCTGCTCAAGAAGCTCAAGCTTTGCAGTTTTCACAGTTAGCACCGCAACAACAGGCACAGTATGGGTTCTATCGTGGTGGTCAACAATTAGGTAATGTTGCTGCTGGTCTATTAGGTGTTGAAGACCCTCAGTTGAAGTTAGTAAGACAAACAAATGAATTAGTTCAACGAATTGGCGTTGATACTCCTGAGAAACTTAAAACATTGGCAGGAGAGTTGCAGAAACTTCCTGGTGGTGCTGCCTTGGCTGCTCAGGCTATAGGACAAGCTAATAAAATGTTAGAATCTCAAGCAACTGTAACAGCGAAAACAAGAGAACAGCTACCAACAGTAGCAAAACTTCAAATCTATAAAGATAAACTAATTGAAACCTATGGTCCGAACGACCCTCGTGTACAACAAGTTGATGCTGTTATTAAAGCAGAGGGTGAAGGTAAAGGTGTTAAAATTACTCTTCCTGGTGAACAACAAGGTAAAGAACTACGAACAGCTAATGTCAAGCAGTATGTAGATTTAGGAGACAGAGCTTTAACTGCTGGTTCTACTTTACAGACAGTAAACGATATGAATACTTTAATTAATAAAGCATTCACAGGTGTAGGAGCAGGTGCTAAACTTAATGTGTCTCAAGTTGCTAATGCTTTAGGTGTTAGTGTAACAGGAACAACAGAATCAGAACAATTAGACCAACTATTCTCAGCATTGACTATTGGTCAAGCAAAGAACCTAAAAGGTGCGTTGTCTGATAAAGATGTTAAGTTCTTAAAAGAAGCTGTTGGTAGTCGTGGTTTAACAAAAGAAACTTTAGCAGCTGTCGTTAATAGAATTTCAAGAGATGCTCAAATTGATGATTTAACATATCAAAAAGCTACAGAATACAAGAGCAGTGGCGGTGACTTAGCAGATTTTGACTTTGTTAAAGCTAAAAAAGATGCAATGACAACTGTCAATGAAAACATGGCAAAACAAAGAAGATTAGAAGAACTTCGTAGAAAAGCTAAACAATAAGGAATTAGTATGGCTCTTACAGCTGCTGAACAACAAGAACTAGCTAGATTAGAACAAGATTTAGGCGGTGATTCTAATTATGTATCTGTTCTTGTCAATCCACAAGGTCCTACATTAGGACAACAAGTTAAACAAGCTGCTATTGAATCTCTTCCTGCTTTAGGAGGCATGCTTGGCGGTGCTATTGGTCTTTTCGGAATAAAAACACCAGTAGGTGCTGAAGCAGGTGGTTTACTAGGCTCGGCTGCAGTTAGAGGAACTATTGGTGCTGGTCTTGGTGGTGCTACAGGAGAAGCAGCACGACAAGCTATTACAAATACACCTGATTTTCTTAAAGTTGTTGAAACAGGTGTGGAACAAGCAACTTATGATGCTCTTGGTAATCTTGTGTTTAGTGCGGGTGGTAAACTATTCAATGTAGGTCGTGATAGACTCATGGGTATCTTTGGTAATAAAATACCAACAGACCCAAATATTGCAGCTACATTAGCTGCTGATAGATTACTAAAAGAATCTGGTGGTTTTGGTCTAACACCGTTTCAGTCAACTGGTGGAACATTAGAAGGTATTACAGAGTCGTTGGCTCGTGGTTCTTTCACAGGTAAGCCAGTAATGTTAGCTGCTGAGAAACAAACTGAGAAAGCTATTCAAACAGCTAAGGGTCGTGTTTTAGATGATATTACTACTAAAGCATACGATAGCGTTGCAACTGGTCAAGCTTTTGCTGATAGTATTGCTGCTGGCGATAAAGCTTTAAGTGAAACTGTTAGCCCGTATTATAAAACATTGTCTCAGTTTAATACAACAACTGTAAATTTAGCACCGTTACAAAATCAGGCTCTTTCTATTTTAAATAGAGCTGAAAGAGCAGGTGGTTTAACAATATCTTCAGGTGAAAAAACTCTATTAAATCAAATTGCAGAATCTCCAGAAAAAGTAGATTTTGGAATTGCGCATGATATATTGTCTAATTTTAAGACAAAAGCAAGAGATTTAAAGCAATCTACAGAACCAGACACTAAGTTATCTGCTCAATTAAAATCATTTGTAAAGAATTTAGAAGGGCAAATGGATAAAGCAGGTAATAAGCTACAGGGTTCTGCTATTGATTTTGAAGGAAGACTTGCGGAAGATACAAGCAAAACATTGTCTGAGCAATATAAGTTTTATTCTAATCTATATAGAACAAGCATCACTGATTTATATACAGACACAACAGCAAAGTTATTAGCTAAAGACCCTGAATATGTCGGTAAGAATATCTTTGCTTCAGGTAATGTAACAGCATTTAAAGAAATGCAACAATCTTTATCACGAGCAAAACAGTTAAACAAAGATTTAAATATCGACAGTACAATAGCAGGTGTTCGTCGAGGATATGTTGAGAATTTATTGAAGTCTGAAGGTAGTTTAGCTAATCTAGGCTCTAAGATTGAATCTGACGAAGCAGTAAGAAGAACATTTGAGACAGTTCTAACAAAAGAACAACAAACAAATGTCATGAAACTATTAAAAGCAGCTGAATTGTCTTCTGTTAAACCTCCTGCAGAAGCTCCTTTGTTCTTAGCAGCTCAACAAGCACAAGCCGCTACAGGTCTTATTGGTCTAGGTGCTGTTCTATTTAGTCCTGAAGATGCTAAAAAAATAGCATCAGAAAATCCAGGATGGACAGCAACAACAGCAGGTACTATTTTGTTTGGTCCTAGATTCTTAGCAAAAGCTATCACTAATCCTGCCGCAACTAATGCCGCATTAACTTTAATTAAACAAAGAGACGCTGGTCAACCAATCACAGGTCCGCTGTTTTTAAAGGCTATCAAGGCTTTTGAAAAAGCAGGTATCACAGCTGAAGATTTAGCTGAACCTACCTCACAACAAAAGACACAAGCACCTGTTGGTTTAACACCTGCAGAGCAAGAAGAATTGATGAAACTAGAACAGGAACTGGGTAGATGAGACACATACTCACAATTATAGTTTGTCTTCTAGACATCATTAGACCAACAAATGCTACGACAACAGTACAAACCACGACAACTGTCTCTCCAACTTAGGTTACATCTTAAGCAACTAAGGAAGAACCAAAGGCGGAGAAGAAGCCAGAGCCTAAACAGGTGGCTACAATTAAGGCAAACGATAACAAGAATGAGGTCTCGGTATCGACACCAGTGATATCAACTGTTCTATTATGCGCTGATACTAGGTAGTCAAAAAACACACAAGCAAACAAGGATTAATTATGCTTCCAATACTATCAATCATTGAGATAGGTGCTAAGCTTCTTGACAAAGTTATCCCTGATAAGGATGCTAGAGAACGAGCACAAGCAGAGTTACTTAAAGCTGCTAACGACCAAGACTTTCAACTATCGTTAGCGCAGATTAGAGTTAATGAGGAAGAAGCTAAGTCAGAGAACATATTTAAGTCTGGCTGGCGACCTGCTATTGGCTGGATTTGTGTCTGTGGTTTGGCTTACAACTTTGTTATCTATAACTTGTTGTTGTGGCTTGTATCTACTTTCAGTCTTAATATCACTCCACCAGCATTAATGTCTGACATCCTCATGGAGTTAGTCTTTGCTATGTTAGGTCTAGGTAGTTTACGAACCTTTGAAAAGGTAAAAGGAATCAAATGAAACTATTCCTAAAGCGTATACACTTTGGTGATACCTTCACAGTAGGTCAGTTGTACGAGTCCACTGAATATGGTGACAGACCTATCTGTTATGTCTTAGAAGACAAGTATCGTGAAATAGATGGGCAAGATGTAAAAGTATGGAAAGAGCAAGACAAAACAGCAATTCCTAAAGGAACTTATGATGTATCCATTACTTTCTCCAATAGATTTCAGACTAGACTACCTTTACTCGCTAATGTCCCTGGGTTTACAGGTATACGAATACACAGCGGTAACTCTTCCAAAAACACTGAGGGCTGCTTACTCGTTGGAATGACTTGGGATGGCAAGAGTGACTGGATTGGCTCTTCTAAAGTCGCTATGGGTGTTCTAATGCCTATAATTGAACAAGCTAAAGAGTGCACTATTAATATTGTGTAACATAAATTTAGCATTGTTTCTCTGTAATTGAGTAACTTTGTTGTTTTACAGAGAAACTGTGTAATTCCACTTTTGAAACGATGATTTGCACAAAAAAGACAGCCTATGACAGTAAAAGAACAACTCATCAAAAAATGCAAGCATCCTAATTGCACTGAAAATGCAAAGAAGCGAGGGGTGTCAAAGCTTGGGTTTATAACTTACAGAAAATACTGTAACCAACACAGCAAAACCAATTACACTAAACCATATAGAAGACATAAGGAAGATAAGTGTAGTTCGTGTGGTTTTATTCCACAACATAGTTGTCAGCTGGATGTTGACCACATTGATGGTAATAGGCATAACAATGCTGTAGAGAATTTACAAACATTGTGTGCTAACTGCCACCGTTTAAAGACATACCTAAATAAAGATTACAATAAAAAGAGGCTACCGAAGTAGCCCCATAAAGGTCTCGGAAGGAGACTACACAAGGAAATAGGTGAGGGTACTTACACAAGCTGCGGTACACTAAGAATGCCGCTACATCGACATAGTGCCAAGTGCTTTCCCCTCATAAACTTATATTGAGCAATTACCTGCAGTACAGCTCAACATCTGTGCTCCTTCGACATTATCGTCAAACTCTTTGAAGTTATCCCAATCAATGCCTTCAGGCTGTAACAGTTTTAAGTTGTTGTAGGTCTTCTCATCACATTCTTCATAAGGTGCTTGTTTGTATGTACCACCGTCCATCGGTAGGAAAGACACACCAGTCACCTCATCAAAGTGTTCATACACCCATGCTCCAACTTCCATCCATTCGTGTTCTAAGACAGAAATAGTTACAGAAGGTTTGTGTTCACAGTAATGTCTTTGAAACAACAACCACAATCTTAAATGCTGCAATGCAGACAAGTCTTCACGCAACAAAGCACCGTCAGCAACTGCTACAGGGAAACTAAAGACAGTTGTTGAGTCTGGTTTCATAACACAGGGTTCAGCTACAAAGCCTGACTGAATCATGAATTGTGTTAGTGGGTCTTTGTTGTCTGCTCTAACTCTGCGAATATAAAACTTACTATGCTGAGGATGGATACCGCTTGCAGTGCTGCATAGCTGAGAAACTGTACCTTCAGGTTTAACAGCTGTAACAGCAACAGAAGGGTTAATACCAATAGCAGCGGCAAATTCGCTGTTTGTTTTGACAGCCACATCTTTTAGTTTCTCCAATCTAGCTGGCAACTCTAAGTCGTCGGGATTATTCAACAGTGCATTATCACAGATACCTGTCATAGACACACCCAATAGTGCTTCTTCCTCAGTGTTCTTTTGCCAAATCTTACGCAAGTATGGGAAGTTCGTCAACGAAGCCTGGAAAGTACCAAGAATCGCTGCAATACGGATTTTACGCTCCAATGAAGCCATATCATCATCGCTACGAACAATACAGCTAGATAGATTACAGAACTGATAAGGACGAAGAATAATCTCACTGCAAGGATTTGTACCAAAATCGTAAGTAGCGTCCCTACGACCGTTCTTGGCTGCTTGTTTCTGCGAAGCATCACGACTAAAGATTCCCCTCTCACCTGAATGTGATTCATAGATAGATGTCCATTCACGCATGAACTGACCGATGTCTGGTTTCTCTGAATAGACAGCAGAGTTGTTAGCCAATGCTCGTTGTCCTTGACCATCCCACCAGTTACCTGCTTTAGCATGAGCCATCTTATCATCAGACAAGTCAGACAAACTAATCATTGCACTTCGTCTGACCCCACCCACAACAACAACTTCCCCGATTTTGCAGAGAATATCATGACACTCGAGCGATGAGAGACGGCGACCAACTGCCCCTTTGAATTTGGCAATACAGAACTTATATAGTTCTTCCAACGGTCCTGGTCCAGAAGCTCTTCCTCCAAATGTCTTGAGTCGTGCTCCAGCAGGTCGTACTTTGGATACATCGTACCTTGGAATTTCACCAGAATATAATAAAGCAATGAGCTGTCTAAGTGATTTTGCCCATCCTTCTTTAGAATCTGACACAACAATAGTAGTCTCACTAGCAAACAACTGCTCTGGGACTTCAGGTAACTTAGAAACATATTGCTTCTCCACAGAGAATCCTACACCAGTACCGCATAGGAGAATATACATAGCTTCATCAAAAGCTTTAGGGTCATCAATAGGAATATATGAACAGTTAAACGCTGCAATGTTCTGACGCTCTAATGCAGGTCCTGCTGTCATGATAGCTCTCATTGACGGCATTACTTCTAAACTGTTTACTGCTTGCTCTAACTCAGCACGAAGTTCTTTAGACAATGTGTAGTTCTGCTTGTCTGCTAAGTGCTTCTCCATAAAATCAAAGTAACGAGCTACTGTTTCATTCCAATGCTCACGACGACCTAAGTCATCCAAGTAGCGAGAGTATCTACTTTTTGCAATGAAATTGTTGTAAGGACTCATTGTGTATTTAGTCATTTATTATTTAACTTCCTTCTCTAGTTTATCGGCATTGTCCTCGATGCGGTCTGAGAACATCTCTACTAAGTCTTCGCTGGTGATATTCAACAGCTCCAACAAAGTTACTTCATCAAGCTCTGTAAGACGCTCTTTAATCTCGTGTAGCAGTAGCGGCATCTTCTTCCTTCTTGATTAAGTATTCTAAATAGTGTTGTGCCTTCTTCAAGTCTTCAACACCGTTCTTATATGGGTATCTTAACAGGTATTTTAACACATTACCAGCCCAATAGTTTAAATTCCATTCTTCAATGATTTCCCAAGGCTGATGTGCTCGTTTATAGTGGTTTCCACCGACTTGACGAGACATAACATCTCCTGCATCTTCACAGCCTTTAGCCCACTTATTATATAAATCGCTAAGAGTCATGGGCATTGCTACTGGATTGTCTTTAAATTCGCTCATGCTGTTGCTCCTTTGATGGTTACACTAGGTTTAACAGCTTTAGTTCCTTGAGACCAAGTGCCACAAGCACGGCATTGGTAACGCTGATAAGTTCCTGTACCGCTGACAGCTGTTCCACGCTTCTGTAACTTCTCAGAACCACAAGTAGGACAACCTTCATGGTCTTGATGTAAGTTCATGTTAGGATGATTCTTAATCCAAGGAAGAACACGGTTATACAAGCTTTCTAATAAGACAACATCTTGCTTATTATACTTCTCCATCCGCTTCCATGCTTCAGCATCACCGTTCATGCACTTTACCCAAAGCTCATGTCCTTCGTGTTCTTGTTTCTTGCCAAGACCTAGACGCTGTGCTACATAATTCAACTTATTGCTAGGAAACCTAAAATTGCTGCGTATAGTACGCAATAAATCAATTTGTTTATAAGGTTGTGATGGATTAAAATTATGTAATAAGAATTCTTTGTTAAGTGTAGGAATATCAAACTTAGTACCATTGTAATGAACAACAGCATCTGCATCGTTGAGAAGACCATGTATTCCTTTCAGCATTTGCTTAGGTTTTGATTGATGCACAGAGTCAAAAAACATTTCTTTTTCCCCTAACCATTTGGCTGCATAGCATAAGACATAAGAAGATTCCATCAGTTGGTTTAATGAAACATTCTGTTGCCATAGACCCCAAACATGAGCCGTATTAGGTGATGATTCAATGTCTAAAAGCAAGATACGCATTATTTAACCTTCTTTGTCCAGTTATGTACATACCAAGGACCAACAGTGTCTAAAGCTGTAACAACTTCTTGAAACTGTTTTAAGTCTTCAGTACCCCAGTTCTGCTCTTTAATGTCTTTCTTTAATGACTTGTATGTCTGTATCAGCCTAGCAGCAACAATCGCATCACAGAAATCATTATCTACATCTAGTTTAACTTCCATTGTCTTCCTTTCCCAGTATCTTTAACATCACATCAATCTGTCTCTTGAGATATTCGTTCTCGTCTCGTAGTTCACCAATGCGTTCTCTCATATATCTTGCATCAGCTTCAAATGTGTTTAATAGGTTCTGTAGCTGTTCTATTAGGTCTTTAGAGTAGCTCATTTCTTAACTAATTCCATGAAGTGTTCAAAGTCAACAATAGCAAGTGGTTTAGCTCCGTTCTGTTTAACTACTACCAATGGTTCTAGTTTGCCATGTGTCTTAGCTTGTGCATAAAACTTATAGACACCTACAGCAGCGAGAGACTTACACTCGACATCATAAGGGAATGCTCTTTGTGCAGCAGGACTAAGCTGTACATCACATCCTCCAGCACCCATCGAAGTGCTTCTAACATCGTCAGGCTCTAATTGAGGAAAGTTTTGTAGCACTGCGTCTCTTACCTTTTGTTGCAGTAGTCTTCCCTTTTGTTTCGCTGATGACGGTTTCATTCTGTAATACCTTTCTATTCTTAATCCATGCTTTAGGAATGTGCATTCTTGCGTTAGTCTGGTCAATAGACCATGTAGATGCTAGACACAACGCTTCATCTGTTTCATCGACAACATACCCAACAGTGATGCAGTGGTGAATCTCTGCTTTTGTCTTAGCTTCCCAACCTACATCAGCTACAGCATCAATCCAGGCTATCTGTACTATTTTTGGGGTGGTTGCCATACATCTCCTTCTTTGCGTTGTAAGTATAACAAGTGTGCATTTTCGTGAACTCGCTCTGTATCGCCTTCGTAAGCATATAACACAGCTTGATATAGCTGCTCTACTGTCTCACAATCTTTCAATATCTTAGCACCTTTAGCAGGTCCAATACCTTTAAGACCTTCGATGTTATCAATTCTATCACCTGTTAATATTTGGAGATAGAAGTTATACCACCCTTCAAACTCAGAGACATAATACTTCTCTTTCTTGCGATAGTTGTAATGATGCCCTCTGAATTGATTCAAGTCTTTGTCGATGTGAACCATGATACATTCATCTTCGGAGACTTTATATGCTTCAATACCGACGGCATCATCAGCTTCTATACCGTCTACAACGACAAAACCCCAAGAGGTCACTAAGTGGTCTCTTAGGGCTTGTAGGTGTGTCGGTTTCTCACTCGGTCGATTGCCTTTGTAAGGAACTGTCTTAGCTAGTTCTACTCGGAAGTTACCCTTACCAGTAAGGAATCCCTTGTAGTCTTCACAGTCTAGTTCCATGCACAGTTCAATCATTGTTGATTCCATACGAGACACTGCAAGGGCTTCATCTAAGTCATTAGACGAGAACCCTACAGCGTAACATAACGAATCAGCGTCGATGAGAGCTGTTATCATTACAGAATATCGTCGTCTGATTCTGCTGTTTCAGGAACATACTCTTTCAAGTCTGTAATAACAATCTTCATCAATGAAGGACTAATACCAGACTTATTCTTCCAAGTCCAGTTATAGGCTGTCACCAATGCTGTTGCTTTAGAACCATTGGCTACCAGAGCTGTGATGTGATTACCTTTCTCATCAACAGGTTTAATTGGGTTATTAGATTTAACAGTAACAAACCAACCTTTCTCAGGCTTGTCTTCACGCTGACGAACTGCTACACCAATCGCTTCCAAAGCTTTAACTGCTTGGTCGCTTAGGTTACATAAGTCTACTTGATACTTACCTGACATATCAGATACTTTGTCAAAGAAAGCCCAGTTAATCTCAGCTTGAAGTTTTACAGGTTTAATATCACTCATTTGATTCTCCTTAGATACTGCGTTTATGAAATACTGCAAAGTAAGTATAGCACATTTTAGTGCTTTGTCATTCCACATTGTGAGAAACCTTCAATTCCTTCAATGTTTCCCTCAATTAAATCATCACCTGCATCAACAACTAATTGAATTGTATCGTTTAAATCCATAGAAGTTCTAATGGTATAGGTGTTGTTATTAAAAGCAGTAACTAGCACACTGCCAATAATATTGTCTTCATCTTCGTAATCGTAATCATCGTCTTTCATTTATACTCCTTTAAATATTCAATAGCTTTTCTAATAGTCTCAGCATTATCTTTAAATAACCCTAAGCCACGGTTACAGTTATGACATAATAATCCTCTAACTTTCCCTGTTGTATGACAATGGTCAACTACTAATTTTTCTGTATGGCTATTGTTACCTATCAAGAATCCTTCTGTTTTACAGATAGCACATTTGTATCCTTGTTGTTGTTTTAGGTCTTCGTACTCTTGTTCTGTTAAGTCATAGTTTCTTTTGTAATAAGCATTTTTACCACGACATTTATCAGAACAATATTTCTGTGACGGTGCTTCAGGTGTATAAGTAGTAGAGCAAGTAGGACATACCTTGTCTTTAAAATATTTATTAGGATATTTACTCAATGCGTATCTCCCCAGTTTTTACCAATTTTAAATTCAGCACCTACAGGTACTCTAAATCCTAAAGTTTCACCTGCTCTTCGTGCAGCATCAACAACAATGTTTCCTAATTCTTCAGCATATTCAGGTTTAGTTTCAATTTGGACCTCGTCGTGAATCCATCCTACTAACTTATACGGAATTTTTTTCTTTTTGAGTTCTTCGGTAAAGTGAACAAGCCATTGTTTGGCGATAACAGCTCCTGCCGACTGTAAGAGCGTATTGAGTGCCGAATGCTCTGACCTGATTTGAAGTCTATACCCACCAAGCCCTGGTAGCGTCCCCGCCTGACTATAGTTTTTAATACGCTTTGTAAGTTTATCGAAAGCTGGCACAGATTTAATAAAATTATCAATGATTTTTTTTCCTGCTTGTGAAGTACCACCAATAATCGTACCGACTTTTGCAGCTGAAGCTCCATATAGCGTGGCATATAAAATTGTCTTAGCTTGGTCTCTAGTTGCACAGCCGAAAGCCTTCTGATTTCTGGTATGGACATCCGTACCAAGTTCAGATTTTCCTTCACATATTGCATAACTATATTCCTCATCTTTTAAATAGTGTGCAAAACACCTAAGTTCAATACCTGATAAATCACAACCAACTAAAACATTACCTTCTTCAACAGTCCATAATGCACGACATTCATGTCCATATGGTTTCTTTGAAGCAGGAACTTGAGCCATATTAGGTGTCATGTGAGTAGCTCTGTATGTAACTGCTCCTGATGTAATCACCCGACCATGTACTCGACCATCTGATTCAACAGCTTCTAACCATGATTCTATCTGTGCTATCCGCTTTTGTAACATCAAGTATTCTGCGATGGCTTTCGCTTCTGGGAAGTCGAGACCTTCGAGCGTGGTTTCGTCGACGATGACTGAGCCTTTTTCGGTGTGCTTCTTTGGCTTCCAGCCTTTTTCGATGAGCCTTTCTGCGATTTGCTTACGGCTTCCTGGGTTGAATGGAGTGACGATGTCTTTGAGCGGCTTACCGAGCTTAGAGACTCTATTGGACTCGACCTTCGGAGGAAATATGCTTTGTAACGCAACTGTGTGAGCTTCCAACTTAGTCTTAAGTTCGCATAGAAGCTCTTGAGCACCTCGTTCATCGAGTTTAAAACCGTTTCGTTCTTGCTCTGCAATAATGATTGCGACTTGGTGTTCAAGTTCTTTACTCTTTTCTGAGAAGTCATCTTTCATCTCTCTTTCTAAATGTAAATACAACTGTTTAGTAACTAATGTGTCTTGAACACAGTACTCCAACATCTCTTGTGAAAACTTAGAGAAGTCATTGAACTCTGTCTTCAAATAACCTAGTCGTTTACCCCATGAATCTAAACTATGTCCATCCTCTAGGCTAGGATTGTATAGTCGTGATAAAACCAGTGTGTCTACTACCTGTGTTTTCTTAACAGTGATTCCCCATACTCTTTTTAAGACAGGGAAGTCAAAGAATATTCCGTTGTGTGCAACAATCTTCTCAGCATTGTTAAGATATGTTTGTAGGTTCTCTGGTGTCTTAAATGAAAACCATTCATCAGTATCAATGTTGCGAGTGACTACACACCATATCTTATCGTGCTCAAGGTTTGTTTCGATGTCTAATACTATTCTCATTCGATGAGTGTAACCAAGTCTGTTAATTTAATCAAGTATAACTTAGAAGTCATATCGTCACCACCTCTTACTGACCGTGGATTATTTCGTGCAATATATCGTTTAAGGGTGTCAACTCGTAGAAGTAAACTAAACACAATAACATCACCCATAGCGAGATTATGAATCCAATAGGATGCTTCTGTCGTAATAATTCCACTGGGTCGACCTCTTGATTCATATTCAATGACGATGTTACCTGTTTTTTTCCACTTGTCTTTCTCCGTCTTAACCTCGATTGTACTGTTACCGAAGATGTCCGCAACTTTCTTCTCGAATACTTGTCCATAAGCTAAATCCAAATCAAATCGTTTATCATTGTTAAACTTCATTCCGCTAATCCGATAAATAGACCAATCTGACTGAAGGCATAGCCAAGCCACATGATGCCTGAGCCAGTATTTCCCTTCATCATCTGCTGCACACCGACAATGAAGTAACCGATACCGACTAAGCTAACAATGTAGTGACTGATTGTCATTTCTTAGCTTTCTTAGGTTTAAGGTCTTCCTTAGTCTCTTTAACTGCTTTGATAATCTTAGACTCTTCTCTAGGTTCATTGAACAACTCAGTTAACAACACCTGAATCTCAGGCTCTGTCATCACCCAAGATGTTCCATTGTTAAAGAACACATGGCGGTCAATGATGTAAGTAATGCTGTCAATGTTAACGACTCTGTCCCCAATTTTAATCATCTTAGCTTCCTTTACTTTCTGTTCAATAGCCCTAGCAAACTCTTTGATATCGCCAGGAGTTGTCATTCGAATACCAATGATGTCATCATCAGTCATATTTTCTTACCTTTGTCCAAGTTGCAAAATGATGAACTTGTCCTGCTCCGTCGTAACAGAAGACATAGTCACCTGAGAAGTTCTTAACTTTAAACACTAACTTTTCTTTGTCTCCACCGATAGTAAACTTATCGCCTTCATGGAGCTTATCTAAGTTACATAAGTCAGCGATGTCGTGTTCGTTAATCATTGTTCTCTCGCTTTCATCATTGCATCTGCAAAGCCGTAAGCAAGCTTGCTGATTTCAGAGTCGTCACTTGACCATTGATAGTTACTTAACATACCTTGCATAGCTTTAGCAGCGAAGTAATCTCTTAAATCCATTCCACCACAACGAACTTCGTTGCCTTCATTATTTGTAGTCATTGTTGGAAATGCTTTCATATTACTCTCCTTTGTTTCTAAATTTATCAATGGCTTCATCAAGCATAATACCTGTGAGCCATTCCCAGTTGTTACCACGACCATCACAGAGCAACACTGTAGGTGCTCTGACTTCCTCTGGTAAGTCCCATGATGCAGTCTTAAGCCATAGGTAGCGTTCAGCATTCTCAAACATCTCACGATTGTCCTGAATGCGACAAAGAATATTCTTATTTAATTCTCTTAAGCGTTCAATCTCATCACACAGTCTGTTGATGTATGTTCGTGTGACATAGTATTCGTCATGCTTTGCATACTTTCGTGCTTCTTCTAAAATATCTTTCATAACTCCTCCGTTGTTTCCAGCATTCTACCAGTATGACTTTGATAAAGCAAATGACCTGCCTGACCAGTGAATCCGCTGAAGCGATTCTTTAAGACACGGACATGAGTGGTGTTTCGTTCAATCAAGTCAGTAGCCTGTCCATTACGCTCTAAGCCAATCACGATGTCACTTAGTTGTGCAATAGCACCTGAACCACGCAACTGAGCTAACGATGTTGCTGCACCTTCTTCATGCCCTTTAGACTCTGGTCTCTTTAGGTGTGATACACAAATTAGACTAATACCTGTCTCTTGCACAAGCATACGAAGTTTAGTCATGATAGCGTCTAACGCTTTTCGTTCGTCTCCGACATCGCCACCGCTAACAATAATACTAAGATGGTCAAGAAATACATAGCCACAATTCAATCCTTTCGCCATATAACGCACACGATTAACAATGTTCTCTAAACTGGTAGAGCCAAAATGGTCAAATAAATAGAGTCTATCAGTGCCAAGGGTTCTATCAAACGCATCTTTTAACTCCTGTTCTGTTACTTCAATATCAGGTAGGTGAATGGGTCTGTTCACTGCCAAAGACATTAAACTTCTAGCTGTCTTTCTAATTCCTTCTTCCAAGAACATAAGACCAATGTTATCAGTTGTTTTGTTAAGAATGTGCCATACAATTTCTCTAAGGAACTGGCTCTTGCCAAGCCCACTACCAGCAGTGACCATAACTAACTCTCCTTTTCTGATGCCATAGGTGAGCTTGTTAATGCCTTCATATGGATAATCACAGTCAGCTTTTTCAATAGGCGTCGATACAATATCCCAGAGCGAGTTACCTTGAATAATTCCATCAGGGATATAAGACTCAGCACTCCAAAAAGCATCAATAAATTCTTTAGTAGCATTATTCTTAAGATAATCACACGCATCTTTAAATCCTTTCTTGTGTTTCATTACTTTTACTTTACCGCCAAATAGTTCTGCTACTGCTTGTGATGCTTTAACCCCTGGCTCATCGCCATCAAAACAAATCACGATGTTGTCAAAGCTATCAATCCACTCATAGTTAGCTTTACAGTCCTTTAGAGCAGCACTAGCACCATTACGGATAGATACACAAGGATATTTACTACCTTGCATCTGATAGGCTGCCATAGCGTCTAGCTCGCCTTCACAGATTGTCAAATACCTACCACTCTTTGTAAAGTTTTGCTGACCGAATAGTAAAGCATCTTTGAAGTCACCTGCGATGCTGAATTGTTTGTTGTCTACATCTCTGGTCTTAACAGCCGTTAGGACTCCATCAGCGTCATAGTAAGGATAATAGTGTTTGTCTATTGTTTGCTTAACACCATAGGTTACGCAAGTAGACGCAGTAATACCACGGTCAAGGATAGCAGAAGTAGAAGCAGTGTCATAAAATTTAATGTCCTTATTCATAGGTTTCTTTACTGGTTGAATTGTTTTGTTGCCTTCTTTAGTGTAAGTTTCACAACTAAAGCACCATGTGTGTCCATCATCATAGATTGACATAGCATCTCTGCTACCGCAATCAGGACATGGCTGATGTTTTATTTCACTCATTCTCTCTCGCTTTCTTTAGTCCTGCATCAAATCCGTATTTCCAACCCATTTCTACGAGTAATAATTCATCTTTTGTGTAGGCTTTCTTTCTAGGCTCACCATCTTCTAACCAATTTCCATTTCTCCAATCTTCAAACGTTTCATAAATAAATGAAAAATCAGGTGAGTTGCTCTCACATATTGGGTAACAAATCTTACAAAGTGCAAGAGATTTGCCATGTTCACATTTACATATATAACTCATTTCTCACTCGCTTTCTTCAAAAATTTTTCCATGTCAAGTAGATATTGATTGCTTCTATTACTATCTTTATTCCAATAAGAACAATCATTGTTACTAAAAACCATTCAGGTATGTCTAAGTTAATGTTCATTTCTCACTCGCTTTCTCAGGAATATATGCAAAATCCCATTCGTCACATAAATACATAATAGCGTTCATTTCTTCAAGTGTTGGTTGATACCCAATTACTTTAGGATATAAAACTCCTGCTTTTTCATTAAAGTTTTTAGAAAGCGTATCTAGTTCTTGATTCATTTCTCACTCGCTTTCTTTAGTATTGCCCTAGCAAAATCCTCACATACTTCTTTTGGATATGCTGTTTTCTCATATAGGAAATTTAAAACCCAATCATAGAAATCATCACTTAACTCACGATACTGTTTCACATCACTAGCGTGATGCGGAGCTGTGTAGAGTGGAATGTCTGCAAGACTAGATTTTTCTTTACTTGCAAAATGTTTTCCATCCCAATATGTAACAGGTTTATTCATTTCCATAGAATTACACTCTTGGTTTACTTTTAGAGAACTTTCTAAACTGTCATAGTGTCTTTCTACCATGTGTAAGTCTTTCTCCAACTCCTCAATACGCTTGGCTTGTTGGCGTAGCATTGTTGAAGCATCTTTAGCCCAAGCATCAATGCCAATCAAAATATCTAATTCATCAGCTAATTCATAAGCGTTCATTTCCATTTCTGTAAGTCCTCTAGTCTGTATGCTTCTCTTAAGTAGAAGTCAAGAGCTTCGCTAATCAGTTCAGCGTGTCTATCATAGTTACATTCAACAATGCTAGTGATTCGCTTAATCTCTTTGTTGTATGCCTTCACCTCTGCCATAACTGCTTGGTGATGTGGGTCTTTCTCCATCTCTGCTAGCCATGCTTCAATCATAGCTTTGTTTTTGTCAAATAGTTCGTTAGTCATTTAATCCCATGCCTTTCTTCTATTGCTCTAGCATAGTTATATGCTATATGCCCAATGTTTCCACCTTGCCACAAACTTTTCCAAATATCATGTATTTCATCAAGGCTTAATGGCTTTTGTGCTGCATAAAGTGGAATATGAAACAACTTACCTTCTGTCTGAGATACTTTTCCATCAGGTGACATCCATGCAACAGGGTTATTTGCAGAGCAATACATATTATGGTCACCACTCATTTCAATACCTCTGCTGATTTAATTTCTTCTGCAACAAACTGACCAAGTGCATAGATTGTGTAAACACCTATTAGATTTAATGTTGCATAAATAATTCCATCTTCATATCTACTCATAAATGCCATTACAAAAAGTATTAAAGTTACAATTCTCCATTTCCATGACCATATCTTTTTAATCATTTCAATACCTCTGCTGATTTAAGTTCGCCTGTTTCGCCATCAAAAGTTAGTTGCAAATTAGCACCGCCAACACAATTAAGTTTTAATCTATATCCAACAACAAGGTCTAAAGACATAAACCTATCAATGTCCATATACCTAACAACATCAGGATTTGGTTCAGGCTTAGACCCATAATTCAATAGCCAACTATTTCTACCATCATGAGTTTCAGGTAGTTGCTTTATTAAATCTTCAGCCCACTCTAGTCTTGAGTATCCGCTTTGTTGCTCTGCTGTTTGTGGTTCAGGCTTGATGCGGTATTCATCAAACTCATTCCAATCAGGTTCATTATCAATAAGCCATGCTTTTTCATGAGTTCCATTCCACAATCTTTCAATCTCAGCACCATCAGCCCATGCTTTAATTAGTTCTGCGTGTTTATGTGGTTTCATAATGCACCTTAATTTAGTTTTTCAGTTGTGCTTGCTTCAATAGACGTACTTCCACCACTATTCCATTCAATTAAATAAAAAGGACTTTTAAAGGTGTAGCATCCGTCTAACATTTTTGCGCCTGTTTTATCGGTGCTATATACATAATATTTATTTGGTATGCGTTCTTGAGTGCTAACATAAACACAAGCACTATAAGTAAAAAATATGTATCCACCTGCTTTGTTAGGCGTAAACCTAAATTCGTTATCCGCATGGCTTATGCCTGTTAATAACATCAAGGCTGCAAATAATAGCTTTTTCATAGTTCTACCCTTCCTACGCATTTGTATTCTTTAAAACGCTTGTTATTGCGTTCTACCCAGCGATCCTGAAACAAGTAACCACGTTCTTTAAGGTCTAAAATGCGTCTAGGCAAATGGATGCAACCAAATAGGTCTAAAGCTACTAAACCGCTAATCCAGTTCTTTTTAGAATATTTCAAGATTGAATCGTTTTGGCTCATCATGCTAATTCTCCTTTTTTAGCGTCTTTGGCTTTAGAAATCATGTCTACTGCTGCTTTGTCTTTAGATAATGCTTTGTAAGCTTGACCATATACTTCTTTAAGCTCATCTATTGAGCTACATTCCTTAATCTTGTCTACCCAAGCTATGCTTAAATCAGTCAAATCTACAGGTTCTTCTTCAGGTAAGTCAGATCCTGCATAGATGTATAAACCGATACCAAAGCAAGCAATACACTTGGCTAGGCAACGCATGGTCGCATCGCTAATTTTGCGTGTATCAGGGTTTTTAATGGCATTGTTGCGGTTATCCATCACAGGTAATTGCATCTTCATTGTTTTGCCAAAAGCCGTCACATTGCAGAACACCATGACAGTATCGTTCCACACTTTAGGCTCAGGAAATTCCCATGTGGCCGTTGGATCGTTTTGGAGTAGAACATCAACTGCCCAGCTCCACGATAAATAATTAAGGTTACCTTTGCGCTCAATGTGTTCGTTTACATTGATTTTGCGAAGTTCGTTATAAGTAGTCATATCAATCTCCGATTAAGTCAATTAAAGCAATAATTTCTTTGTTGCAAGCACGTTTGATAAGCGTTAGCAACTCAGCATCGTTACCATTTACATAGGCAACCATGATTTCTTTTTGTAGGTCGTATACACGTTCACCTAGCTCGCTATCAGCAGGATCAACTGTGAATTGGTTACTTCTGCCATATTTAAGCTTTTCACCTTTTTTGATAGCGTCAATAACTGTTTCTTCTAGTTCTTCCCATTGCTCTTGAAGTTCGTCTTGACGTGCTAACCAGGCGTTAGTTTGAGATGTTAGGAAGTCCATTAGAAACCCCCTGTTCTTAGAATGTATGTTACAGCTAGGATGCTGCCACCAATTAAACCTAATAAAGCTGCGTAGATTACGTCTTTCATGTTTACTTTCCCTTCATCACTTGTTGAAAAATTGTTGCTACAGTTGTAACTATACTCCTATTTATTAACAAATCAACACTTTTATTAAAAAAATTTATTAGGACAAACCCCTATGCAAAATGTTATAAAATGTGCTAAATTTCTAAAAAAGGAGAAATTATGGACATTTTTAATGAATTAAAAGCTGAGTTTGGGTCGTTATACAAGCTAGCCATGCTTTTAGAGGTAAGAGAAACGGCTGTTTATCAATGGAAAAAAAGAGGTATTCCAATTAAACACATTAGAAAAATTGAGGAGTTATCAGAAAAAAGAGTAACCAGACAAATGCTTAGACCTGATCTATTTGAAGGCTGATATGCAAAAAACAGATATTTGGATGCCTTTATATATTGGTGATTATTTAGCTGATACTGCTAGGCTGACAACTGAGCAACATGGTGCTTATTTATTGTTGCTTATGGACTATTGGAGATCAGGAAAACTTCCTGACAATGACCAAGTTTTATCTCAAATTACTAAATTATCTCCTGATGCTTGGAGCAATGCTAAAGCAATGCTAAAACAATTCTTTAGCATAGAAGATGGTTTTTGGATTCACAAAAGAGTTGAGCAAGAATTGGTAGCTTCTATTGAAAATAAGGCTAAAAATCACAAAAGAGCAGTTAGTGCTGCTAATGCAAGGTGGAGTAAGCAACAAAAAGATGCTACAAGCAATGCTAAAGCAATGCTTGAGGAATGCCCATCACCTTCACCATCACCTTCATCTAATAATGATATAGATGTAGCTAAAGCTACCAAGCCCACAAGAGGATCAAGATTAAAAGAAGATTTATTGCCTAAAGAATGGGAGCAGTTTTGTTTGAAAGAAAGACCTGATTTACACCC
>VFQT010000811.1_pt1 | contig 42055 bp, 36 predicted proteins | sample 3512381 | NCBI WGS metagenome assembly VFQT01 (sample SAMN10412376, study PRJNA504923) | tailings metagenome | isolation source: Relicate 2 Philex TSF3 active mining site | place: Philippines: Tuba, Benguet | collected 2017-08-29 | reverse complement strand
GGAGAGCCGTATGCGGGAAAACCGCACGTACGGTTCGGAGGGAGGGGGAAAAGAATTCATTCGATTCTCCCTACCCCTATGTGAGATCCCTTCCGCTCAAAACGGCGGCGCTTCGAATTCATTCGGCACATGAGGCGTCTGGTTGGCTGCTGCCCCCGAGCTGCGCACAGCGGGCATCGGTGTTCCCAAAGGAGCAATTCCTGCCCCGGGGGAATCTTCGCGACTGATATGTTCCTCAGGAAGAGGTTCGCCTGGCTCCTTCTGCATCTCAAACAGGAATCGAGACGGTATGGATTCTCTCCGCTTGCCCCATTTCATGCGGGACTTCGCGCGAGTCAGCGTCAGATGATCCATGGCCCTTGTGACGCCGACGTAGGCAAGGCGACGCTCTTCAGCGATCGCTTTCTCCGTGTCTTCGTCGATGCTGCGTTTGTGAGGAAGAAAGCCCTCTTCCATACCGACCAGGTAGACGCGAGGAAACTCGAGTCCTTTGGCAGAGTGCAGCGTCATCAGACGAACGCAGTCCGATTCCTGCTTCTCATCCCGGTCCGATTCTTCCTCGCGATCCATCAGCGCCATGGTTTCCAGGAAGCCGCTGAGCGATGGGTCTTCGTTGCGTTCAACGTACTGCCCGATCGAGTTGATGAATTCTTCCAGGATGTTGCGTCGAAGTTCCTGCTGAGATTCTTCCTTGTACTGTTTGGCGATTTCACCTTCGTAATTGATCTCCTGTAGCAGCTGCCGCGCCATTGGTGCCAGCATACGAGGATTCTCGTGCATCACTTTGGCATACCGCTGCAGTAATCCACGGAATGAGGTCATCGAAGCCAGCGTCTTGGCCGGAATGGTTCCCTCGGACGCCGCGATGGGCACCATGTCCCAGAAGCTGACACCTTTCTTCACCGCAGCCTGAAGAACTTTCTCAGTCGTTGTGTCACCGATCCCGCGCGAAGGAGTATTGATGATGCGAAGCAGACTGACTTCATCGCGAGGACTGTCGATGGCCTTCAGATAGGCCATCAGGTCGCGAATTTCACGACGATCAAAGAAGGACTGTCCGCCGACCAGCAGATAGGGCACCTTCTGTCGGCGCATTTCCTGTTCGAACAGTCGAGGTTGTTCGTTGGTGCGGAACAGAATCGCGACCTGCTTCGGTTTGACTCCCAGTTCGCGAACAAGATACGCAATCTCCTGAACGACGTTCTCTGCTTCCGCATTCTCATCGTCGAAGACCTGAAAGCGAACGCCGGTCAGAGACTTCTTGTGAGCAATCAGCGTCTTGTCATGCCGCTGGCGATTGTGTTTCACCAGGCGGTTGGCGCAGTCGAGAATGTCGTTCGTGCAGCGATAGTTGTTTTCGAGGCGAACAATCTTGGTGCCAGGGAAATAGTTGCCGAAGTGAATGATGTGTTCCACTTCCGCCCCGCGCCAGCCGTAGATGGACTGATCGTCGTCACCGACCACGCACAGATTCTTATGAGGCAACACGAGAGATTCGATCAGGCGAAACTGAACGCCGTTCGTGTCCTGGTATTCGTCAATCTGAACGTGATCGTAGCGAGACTGATACTTCTGCAGGACCATCGGATGATCCTGAAACAGCTTGACGGTCAGCAGCAGCAGATCATCGAAGTCCACAGCGCCACAGGCTCGCAGCTGTTTCTGATACTTCTTGTAGGCCATCGCTGCCAGGAAGTCGAAATCAGACTCGGTGTGGCTGCTGGCTTCAGAGTCCTGCACTCCCTGCATCTTCCATCGGCTAATGCGGTTGATCAGGTCGCTGGGCTTCATCGCTCCATCGCCCAGCCGAATGTCTCGCAGGGCCGTGCGGGCCGCGGATTCCTGATCACTGCGATCGTAGATCACAAACTTCTTCGGATAACCCAGTGCATCGATGTCTTCCCGCAGGACTCGCACGCACCACGCGTGGAAAGTAGAAACCACGGGACGCTGCTTCATGTGCTTCCCGATCAGCGAAATGGCACGTTCCCGCATTTCGCGAGCAGCTTTGTTCGTAAACGTCACCGACAGAATGCGGTCGGGGCGAATACCGTTGGCGATCAGGTTGGCCATGCGGTACGTGATCACTCGCGTCTTTCCTGTCCCGGCTCCCGCAAGAACCAGCAGCGGACCTCGCAGTGTTGTCACCGCTTCGCGCTGAGAAGGATTGAGTCCGGACAGGCTGACCATGGATTGGTACGAGGTTCGCAATGAGTGAACAGAGACCTGGAAAGGGGGCGGAAAGCTATCGTTCAAGCCTGACGCTTGCAACGTATCGAATTCAGCAACTTGCTGGCAGACTGGAGCGTGCCCACACGATGTTGTGGTGTGCACGCTTTCAAAACCAGCCTGCTGGTTTCTTTGGCGATTTCCGAACGACGGTACTTTCGACCTTCCTGCTTCCGGATTCTGACGAAATCAGGAACGCAAAGTCCGAAAACAGGACAGAAATCTGTTCAATGTCTATTCTGGTGCAAAGCGAATTTCGTTTGTCCTGCATTTGATCCGGCCGTTTCATGAAACGAATTTTTCTGATGCTGGCTGTTCTCGCGAACGTCACGATGCTCATTGCGCTGACGCTTGGGCTGAAGGTCGGCGATCCGATGAAGTCTCAGGGGCTGGACCCCGAAGTGAATGCTCGCATCGGTAACCACATCCTGATCGGACTCGCTGCGCTGACGAGCGTGACAATGGTCTACGCACTGCTGTTCACCTATTTCATGGGGACAGGACGCTGGATCGAAGAAACATCAGCCGCGTACAGCCTTTCGCCGACCTACTATGAAAAGAATCAGAAGCTGAAGTACGGTGTTCTGCCGGGCATCATGATTGCCTTTCTGATGGTGCTGGCGACCGGTTCACTGGGAGCAGTCGCCGATCCGGCCACAGCGGCTTCACTCTCGTCAACGTTTGGAATCTCCGATTCGACCCTTCATTTTTCGATGGCCATTTCGACCTGGCTGGCGAACATGTTCGTCAATCTGACCCAGTATCTGGCCATCGCAAAGAACTCGATCATTGTCGAAGCCGTGCTTGCGGAAGTGCGACGAATTCGCATTGAAAAAGGCCTGCCTGTCGACGCCTGATGTAGCCATCACTTTGTAGCCATCACTCTCTGAGTGATGACCTGCGACTCCACCACGTTCATGCTGCTACTCAGGATCGCGTGAATCGCATTTCATCACTCAGAGAGTGATGACTACGATAGTGCATCGCAACAGCCTGTTACGAAGGCCACAACAGGATCGTTGCCAGCCCGCATGCGACCGACACAAGCCAGAATGCCGCAACAATCCTTCGCTCCGAGATCCCTCGAAAAACAAAGTGATTGTGGAGAGGACTGCAGAGGAGGATCTTCCGTTTGGTCCTTCGGTACCATCCGACCTGCAGGATCACGCTCAGCGTTTCAATGACAAAGATCAAGCCGCCGCTCAGCAGTGCCAGTTCATGGCCGGACATCAGTGCGAGGACACCGAGGACTGCTCCGATCTGCAGTGAGCCGGCATCACCCATGAAGACTTTTGCCGGGTGACGGTTATAGAAAAGAAAGGCCATCAAGGCCGACGCCAGAATCGCTGCGCCAGCACTGACGGCACGAGCTTCCGGACTGCGCCATGCAAGGGCTGCAAGGACCAGTGAGGTCACGATGCTGCAGCCTGTCGCGAGTCCATCCAGGCCATCAGTGAGATTCACGGAATTCGAAACGGCGACCAGAACCAGTACGGCCCATGGCAGAAACAGCCACAGTCTGATGGAACTCGCGACAAGGTTCTCAGGGAAACAGCCGTCTGCAGAAAGTTGTCTGCGATAATGCCAGATCAACAGAGCGACGATGGTTGAAAGAATAATCTGCCCCGTCAGCTTTTGTCGTGCCGTCAGTCCCTGTTTCTTGCGGCGTGCCTTTATCCAGTCATCGGCAGCACCCAGCAGGCAAAATGAAACGGCAGTCAGCATCAGGATGGCTGCTTCGCCGGGAGCTTTGCGAAAGAGCGGCAATAGTCCTGCCACGAAGGCGACCAGGAAGATCACGCCTCCCATGGTCGGCGTTCCCTTCTTTCCGGCGTGAAGCTCATTTAGTCGAGCCGAGTCGCTCACGATGCGTTCACGCAGGTGTCTCTTCAGGCCGCGGATCATTCCCGGCCCGGAGACCAGCCCCCACACCAGAGCAATCGCAGATCCGATGATCAGGGCTTGCCAATCCATGCCTGCCACGTTCCTCGTGCCGCGCAACTCAAAGCCGACAGCCCGGATAGCTTTGCGGCGATTATGTGGTCGCCGGATGCAGTTCTGGCTTCAGCCAGACCCAGCTCTTTCCAAGCCGTCCGCCGTAATTTCCTGCTGTGATCCGAATGATCCCGGGAACTTCCAGCGCCGCGGCGATGGAAGCCTGAGTCGCCTTGCTGACCGTCGCGAGATCTCGGCCGTTGATAATGATCTCCATGGCCGACTTCACGCCCTCTGGAAGCTGCGACTGAACTCCTTCTCGCCCCTTGAGTGTCGGGCAGAACGGATCATTCGTGCTGGCAAACAGAAACTTGTAGCGACTGCCGGCTTTGGATCCGCTGGCTGCAATTCCGCCGGGGAACGGAGTGATGACTCCCGCGACGTTCTCACACGCCACAACCGCTCGTTCCGCAGCTTCGAGCGAAGCGTCTTCTGATGTCGCCATGAACCAGAGGTTTCCACCCATCACGCCGTCAGCAAACGGGAATCGTCGATCAATGCAGAAGTCTCCGCCCATCGTCGGCACGACCCACATGGAGCGACCGTAGCGGTCTTCGACCTGTTCAAATCCGTCACCAAAGTACGCGAGCTTTCTGCCGATACGAAAACCGTTCGGCGAATAGGACAATGCAAAGCAGCGTGCTGTCGCACAGGTCAGGACGTTCTGGCAGACGCGAGACAAAAGGGCCTTCTCCAGAGCCGCTTCGCGATTCTTCCAGAACCGAGGAACATGCAGCTGGCAGATGGCGCCAGGGCGACCGTCCGGAGTTTCAAAGGTCTCATCGCCGCCTGGACCGACGTACCGGTCGAGCCCGCCTTCGCAGTCACACATGATGGAGGACGAAGCGTTGCCGGTTGCTGCCTGAACCGCTGTGTCCAGCCAGCGGCGGTTCTTCGCCGTGATCAGGAACTCAACATACAGGCTTCGAAATGCTTCTGCGTACGTATCTTCGACAAGATCGCTCATGGCAAATGTCCGACTTCAGCTCACTTCAGAGACTTCAGTGCACGTCAGGATGGTTCAGGACCGGCCTCGACCTGTGTAGACCTGATCTTCGGTGATGATCTTGTCCATGAAGATGTCATGATCGGCCACAGGGATCTGTTCGAAAAGCTGACATTCAAATGCCAGTGCGATCAGTGGCGTGTTCTTGCGAGCATGCTGCAGAAGCTTGTCGTAGTAACCTTTGCCGTGGCCCATTCGAGCACCGCGGCGATCGAATGCAACACCGGGCACCATGATCAGGTCCAGCTCTTCCACATTGACCTGCTTTTCGGGAAGCGAACGCAGTTCCTTGCGAGGCTCCAGAATCTTGTACATGCCGACTTCCAGCTCATCCATACTGGCCAGTCGGAACAGTTCCAGTTCACCGTCGTCGTTGCACCATGGAACGATGATGGTCTTGCCGGATTGAAGTGCCAGTTCGAGGTCATGTCGGGTCCGCACTTCGCTGCGAACGTCGATGTAAAACATGACCGTGCCTGCCTGAGCATACTCGGGAAGTGCCATGAACGCACCAACGATGCGACGGCTCAGCTCATCTTTGTTCTCCTGAGCATTTCGGTTCGAGTGGGCCTGTTTGCGAAGCTGGTCTTTTTGTTCCCGAATGGCGGCATCAAGCGTCATGGACATCAACCTGAATCGATGGGTCATTTGAAACCCCGCGACATCCACGACAACCGTGGCAGGGCAGGGCGGAGCGTGTTATACCCGCCAGCCCAGGCGCTCAGCCACGATGCAGCCCCAAAAAGGCTGGCTTTCTGAACACTTGTGATTCCTGGAGCCGGCGCACTCCATTACAGTCCCGCAACTCGCAGGATTTTCTCAGTTCTCAGCCGCCACTATGCCTGTTTCTCCCACTGTTACTTCACCCACGGTGACTCGCTTCGCACCCAGTCCGACGGGGCTGCTCCACTGCGGTCATGCGTTCTCGGCGTTGACCGCGTTTCGAATTGCTCTAAAGGAAGGTGGACGGTTCCTGCTCCGAATTGAAGACATCGATTCCACCCGATGCCAGCGCCGTTTCGAAGACGCCCTCAAGGAGGACCTCAAGTGGCTGGGCATGACCTGGGAAACTCCGGTCCGAAGGCAGTCGGACCATCTTGCGGAATACAAAGAAGTCGCTGAGAAACTTCGGTCACGCGGTCTGCTCTATCCCTGCTTCTGCACTCGCAAAGACATCCAGCGTGAAATCGAAGCTGCCGGCGGAGCACCTCATGGTTCGGAAGGACCGCTTTATCCAGGCACCTGTCGCCGGTTGTCAGATCGTGACGTCGAACAGCGCATCGCGCGAGGGGACGAGTATGCTTTGCGGCTGAATCTGGAGGAGTCTGTCAGGGCCGCGGGTTCCGATCTTGAATGGTTCGATCGGCACAAGGGACTTCAGAAGGCGCAACCCGAACTCCTGGGAGACACTGTACTGGTCCGCAAAGACATCGGATGCAGTTATCATCTGTGCGTCGTCTGGGATGATGCACTTCAGGGCGTGAACCTTGTTTCGAGAGGCGAAGATCTTTTCGAAGCGACTCATCTGCATTGTTTGCTTCAGGCCGTGTTGGGATTGCCACACCCCGAGTATGTGCATCATGAACTTCTTCGCGATGCTTCCGGACGACGGCTTGCGAAGAGAGACCAGGCGGAGACTCTGAGATCACTTCGGGAACGCGGCGTTCGGCCCGAGGATTTGCTGCGAACATTGGGGCTGTTTCCTTCGCCAACCGGCTGAATTGTGCCAGTCCGGAGGGGTGGGGGCTGGAAGAAGTCTGCAGCTGCCAAATGATCTTCGGCAGAAAGTGCGGAACAGATTGCATCGGTTCTGCTTCGGTGACTGATCCTGGCGGTGAAGCGGAAGGACCGCTGTTCCCGCGGATGATCGGTGTCCCGTATCCTCAGTGTGGTTGCCAGTCGACTGGCTGATTCCGGATTCACTGGAACAGAGACGTCACGGCAATGACATCACAACAGAGATCACCTCAATGAAAAAAATTCTGCAGCTTGGCCTCGCCTCTCTTTTTGCTTCCGTCTTGCCATCCATCGCGCTGGCGCAGACGGCGGAGTACAGCGGCTACACACCGATGTTCGATGACAGTGGTTACGCTCCGCTGGATGATGACCCGGGTCTTCTGGGCCGTCATTTCCTGGAAGGCCAGTTTGCCATCCTGCGTTCTCCGGATGAGATTCGTCCGCTGGATAAGTCCATCAAGGGTTACACGACGACTTTGAACATGCCTGTGGGCTGGAACAAGTACCTTCCGGAAAACATGGGGCAGGACGTCTTCGTCTCGATGGTGTCGCTCGATTACGGTGGTTCCGGAGATTTCGGATTTGGCCAAACCAGCGTCAGCGCGGACATGCGGCAGTTTACGGTGGGATTGAACAGTTACCTGTATCTGACGGAGGACATTCGTCCGTTTGTTCAGACAGGGATCACCCATGAGATCGTCGACATTGCCGTTGCCACTCCGATGTTCTCATTCACTGATGCGGAGATCGACACTCGCTTCGTGATCAATCCTGGTGTCGAAATTGACCTGACAGAACAGATTGCCTGGCGCAGTGTGCTTGAGATCGATTCCGACGATGCATCTGACAGTTCGATGTATCGATCAGAACTCATCGTCTGGCCAAAGTCATGGCTCTACCTGCGAGGCGGTATCGTTGGCGATGTCGAAGGAGACACTGTCGGCGGACTCATCGGCGGCGGTATTGCCTGGTAGTGACGTCGGGCAGCTGCTTGCTCACCCACGACCCACGACTGTCGGGGTCGGAATGATCGCCTTACCGGCGATTCCTCTTGCGCGAGCCGCTGCTGTATTCTCTTGCTTCCGCCAGGACACCTCGCATGAGCCAGAGCACGCAAATACCTGAGCCAGCAACGACGGCCATTGCCCACCACTGTCTGTCTCCGACAAGTCTGGGGGAAATGTGTGAGCCTGGAATGTACTCAATCTGAAGTCGCCCACTCGCGATTGAAGTTGAGGCCGGAACGGTGATCTGGTGATTCCGCTGTTCGCTGCCGTCGGAGAATGAGATTCGAACTTTGCTGAGTCCGTTTCGTGCTGGCAACTCATTTCCCCGGGAGTCATATTCCGAGGCGACGGAAGCGGTCGTTTCTTTCCCCCAGATCAGGTAACGGACCTCGGTCAGGCTTAGCCAGCATGACATCAGAAAGATCAGGCCGGCAAACAGAAACGGCTTCATCTTCTGTGCCTGCTCATATCCGTCAGGATCAACATAGCGCTGGATCAAACCACCAAACATCTTAACCTGCCTCATTTCCGAGGAGAGAGCGAGGAGACAGCACCGCCGTGGACAGTCAGGGATACAGTGTGCCGGACATGCCTCCACCATCTTTACAGGGGCCCAGGGTAGCGAGTCTTAGGGGGTTCTTGCGAGCGCGGTCCCTGGAAATCAGCCTGTTTTGGCGGCTTTGTCGGCGCTGCCGAATCGTGTGGGGCAGGGCCTGATCGCAGTGGTTCAAGCGGCTCTTATGTGACTCGGCAGATGAAAACCTTCAGATATTCCGATTCCGGGCAGGTCACACTGACCGGATGATCGGCAGGTTGACCGAGGTTTTCGAGCACCTGAATATTGCGTCCTGACTGTCGTGCGACATCCGCGAGCATCTCGAAGAACTGCTGACGGGAAACGAGTCCGGAACAGCTGCAGGTCACAAGGATCCCACCAGGTTCAAGCACCCGAAGCCCTGCCAGATTCAAATGTGCGTATCCGTTGATCGCCCGATCAAGACCGCCGCGAGTGCGCGCCATTCGAGGCGGGTCGAGGATGACGACATCGAAGCGTCGTCCTTCTGCGGCGAGTGCATCAAGGGCTGGGCGAACATCATCGCGTCGCCACTGACATTTTTCCGCCACGCTGTTCAGCTCCGCGTTGGCTCGCGCGAGAGTCAGAGCAGATTCTGATGAATCGATTCCGAGAACGGATGAGGCCTTGCCGACCTTCAGCGCCGTGATTCCAAATCCGCCTGAGAAACAGAATGCATCCAGAACCTTCGCACCTCGAACGTATCGGCTGACCGCCAGACGATTGTCGCGCTGGTCGAGATAACAGCCGGTCTTCTGACCCTGCTGCACGTCGACGCCGTACGTCACACCGTGTTCGTCGACAAAAAGAGGCCGGGGTGGTTCTTCACCTGAAAGGAGGCCGTCGACTGCTTCCAGACCTTCTGCTTCTCGCATCCCTTTTTCTGTTCGGAGCCAGATTCCCTTCGGCTGCACTTCCTGATTCAGTGCTTCGATCAGAGCTGCACGGTGCTGATAGAGTGCCAGGCTCGTGAACTGAACCAGAAGGTAGCGTCCGTAAAAGTCGACAGTCAGACCTGACAGCACATCGGACTCGCTGAAGACAAGGCGGCAACCCGTGCTTTCGGCTTTCAGATCGAAGATGGCTTTGCGCGACTGAACGGCGGTGCGAATTTTCTGACGCCAGAATTCGGGGCTGAAAGGCTCTTCGGCATTCCAAGAATACAGCCGGACGACAATTCGGCTGTTCGGGTTGATGAGTCCCCAGGCGATGAATTTGCCTTCGCTTGTGATGACTCGTACTGCCGTCCCCGGTTCGATGACCGAAGCATCTGAACCGCTTCTGACCTGGTCGACCGCGCCGGCAAAGACCCACGGGTGTCGTCCAAAAAACGGCTGAGCGCGACGACTGCGAATGACGACTTCCGGCACACCGGATGAGGGAACGACGCGAATACTGCTGTGACCAGACTCTTCGTACTCAGACATGGAACAGGAACCAGTGGGCAGGTGGAATCTGAAGTAAAACCAGCTCTATGGTCGCAGGTCTGTTCAATTCCCTCCAGCGTGCGTCTGGTATCCACATCGAGTTTCCCGACTCAATGAATCCGCAAGTTGCTGATGTCAGAATCAGGAGTTCCTAAAAACGCAGGAAACTCGCCCAACAACACCGTCATGGTGTTGCCGGAGCGAGTCCCTCAGGCAGGATTGGTAACCCAGATACGAAAGGTGCTCTCCGTTGCTCTCCATCCTTTCGTATCCCATCTGCCGCGAGGCTCAGACCGTCACTGGGAACTTATCGGCAGACAGGACATTGTTCAGATTCGAGCTGAGCCGGTTGAATGTTCCTGAGGAACTTCCATAGACCGGTTTGAACGATAGTTGCTGTTGCGACCACCGATCGAACGGGCTCGATCATTGGTTCGAAGATCATAGGAATCCGCATCACGGTCTCCGAAATACTCGGAATTCAGGTTCAGGTCGCGTTCGTCGTACCGTGATCCAAAGGCATTTCGAATCGGAGCCACAACCGGGCGACTGGTCCACGCATCTTCATCGGCCAAAGAACCGGTTCGGCGAAATGGGTCAGCGTAGGCGTTTCCTCGATTGGTGCGAGGTGTCCATCCGGACTGAGGAAGCACGGGGCGGCGAGTCAGCTGGTTCACACCACACTGTCCGTTCGGGCAGTTCATCGCTCCGTTGTATGCGTTGTACCCGCACTGGCCGTTAGGACAGTTTCCTGTTGAGCACTGTCCATTCGGGCAATTGCCTGTCGCACATTGACCATTAGCACAGTTGCCAGTTGCGCATTGTCCGTTGGCACAGTTTCCCATTGTTCCGCACTGTCCATTGGGGCAGTTCATTGAGCGGTTGTAGCCACTGTTGCCGCCGTTGTATCCGACAGGGCGAGCACCGGACCACTGCTGAGGAATCGGAAGACCAAGCATTGATCTCTGAACCGGCATGCGGTTCATCCCGGAGCGACTTCCGGGCAGATTTCCGTAAGGGTCACCTGCAAGGGCAGAGACAGAGCGAGCAACAAGAGCCAGAGTAAACACCACAGTCATCAGTCGAGTCGTTTTCATAGAGCACCATTCCTTTGTGAGGGTCGTTTTTGAATCGATGATTTGGATCCCGAGAACGTCGGGAGGCGTCTCATCTCTGCACCACCCTGATTCCCCACCAGAGTGACTCAGAACATGATTCCTGTGTTTTGCGAACCTCGTACCAATGGCGCAACAAAACGATAATGCTCGGTTTTCCTGCGAAAACACTGCAACCTTTACAACCTGATTCACCGGAGCGTTGTAAGTGATATCAGGCTGACGGCACCTGATATCAAAAAGAGGAGACAAATCGGATGCGGACTCGATCCGGTGTAGCATGACTGTGGCTGTTTTGATTGAGGCTCTGAGAGAGCATTGCGATTGAGACGTCTCCTGCAATGCACGCAACCATGCGCAAAGACGCACACCTGAGTGGTTTTGCGCAGATCCCCCTGGTGGGCTGTTTCTTTAAGGTGCGATGAAAAACTGACCTGTAACTCTTTCATTTTGAGTGCGGGACAGGCAGAATCAGGATGTGTCAGATTGATTCCTGACGAAAGTTCTTATTCCCATCTGATCGATGCACTGGAGAGCCTTATGCGTATGCCCTCACGCCGCAGTCGCGGTTTCACACTGATTGAACTTCTGGTGGTGATCGCGATCATCGCCATCCTTGTGGCATTGCTGCTTCCAGCTGTTCAGCAGGCTCGTGAAGCGGCCCGCCGAACTCAATGTAAGAACAATCTCAAGCAGATTGCTCTGGCGATTCACAACTACCACGACACAACCAACGTCTTCCCTCCGGGATACATCTTTGCTCCGCTGTCACCTCCGATCAACATGAGCACTCGCTCTCTGTTCACACTGATCCTGCCGTATATTGAACAGACGAACCTCTACAATTCGATCGACTCCAGCGTGCCGATGTTCAATGGGCCCACGGGATACAATCCAACCGTTCTCGCTCAGAATGTTGCAGCTGCCGCTCAGGTGCTGCCAGCGTTCCTGTGTCCTTCGTCAATTGGAAGCACAACAGACGACTATCTCTACCCAGCCAATGCGTTTGGTCCCAGCGTTCCTCCGATGAACTGCACCTGGAAGGGTGGCCGTACAGATTACGGTGGCGTGACCGGTGTGCGCGGCACATTCGCAAACCTGGCTTACAACAACAATGCAGGTGGCGACCGAGAAGGTTCGCTCGTCATGGCTGGTCTTAATGGAAGTACCAGTCGCATGCGAGACCTGACCGACGGAACATCAAACACACTCATGATTGGCGAACGCACCGGTGGTGTGAAACTGTACTACAAGAGCACCGTGGCAAACCTTCCGGCGATTCTGGGTCAGACAAATGGCGGTTCATGGGCGGATGCTCTGGCCTTTGAACACTGGCTGCAGGGATCTCTTTATGACGGCTCCGGCAACGGTGGTCCTGCTGCAATGTCAACAAACATTCGTGGCAACGGTTTCCACAGCTTCCATACCGGTGGCTGCCAGTTTGCAATGTGCGACGGTTCTGTTCGCTTTATCAGCGAGAACGTCTCACAGACAACGTTCGCCGCACTGATCACTCGCAAGAAGGGTGAGATTGTCGGTGAGTTCTAGTCGTTGTCAGTAGCAAAAACTGGCTGACAGATTTTCCAATACGGCGGGCCCGGCGGTGAATGCCGCCGGGTCTTCTTATTGAACAGTGTTCAGCAAGGTCGTTCCGGAACAGATCAGGGCGTTTTTCTGTCCGGGTCTGTTTGGCAGTTGTGTCTCCCAACTTCACTTTGGACGTTCACATGTTGCGATCAATTTTTTCTCTGATGACTTTGGCTCTGTGCGTTTCACTCGCCGGCTGCGGGGGTGAAGAGCCTTTCAGAAAACAGACATATCCGGTCATTGGCAAGGTCACGGTGGATGACAAAGCACCGGGATCCGGAATTCAGATTGAATGTCATCCTGCGGGCGGGATGGATGCTCAGCATCCGACCGTTTCACAGACCGAAACAGACGCGGAAGGCAACTTCAAGATTTCAACCTATTCGGCCGGAGACGGCGTTCCTGCCGGTGAGTACACGCTGACCTTTACCTGGCTGGAATTCAACATCATGTCACGCAGCTATTCCGGTCCGGATAAACTGGGTGGCAAGTATGCTGACCCCAAGACATCCGAAATCAAGATCACGGTGAAGGACGGCAGTGAAACAAATCTCGGAACAATCAATCTCAAGACCAAGTAAGACATCCCCTCGTCAAATCCGCTCAGGCTGATTTCCCCTCAACGTTCCATAAGGATCATTCATGTTACTCCGTTTGTTTGCCGGCCTGCTGATACTGCCGGCTCTGACACTCGCCGCTCAGGCGGAAGACAAGGCCGCCGCAACCGATATTCCTCAGGAGATCTTTCAGTACATGGCTCGGCCTGAGCCGGACTATGGATGGAAGAAGCTTCAGTCAGTCGAAGTAAACGGCAATCGGGTTCACCTGCTTGAGCTGACGTCACAGAAGTGGCAGGACATTGTCTGGAAGCACAACCTGATCGTCTTCGAGCCGAAGAACCTCGTTCACAAAGAAGAAATGCTTCTGTTCGTGACCGGCGGTGGAATTGGAAACATCGGCAAGCTTCCGGAGAAGGAACTGGGACTGGGCATCGCGCTTGCAAACGCTGCCGGGGCACGAGTTGCCACGCTGCATCAGGTGCCGAATCAGCCTCTGATGGGAAATCGTGTCGAAGACGACCTGATCACCGAAACATGGCTGCAGTATCTGAAGACTGGTGATTCCACCTGGCCGCTTCTGTTTCCGATGGTGAAGTCTGCTGTGAAGGCGATGGATGCTCTGCAGGAGTTTTCAGCGAGTGAATTCCAGCAGCCCGTGAAATCATTCGTCATCACCGGTGCTTCGAAGCGAGGCTGGACAAGCTGGCTGACATCGGTCGTCGATAAGCGGTTGATCGCAACGGCTCCCATCGTGATCGATGTGCTCAACTTTCCGGCGCAGATGAATCATCAGAAGAAGACCTGGGGCTTCTACAGTGAACAGATTGAAGACTACACAAGCAAAGGGCTTGTTCGCGAAGACGGTATTCCAAAGGAAGGCCGTGAGTCTCTGCTCTGGAAGATGATGGATCCGTACACGTACCGAGCCCAGTTGACCCTGCCAAAGCTGATTGTGGTGGGAGCCAATGACCGTTACTGGACCGTCGATGCGATGAATCAGTACTGGGATGATCTGTCAGGATTGAAGCACATTCATCGTGCTCCGAACGGCGGACATGGTCTGGATGGTGGTCGCGACTTTGCTCTCCAGACAATCGCGGTCTTCTTCCGTCATGCCGCCAGCGGAAAGGCTCTGCCGGAGTTCAACTGGGAGCCGGCCGTTCAGGACACTTCGGTTGGCGTGACGATGAAGCCATCCGGGTCGCCGGAAGTTGTCCGCCTCTGGACTGCTCGTTCTGCCACGAATGATTTCCGGGAGTCCAAATGGACGTCAGAAGAAGTGAAGGGCACTGACGGTGTCTTCAAAGCCGCGGCAAAGAAGAGCGGTGATGAACGAGTTGCAGTCTTCGGGGAAGCTCAGTATTCCTACGAAGGCATCAAGTACTCACTGTCAACGCTCGTCTTCTGGAAGTAATCTTCCGTAGTCCGACGATTCCATGATCCACATTGTTCTGCCGATCTGTTCGGTGGGACAATGTGGTTTTTTTTTTTACACTGCGGTCGTTGTCGACGCCGGGTGCGCAACAATGAACGCCACTGGTGTGTGGCAGATCCTGAGACGAGATCAATGTACCTTTTCCGACTCGCTGATCGTGTTGCCCGGGGACTTGCACGTCTTCCCGCGGATCGGCTGGAAGGCCATCGACAATTTCTTTGTCAGCACCAAACAGAGGCTGGGGGATTTCGAGGACGCGAAGGGGATGCCGACCTCTACTACACCGGTTTCGCCGTCAGAGCGCTCGCTGTGACCGGAGGACTGCCGGATCAGACAATCCAGCCGCTCAGACAATACCTCAGCAGTTTTCGCGCGGACACTTTGGGTGTCATTGACCTGCTGAGCTGGCTCTACAGTGCACTGGTACTTCAGGCGGCCGGAGGTGGTGACCTGCTTGCCGATTGTCCTCCGGATTTTCCGGACACACTCTGTCGCACAGCTGAAGCCCTGCGGACGGCAGATGGCGGGTACGCCAAGGCCAAAGAAGGTGCGATGGGAAGTACTTACCAGTCGTTCCTGACAGCGCTGGTCTATGAGTTGCTGGGCAAAAAGATGCCTCGCCGAAACGCTCTCGTGCAGTTTCTTTATGATCGTCAGCGTGATGACGGCGGGTTTGTTGAGATTGCTCCGATGAAGCGAAGTGGAACTAATCCGACGGCAGCCGCCGTTGCGCTGTTGAATCAGCTTGGCGCGATGGACGATGAGATCCGTGACGATGTTCTGGGGTTCCTCGGCGACGTCGTCAGCACGGAAGGTGGCTTTCAGGCGAATACTCGCATTCCATTCGCAGATGGCCTGTCAACATTTACCGGACTGCTGACAGCTCAGGATCTTGGACGTCGGAACGTGATTGCTCCCGAGCAAATGCTGCACTGGGTGACTCAGTGTCTCGAACTGCCAACCGGCGGATTTCGAGGCGCGAGCTGGGACCAGCAGGCCGATGTGGAATACACCTTCTACGGACTAGGCATCCTCGGTCTGCTCTATTCCGAATGATCGCGCAGCATGGCCTTCGTCTTCATGGGCCCTCAAGGCCTGCGAGGTATCGAATCTGTCAGCCTGCATAGCGATGCGGTCCCATCTGGCTAAGACGGTTGTAAAGCGTCTTCAGAGCGATCCCGAGTTCGCGGGCAGCAAGCGGCTTGTCTCCCTGATGCTTGTCCAGCACTCGAAGGATCATCTCCTCTTCCATCTGCCGCAGTGTTTTGGGCTCGTGGTCGTCAGTCATCGCCACGTGTGAAAGTGCAGGGGCTCCGGAATGAGTTCCGTGACCGTGTGTCGGCATCCCTGCAGGAGTTGCGATGTTGGAAATCGGCAGACCGCGAGTAATGCTTCTGGGCAGATCCTCGGGCTGGATCGTTCGTCCGTCGGAAAGGATGCAGGCGTGTTCCAGAACGTTCGCCAGTTCACGAACGTTGCCGGGCCATTGATGGGCCTGCAGCAGTCTTACGGTTTCCGGTGCCAGCATGTCGTCGGGCACGGTGTCTCGTTTCAGATGGCGAGCAATCAGGTGGAGTGCCAGTTTTGGAATATCGTCCAGACGTTCGCGCAGAGGAGGCAGATAGATTTCGAAGGTGTTGATGCGGAAGAAGAGGTCTTCACGGAACAGGCCTTCAGAGACCATCTGCTGCAGTTCACGATTTGTCGCACAGACAATACGAACGTCGACATGGAATGGTTCGTTGTCACCAACGCGGCGGACTTCACCGGACTCCAGGAATCGCAGCAGTTTGACCTGCATCGATTTGTCCAGTTCACCAAGCTCATCCAGGAACAGTGTGCCCCCGTTGGCGACTTCAAACAGCCCCGCTCGGTTTGAATCCGCGCCGGTGAAAGCGCCTTTGCGGTGACCGAAGAATTCACTCTCCACCAGGTTTTCCGGAATCGCGCCGCAGTTCACGGCCACGAACGCTTCATTCCGACGCTCACTCTGTTCATGGACGCGCCGCGCGACCATTTCTTTGCCCGTGCCGGTTTCACCCAAAATCAGCACGGCGGAATCTGTCGGAGCAATCTTGTCGATCAGCTTGCGAACTCGCAGCATCGGCGTGGAAGTTCCGATCAGGTCTGATCGACCCTCCACTCGCTGAAGCCGGTTTTCGAGCGCGATGTTCTTGTTCTCGAGCGCCTTCTTTTCACCGATGCGATCAAGAACGTTACCAATCTCAAACAGTGAGACGGGCTTTGGAAGAAAGTCGTACGCGCCCATGCGAATCGCACGAATGGCGTCGTCGCGATCACCGTGCCCCGTGCTGATGACACAGACGGTTTCCGGAGAATGTTCTCGCAGGTAGTCGATCACGTCCCAGCCGCTGCCACCCGGCATTCGCAGGTCGATAATCGCCGCGTCAAAGACGTTCTTCTGGATGGCTTCAATCGCCGCACTGGGAGACTGTCGGACGGTAGCCGTATGTCCCATGCGAGGAAGCTCAGACCGCATGAGTTCTGCGATGGAGTTCTCGTCGTCAACGAACAGAACTCGCAGACTGTGTCGTTTTCTGGTTCCCACTGCCGACTCCATGGCCTGTTTGCTCAGCGTCATGCCGAGCGATGAGACAATTGACGGCTGGCAGTTCGAAAATTCCAGCCGTTTTTGCAGTTTTCCCTGCCGAAATCGCAGATTCAACCGCAGAGAGAGGATGGTGGTGTACCAAACCACGAGCTTCGGAGCAACGGCGGAATAGAAGTTTGAAAAGCGGAAGGCAGGGTGTTCTGGGAGGCATAGGAGTAAGGGGAGTCATGTGAGGGGCGATTTGAGGCTGGAGACTGGCAGTGGCGAAAGACTGCTCATTTGTGTATCAATCCGGACGTCAGACATGATCCGGGGATGGTGGACATTGGCAGGGACAACGGGCTCTTTGCCTGTGAGTTGTGGGAAGAGGGCAGCCTTGAAAAGGCCTGGAGACTGGAATGAAACACGAAGCTCCTGACGATGCGTCATCTCCCGACCCCAATCCCTATATTGCTCCGGATGTTCTTGATATCCCGCCTCAGGCGAGTCAGAAGGCCGGGCCAGTCGCCATCTTCTTTGGCTTCATTATTGCCTGCACGCTGGCGGCTGTTGCGTTCGGTCTGTCGTTCTTCTTTACGTGTCTGGGAGTGATTTCCATTGGTGGCGATGGGGATTTCGCCATGGTCATGATTTGGGGCATTTCGGGACTGACGACGATCGCCGCCTTCGTTTTTTCGCTTTGGGGTTTCCTGAAAATCGTGGAAGGTTTCAAGCGTCGGTAGAGTGAGCATTTTGGTAGCTCACCGAATGAGGTATATTTGGATGGACCTGGAATGGCGAAGGACAAGGATTTGCCGGCTCAAGGAATCTCGGATTCGGCGAACCCTTACGAAACGCCAGGCAAACTTGATGCGTCACCTGTTTCCGAACATAAAGCAGGGTCGATCGCAAATGCCTTCAGCTTGGTTTTTGCCTTCATTCTGGCGACCGCGTCCTGCCTGGTATCGCTGGGTTTTACGTGTGTTGGAATGATCAAGATCGGGGCAAATGGGCCCGTGGGTCTTTTGCTGGGTCTGACGATTTCCGGGCTGACAACAGCATTTGCCTTCATTCTTTCCCGTTGGGGTTTCCGGAAGATCTTCGGAGGCTTCAAACGACGTTAGGGGCCTTGTGCCACTCGACGCAATCTGAGACATCGGTGCAAATTGCGGCAGGTCCTCGGTATTCACACAATGCTGTTCTTTTCGATGGTTGGGCTGGATGCCAGTCTTGAAATGACGGATTCCCCGCGAAATTGGTCTGCGATGGTCGGGACATTGCCGACCTTCGCGGTTTTTGGAACACCCTTCGCTGGCAGGAATGGAAATTGCCAGTTAGGTCTGTCAGATTGTCGTGGTTGCCCGGTTGCCAACGGTGGCAGGTTCCCGACAGTTCATTCCGTTCAAAGAGTGTCTCTATGACGTCAGATTACCTTTTTGTCGGCGTTGGAGCTCTGGTCTGGCTCTTTGGAATCGTGATGGTCGCCTGGCATGTTCGGGAACGCCGCAAATCGATGGGCGATCCCGGACTTCCGCCGGATGAGCAGCGGTTTCTGGACCAGCAGTATCGTCGCCGCATGCAAACCTCGGCGCTGACGATCACACTGGGTGCTCTGATCGCACTGTGCGACTACCTGACTGTTCTGAAAACGTCACCAGGATATGCGGCCGTCTACGTGACAGCTTTGTTGCTGCTGGCAATGTGGCTCGTACTTCTGGCGGTCGGAGATGCCATGGCCAGTCGCATTCATATGGGACGATCCCTGCGCAAGAATCGAAAATCCCGTGAAGCCCTGGCGGGTGCTCTGGCCGAACTGCGTCGTCATCAGGAACAGGAACTCCGCCGTCGCGATGACGATCTCATGTCTGCGTCCAACGATCGCAAATAGCATTGCGGCACGCCCGTTACCCGGTTGCCGCCACCGTGAGGCAACGTGCCGCCATCACCGAACGTTCGCATTAACCGTGGCTAAGCACTTCCCGGACGACATTCCCTTCAACATCCGTCAGCCGACGTTCCAGTCCGTTGTAGTAAAACGTCAGACGTTCATGATCCAGCCCCAGCAAATGCAGAATCGTGGCATGAAAGTCATGAACCGTCACAACGTTGTCCACCGCCTTGTAACCAAACTCATCGGTGGCTCCCCATGAAAACGGAGCTTTCACTCCAGCACCGGCCAGCCAGCAGGTAAAGCCTTCCGGATTGTGATCGCGCCCGCTCGCACCTTTCTGGAATGTCGGCATGCGACCAAACTCCGTGCACCAGACGACCAGAGTGTCCTTCAGCAATCCTCGCTGCTTAAGATCCTTCAGAAGTGCCGCTGTCGGCTGATCCAGAATTGGACCGTGAACGGCATACTGCTGCTCAATCACCTTGTGACCATCCCAGTTGCTGACGCCTTCACCGCCGGTCTGATAGGCTCCGTTGAAAAGCTGCACAAACCGTACACCCTGTTCAAGCAATCGCCGCGCGAGGATGCAGTTCTTCGCATAGTCGGCCTTCAGAGTATTCTGAGCATCGTTCGCGCCGTACAGACTGAGCGTCGCTTCCGACTCGTTCGAAAGATCACTGACCTCAGGAATGCTCAGCTGCATCCTCGCGGCCAGTTCGTAACTGGAAATCCTCGCGCTCAGTTCTGAGTCACCTGGATACTTCTGCAGATGTCGCTCATTCATGCGCTGAAGAAAGTCGCGAGTCTTCCGGTCTCGTGCATCCGCAATCTGTTCAGGCCGCGCCAGGTTACGGATGGGCTTGGAGGTGTTGAAGTCTGTGCCCTGAAATGCTGCCGGAAGAAATCCGGGGCCCCAGTTGTTCACAGAATTCTGTGGGACTCCCCGAGGATCCGGAATCGCGACATAGGCCGGCAGATTTTCATTCTCCGTCCCCAGAGCATACGTCGTCCACGAACCGACGCTGGGAAACCCATCCAGCGTGAACCCGGTCGACATGTAGTTTTCGCCGGGGCCGTGAGTATTCGTTTTGCCTTTGATCGAATGCAGAAAGCACATGTCGTCCGCCATGTCGCCGAGGTGCGGAACAAGATCCGAAATCATCTTTCCGCATTCACCGCGGGGCCGAAAGCTCCACGGACTCTTCGTCAGATTCCCCTGTTCGCCCTGGAACGTCACAAGCTTCTCGCCGCCAGGCATGGGCTGTCCGTGCCGCTTCCACAGCTCCGGCTTGTAATCAAACGTATCCAGCTGACTGCAGGCTCCGGAACAGAAGATGACGAGCACTCGTTTTGCTGCCGCGGGAAAGTGAGTGGCCCGGGACGCAAACGGATGAGCAGGATCAATGATGGGGCGGATCGGTGTTTTTCCGCTGACGGTCGTGCGAGTTTCATCGGCCTTGAGGAGGCCGTGTTCGGCCAGCATGACGGACAAGGCGATGCTGCTGAGCCCCGTCGCAGTGTTCCCCAGAAAGCCTCGTCGTTGCAACAGATGCCTTGATGCAGGTATGCTCGAGTTCGAAGGGGACATGACGTGACTCATCAGAATCTGGCGGGAAATGTGAGCGGAGAAGTTCCAGAGTACATTCGTTCCGACGACAAGGCGAGTGATCTTTCGTGTCTGCAGAAATTCCGCGTTGTCGTACTGAAGCTGGGAGGAAGTCTACTGGACCTACCGGACCTCGCGCATCGGCTGATTCATCTGTTGAACGATCCTGGCAAATGCTGTTCGGGATTTACGCCGTCGCCGGATACTCGCTGGCTCATCATTGCAGGCGGAGGTGCAGCCGCGGACGAGATTCGACGACTGGATGAACTGTATCATTTACCCTCGTCAATGACTCACTGGGATGCCATCGCAGCGATGACGTTCAATGCGGGAATGCTGGCACGACTGATTCCTGCCATCACGCTCGTCAGGTCATGGTCTGAAGCGAACGATGCATGGTCCGCCAATCGTCCGGCGATACTCGATGTTTATCACTTCCTGAAGAACGAAGGCCGAGCCATCGGAGGAGAATTGGCGGAGTCATGGGAAGTCACAAGCGATACGATTGCTGCGGCGGTCTGCAGGTTATTGAACGGAGCATGTTTGATCATGGCAAAGTCTCGTGACCTGCCTGCAGCTTCCATCAACTGGACTGACGTTGCGCAGCTCGGGCTCGTCGATCCCTTATTTCCCGCGGCCGTCGAGGGGCTGAAGGTCTGTTGGGTGAATCTCAGGCGGAGCGACTTGTAGGTCTCGCCTGCCGGGCGAGACTTTCGCCGTGAGGCGAACCATTTCTTGCACGTGCGTGATGCCAAAGCCACGCTCCTCAGACGCAGAGACTGGGCGGTGCCTTCAATCCCCGTCCGCCAGTGATCCTGTGGTACCTCGCTAGGTCGCTGGTTGCGGCGTTGCCGCAAAGTGCTGCTCGGCAAGCAGCACCTACAGTAGGTCTCGCCTGCCGGACGAGACTTTCGCCGTGAGACGAACCATTTCTTGCACGTGCGTGATGCCAAAGCCACGCTTCTCAGACGCAGAGACTGGGCGGTGCCTTCAATCCCCGTCCGCCAGTGATGCTGTGGCACCTCGCTAGGTCGCTGGTTGCGGCGTTGCCGCAAAGTGCTGCTCGGCAAGCAGCACCTACAGTAGGTCTCGCCTGCCGGACGAGACTTTCGCCGTGAGACGAACCATTTCTTGCACGTGCGTGATGCCAAAGCCACGCTTCTCAGACGCAGAGACTGGGCGGTGCCTTCAATCCCCGTCCGCCAGTGATGCTGTGGCACCTCGCTAGGTCGCTGGTTGCGGCGTTGCCGCAAAGTGCTGCTCGGCAAGCAGCACCTACTGTCTTACCGCGCATTGATCTTCGAAGACAGCCATGGGGTTGCGTTCAGGACGCGTTCCAGTTCCATGCGCAGGACTTCATGCCAGCCAAAGGATTCTGGAACGCTGCGAAGGACTTGAAACTGCTCTTCATGAACGGCGGAAAGAAGACGCTGGACGCAGCTTCGCATCGTCGTCTGGAAATCAATCAACTGCTCGGCTGTCAGGTCAGTCCTTGAGAGGATCGTCTCCGTCTCCGTTCTCACGCGATGCATTTTGGCCAGCGTTTCGTGCTGGCTGCGAAACAGAAATCCGCCGACGTACGCTCGCCGAAGAGCCCCCTGCGGATCGAACTGATACACCGGGTCCTGCCCCACAAAGATGCTCATTGCATTGTTCGAACGAAACCCGATGGTCACAGGCTCTTCGTCGCCGTCGAACAGAATCTCCGCGCGGGTCGTCAGTGCGACGGCTTCGCGGATCAGATCTTCACGGTCAGATTCATGGCGAGCCATGGTCAGGGTTCCTCAACGGGGATGATGTCGTCCATGACTATCAGACAAGGCTCGTTCTTAGAATTCAATGCACTCGGAGCGCCATTCCAGATCTGGCGAAGGCAGTCCCGGAATTCTGGCAGCAAGGTTCTGTCGGCACAGCTTTCGATATCCGACATAGCTTGTGCAAAGACGAGGATTCACTTCGATCACCTGAGCCTCAAAGTCACCATCACCTCGTTGGTCACTCGTGGTCGAGTTCTGCATCGGCACGACAACATCAACTCCGACGTAGCCACGAAAGTTGCCAAGAGACTGTTGCATTTTCAAAGCCAAAGGCAGCATGGCATCCCAGAGTCGCGCGTCACATGGAACAGCCCCGCCACGGTAGGCAAGGCGTCCGTTATTTTCATTGATCCGTTGAATGGCACCTGGCAAGATCGTACACGGTTGATGAAGGCCTCCACCGATCAATCCAAACGAACAGGCCACACCGGGAATCCATGGCTGAACGATCCACTGTTCACGTTCAGACAGAGCAACAGCCTTCGCGGCCAGATGAAGATGCGATCGATCAAGTCGTTGCACACGATCGCTGCCGGCACCATCACGAGGTTTCAGAACGAACAGACTTTCCACATCCTCCCGAATACCGTCACCCTGCCTGTCAAACTCAGACATCGTCCATGTTGCCGGCGTCGCGATGCCGTGAGTCTTCAACCAGTCGAATGTCACTCGCTTGTCGGAGAAGACTTCCGCAAGCGACCAGTCAAGATTCAGGCTGTTTGAATGGCTCCATCGAGAAGACTGAAGTGCACGGAGCCGCTGTGTCAGAAGTCCTTCGGTTTCCGGAGCCACAACGAATGTGGCGTCAAACTGCTCCGGTGAGATTGTTGGAGCATCGATCCACTGACCGGGATTCTGATCCAGGGTGATGACATGCAGAGTTTCAGGAAGCGCAGCCGATTCATTGTTGAGCAGCTGGCGAACGTCTTCATTCACAAGGACGAAGAGTGAAATCGCTTCCAGCTTCCCAAAGTCTTCCAGAAGCGCCATCAGCATTTGCAGAGCTTCAAACCGCATGGATTCCGAGGAATCCCGCCACAGCTGCGAATTCGCTGTCAGTTCTTCAAAAAGAAGCAGGTTCATACGTCGATCGCCGCGCAGGAATCAGAAATTCCCGAAGGTCCTGCCAAACTTCACTCGAAGGTATTCCACCTGAGCTTTCGTCAACGGGCCTTGCATCGCACTTCTGTGGAAACCGAAATGAAACTTGGTGCCCCGCACACGGTACGGCGAACTGCCCAGAGCTTCGAGGGATCTGAAGGACAGTGGATGATTTGTCAGGCTCAGGTACCGCAGGTTGGCCAGCCGCGGATTCTTCGCCAGGGCTTCGAGACCCGGGCCATGAACGCCGATGTTACGTCGCATATTTGACGCCCGAAGATCCTTCAGGACTGGCAATGACGGGGATTCCATGAGTTCGATGAATTCCTCATCAGTGATGTCCACACCATTGATGACCAGCTCTTCGAGTGTCTGTCCAAAGCGTGCTCGAGCAATGACGGGAACGGCAGTCATCGGAATGCCGTACGAGAAATTCAGATGCCGGAGTTTCAGCTGGGGAGCATCGGACAGGGCTTCGACAGCCCCGACCGAAAATTGTCCTTCGGGAATCAGAGTTCTAAGGTTTCCGGTCACCGTTGATTTCGAAAGCTCAATCAGTCCGCTGTCGCTCCATCGTCCCATGATCGTTTCGATGTTCTTCAGATATGGCGACCTGGCGAGAGGTGTTGTGTCGAGATTCGGATAACAATTTTTCAGCCGTATGGATCGCAGCAGTTCAAGGCCGGGGCAGTCTTCGAGAAGTTTCACCCGGTCCCGCACCTGCGTCAGCGTGACGTGCCTCAGCGGCGTCAGTCGCCCGATTTTTGACCAGTTTCGAACGAAGTAGGAAAGCGCAATCGCGCTTTCTTCAATGAAGCCTCGCCTGAAGACACACCGGCGCAGTGAGTACGGGAAGCCCTTCACCCATTCCGCGCCATGCGATGTCCACAGTTCCTGTTCGCGAGCCCGCAGCTCCCGATAACGAACCTGAGTCTTCTTCAGCGATGCGAGTTCGCACTGCACCCGAATAAACTCGCCGCGGGGGTTTCCCTGTTCTTCCAGCCAGTCGGCATAGATCAGTCGAGGCAGATCATCGTCCGGGTTCGCCACGATCTCGTCAAGAAACGTCTGTTCGTCGGCCATTGGCTGAGTTCTCAAACTTCCAGGACGATCGTCATTGATCCCGTCTCCGTGTCCTCGGTGATGGACTTGATTTCGCCAAGCTGGGCGGCCTTTTGCTTCAATGCCTGGCCTGTGACTCGATTCACAACGCCATCCAGTTCCTTCTGCAGATCTCGCAAAACACCCTCCAGATGCTCCGTTGCTTTTTGGCCGAGCTGTTCTTCTTTGGCGGAGGCCTGGCTGGCAAGATTGCTTTTTGCCTGTTCGCGGAGCTGTTGTTCCAGTTTCCCGCGTCCGTCTTTGCCAAAGTCTGCGTCACCCCAGCCGTCAACTTTGTTATTCAATTCGACGTCTTCGCACAGTTCCGTCGTGACGGTGACTCGCCCTGTCTTTGAATCGATAGAAATTGTGGACTTGTCCTGCGAGCGAACCAGCACTTCACCGTCCTTCTGAAATCCGCTCTTCAGAAGTTCACTTTCCAGCAATGCCGCCATCTGCTCCCGTGGAAGAACCTCCAGAAGCTCGATGTCCGTGCAGACGTGGTCACTTCCGCGAATCAGCTTTCGCAGTGATTCGCTGACACTAATTCGGTATGCTCGACTCATCGCCGTTTCTCCTGGAATGTGGTGGAGTATCCTCCCGGCATCGTATGCAGGCTCCCCGGGATTGTCACTGTCGACTTCTTGTCCTTATGAATTCAGCACGGCACAGGACGCTGAACCGGGAGGGCGAGGCACGCGAGGCTCCTGCCGAGTCATTGGAAGCTAAGGAGCGACTTCGATCGTGACGGTGGCTGTCGCGATGCAGCGTCCATCGTTACGTTCCGCGAGTGATCTTGCCATGGTTCCGACAGTGCGGGTAATCGCCTGAGGTACTGCAAGTCCGCTGGGCAGACTGATCGTAAGAGGTTTGTCCAGCGGGACCAGTTCATCGCTCAGCAGCAGAGTCAGTTTCTTTGCGGAACACTTTGTGACGACAATTTTCTCGTCCTTCACTTCTGCGACAATCTCATCTCCGGCCTTCGCTTCCTGCTCATCCACTTGCAGCCAGTAGAAGCGGGAGTGCCGCACATCGTCCTGAACCCATACGACCTTCTTTGGCCACGGATTGCGCTGAAACTTCGACATCCATGGGACAGCAACCGCGTCCTGAAGGTTCATCCAGTGGCCTTTGCCTTCGTGCAGTTTGACTTCGTGCACGTAACCATCCGGATCGTCCTTCTGAAGCGCATCCAGTTTCTTTCCCCATTCTGCAGCCACGGTGTTTCGATTGTAGGCCCCGTCGTTTGCTCCCATGTGAAGAGTGAATCCGATGTTGCGCAGACCTTCGGGACGTGATTCATTCGGATGTCCGGCCATCATCGCCGCGGCTGCCAGGCGGTCGGCCATTCGGGGGGCCAGCTGGTAAACACCATCACCACCGGCTGAATATCCCATGATGTAGACTCGGTCGAGATCCACATTTTCCAGAACGGCCATGTCCGTGATCACACGATCGAAGAACTGATCGACGTGCCCCTGATGCCAGAGATCCCAGGTGTTTCCCGGTGCTCGTGGAACAAGGTAAATGCCTTCCTCCGGCTGATACAGTCGCTTCTGATTTTCATACTGCTGATCGTTGACCGCCGCTGGTGCTCCACCGCCTCCGTGCATAGAAATGAACAGCCTCCGTCCCGATTCCGGCGCCTCTCCGAAGGTCTTAAACCAGAATGGCATTTTGAGATCGCCAATGACAATTTCTCGCGCGTCGACTTCGGCCTTTCGATCCCCGGCCAGAAATTCTCGGCGAGCCTTCCACAGCAGCTGAACAGCCTCCTGAGCTTCTTCCCGAGTCAGTGCCTTCTTCGCAAGCGGAGTCTCTTCCAGTTTTTTCAGTGCTGCGTCGCTCAGATCTTCACTGGAAAGAAAAGACTTCAGTTCCGTCAGGGCATCCTGACCTGCGGCCAGGCCTGACATCAGAAAACACAGCAGCACACTGCAGCTCAATCGAACAGTCATGGAAGTCTCGAGATGAAACGAAGAGGAAGAATCAGGGTTCCGAGTTTTAGTGGAACTCGCCAGAGTTCCCAGCATCAATGAAGTTGCGGGATCTCTGGCGAGATCCACTACAAATTCTGGACAACGCTGGGTGACGGGGGTTCAAAACGCACGAAGCTGTACCATCCAGTCAGCAATCACTTTCTCCGCGGGAACTTCCAGAGCAGGGCGGGGCACCCAAAATCCTGCTTTGCCAAGACGATCGCGACACTCCTGAAGAAGTGCCTGGGCCTGATTGGTTTCAGACGAATCCAGCAGCAAAACCGATTGCCCGATTCCTTCGACGTTTTCGGTATCGTTTCCAGCGAACCAGCCATCCGTCAGTACAATTCCGCGAATTGGCGACGGGCCTCCGGAACTCGCCTGCCACGCGAGACCAGCCTGGTCTCTGGAAGCAATCACCGCAAGTCGTCGCAGGTCGGCACGCGATCCCTGGGAAACAGCCTGCAGCCCGGTCATGATCAAAGGAATGTCGACGCCGGTCAACGGCGTGTTGTCCGGGTTCACCGGGATCATCAGCATCAGCCGATGAGAACTCAGATATGGACGCCATTTCTGAAGCAGCTGGTCTTCACTCTGTCCCTGCGCGGAAAGATGAATCAGTACACCAGGCAGTACCTTTGAAGGCTGCGTCGACTCAAACACTATGCAGCGTCCGCGTCCTTCAAACTCCAGTTCACGGCGCTGGACGTCTCCGTTCACAGTGGTCTTTGCATCCGCTTCTTGGTCCGGCGCTTTTGATTCCTCCGGCGGTCCGCCAAACTCGCTGAATGCCTTCAAAAACTCCGCACCTAATACGGCCACCGTGGAAGGGCGAGCCGTTAGTGACAGTTCCGAAGATTGAACGTCAGCCGAACCCGGCAGTCGATAGCCAATCTTTGCGGTCGTGTCGGGACGCAGATCCTGGAGAGCGACAAGAGCGTCACCCAGCGACTTGATCGGCTGATCGTTAATCGCAGCCAGCTCAATGTGAACCGGCAGTGAAGCCGCCTTCGCCGGGCCCGAATCGATCGTCAGCAGATTGACGACTTCCGGTTCCTCGTCTTCCGGCTTTCCTTCCGGAGCCACACGCGGCAGTTCCGGAGGCTGGCCTTCCGGCTTGATGCCTGGAATCAATTGTCCGAGCAGAGGCAATGCGTCGCCGGTTGGTTTCTTCGGGGCAGTTCGAACAGACATGACACCAAGATACCCAGGAGTTCTTGCAGGCAGTTCAGCCACAAGCGTCAGTTCCGCAGAGATAGTCTGATCACCTCGAAGAACATCCATCTTCAGCAGATCGCCCGCATAACTGGAAGCGACGACTTCCTGCAGGATGGTAACACGTTCCACGTTGCGACCGTTCACCTTCAGAATCTGATCACCTTTTTGAAGGCCGGCTTTCTCGGCAGGGCCGCCCGGAAGAACTCGCTCAACAGTGACCTTCTTTGCAAACAGGCTTGCGGCATTCGGCTGGAGCCCAATTCGTCCTGCTTTCAGGTCCCCTTGAGTCTTCATTCGTTCTGCTGAAGCCAGCGCGTCCTTCAGCGGTATGGCAAAACCGATTCCTGAATCGTACCACTCAAGGCCTGAATTGGGACCGCCCTGACCACGCGGCGACAGTGGCACCAGAATCCCTGTGACTTCCCCCTGAAGATTGATCAGCGGGCCACCGTAGTTGACTGGCGAGATCTTCGCATCGCTTTGAATCGCCATCCCGTGGACTCGCCCCAGCGCGCTGATGATTCCGACGGAGATACTGGAAGACTGGCTCGAGTAAAATCGGCCGAGAGCGACGGACCATTGTCCAACTTTGATCGATCCGGGATCAGCCTGCTTCAATGGTTGCCATTTGCCTCCCTTGATCTTCAGCAGCACAAGTCGGCGAACATGATCGGTGGCAACGATTTCCGCATTCAGCTTCTGCCCGTCCATTGTCTCCGCCAGCACCGCGTCCGGTTTGCCCTGAACCGCAAACTGGCTGGTCAGAGCATCGCCTTCGGCATTGATGACGATGCCTGTGGTGACAAGCGAAGTCACTTTTTCGCCATCAATGATCTGCTCACCGCCAATCACGCGCAATCGCACAATGGATGGGTCGGCTTTGGAAGTCGCTGCTCGGACCGCGTCGCCCAGGTCATCCGCTTCGGCTACCAGTGGCAGAGCGGACGTCAGCAGTGTTACCACCGCGATCACTAAAAATCTTGTCGCGGCCAATCCGGGAATCATCTTGAACATTCCATCGCCTTTGAGACCAGCGTATGCCTTATTTCGCGGCATCTTGCAGAATGTCACACCTGGATGCCAGTATCCCGAAGCGTTTCAATCCGTTTGCCGCGCAAATGGAATTGCCACTGTGACTGCGGACCATCCCGATTCCAGCGCGCAGCAAAAAGGGTGAACGGAAAAATGTCGCCGTTCACCCTTTTCAAAATGCGTCAGTGCATCCGAGTCACCTCAGATTGCATCTGTTCCGGTTTCACCAGTTCGAATTCGAACGACGCCTTCAAGGCTGCTGATAAAGATCTTGCCGTCACCAATTTGTCCGGTGCGAGCTGCTTCACAGATTGCGTTGATGGCCGCTTCGACTTCGTTATCGTTAACAACCACTTCCATCTTCACTTTGGGCATGAAATCCACAGTGTATTCAGCACCACGGTAGGTTTCCTTGTGCCCTCGCTGACGACCGAAACCGCGGACTTCGGAAACCGTCATCCCCTGCACACCAATGCTGGTCAGTTTGGTCTTCACGTCTTCCAGCTTGTAATGACGGATTACTGCCTCGAGCTTTTTCATGTTCTCTGCCTTGACCCCTGCGTCGAAAAAAACGGCTCCTCCAAGCCTCCAAAACCTGGCGAAACCACGGAAACTTGTACAAGACGATGTCACGAAAGACCAGTCTCCCGCGAACGAAGACCCATCGTCCCGCCCGCCGGATTGCCTTTCGTTTCATTTGCCTTTCCCGCTTGTCGTGGACTTCACGGGAATTTCTGCCTGAAAACGTCATCCGTGTTCAGAAAACACTCGATGCAACTACCATGCCGCCTCGTAATGTTGACGACAGCCGACATTTCCAGCTGATTGCTGCCTAAAATTGGCGCATCTCGCATAAAAAACAGACATTGGTGATTCGTGGTCACAGGCCTCTGCGTCTTTGTAATCGGTCTTCTGGCAGGACGTATTGCCAGCCTGTGGTCGGTTGCCCTCGTTGAACCATTCACGCCCACGGGTGTCGCAGTCTGCCGAAAATGTGGCCATCCGCGTTCCGCGATCCAGCGATTCCTGAGATCTTTTGAACGGTGCCAGCAGTGCCAGACGAAATGGCCTCTGTGGCCTTCCGTAGCCCCATGGCTGGTCGCGATCCTGTTCTCCGTTTTTGCATGGGCTCTTGTGCAGGGGCAGGTGCAATCGGTCACCGAAGTCCGACCTTCACGGGATTTGCTTTTTGAGCGGTTGCCGTTTCATCTGTGCCTGCTCTTTTTTCTGATCACCGCAACTTTGACCGACCTGCTGGACTATGTGATTCCGGATCCGATCACTCTTTCCGGGACTGTCATTGCTCTGGTTGCGGCAACGGTTTCAGGTGAGCTTCAAATGATCCATCTCTGGGTTGACTGGAGCGGCATCGATGTCGCCATCAACGGCCAATACATCCCGGAATGGATCAAGCACCATCAACACCTTCACGGACTGGCCTGGAGTATGGCCGGAGTATTAACCGGCGCTTCGGTCATCTGGGCAGGGCGACTTGCGGCGCGCGGCATTCTGGGATTCCACGCGATTGGTTTCGGCGATGTGACTCTGATGGGAATGGTGGGAGCATTCATCGGGTGGCAACCGGTTCTCTGTGCGATCGCGCTGTCGCCATTTGTCGGGATCATCCTGGGGGCCGCCGTTTGGATGTGTACTGGGCGAACGTACGTTGCATTTGGCCCCTATCTTTGTGGCGGAACCGTTCTGGTCCTGTTCCTGTGGCATCGCCTCTGGGAGACGGAGCGTCTTCGGCTCCTGTTCAGCCACCTGCCAACAATCGCTGGGCTCCTGGGCGCTGCCTTTGGTGTTTACTGTCTGCTTCTGCTTGGATTACGACAGTTTCTCTCCACGCCGACTCACAAACTGAAGAGGTAACGTTCCCAACATCGCTGCTCGAAGCGGAAATGTCTGATCCGGCGAAGTTGAAGAGGCGTGCGTTCGAAGCTCGGCTTATTTCCAGATCGACTTCGCCAGTTCCCTGATTTCCGCGTTGGAGCTTTCAGAGATGGTTGTACGAATCTCCGGGTCGCCTGGTGGCTGAACTTCTTTTGCCGAGATCGCCCTCAGCCACATCAGCGTTCTTTCGTCAGTCCTTAGCAGAGCCGCCTGAGCGAGCTTCAGATTTTGCCCGGTCAGTTTGTCAGACGACCGGATCAGCATCTTTGCGGCTTCAGATTCCGGGACATCTCCCAGACCACTGACGGCACCCATCTGCAGTTCCGGGTTAGAATCGTTCAGATATTTTTCGAGTGGCGAGCGGCATTTTTCCCAGTCCAGCATCGCGACCATTCGAAGAGCATCGTAGCGGGTTCCAGCGGGCACTTTGTCATCTTCCAGCATGCGAACAGAATCTTCGAGTGACCTGTTCCACCGCTGCAGCAAAAGACGATCTTCGCCGATCATGGTCGCGAGTTCAGTCTTCGGCCAGCGACCCGTCTGAGTCATTCCATTGATGATGCCGCCTCCGATCACGACCGCCTGCCAGTGCGCAAGTGGCTCATCATTCTGCGGCAGAGTTGCTTCAAGCATCGCGCGAATGACGGCGTCATCTCCGGTCTTCGTGGCGGCAATGGCAAGCCGCCAGATCCACGGGATTCGCCGATACTCTTCCGGGCTTCCAGCTTGTTCCGGCAGTCCTTTGGCCATGAGCGGCAACAGCACTGCCGCTTTGCCGACATGAGTCCGGACAAGTGCTTCACGATCGCTGGACTTGCGGCGATCATCCAGAATGGCGGCTGCGATTTCGGCATCGGTCTGAGGTTCCGAGTGAACCGCTTCCTTAACAACATTCCCAGTTGCAAGTGGAACGCCGCCAACAACCACAAGGTGAAGTGCTCGAAGATCAGCAAGTGCTCCGTGAAGTTCGGCACCGGGACGAAGAATGATCTCGGAATTGCCTTCAGGGATGATCCACTTGCCAAGTCTCTGCAGCTGATAACGATCCCAGCCGCCTGTGCCGACCACCTTGCCCTGAAGCTTCTGACGTCCACCTTCGATCTGGAACGTGTTTCCGGCGGAGGAAGAATCATAGGACCATTCTGCCCACACCATCACTTCTCGCGACTTCACGGAATGCAGCTGCCAGCGCACGTAGTCGTCGCGACCGTGCCAGTACCCAACGTTTTGAAACGGTTCTTCAAATGTAATGTCGCCACCATAAATCTCGGCCTGCGATGCTGGAAGAACACCGTTGGCTTCGCTCGGAACCTCAACCACCATAGGCCGATTTCCAGGAAGTTCTTTCGCGGGTGATCGCTGCGTTCGAATCCATGCCCAGAGATGGCTGACGTCTTCCACACTCGCGTTCTTTTCGAATCCCTCCGGCATCAGAGATTTTCCCGTGCTCTTCAGTTCTTCCAGATCGCTTCGCAGGATCGTCTCACGTTTTCCTTCGGGCGCAAGCAGCGTCAAACTCGTGGCGGTCTCTTCTGTGATCAGTCCCGTCAATGCTCGACCGTCGGTGAGCACCGCGATGTAGGCCTGATAACGAGGATCGACGGCCTGGCCTGGATCCATCATCGCGACGATCAGTGCCGAGGCGGGCTTGCCCGCGTAATTGGCAAGGTCAGGACCGACAGCGTGCCCAATGTCCTGAAGGCGATGACAGTTCGAGCAGTGCTTGCGGAAAACTTCTCGTCCCTGCACTGGGCTGCCATCGTCTTTCAGGCCATCCGTGTACTGAGTCACAACTTCGGAACGATTGGTCTTCAGCGTTGAGTGAAAGCACTGTTCAGCCAGAGCCTTGATGGTGGCCTCTGAGTGATTCAGAAGCTGTTGCTGCTGCGTAAGTTCCAGTTCTGCAACGGTCAGCGTACCGGATTGAATGTGTTGCAGAAGCACTTTGGTCCATTCAACTCGCTCCATCAGAATTCCAATGATGGCGCGTCGGAGTGCAGGTGGTCGCGAAGGCCAGTCGGAAAGCAGTTGCTCCGCGGTTGACGAACCTGAAGAACGCATTGCCAGGGCTCGCACGGCGGCCGTTTGCACGTTCGGAGGAGTTCGGGGACTCAGCAATGAGAGGAGTGTTTTCGATGCCTCCTGCTGAGAATTCTGAACGGACGGGAATATGCCAAGGAGCCTCACCGCCATCATTCGTTTGTCCGCGTCTTCGGTTTCTTCCGACGCCAGACGCTGCAGAGTGTCAACGGTTCCTGAGAGGGAGCCATCGATCGAAGTCAGTCGTTCGGTCTGGGCATCCGTTCGTTTCCTCCATCCACGAACGAATTGCTCCAGCTGCTGAAGATGGTTCGGCGTCGGTTCCATCGCCGTCTGGTCAGCAATCTTCTGGAACGCGTGCAACATCTCGCTGGGCGAACTGAGTGCAGCGATCCAGGAAGTCAGCTGTTCCTGAGTCGCCGCGTCAGCGCGAGACGCCAGGAGTGCAACGTTGTTCGCATTGAGCGAACTTTCGAAAGCGGCTTTCATGAATCCGTCGGCAAACGATTCCTCCAGACACGCTTGAAGCACCTGAGCCGAATCTTCTGCAGGAAGTTCCCCTGCGGTGTATAGAAGCTGCTGCCGAACTGCCGTGGCGGAATCATGAGCCAGCGTTGCAAGTTCCTTCATCAGTGTCTCCGACGGTGTTGTCAGGAGTTCGCTGCAGGCAATTGCCGTCCGCCGGACCTGTGGGTGTGAATCGCGGAGACACGCTGTGATGACTTCGTTGCTGACAGCTTTGAGACACGCCAGTGTGGCCAGTGCCTGAACTCGAACTTCCGGTCGTTCGTCATGCTGGCAGATGGAAGTGAGCGTTTCGATTGTCGTGCGATCCTGCTTCCACAGAATCTGCTGCTGGACAAGATCACGCTGAGTTCCATTGCTTGTTCGCATTGCGTTTGCGAGCGGTTCGCCAGTCAACGTTGCAAGATCGGGCATCTTTCGAAGATGCTTGCCGTCGGGAACGATCCGATAAAGTCGCCCCATGTTTGCTCCGGCACGAGTGTCCAGGCGTGAAAGCGTATCCGGTGGAATCCAGATCGGATGTTCGATGACATAGCGGTACATATCGACGACCCAGAGTGCTCCGTCCGTTCCCGTTCGCATCTGAACAGGACGGAACCACGGGTCGGTCGACGCGAGAAAGTCACGGTCCTGTTCGTCCTCGGATCGACGACTCTGAAATGTCGCCCCATGGGAAGTCAGGATCTGTCGGTGAACCAGGTTATTGACTGGTTCACACGTGAATGCGTTGCCGGAGAAAGAGCTGCCCAGAAGATCGTCTCGATAAATTCCAAGTCCGCAGGCCGCCGTTGGATGATTGGGTGGCCCTGAGAGCGCGAACAGAACCTGCGATGACAATGAGAAGAGTCGACCGGGTTCCGCCACAATCGGGACGACAGTCCGTTCGGGGGCGACCAGAGGATTACGTCGCAGGTAGCGGTCGTTCAGAGGGTAATGCAGCAACATCTGGCTGTTGTTGCATCCGAACCAGTCGCCCCAGTCGTTACGAACTCGTCCCTGCTGAGTTGAACCGGTGGCTGGCTCAAACGCTCCTGTATCCGGGTTGCAGCGAAAGTCCCGCTGGCCCAGTGCGATCACTTCGCCGGTCTTGGTGCTCGTGATCTGTCCGCCGAAGAGTCCACATGAACCATAGAGCCAGCCGTCGAGTCCATATTCGAGACTGTTCACTCGGGCCTGAAAATTGTGCGTGGCGAATCCGGTGAAGAGTGTCTCCACGATTTCCGCCTTGCCATCTCCGTCGGCGTCTTTTGCGAACAGAATATCCGGGGCCGCACAAACGAGAACGCCGTCTCTCCAGGGAGTGACTCCGGTGGGAAACGGAATGCCTTCAAGAAACACGGTGGAGGATTCGTACGAACCATCGCCCTCTCTGTCTCGCAGGCAACGAACACGGCCGCTGATGCCAGGAGCTGCATTCGATAGGTCGTCGGCGGTTGATGCCTGTCCTTTGCTTTTGGCAGGATCGCCCTGTGGATAGTCCCACATTTCCGCGACCCAGAGTTCACCGCTCGGACCGAACGCAATCGCGACCGGGCTTTCGACATTCGGCTCGGAAGTGACCAGCTCCGCATGCATGCCGGGAGAAGTCCGCAGCGACGACAGGGCTCGGCGAGGAGACAAGGGCCGGATGCCGTTTGTGCGGGCGGGATCCGCCTGTACGGTGGCCGGCACGTGAGCATCCAGTTGCTGGCGAGCTGCGTCGACGATCTTCTGTTCGAGTCCGGTGGCATACGGTCCGGGAATGTCATAGTAGACCATCGCACCACCGCCTTCGTAGCCGCCTTCTTTCAGAATCCTTTCAGAAGGGACATAGCCTGGGCAGGCGTTGGAATACGCGTGGATCCACAGTCGCTCACCGTTCAGCTCCTGCTTCAGTCTCAGAGAATAATCCACAACCACTTCGCCGGGCAGAAACAGCCAGCTCAGTTCCGTCCCGAAAGAGAACGATTGCACCGGATAACTGATTTCGCTCAGCAGCGGCTCACCGCGATCAAGCCGTTCCAGCTGAACTCGAGCGTGATAGCCGATCGCATTTTTCAGCTCGGCCTTCTTCTGCCAGTCCTCGCGCGAGGGCAGGGGAGCAAGCGGCAGCACGATGCGATGACTGGCAGATACCGGCGGTTGGGTGATGGGCTGCAGGCCAGTCGACAGAACTCGGCCGACTTCCTGAGCCAGCTCAATTCCAAGGGCCTCGGCGGCATCGGCCTTTGATCCAAGAACGCCGCCGCGAGGATTGGAATCCGCGCCGCAGCCAATGGAGATCAGTGCTTCGCATCCAGGATTCATGCGCTGAATGTGTTCCATCGCATAGCCAGCCCAGTCACCGCTGATCATGTCGTCGCTGAGCGTCACACAGTGGCACGCGTAGTTTGTGAAGACGGCTCGAAGCTTTCCTTCCAGATCGTGAACAGCAAGGACCGGCAGATCGTGATCGACAGGACCTCCGGCCGTTCTTCGGTTCTGAGCAAACGTCACCTGTCCCTGTCCCCACGACAGACGTGAGGGCTTCTTGTTTTGAAACGCAGTCACGGCGACTTTGACCAGACTCGCTTCCAGTTCCGACGTGTACTTTTGAATGCGCTGCCACTGATCATCCGGGATGGAGTTGCCAAAGAGTGTATTCGCGCAGTTCACGATCATCGGCGCGCTATGAGTATGCGAGGCGCAGATCGCGATGGCTTTCCGGGGGACACCAGTTGCCTTTGCAATCCCCGCGGCAACTCGTTCATGAAGGTCATCCGGGATACCAAGGGTATCAACCGTGATCACGACGACCGTGTTCTGGTGATCGCTGTTTTCCGGTGTCTCTGCCGCAATGACCAGCGCCTTGGCCTGAATCGCCTGACGTACACCCTCTGATTCTTTGCTTCGACCTCCAAACCCATTCAGCCGGATCGGGTACTGAGGAGTAACGTCCTCCGCCGCAACGCCCACCAGGAACGCTCGCGGCTCTTCGCCATCGCCAGCACCATCGCCACGCGCAGATGTCGCGAACACCCCGACTGCCAACACCATCAGGAGTCGAACTCCCATAAGTCACCTCACCGGCCGGCACCTCAGATCCTCAAATCCATCAAAGTGAGGTTGTCGCGAAAGAAGGCGACAATAACAACCGACATCGTCCAAAGTGCCTCGTGTCTCCGACGCAAGCCACGGAGAAGGCTGGAGACTGAACAGCGTGGCCCGTCACTCCGTGGCGGGAAACACTCGCGTCGGAGACAGGAAGCACAATGGGGACTTCTCGCGTCGGAGACACGAGCCACGATGAAGGCTGACACTCGGCTACTCTCCAAACCACAAACGCAATCTGGCGAGCGGGATGCGTCAGCTTCCCGTTATGTACTTCGTCATCAGTGCGATCGGCAACATTGTGCTGTTTGCTTGCCTCCACGCGGGCTTGTCCCGGTGGAGCACTGATCATCACCAGAAAATTGTGCCGCGATTGCCCGCCACCATGCGGCTTGACCGCATGGAGCGATGATCGATTCAGCAATGATCTGGTCCGGATCAGCGGCTCGATGGGGGCGAGCCCCATCGGGGCCAGCGCGAGCGTGCACTGCGTGCTCTGGACCCGATCACTGCGAATCGGGATGTGTCAGCTTTCCGGTATGGGCTTCATGATCCGCTGTGGAGCCGGATTGCAACGGACAGAGTGGCCCGTCACTCCGTGGCGGGAAACACTCGCCTCGGAGAAACAAATTACGATGGGGGAGCTTCTCGCGTCGGAGACACCAGCCACGATGAAGCTGCTCTTGTCAACCAGCATCCGCATTGACAGACTCCAACATGGTGCGGCCAAATCCAAGAGCAGGAAAAGTCTCTGAAATGGACTGCTCAGTGAGTGTGGTGAATCACAGGCATTCTTCGAAACGCTGGGAGACAAGTTCCATGACCGGAATGCTTCACACGGGTGGTCTTCATACCCAGCGTCCCTCACGAGTGCTTCTCATGATACACGGTCATTGGATCATGAGCCTTCTGTTCGCGTCAGTGACCTTGATGTCACGGATTCACGCACAGGAGACAAATTCACAATTGCAAACGCAGCAATCCTCTTCGTCCGTCACTGACAGCTCCGACAATGCTGCGACGAAAGAATGGCATCGATTATTGGAAACTGCACAGCCCGCCTCCATTGCTTCTACCGCAGACCAGTTCGTCGGCTTTGTTCGAGGGCGTCTGAATGTTCATGCGCCAAGTTGGTGGAGAGATATTCTTGCCTCCGGTTACCTTGATGCGGGAACTACGACATTTTCCCTTAACAAGGCACTCACGAGAGCGGTTCGGAAGTGGAAAAAGTCCGGCGAGTTGAGATTCAATGGATGTGAGCAAGTAACACTTACGGACACGCACATGCTAATCGCCGATAAGGATCGGATGATTCGAATTCCGCGAGATCTTTTCAACCAGACAGAAGAGCGATTGGGAGGCTGGTCTACAAACCACTTCAATGCGATTGCTGTGGAACTCACGGACAAAGACGTCTTTATCGTCTGTGGCTGTCAGTGGGATCATCTGGGAGTCGGGCAGGAGCTTATTTGCGTTAATCTTCAGACGCTAGAACGCCGATGGGCGGCTCCCTTGATCGACAGACTACTGTCTGCGGGATATACGGGCGCTTACAGCGGGACTTTCACGCAGATTCGTGCAAACGCCAAGACCGTGACCGTCTGGGGTGCACACGACGAATCACTGTCTTTTCAAGTGTTCGCAGTCGAGGATGGGGACCCCATGTGTCAGTTCTGCACTTCGACAGAGGTCCCGTGAAGTCTGGAAGTGACCAAGACACAACTTTAGACAAGGTGATTGAAAGGTGCGCTGCCGATTTGCGGCTCGATGGGGGCGCGAGCCATCGGCCCATCGGGGCCAGGGAGAGCGTCCTGTGTACTCTGGATCCGTTCATTGCGAATCGGGATGCGTCAGCTTCCCGGTATGGGCTTCATGATCCGCCCGGGAGCCGGATTGCAACGGACAGAGTGGCCCGTCACTCCGTGGCGGGAAACACTCGCCTCGGAGAAACAAATTACGATGGGGGAGCTTCTCGCGTCGGAGACACCAGCCACGATGAAGCTGCTCTTGTCAACCAGCATCCGCATTGACAGACTCCAACATGGTGCGGCCAAATCCAAGAGCAGGAAAAGTCTCTGAAATGGACTGCTCAGTGAGTGTGGTGAATCACAGGCATTCTTCGAAACGCTGGGAGACAAGTTCCATGACCGGAATGCTTCACACGGGTGGTCTTCATACCCAGCGTCCCTCACGAGTGCTTCTCATGATACACGGTCATTGGATCATGAGCCTTCTGTTCGCGTCAGTGACCTTGATGTCACGGATTCACGCACAGGAGACAAATTCACAATTGCAAACGCAGCAATCCTCGTCGTCCGTCACTGACAGATCCGACAAGGGAATCTGTTATCAAGAACTCATTACATGTATTAATTCGCCTGAGGCAAGAACGTATAGAGGAGAGCTACTCGCCGTCGCTTTAGACGGCGGATTCAGTGCGCTTGCGTTGGAGGTACGTGACTCAGAATCAGATTCTGTAATTCGACAACATCTAAACACTCAATTGCTGGACCATCGAATCAAAACGGGGCACTCTGGGGAAGCAGCAGCGTTGATTGAGAGTATTCCCGATCCCGACGATGGAAGGGCAAAGGTGGCAGCAAGCTATGCAAGGCGCGGCGAGTTTCGAAGTGCTTCAGAGATCACTCACAAAATTGTCTCGCCGAAGACCAGAACTGTGGAATGGTTTCGCCTTGCTGCACTTGCATCGAGTACTGACAGGAATCTATCGGATTTCGCAATGGAGCAAGGACAGGCTTCTCTCAAGTTGTTGGACCCACTTGCAAAAACTCATCGCATAGAACCATTAGCGATGTACGTCATTGCACAAATCAAGCGAACGCCGACTACGAACCCATCGCAACTTGTGGAGCAGTTATGCAAAGAACAGAACGCCCCCTCAAAAGAAGACGTATGCGATGAGTTGCTTAAGCAGTTCTCGAGTTCTGCCGACGGTGTTCATTTTGAACAAGTGGCTGATGAGATGTTGCGGCAACATCTCACAGCTGTAGGACAAGACTCAAGTCGATACTCAGTACTTGATGATACGCTTGTGGAACGGCTGGACGGATTCGGTGCTTCGATGGTTCGTGCTGGATCGCGTGTCGAGAAGAAACTCCCCGAGGTGTTGTCCTTATTACGATTAGACAGGACGTTTGCTGAACGATTAGCAGATCAATCAGAGGCTGAATTGGCTCAAAACCTTGCTCCAGCCATGGCTGCAAAGGGTAAAGACCAGTGGTTTTCTGACAAGGTTTGCTTTGAGGCAATTGACGAACTCATGAAGCGGGACAAATCTGAACCTGCGTTCGAACTGGTCCGTCATCTTCATAAGCCAGAGCAGGCGTTGGCACGAATTGCATCTCACGCAGGCTTATCGGGCGATGATGAATCTGCTGCAGAAGCAGTTCGGCAATGGGAGAATTGTTGTTTAGCATTTGATGAGAATGTCTTTGAAAATGCGGCGACTCAGGAGCTGATTCCTGTCCTCGTCAGATTGGAGAAAAAAACAATTCTGGCGCGAATGCTGTCAGCATCGCGTTCCTCGGATCAAATTTTGAAAGATGCACAATTGGCATCCAGTGACGGTGGGTTAGTGAATAGCTTTACAGCCTCCAGGAAGCTGGCTGCAGCTATTTCATTTGCGCAAGCTCTCGCTGGCGTTGATCAACGTGACGCTGCTGAACAGCTGATGACGGCAGTTTCACGGAACTTCGAAATGGTGCAGGTAGACACTCTACAAGTGGATCTAGCATCTCGCCTTGCAAGAAGCGTGCTTGATTCGTTGGGACTTTCGGGCGCTACAGCTTGGTTGAATGCTGATGCTCCTTCCAAGGTGCGGGATGCATTGATCAATGAAATATGTTACGCATACGGCATGAAGCATGATAAGGCTTCGTTCGACACCTTTCTCGCAACTCTTGCAACTCCGCGTGAAGCCGTGGCAGGGCGCCTGTCGTTTGTTAGAGGATTAGTAAAAGGTATGAAGTGTGCGGAGTGAACCTCTCAATGCCAGACCTTCTTATGGTCCGAAGGCCGAAATGAGAGTGTAGAGAAGTCAGCGTTTTCCGGGCCAGTGGGCCGAATTCGCGTTTCGACTCGAGTCTTGTGGCGGGCGAGGAGCTCCGAGCCATTGCCGCCTCCACGCGGGCTTGTCCCGGTGGAGCACTGATCATCACCAGAAAATTGTGCCGCGATTGCCCGCCACTATGCGGCTTGACCGGATGGAGCGATGATCGATTCAGCCATGATCTGGTCCGGATCAGCGGCTCGATGGGGGCGAGCCCCATCGGGGCCCGGGCGAGTGACCTGCGTGCTCTGGATCTGATCACTGCGAATCGGGGGCGTCAGCTTTCCGGTATGGGCTTGATCATCCGTCCTGGAGCCGGATTGCAACGGACAGGGTGCCTAGTCGCTCCGTGGTGGGGAACACTCGCGTCGGAGACACGAAGCACAATGGGGACTTCTCGCGTCGGAGACACGAGCTACGATGAAGCTGCTCTTGTCAACCAGCATCCGCATTGACAGACTCCAACATGATGCGGCCGACCGGGAAGGCGTTTCCTGAGGGTTGCAAAACCCCGCATTCGCAGGACTGCGGAGCATTTCTCGAATTGAATGCACTGAGCCGACAGGAGCGTTGCCATGAACTGGAGACCGGTGTTGAAGATTCTCGGTCTGAGTGTCGCTGTCGTGTGGACCTCCCGGACAGTCATCTCTGGCGCTGACGGTTGCAACCCCGAAGTCGACGACGAAGTGCCTCCGGTTACACTATCCCGCGAGGCCGAAGTACTGTTGTTGCTTACCGCTATCCCGATTGATTTTGATTATAAGACGGATCGTTTTGAGGTCGACCCAGAAGATGTGACCCTAGCGGTAAAGAAGCTGGAAAGATTCACGAATAGAGAATTGGAGGCCGGGATAATTGCTTATCGCAATTGGTGGGGATCAGATGACATTGATGACAGAATTGCAAAACTCTACGTTGTGAATGCCTACCTCTTTGATGTTCCTCAGTGGGCAGAAGAAAGCAAAGACGCCTTAAGGAAAGTAAATTTTCGCGAATACGCGATCCCGGTAAAGGATGGCAAGATCTCTCTCCAGTATCCATGGATGCCAGATGGCTCGGGTGACCTCAAGTTTGGTGTCAAGAGACTTTGCTCGCAGCGACGATTCGGACTCCACTACGATGGGCTTGCCGCATTCCGCGCTCTGAACTCAGAATTTCCACGACGAAATCCAGAGAAGATTGAGACGAAGAAATCAGGCACGTCACTCATCATTCCGGATCCGAACAAAAACCGAAGATAGTGTTTCAAGGTGTAAGCGTATCAGAACCTCGTGCGCGAGGAAGCGGCTCGCCGCGCAGGACTCAGCGGGTAAGAGTGAGTCTGCCGACTGCTAAGGACTGCACATGCGACTCCAGAAAATCGCAGTATCGATTTCGATTATGGCCACGTACAATCTCTCAGGATGCATACAAGACAAAAGCTCTGAAGTGAGCGCACTGAATCGCTCGCTGAATTCGGATCGGCGTGAAGAATTCGATCGGGGCGCCACA
>VFQT010000810.1_pt1 | contig 42088 bp, 39 predicted proteins | sample 3512381 | NCBI WGS metagenome assembly VFQT01 (sample SAMN10412376, study PRJNA504923) | tailings metagenome | isolation source: Relicate 2 Philex TSF3 active mining site | place: Philippines: Tuba, Benguet | collected 2017-08-29 | reverse complement strand
GGCGCCGGGGAACCGGATGCGCCTTCAGGTGTTCACAACGTGCGTGGGTAGGACAACTAGTCCGCGGCGGTCTCCCGCTTGGTGAGCTCCAGCACGTGGCCGTAGATCTCGGCAAGGCCCTCACCGCTGAGCGGACCCTTGTTGGCGCCCTGCAGGTACCCCACCATCCACTCCTCGCGCGAGGGGTCCACGAACGGGATGCCGCGCTCCTCCTTGTAGGCGCGAAGCCGCGACACCAGCGCCAGGCGCTGGTTGATGGCCTGCATGAGCTTGACGTCGTTGTCGAGGATCTGGTCGCGCATCTGGCGGATGGCGACGTCGTCGGCGATGGCGGCGGGGTCGGTGGACATGGGGGAACCCTATTCCATGGTCCCCGGCCGCTGGCCGCGAACCTCCCGGCGGTCTAGCCTTCCGTGGCCGATGTTCGACATCTCGCCCATCCAGCTGGTCATCGTCCTGGTCATCGCCGTCCTGGTGCTGGGGCCCACCAAGCTGCCCGAGTTCAGCCGCGCCGTGGGCAAGGGCATCCGTGACTTCAAGGACACCATCAGCGGTGACCGGCACGACGAGCCGCCCGCGCCGGTGACCACCGCCACCGCCGGGCCGCCCGAGCAGCCCACGGCATCGCCCGACGTGCTGGAGGGCATCGTGGTGAGCGGCGACGCCCCGCCGGCGGAGCCCCGCCGCGCCGACGGGCCCCCCCCCGCGGGATAGGCGCCATGGCGAGCTGGTTCCGGCGCGTGACCGTGGGCCGCGTGGACCCCGACGACCGCCTGAGCATGGTGGAGCACCTCACGGAGCTCCGGAAGCGGTTGTTCATCTCGGTCATCACGCTGGCGGTGGCGTTCGCCGTGCTCTACGTGTTCAACGAGTGGCTGCTGGACATGCTGCTGGACCCCCTGGCGCCCGAGTACCGGACGCTGCTGGCGCTGTCGCCCACGGAGCCCTTCCTGGTGATCCTGAAGGTGGTGTTCGGCGCGGCGGTGCTGGTGACCCTGCCGGTGCTGCTGTACCAGCTGTACGCCTACGTGGTTCCGGCCATCGGCCAGCAGACGCGCCGCAAGATGCTGCTCATGGTGGGCGGCGTGTCGGGGCTGTTCCTGGGCGGCGTGGTGTTCGTGTACTTCCTGGTGCTACCGGTGGCGCTGCAGTGGCTCCTGGGCTTCGCGGGCAACGACTTCGAGGTGGCCCTGCGCGCCAACGAGTACTTCTCGTTCGCGCTCACCCTCATGTTCGCGGGCGGCCTGGTTTTCGAGGTGCCCGTGGCCATGCTGGTGCTGGCCCGGCTGGGCCTGGTGAGCGCCGACCAGTTCCGGCGCGGGTGGCGCGTGGCCATCGTGGTGATCGCCCTCATCGCGGCCATCCTCCCCGGCGGCGACCCGGTGAGCATGCTGCTGCTCATGGTTCCCCAGCTCATCCTCTACGCCGTCGGCATCTGGCTGGCATCGGTGTTCGGGCGCCCCGCCCCATGGGCCGGCGATGCCGGCAGCACCGAGGTCACCGAGACCCCGGCGTAGGCGCGGGACGACGGCAGCCTGTCGGCGCCGTAGTTGCTTGCACCCGCAACTATCCGGGCGTAGGATCGCGGCATGCGCTTGAACGGAATCCATCACATCTCGGCCATCACCGGCGACGCCCTGCGCAACGTGGACTTCTACACGCGCGTGATGGGCATGCGGCTCATCGCGAAGACGGTGAACCAGGACGACCCCGGCGCCTACCACCTGTTCTACGGCGACGAGCATGCGCGCCCGGGGTTCGACATGACGTTCTTCGAGTACCCGGGCGCCATGCCGGGCCACGCAGGCGCCGGGGCGCCGCACCGCATCTCGTGGCGCGTGGGGAGCACGGCCTCGCTGGACTTCTGGGAGCGCCGGCTCACGGCCGAGGCGCAGGAGGTGGAGCGCCGCGGGGATGAGCTGTGGTTCCGCGATCCGGAGGGCCTGGGGCACGCCCTGGTGGTGTACGACGGCCCCGATGCCCCCCTGGCGGCGGAGCACCCGGAGATCCCGGCCGAGCACGCCCTGCTCGGGTTCGACGGCGTGCGGGTGTTCAGTGCGTCGCCCGACGCCACCACCGCCGTGCTGGAGGGGCTGATGGGCGCCACCCCGCGGGATGACGGCACCTTCGAGCTGCGTGGCCCCTCGCGCGGTGGCTGGCTGCAGGTGGATGCCCCGCCGGATGGCCAGTGGACCCGCCAGGGCGCCGGCGTGGTGCACCACATCGCCTTCTCCACCAACGACGACGACCAGCCGGAGTGGAACCGCCGGGTGCGCGAGGCGGGCCTGCCGGCCAACGGCATCGTGGACCGGCACTTCTTCCGGTCGGTGTACTTCCGCGAGCCCGGCGGCCTGCTCTTCGAGCTGGCCACCGAGGAGCCCGGCTTCGGGGTGACCGGGCCCGAGGACCAGTTGGGCGTTCACCTGTTCCTGCCCCCGTGGCTGGAGGACCGCCGGCAGGCCATCGAGTCGCGCCTGGTGCCCATCCCCGATCCCCGCGCGGCGTGACCCGGTGGAGCACCTGGGATTCGCGCATGCGCTGGACCGGGGCCCGTCGGCCGACACCCTGCTGGTGCTGCACGCCACGGGCGGGGATGAGCACCAGCTCATGCCCCTGGCCCGCCAGCTGGCGCCGGAGGCCACGCTGCTCGCCCCCCGCGGGAAGGTGATGGAGGGTGGCGCCGTGCGCCGGTTCTTCGCGCGGCGCAGCATGCACGACCTGGACATCGACGACCTGATGCGCGCGGCCGACGAGCTGGCGGCCTTCGTGCGGGATGCCACGGCCGAGTACGGACTGGACCCCGCGCGCGTGACCGCGCTGGGCTACTCCAACGGGGCCAACGCGGCCGTGGGCATGCTGTTCCGCCACCCCGGCACCCTGGCGGGCGCCGCGCTCCTGCGTCCCGTGATGCCCTACGAGCCCGGCCCCATCGGCGGCCTGGAGGGCTGCCGGGTGCTGGTGGCCGCGGGCACGCACGATCCCTACTCGGCCCCCGGGGCCAGCGAGCGGCTTCGCGACGTTCTGGCCGGCGGCGGCGCGCAGGTGGACCTGAGCGTGGTGGACGCGGGCCACGAGCTGGTGCAGGACGACCTGGAGGCCACGGCGCGGTGGCTGGCGCAGGGCGCCCGGGGCGGCGCCTAGGGCGCGACCCCGGGGCCGGGCGCCCGTGGGTCAGCCGGTGTCGCCCTCGCGCAGGGAGTGGCCGGTGAGCACGATGAAGAGGTCCTCCAGCGTGGCGCGCCGCTCGGCGATCATCTCCCAGGCGATGCCCGTGCCGTCCGCCGCCCGGCGCATGGCATCGGCGTCGTCGCCGAATGCCAGCACTACCTCGCCCGCCACCACGTGGCGCGGGCTGGTGGCCGCGGCGAGCCGGGGGGCGTCGTCGTGGCCTGCGCGCATCTCCAGCACCTCGGCCCCCACCTCATCGCGCACCAGCTGGGCGGGCGCGCCCTCGCGCACCACCACCCCGTGGTCGATGATGACCAGCCGGTCGCACAGGCGCTCGGCCTCGTCCATGTAGTGCGTGGTGATGACCACGCTGGTGCCGCGCGCGCGCAGGTCGCGAAGCCGCTCCCACACCAGGCGGCGGGCCTGGGGGTCGAGCCCGGTGGTGGGCTCGTCCAGCAGGATCATCTCCGGGTCGTTGATGAGGGCCCGGGCGATCTGCAGGCGCCGCTGCATGCCCCCGGACAGCCGCACCACGGTGTCGCCGGCCCGCTCGTGCAGGTCGACGAACCGCAGCAGCTCCATGGCGCGTTCATGCGCGAGGCGCCGGGGCATGCCGAAGTAGCGCGCGTACACCAGCATGTTCTCCAGCACGGTGAGCTCGAGGTCGAGGTTGACCTCCTGCGGCACCACGCCGAGCAGCGCCTTGAGCCGGCGCGGGTCGCGGTCGGGGTCGAGCCCCAGCACCTCCAGCGTGCCGCCATCGCGCGATGACAGGCAGGCCAGCATGCGCATGGTGGTGGTCTTGCCGGCCCCGTTGGGCCCGAGGAACCCGAAGCACTCGCCCCGGCGCACGTCGAGGCTCACGCCGTCCACGGCCACCCGGGGGCCGTACGACTTGCGCAGGCCCTCGGCCCGCACCGCCGGCCCGGCCATGCCCGGACTATCCGCGGCTGGCTGCGCCCGTGCGGGAGACGGTGCCCTCGATGGTCATGCGCAGCCCGTCGGCCAGGCCGATGGTGGGCTCCCATCCCAGGATTGCCCGTGCGCGCGTGATGTCGGGCTGGCGCACCGTGGGGTCGTCCTGCGGCAGCGCCTCGTACACGATCTCGCTGGGCGATCCGGTGGCCTCCCGCACCGCCTCGGCCAGCTGCAGGATGGTGTACTCCTCGGGGTTGCCGATGTTCACCGGGTCGTGCTCGTCGCTGCGGATGAGCCGCACCAGGCCCTCGATGAGGTCGGTGACGAAGCAGAACGACCGCGTCTGGCTGCCGTCGCCGAACACCGTGAGCGGGGCGCCCTCGCCGGCCTGGCGCAGGAACGTGGGGATGGCGCGGCCGTCCTTGGGCCGCATGCGCGGGCCGTAGGTGTTGAAGATGCGCACGATGTGGGTATCCACGCCCTGCTGGCGGTGGTACGCCATGGTGAGCGCCTCGGCGTAGCGCTTGGCCTCGTCGTACACCCCGCGCGGCCCGATGGGATTGACGTGCCCCCAGTAGTCCTCGCGCTGCGGGTGCACCTGCGGGTCGCCGTATACCTCGCTGGTGGACGCCAGCAGGAACCGAGCGCGGTGCTTCTTGGCGAGGCCCAGGGCGTTGTGCGTGCCGTACGAGCCCACCTTCAGGGTGTGCAGCGGCAGGCGCAGGTAGTCGATGGGGCTGGCGGGGGACGCCAGGTGGAACACCTCGTCGAGCGGCTCGGCGATCTCCAGGTGGCGGGTCATGTCGTGCTCCATGAACACGAAGTCGCCCGACCGGATGTGCTCGATGTTCTCGAGCGTGCCGGTGTCGAGGTTGTCCACGCAGATCACCCGGTGGCCGTCGGCCAGCAGGCGGTCGCAGAGATGGGAGCCGAGGAAGCCGGCCCCGCCGGTGACGAGTGAGGTGGGCATGGCGGGAAGGCTAGTGGAGGCGGCTCATCCGCCCACGCCCCGGATGGCGTCCACCACCTGCTCCACCGATGCCGGCGCGGCCAGCCGGGTGGTGCCCCCGTCGCCCGTGATGACGTAGGTGGGTGACGACCCCACGCCGGCACGCGTGGCCTCCAGGCGGAAGCGGTTGAGCTGCGGGAAGCACGCACGACTGGAGGACGCGCGCACGAACTGCTGCGGCTTGGCGCTGAGGCCGGCGATCTTGCGCGCCACGGCACCAAGCACCGCCGGGGTGACCCAGTTGCCGTCGCGCGTCACGCGCGCCGCGGCCAGGTGGTGCGCCACGTACCACGCCCGGTTGGGGCCGATGGCCGCGATCACCGCGCAGGCGGCCTCGGTGCTGTTGGCGTCGCCGGTCACCACCAGCGGTCGCAGGGCGATGGTGCCAAGCCCCTCGGAGGACAGGCGGGCGAGCAGGGAGGGGATGACCGCCATGTGGCCGGATGCGGTTGCCACGTCGCCGAGGTCGGCGAAGTAGCGCACCAGCGCCTGGCCCCTGCCGGCGGTGAGGCCGCTGGTCCGCACTCCGCGGGGGACCGGCGAGAGGGTGCCCGGCGTGGTGGTGGTGCCCCCGGTGCGGGTGCCGGGGGATGCCGGGGCATTGCCCCCGGCGATGGGGTTGGCCGGGGTCGCCGGGCTGCCCGGACGCGTCGGGGCAGGGGTGATGGGATTGGGCGCGGGCCGCTCGGGCCGCTCGGGCTTGTCGGGCTTGTCGGGCCGCTCCGGCTTTTCGGGCCGCTCAGGCCGCTCGGGCTTGTCGGGCCGTTCGGGTCGCGCGGACCCGCCGGAATCGGGCGGGGCCGCCACGGCGCCGGCCGTGAGTGCCGCCATGCCGGCCAGGACCGCCAGCGGCAGCCATGCACGAGGGGTGGAGCGCATCACCCCCTGACTATGCCGCACCCCGGCGAAGTTCCCGCTCAGCACGGGAATTCGCACACAATCTCCTTACAAGGGCGGTTCCGGCACTCCCGCATGCGCGGGGGCGCCGGATGGCGCGGGCGCGGGCCGGGCCGCCATGCCCATGACCGCCCACGAGATGCGCAGCATGTGGGTTCCGCCGGACAGCCCCGCGTGCATCGACCGGCTGCGCGAGGCGTTCATGCGCACCGGCACCTCGCCGATGCGAAAGCCCTGGCGGTGCATGTGGATGAGCAGGCTGGTCTCGGTGAGCCCGTCCGGGAACCCATGGCGCGCGATGCGCGCGGCGGCGGCCGGGGTCATGGCCCGCAGCCCCGAGGTGGGGTCGGTGAGCGCCACCCCGCCCACCGCCGACGCCATCCAGCGGCATGCGGCCATGCCGGCGCGCCGGAGCGCCGGTATGCGATAGCCGGGCGATGGCCCCAGGAAGCGCGAGCCCAGCACCACGTGGGCCGGTCCCAGGCCCGCCAGCAGCGCGGGCAGGTCGTCGGCGCGATGCTGCCCGTCGGCGTCCATCTGCACCACGGCGTCGGGCTGGCAGGCCATGGCATCCCGGTAGCCGGCGTGCAGGGCGCCCGCATATCCCGCGTGCCGTCCCAGCCGCAGCACGTGCGCGCCGGCGGCCGCTGCAACCGCGCCGGTGCCGTCGGACGAGGCGTCATCCACCACGATCACGCGCGCCCCGGGCACGGCACGGCGCGCCGAGGTGACCACATCGCCCACGGACCGCTCCTCGTCGCGCGCGGGTATGACGATGGCCACCTGCATCGTGCGGGACGATACGCGAACGCTCACGGGGTCCACCGCCACACCGTGGCATCGCCCACCCGCGTGACGGGGGTGAGATCACCCGGTCGCACCTGGCGCATGAGGCGATCACGGAACACGTCCCAGTTGGACGGCCAGCCCGACGTGCGGCGCACCGGGCCGGTCACCACGTAGCCGCCCCGGTACGCGTCGAGGTCGGGGAGTGGCTCGAGGCGCCGCGCGGCCGCGCGCTGGTCGGGCGAGAGGTACGCCGGATCCACCGCGCGCCGCACCGGGAGCGTGCCCGCGGGGAGGAAGGCGCCGAGCTTGGCCCACCACACGTAGTCCTCGGCCAGCACGGGCGCGCGCGGCAGGTCACGCATGGCGCGGGTGACCGATGCCACCAGCCGCACGTTGCCGGGCGTCACTGGGGAATGCGCCCGCGGTTCGGCCACCATCACCGCCACCACGGCGAGCAGCGGCACCAGCAGGGGGCTCAGCCGTCCGTCCAGCGCGATGGCCACCAGCAGGGCCGCGGGCACGGTGAGCAGCGTGAGGAACCGCAGGGGCTTGTCCACGCTCACCAGAGTGCCCAGCTCGAGATAGGCGAATGCCCACGCCAGCCAGGCGGCCGGCAGGATGGCGGCGCGGTTGCGGCGCACCAGGGCCACGGACGCCGCGATGAGCACCAGGGGCAGCATGAGGAACAGCGGCGACCGGGGGTTGCCCACCGCGGTGACCATCTGGGCCAGGTAGGCGGTGGTGGCGTCCCAGCCCGCGGCGGGCGACCGGAACGATCCGGCGCCTGCGGTGGTGGTGAGGGGCCACAGGGGTCGGCCGGCGAACGCGAACACCACCACCAGCGCCGCGGGCACCAGGGCCAGCCCGCCCACGTAGGCCCAGGTCCGTCGCCATGCCCCGCGCAGCGCGGGCCATGCGGCCACGGCCACGACCGGGATCATCACCAGCGCGGTCTCACGCGCCGACCAGGCCAGGCCCGTGAGCGCCCCGGCGCCCAGCAGCCACGCCTGCGGGCGACCGGACCGGCGGGCACGCAGGGCGGCCCACACCGCCAGGGCGATGAACGCGGGCATGACCGCGTCGGGCCGCAGCCGGGTGGCCCACAGCACGTCGATGGGCGCGAAGGCCACCAGGCCCGCGGCCACCAGCGCCGGGCGGCGCCCCACGAGCTCGCGCGCCACCAGGAACGCGGCCAGGATCGCCAGCAGCGAGCACGCGAACGGCCACGCCACGGCGCTGTAGTCGTCCGCGCCGAACACGCGGAACACCAGGGCCACCGGCCACAGGAAGGCCGCGCGCGCCCCGAACCACTGGGCCTCCCCGTCGGGCAGCGTGCCGACCGCGAGGTTCTGCGCCACGGCCACGTAGCCGGCGTCGTCGGACCCCAGGCCGAACTCCAGCCCGCCCATGGCCCATGCGCGGATGGCGGCGCCCAGACCGATGATGACGGCGAGCGATGCGCCCGTGAGGAGGCGCGCATCGGTCGGGCGCCCGGTCACCTGCGGCGCGCGAACGACAGGTTGCTGAGCGACAGCCGGGCGTCGGCGAACTCACGCGGCGCCAGCGCGCGGGCCATGGCGATGAACACCAGGCCGCCCACCGCCGACACCACGGCCAGCCAGGCCACGGAGCCCCAGAACGATCCGGCGCCGTCGGGCATGAGGAAGGCCGGCACCAGGGCCACCGCGCCGGCCACCAGGCCGGCCACGAGGATGCGCCCCTGCTGGCGGGCCAGGGCCCGGAGCGACAACTGCGGGGCGCGGCGGCGCAGGAACCACAGGGTGATCGCGGTGTTGGCGTACACCGCGATGGCGCTGGCCAGCGCCAGCCCCGCCTGCTGCAGCGGCCCCAGGAACAGCAGGTCGAGCCCGATGGTGAGCACCACCGTGATGATGGTGGCCACCATGATCTCGCGGGCGTGGTTGCCGGCCGAGAGCGTGCGGTTGAGCAGGTACCCGATGAAGTTGCCCCACACCGCGATGCCGTAGAACACCAGCGGTGCCGAGATCTCGGCCACGCATGCCGAGTCGCACTTGCCGCGCCCGAACGCCACCTGCGAGATCTCGGTGGCGCCGATGGCCATGAGGATGGACAGCGGGATGGACACCAGCGCCAGGATTCCCGCCGCGCGCCGGAAGGCGTCCACGCCCTCGTCCTTGCGCTGCTCGGCGAAGAAGCGCGCGATGAGCGGGAACAACGGCACCAGCAGGGGGAACAGCAGCACGGTGCGTGGAGCCGACCCCAGGGCGTTGGCGAACGACAGCGCCGCATTCCGGCCGGCCTCCAGCGACGACGCGAAGAGCTTGTCGGTGAACGAGTTGACCTGCTGCAGGATGGACGCCGCCGCCACGGGGATGGCCAGGACGGCCACCGATCCCAGCCGGGGGTGCGAGAAGGCCACGCGCATGCCGCCACCCGCCCGCGACTCCCGCACGAACTGCGGCAGCTGCAGCAGCACCTGCAGGGCGGCGCCCAGCGACACGCCCCACGCGGCCGCGGTGATGCCCAGCGACCCCGCGCCCAGGATGACGCCCACCAGGATTCCCGCGTTGAACGCCACGCCCACCGCGGCCGGGCCGGCGAACCGCCCATGCACCTGGAGGATGGCCGTGAACAGCGCCGAGAACCCCTGCAGCATCAGGGCCGGGGCCATCACGCGCAGCAGCTCGGATGCGATGGCCGCGCGCTCCGGCCCCATCTGGAAGAACCAGATGAACGCCTCGGGGAAGATGGCCACGAGCCCCGTGAGCACGATGAGCCCCATGCCGATCCACCCGACGATGGCCCACAGCAGCGCCCACGCGCTCTGCGCCCCGGCGCGCTCGCGCTCCTGCTGGAACACGGGGATCATGAGCGTGACCAGCACGTACAGCAGCACGGCCGCCACGGTGTTGACCACGAAGAGGGCGTTGACCAGCGCGTCGGTGTCGGCCGTGGCGCCGTACACGCCGGCCAGCACGATCTCGCGCACGAACCCCAGGACCCGCGAGAGGATCCCGAACAGCGCGACGACGGCGGCCGCGCGCGCGACCTGCCGGATGCTCATCCCGCGGGCTTCAGCCCGTAGAGGGTGCGCACGCCGGTGAGCACCAGCATGCCGTCCACCCCCGTGGCGGGCGTGTAGCGGCCGTCGGGGAACGTGAACACGCGCTTCCCGGTCTTGGCGTCCAGCGCGAAGGTGCGACCATCACGCGGCCTGCGCGCGATGGTGGAGAACCACACCAGGTCGCCGATGACCGTGGCCGACCCCGCGATGCGCTCGCCGGCGTCGAACGTCCAGCGCACGCCGCCGGTGACGGCGCTCAGGGCGTAGAGCTTCTTGTCGTAGGAGCCCACGTACACCGTCTGGTCGTGCACGGCCGGGCTCGAGTAGGCCCAGTCGCCCAGCACGCGCACCCACGCCACCGCGCCCGTGCGCCGGTCGAGCGAGATGACCCGCCCGTTGACGTTGCTGGCGAACACCCGGCCGTAGGCCACCGCGGGGTTGGCATAGAAGGCGCCGGCGCCCCCCACCAGCGTGCCCGGGCTGGTGGTGCGCCAGCGGATGCGGCCGTTGCGTGCCGACAGCGCGGTGATGCGGCCGCCGTAGTCGCCCACCACCACCAGGCGCCCGGCCCGGGTGAGGCTGGACTTCACCTCGCCCGTGGCGCGCGCGGTCCAGATGAGCCGACCGGTGCGCACGTCCATGCACAGGATGAGCCCGCCCAGCGTGCCCACGTAGGCCCGGTTGCCGATGACCAGCGGGGAGGACTCGGTGGAGGTGCCCACGTCGCGACGCCAGGCGATGCGGGAGGTGGCCTGGTCCATGGCCTCCACGTAGCCGTTGATGCTGGTGAACAGCACCAGGTCGCCGGCGATGGCGGGCGACGCCGCCGACCGACCCGTGAGCTTGCGCCGCCACTCCACCTTGCCCGTGCGCACGTCCACGGCGTAGGCCTGGCGCTTGTTGGTGCCCACGAACAGGCGGCCGCGGTTGATGACAGGCGGGAACTCCAGGAGGGAGCCCAGGTCGCGCGTCCATGCGCGGCGGTACGGGGGCGGCAGCTGGAGGTCCGGGTTGGCGCGCGTGCGCTCGGCGTTGTAGCCGTACTCGGGCCACCTGCCCGTGCCCAGGTCGGCGTCGGGTCGTTCGGCCACCGCGAATCCGGTGGTGGTGCCCAGCTGGTCGCCGTCGTCCAGGCCGCCGCTCACCACCAGGTACCCGATGAGCACGAGGGCGATGAACCCCAGGACCGCCGAGATGGTCCAGGCGACCGCCCTCTCCGACCGGGGGACTATCGCCACGGCGCGCCGGCTAGGCGGGCCCGGCCTCGCGCCGGATGCCGCCGCTCGTGGCCAGGGCGATGACGATGCCCACCAGGAATCCGATGACGGCGCCGATGAGGGCCGTGCGCACCCGGTTGGACGTGCTGGCCGACGATGCCGCGCCCTTGGCCAGGGTGATGATGGCGGGGGCCTCGATCTGCTTCACGCGCGCCAGCTGCAGCTCGGAGGTGGTGAGCACCTCGCGCAGGTCGGTGAGCCGGGACAGGTTGTCGGGCGTGGGCGCGCGGCGGACCAGGGCCTGCAGGCGCACCTCCTCGGCGCGCATCCGGCGCACCTGCTGCTCCAGCGTGGTGCTGACCGCCTCGTAGCCACCGCTGGCGCCCTCGAGCGCGGCCTCGGCGTAGGCGTTGGCCAGGCGCATCGACTCCTCGCGCGTGGCGGTGCGGGCGGTGATGGTGGCGATGGCCGGCTGGTTGGTGGTGACCGTGCCCGGTGCACGCGGCACCGACACGTCGGTGCGCGCGCGCACGGCGCCCGGCGTGAGGCCGGTGGCCCCTGCCACCGAGTCCACCACGGCGTCGCCCGTGAGCACCGTGGCCGCCGTGAGCGGGTTGGTGCCCGGCGTGGACGCCAGGTTGCCCATCATGGTGGTGGCCTGGCCCAGGTACACCTTGGAGGTGGCGGTGTAGGTGGTCTCCGACGTGAAGGTGATGGCGAACGCCACCAGCGCCGCGATGACCGTGGTGGCCACGATGATCCACTTGCCGCGCCAGATCGCGCGCCACACATCGCCCAGGGTGATCTCGCGATCAGATGCCACCGGTCACCGCCTCCTCGCGGCCGTCCATGGACCGCAGCCGGTCCCCGTCGCGCACGAGCACGTGCTCCGACAGGAAGCGTGTCATCACCACGCCCGTCCTGTGTGTTCCCAGTCGGGGCGCGACGTCCTCCCCGGCGGCCATGGCCAGGATGAGGAAGGGGTAGTCCCCGCCGGCGGCCAGTGGCAGCGGGAACCCGCCGCCGAAGCGGGTGTTGATGTCGGTGACCCCCAGGATGCGGTCGCCCTGGCGGAAGCACTGGATGGTGCAGGGGCCCACCAGGCCCAGCCCCTCGATGACGGCCGCGGCCAGGTCCACCAACTGGGGGTCGTCCAGGGTCTCGCCCTTGATCTGCTCGCCGCCCTTGCTCTGGTACATGGCACGGGGGATGGCGCCGATGGCGCGGCCGTCCAGCGAGCCCAGGCAGTCGATGCTGAACTCCTCGCCGGGGAGCGCCTGCTGCAGCACGCTGGCCACGGGCGTGCGCGCCAGGAAGAAGTCGAGCTCCTCGCGGTCGTCGCAACGGTGGATCCACCGGCCGGCGAACCCGATGCGCGGCTTGATCATCATGGGGTACGGCAGGGAGTCGCGGTCGGTGCCGTCCACCGGCCAGGTGGGGGGCGAGGGCAGCCCGGCGGCCTGCAGGGCCTCGTGGCACAGCCACTTGTCCTGGCATGCCGCGGCCACCTCCGGCGCGGGCAGGAACACCGTGCCCCCCGCGGCCGCCACCAGCGGCGCGGCCTGCGCCAGCACCACCGGGTCGAGGTCGGTGAGGGGCAGCACCGCGCCCACGCCCTCGCGCGACACCACATCGGCCACCGCGGCGCCGTACCCGGGGTCGTCCACCGCGGGCAGCTGCACCACCATGTCGGCCGACACCAGCGAGGGAGACAGGGGGTCGAGGTCGCTCACGATCACGCGCCCGCCCTCGCCGCGGCGCGCGAGCGCATCGCGGAAGGCGCGCACGATGTCCACGCGCTGGCCGGAGCAGGTGAGCAGCACCGAGGGATGGTCAGCCATCCGCGCCCCCCGCCAGGTCGAACCCGCCCTGCTCGCCGCGGTACTGCCCCTCGCCGCGCAGCACCACGCGGATGGTGTCGGCGATGATGCGCAGGTCGAGGCCCATGGACCACGTGTCCACGTACTCCACGTCCAGGGCGATGCGCTCCGACCACGGGATGGCCGCGCGGCCGCGCACCTGCGCCAGCCCGGTGATGCCCGGGCGGGCCATGAGGCGCCGGCGCTGCACCTGGTCGTAGTGCACGATCTGCGACGGCACGGTGGGGCGCGGCCCGACGATGCTCATGTCGCCACGGATCACGTTGATGAGCTGCGGCAGCTCATCCAGCGACAGGCGCCGCAGCACGCGGCCGGCGCGGGTGATGCGGTCGTCGTCCTCGGTGACCTTGAGTCCCGCGCCCTTGCCCTCGGCGCCGTCCACCATGGAGCGGAACTTGAGGCACGTGAACGGCCGCCCGAATGCCCCCGCGCGGCGCTGGCGGAAGATGGCCGGCCCCGGGGAGTCGATGCGCACCCATGCGGCAACCCCTGCCATCACGGGAGCCAGGAGGATGGTGGCCGGAATGGCAACGGCCAGGTCGAAGGCGCGCTTGGCGCTGCCTCCCACCACGGTGTGGGGCACGGAGTCCTGCACGTCCGCCCCACGGTAGCGGAGCACGGCGGCGCCGGGCATCAGCGGGCACCCGCCGCCAGGTCGTCCACCAGTCCCACGAACCGCTCGGCCAGGCGCGCCCGGTCGTAGTGCTGGAGGGCGTACTGGCGCCCCGCGGCGCCGCGCGCGGCGGCAGCCGGGCGGTCACCCGCCGCCGCCCGGATCGCGGCGGCCATGGCGGCGGGATCCTCGGGCGCCACGTTCCAGCCGCATCCGGCCCGGTCCACCAGCCGCGTGAGCTCGCCCACGGGCGCCGAGGCGAGGATGGGCCGCGCGGCGGCCAGGTAGTCGAACACCTTGTTGGGCAGCGCCCCCGCGAAGAGCTCGCGGTCCTGGTAGGGCAGGAGGCACAGCTGGGCGCGCTCCAGGTATGCCGGGACCTGGCGCTTGGGCACGGGGTCGACGAACGTGACGTTGGCCAGGCCCATGGCGGCGGCCTGCTCCACCAGCGCGGGCTTGCGGTCGCCGCCGCCCACCAGCACCACGCGGATGCCGGGGTCGTCCCGCAGCAGGTCGGCGGCGCCCAGCACGGTCTCGAGCGACGAGTACGTGCCGTGCGCGCCCACGAACATGGCCACGAAGGCGTCGTCGGGCACGTCGAGGCGCGCGGGATGCGCGGGATCCGGGTGCACGTCGAGGTCCACCCCGTTGGTGATGAGGCTCACGCGGCCGGCGGGCACCACGCCCGACTGGATGACGCCGTCGCGGATGCCCTCGGTGAGGGCCACGATGCGGTCGGCGCGGCGGTAGCAGTAGTGCTCCATGCGCCGCGCCGCGCCGATGACGCGCGGGTCGGTGACCAGGCCCATGGCCACGGCGGAATCGGGCCAGAGGTCGCGTACCTCCAGCAGGAACCGCGCGCGGCGGGCGCGCGCCACCGCGGCGGCCGCGGCGGCCGCGGGCAGCGACGGCGAGGAGGCCACCACCACGTCGGGCCGCGGCAGGCGCAGCTCGGCGATGAGCGACCACAGGGCGAAGGTGCCGTAGTTGGACAGCCGCGAGCGCAGGTCGCGCCCGTAGCCGGGCGTGGAGTAGGTGCGCACCACGTCGAGGCCGTCCTCCTGCGTGCGCACGATGCGCCTGCCCTGGTACTCCTGCGGGATGGTGCGCTCCTTGTGCTGCACGTACGAGGTGACCACGGTCACCTGGTGGCCCGCGCGGGCCAGGGCGCGGCAGTGCTGCCAGTGCCGCACGCCGCCCGGCTGGTCGCCGCTCACGAAGTACTGGGAGACGTAGAGCACGCGCGCCATCAGCCGAGCACCTCGGCGTAGAACGAGGTGAGGGCGTCGGCCTCGCGCTCGAACGCCAGGCCCTCCAGGAACGCCCGGCGCCCGGCGTCACCCATCTCGCGCGCCAGCGCGGGGTCGCCGAGCAGGCGGCTGATGGCGGCGGCATGCGCGGCCGGATCGTCGGCGGGCACGACGATCCCGCACCCGGTGGAGCGCACGATGGCGGCCATGCGCGGCAGGTCACTCGCCACCACGGGGCGGCCCATGGCCATGGCCTCCACCAGCTTGGTGGGCACGGCGCGGTCGTAGTTCCCGTGGCGGCGCAGGGGGATCCAGGCCACCGACGCCCGCGCCAGCAGGCCCGGCACCTCCGAGTGGTCCACCACGCCCAGGTGCTCCACTCCGGGGGGCAACGCACCCGGGTCGCCGGGCCCTGCCAGCAGCAGGCGCGCGCCCGGGACGTCGACCTGCGGGAAGGCCTCCAGCATGAGCGGCAGGCCGCGCAGGGGGCCGAGGCCGCCCACGTAGAGCACCACGCCGCCCTCGGGCTCGCCGGCCTCGCCGAACTCCGATGCGAACGGGCCGTTGGCCACGCTCACCGACCGGCAGCCGGCCGCCGCGAACCGCGTGGCCAGGTCCTCGTTGGCGGTGACCACGCCGCCCAGGCGCCGTCCCGCCGCGCGCTCGGCGCCCGCCGCGATGGCCGCGACCGGCCGGCGCAGCGGACCGGGGATCCAGCGCTTGGTGCGGGTGGTCTCGCCCAGGTACTCGTGGGCGTCGTAGATGACCGGGCGGCCCGTGACCCTCTGCAGCCACAGGGCCTGGGGCAGCAGTTCCGGGTCGTGCACGTGGTAGGCGTCGGCATCCATGGCGCGGGCCCGCCGCGCCAGTTGCCAGCCCGCGCGGGCGCGGGCCGAGCGCGCCACCGGCTGCTCCGGGGCCAGCACCGATGCCTGCGCGCCGGCCTGCGACAGCGCGCGCACCTCCTTGTGGAAGATGCGCACGTCGCGCGGTCGGTGCACGGTGGTCAGGTGCACGATGCGCCGGCCATCAAGGCGCGCTCCCGCGGGGCGCTCCGGCAGCGCGATGGGGCCCATGGCCGCCCCGCGCTCGGCCAGGTCGTCCAGCAGGTCCTCCCACAGGCGGTCATATCCCGGCGCGCGCTCGTCGGCGAGGTAGGTGTTGTGCCACAGCAGGGCGGCGGCGCCCCCGTGGCGGCGCACGGCGTCCAGCACGCGCAGGGCGCGCTCCCGCGCCTCGTCCGCCGACAGGCCCAGGTGCGAGTGCAGCGTGGTGTCCATGACCGCCAGGGGCACCAGGGTGATGTCGGCGGCACGCTCCTCGCCCACGATCCATGGCCGGAAGGGCCGGGCGTAGCCGGCGGCGAACCCCGGCCGCTCGCTGAAGCCCAGGCTGGCGTCGTACTCCAGGCCGGCGCGCTCCACGCGCAGCGGCGTGTCGTGGTAGCGGAAGCGCAGGTAGTGGAACCGGATGCCGCGCACGTGCGCGCCCTCCTCGCGCAGCACCTGCACCTCCTCGCGGAGCGCCTGCTCCGACTCCGACGACGCGAATGCCCCGTGCAGCGCCACCTCCGACCCCGCCGCGTGCACGGCGGCCACCAGGTTGCGCCGCTCGCGCTCGTAGGTGCGCCGTGGCGTGCCGTCCAGCCGGTGCCGGTTGCGGCCGATGAGGAACACCGTGGCGCGCAGTCCCCGGCGCCAGGTGGTCTCCAGCAGGTCGGGGACGTTGTCCCAGGGGTCGTGGCCCGCGAGGTCGCGCACGGCGTGGTGGCGCCGGCGCTTGACCGCGCGGGCGATGCCGCGCGGGGTGCGCCTGCGGATGCGGTCGATGTCGTGGGTGAGGAACACCGTCCAGCCCTCGGGCGCCGGCATGCCCAGCGCGGTGCGCAGCGCCGCCAGGTAGCCCTCCACGGCCGGGTCCTCGATGTCCAGGCCCTCGATGGCCGCGAACGCGCTGCGGTCGAAGGGCAGCCGGCCGAAGCGGTCGCGGTCGGCCACGCGGTACTCGTCCCAGCGGGCCAGCAGGTAGAACGCCGACGCCACCACGTCTCCCGGGATGGGCTCGTCCGGCGCGGCCGGCGGGAACAGCAGGGTGAGGCCACCCGCGTGGTGCACCGACTCGCCGGGGAACGCCCCGGGGCCCTCGAAGAAGGCCTGGGCGTCGTGCTGCATGGGGATCCACGCGCCCTCGTCGGGCGGGTCGGGGGCGTAGGTGACGGCCGCGTCCCCGTCCACGAAGACCGCGGTGCGCCCCAGTCCCTCGGCCAGGGTCTGCAGCACCCAGCGCGCCCGGGGCAGGAACGCCGGGCGGCAGTCGTGGATGGCCACGCGCAGTTCGCTCACGACGCCCTCCGCCGGATGATGCGGCGCACCTGGCCCACCCCGGGCAGGGGGTCGCTGATGGAGATGACCCCATCCACCACGGGCGGGCGCAGGGTGGACGCCGCGGCGCCCCGGTCCCAGCGGCGCCCGCGCACCTCGGCCGCGGTGGCCGGCAGGTGGCGTGCGGAGAGCACCCACCGCACGTCGCTGCGGTGTCCCTCGGGCCACGTGCGCGGCCGGCCGGTGGCGTCGAGGTACGCCGCCAGCGGGATGTTCACGCCCACCTCCGTGGCAAGGGAGATCCACAGCCACGACCGCGGGTTGACCTCGATCAGGTAGTCGCGGCCATCGCGCGGGTCGCGCTTGACCTCCACCTGCGAGATGCCGTGGAAGCCCATCTCGTCCAGCAGCGCATGGCACCGGCGGGCCAGGCCCGGGTCCCACCAGGCCTCGGCCGCGCGGGCGGTGCCGAAGCCCGGCGGCCACTGGCGCAGCTTGCGCCCGGTGAACGACGCCAGGGGGCGCCCCGCGGCGTCGCGGTACGAGCCCAGGGTCCACAGGCAGTCGTCGCCCCCCGGGATGACCTCGCACACCTGCGGGGCGTGCGCGGCGGCGCGATCCCACTGGCGGCGCAACTCGTCGGCGTCCCCGGCCTCCAGCACCTGGCGGCCGAACGCGCGCTTGAAGCCGGCGGGGTCCAGCCGCGGCTTGAGGATGACCGGGAAGCGCAGCTGCGCGATGGCGCCGGCCAGGTCGGCCTCGTCGTCGGGCTCCACCGTGGCGGGCACCGGGAAGCCGATCCGGTGCGCGGCGGCATGCTGCGCCGACTTGTCCAGGTAGGGGCGCAGGTGCCCCCACGGGCTCCACGGCATGTCGAACCACTCCGACAGGCGCGCCTCATGCGGCCCGATGGCCTCGATGGCCTCGTCGTGGGTGGGGTACAGCACCCCGCGGGCGGCGAGCGAGCGGCCCAGCACGGCCAGTTGGTCCACGAATTCCGCGGGGTGGTCCACGGGGTCGGGCAGCACCACCTCGGCGGCGTGGCGCGACCGCAGGCCCATGGCGCGGGCATCGTGGTCGGTGGCCATCACGGGCACGCCCTCGCGTCCCAGCGAGCGGATGATGCCCAGCGCATTGGGGCCGGATGCCTGCAGCACCACGGCCACGGCGTCGTGGCGGTCGGTCACCCCTGCGTCACCTGGGCGTACACCTGCTCCATGCGCCGCGCGTTGGCGGCCCAGGTGTACTCGGCCTCCGAGCGGCGCAGGGCCTCGGCCCCCATGTCCCGGGCCAGGTCCGGGTGGTCCAGCACGCGGGCCAGCGCGGCGGCCAGCCCGCCGGCGTCATGCGGCTGCACCAGCAGCCCGGTGGCGGGGTCGTCCACGATCTCGGGGGTGCCGTCCACGGCCGTGGCCACCACGGGCAGCCCGCAGGCCATGGCCTCGCACACCACGGTGGGCAGGCCCTCCGACAGCGACGGCAGCACGAACACGTCACCGGCCGACATGACCCAGCCCACGTCGTCGTGCGGCACCTTGCCCAGCCACGTGATGCGGTCGGCCACCCCCAGCTCGGCGGCGCGCTGCTCCAGCGGTTCGCGCATGCCGCCGATGCCCGCCATCACCAGCCGCGGGGCACCCGCCGCGCGCGCGGCCAGGATGCCCATGGCCTCGATGAGCGTGTCCACGCCCTTGCGGGGCACCAGCTTGCCCACGTACGAGATGACCGGGCCCTCGGCGGGGATCCCGAGGCGCTGCCGGGCCTCGGCGGGGTCACGGGGCATGAACACCTCGGCGTCCGCGCCGTTGGGCACCACGGTGATGGGCCGGCGCGGCCGCGCGATGGCATCGGCGGCGTCGCCGATGGCGCGGCTCACGGTGACCACCGCGTCGAGGGTCTGGATGGCCTCGGCCACGCGCATGCGCGCCTTGGCGCCCTGGGCGGGGATGTCGAGCACGTCGGCCCGGTGGGCGGTGCCCACGGCGGGCACGCCCAGCTCGTGGCCGATGCGCGCGGCGGCCCAGCCGTCCGGCACCATCATGTGGGCGTGGATCACGTCGATGGGCCACTCGGCGTGGATGCGCCGCACCGTGCCGCGGATTCCCAGCAGGAAGGCGTCGGCGTTGCGGTGGCCCAGGCGGCCCCCGGGCAGCGTGAGCTTGCGGGGGTAGTGCACCACCACGTCGTCCACGGTGTCCTCGGCCACCACGTCGCGGTATGACGACCAGCGGCTGAGGCCGGGCGGCGCCCAGCCCTTGGGCGACACCACGCGCACGTCGTGCCCCCGGTCGCGCAGGGCCTTCACCTGCTCGTGCACGAAGATGCCCCCGGTCGGGTTGACCGGGCTGGGGTACATGTGGCTGATCATCAGGATCCTCACGGGATACTCCCGTCCGGGCCGGCGCGCCGTGCCAGCACGATGGTGGTGAGGCAGAGCCCGAAGGTGATCCACATCGGCGCGAAGTGGATGGCCGTGGACGGCCCGAGGCTGCCGATGAGGAATCCCAGCAGGGCCAGCGATCCGGCCAGGCCCATGTAGCGCAGCCAGGGGTCGTGGGTGCGCCGGGCCACGCGCAGGTTGCCGGCCAGCATGTAGAGGTAGAGCCAGGCGTAGAGCGCCAGGCCGATGATGCCGGTGTCCACCAGCACCTCCAGCGCCCAGTTGTGCAGGTTGGCCACGCCTTCGTAGCCCTGCGTGGCGCGCACCGTCACCTCGGCATTGCCCGCGCCCACGCCCACGCCGCCGGTGCCCGCGGCGATGTCGATGCCGGTGCCCAGCAGCGAGGTGCGCACGGCGCCCGACCCCGAGCCGCTCTGCACCTGCGCCTGCAGCGTGCCGAAGTCCAGCTTGGCCACCGCCTGCTCGGGCAGGGGCACGATTCCCGCGCCGAACATCGACGGGATGATGAGCACCAGGGCGATGCCCACCACCACCACGGCGGCCACGAAGGCCCGGCGCATGGCGGGGTCGATGGCCAGCACCACGAGCATGCCCAGCAGGATGATGCCGGTGGCCACCAGGTTGGCCTTGGATCCCGAGAACAGGATGAGGCCGATGGCCACCACGCCGCCCGCGATGCCCAGGGCCCGCAGCCGCACGTCGCGGGCGATGACGGGCAGCACCAGCAGGTAGGGCAGGGCAAGGGCCAGGTAGGTGGCGAAGTTGTTCTGGTTGCCGAAGAACGACGTGGCGGCGAACGCCCCCACGCGCTCTGCCAGCGCGCTGGTGGGCAACCGCACGCCCGTGGCGATCTCGGCGATGGCCACCAGCACGGACACCACGAACGTGACGCCCAGGGCACCCATGAACCACGTGAGCCGGCGGCGGTTGGACGCCGCGATGGGAATGGCCAGCATGAGCCCGGTCATCATGAACAGGAACACGGTCCAGCGCAGGGCGTCGGCGGTGGACTCGGCCCACATGACCGACGCAAGGGCCCACGCCACCCATCCGGCGGCGATGGCCATGGGCAGGCCCAGCCCCCGGGGAACCGGGATGCCCCGCCCCATCACCAGCCACGCGCCGATTCCGATGACCATCAGGCCCGCCAGCAGGCGGAATGCGAAGGCCTCCTGCGCGCCGGGCACGGCCAGGTTGGGGCCGATGATGGCGGCAACCATGGCCACCAGCACCAGGGCGCGTCCCAGCGACGGCAGGCCGGTGCGGCCCAGCAGCACCACGGCCAGCAGCACCACGGCCAGCGCGAGGCCGGGTACGGGCGCGAATGCCGCGAGGGCGCCGGCCGCGAGGGCGGCGAGGAGGGCGAGGGCCGCGGCGCGGATGCCGGGCGCCCCGGACGCGCCGGAGGCCCGCAACGGAGCGGGTGCCGACATCGGTGCGGCACGGTAGCAGCCGCCCCCCGAAATCCCCGTTACGCAGGCCCTCCCGCGGCCATGCGAAGGACATCCAGCACCGCGTCGGCCTCGTGCGACAGCGCGTGGGCCATGGCGGCGTCGCGGCAGGCCGCCGCGGGCGGGGGCGCGTCGATCATGCGGGCGAGCGCGGCGGCGATGGCGGCATCGTCGCGGGGATCCACGATGGCCCCTGCCACGCCGTCGGGCACCACCTCGCGCAGGCCGCCCACGGCCGTGCCCACCACGGGCCGCCCGCTGGCCATGGCCTCGAGCGCCGCCACCCCCAGGGGCTCCACCAGGCTCACCTGGGCCACCACGTCGGCGGCGGCCATCCAGTCCACCACGCCGGCATTGGGGATCATCCCCGTGCGGACCACGGAGCCCGCGATGCCCAGGCGAGCGGCCTCGGCGTCCACCGCACCGGCCAGGGGGCCGTCGCCCACGAACGCCAGGCGGGCATCCGGGTGGTCGGCCGCGCGCATGCGGGCGAACCCCCGCACCAGCCCCAGCGGGTTCTTGCGCTCGGTCAGGCCGCCCACCGCCAGCACCAGCGGCACCCCCGGGGGCACGCCCACGCGCTCGCGCGCCGGGGCCGGGTCGGCCACCCGGAAGCGGTCCTCGTCCACGCCCATGCTGATCACGCGAAGCCCGCGCGGCGGCAGGCCCTCCTCGCGCATGCGCCCGGCCAGCCATTCGCTCACGCAGATGGTGGCGCGGGCTCCGCGTACCCCGGGCGCCGACAGCCGCCGCACCGGACCCCTGGCCAGGTTGGCCACGTCGCCGCCGTGGGCGGTGACCACCCAGGGGGTGCGCCCCAGCCGCCCTGCGGCGGCGGCGATGAGGCCGGTGGGGAACAGGTAGTGCGCCCAGATCACGTCGGCGCGGCGCGATCGCGCGATGGCGCGGCCGGCGAGCCCCGCGTACTTGGCGGGGGTGCGCACCGGTCCCGATGCCCGGGAGTCGATGACCACCCGGTCCACCTGCGCGCCGCGCTCCTCCAGCGCGTCGCACATGCGCTCCACGAAGGCCCCGTAGTCAGGAGCCCCGGGCCCGGGATACATGTTGGAAAGGCACATGACCCGCACCCCGATACCCCCGGGCCTCAGAGGGAGTGACCGTCACCCGAGGGGTGACTGTCACCGGGGTCGGGGGCGTGACTGTCACCGGGGGCCAAGGCGTGACTGTCACCGGCTTGGCCGGCGGCCAGCGCCACCAGCCCCGCGGCCAGCACCCAGGTGTAGGGGTCCTCGAACTGCGCCGAGTAGAAGAGGGCGTGCACGAAGATGCCGGCGAGGGCGCCCAGCATGGCCGCCGCCGGCACGCCCACGTCGTCGTCGCGGTCGCGGGTGGCGCGGATCCCGACGATGGCCGCGATGACGCTGAGCCACACGAACAGCGCGAACCCGATGGCCCCCTCCTCGCTGAGGATGGTGACCGGCGCGTTGTGCGAGATGACCACGCGCGTCTTGCGCAGTTCCTTCTCGGACAGCAGGTTGGAGTAGTCGGTGGCGAACGAGCCCAGGCCGCCGCCGGCCACGGGATGCTCGAGGAAGATGTCCACGCCGCCGTCCACCAGGCCGAACCGGCCCTCGCTGACCTTGTCGAGCCTCTCGGTGGAGGTGAGCGCCGATCGCACCTGCCCCGACGTGGCGATGGCCACGGCGCTGCCCGCCACCGCCATCACCGCCGCGGTGGCCAGGGCCTTGCGCCACCCGAACATGCGCAGCGACATGATGAGCAGTCCGGTCAGCAGCATGAGCGCGCTGGAGCGCGAGAAGGTGACCACCAGCGCGGCGGCGTCGATGGCCGCCACCACGCCGCAGGCCGCCAGCACCTTGTTGCTGTCGCGCTTCAGCCACGCCAGGGCCACGGTGATGAGCAGCGCGAGGGCCAGGTAGCGCCCCAGGATGTTGGGGTCGTAGAAGATGGAGTTGACCCGGAAGAACCGGCTGTAGACGTTGGCCTGCATGAGCCGGTGGTTCCACAGGATGTCCTGCGTGGCGTACTGGCCGAGCGCCAGCACCGCGACGGGCACCGACATGGCCACCGTGGTGATGGCCAGCGTGAGCAATGCCCGGCCCTGCCGCCAGATGGCCACGGCCGTGAGGTACAGCAGCACGAATGGGATCCAGAAGAAGGTGGCCTTCACCGCCCCCTCGGGGATGTCGGACGACCACGCCACCGACACCAGCACGAAGCCGACGAACAGCATGAGCGGGAGGTCGAGCGGGGTGGTGGGCCACAGCCGCGGCCGCGTGCCCGCCCGCTCCATCCACCACAGCACCGCCAGGCCCAGCACGATCACCGCGTACAGCGGCAGCAGCAGGTTGGCGTCCTCGCCCCCCACCGATATCGGCACGCGCACCGGCAGCGCCAGGCCCAGCAGCAGGAACCACGTCCATGGCCTCCTGGCCACCAGCCACCCCACCAGCATGAGCAGTGCCAGCGCCACCAGCACGCCCACCACGCCCGCGGCGAGCCCGGCGGGCGTGGACAGCCGGTCCGACACCGCATCGGGCACCAGCGTGCCGGCCATCACCACCCAGCCGATGAGCAGCACCGTGAGCCCGGTGATGCGCCGCCCGCGGTCGGGCAGGCGCGTCCACGCCGCCAGCGCCGTGGGCGTGAGCATGAGCACCAGGCCCACGGCGGCGATGATGGCCGCGGCGATGCGCAGGGCCTCGGTGCTCACCCGTCACCCTCCCGGAAGCCGATGAGGGCCTGGCGGTCGTCGCCCCGCGCGGCCAGCAGCCACACGTCGGCGGGGTCGGTGCCGGCGGGGATGGTGATGCGGGCCGTGGAGGCGGGGCCCGTGACCGGTTGCCCGATGGCGTCGCCCAGCACCTGGCGGCCCACGGGCCCGCCCGGCGTGCCCACGCGCGCACGCAGGGTGAGGGTTACCTGCGGGTCGCCGCCTCCCGGCAGCACCACGCCCACCGGGTCGCCCGTGGCCGGCTGCCCGGGAACCGCGCGTGCGAGCAGGTGCCCCACCCAGCAGGTGACCGCGCGGTCGGACTGGTTGCCGCGATCGTCGCGCGCCACCACGCGGATGGGCTGCAGGCCCGGGGGTACCAGCTGCCCGCGCCCGTCGCGCCCGTTCCACCGCCACTCGGCCTGCCCGCGCGCGGCCACCTGCTGCACCGGCGCCTCCACCCCCGCGGTGGGGGCCGAGAAGGCGATGGTGGCGGGCTCCCCCGGGGCGCTGGCCACCGCGGTGCACCCGGTGGCCGTGGTGGACACCGTCAGCTGGGGCCGCGGCGGTGCGGTGTCCACCACCACGCGGCGGCTCTTGGAGAACTTCTTCTCGCCCGCCCGCGCCTCGAGGTCGATGGCGTAGGTGCCATCGGGCACGCGCTGGCCGTCCAGGTCGCGCCCGTCCCAGCGCACGGCCAGCGTGCGGCTGCGTACCACGCGGTTGCCGTCGGACAACCGCGCCACGATGGTGCCGGTGTCGGGGTCCTTCACCGTGATGGCCACGTTGCTCGGCTCGCTCAGGCGCACGGCCACCGTGGCCAGCGCGCGCCCCTGGTCGGCCGCCGGGCTGAACGCCCGCGTGGCCACGAACCGCGTGATGATGGGCGGCGGGGTGGTGAACGCGAAGGGCAGCACGAACACGCCGAACGCCACCAGCACGAGGCCGATGACGCCACCCGCGATGACGCCGCGACGGCCCTTCGCGGGCATCAGGGGAGGGGCCGGAAGCCCAGCACGATGTAGAAGCCGAACCGCCCGAGCGGCGTGCCCGACGCCTTGCGCTCGAGGTCACGCACCGCGCCGTAGCGGTACACGCGGCCGATCTGCGATCCCACCTTGCCGCCGGGCCGGAAGAAGATGCCGCGCTTGCTCACCGGCACCATGCCGGCCGCCGCCGCGTGCGACTCCAGGTCCACCCAGCTCTGCCAGTTGTCGATGGGCGCGAGGCTCAGGTGGATGCCGGGCACGCCCTTCTCGGCCAGCCAGCGTCGCGCCCCGGGCAGGCTGCGGCGGTTGGGCGTGGAGATGACCAGCAGCCCGCCGGGCGCCATCTGGTCGCGCAGCGCGCGCAGGCAGCCCCGCGGATCCTCCAGGTGCTCGAGCACGTCGGTGAGGCACACCAGGTCGAACGGCCCGGCCGGCGGCTCGTACGCGCTTCCCACCTGCGCGTCCAGCCGGTCGGCGGCGCCGATGTCGGCCAGGCGCCGGCGGGCGATGTCCACCGATTCCGGCGACAGGTCGATGCCGATGCCGGTGTAGCCGCGTCCCGCCAGGGCCTCCAGCAGGAAGCCCCCGCCGCAGCCCACGTCGAGCACCCGGCCGCCCGGACCGGGGCCGTAGCCGTCGATCGTGGCCAGCACGCACGACATGCGGCTCTGCAGGTGCCAGTTCTCCTGCTCCACGGCGCGCAGCCGCGGCGCGATGCGGTCGTAGTACGCCCGTACGTCGTCGAGCTTCTCGTCGCCCCGCGCGGCGTCGGTCATGGCGCCCATGTGGCCGGGCGCGGTGCGCTCGCCACCTGCTGCTGGAACCGCGACCACGCCGGCTTGGGCGTCATGTTGCGCCGGAAGAGTCCGCCGGTCCAGTGCGGGTTGTCCTGCAGGTTGAACCACACCGCCAGCTCCACCCGCGGGTAGCGGTTGGCCGCCTGGGCGGTCTCGGTGAGCCATGCGGCCTGCTGGGCCTCGCTCACGAAGTAGCGGTGGTAGCGGTTGTACGACGTGTGATAGCCGGTCTCCGTGACGTAGATGGGCGCGCCGGGCTTCAGCCTATCCACCAGCCTGCTGATCTGCGGGATCGTGTTCCACGACGGCACGAAGTACGCCTTGAGCGGTGACCCGATGGGGTACAGGTGCATGCTCCACGCATCGATGGGCACGCGCTGGCGGATCATCTCCTCGGCGAAGGTGATGGTGCCCACCGACGAGTTGGCCTGCTGGCACACCGAGCCGCCGACCGGGCCGGTGACGCCACCCACCACGATCGAGTTGGGGCTGGCCGCCTTGACCAGCGGGTATGCCGCGGCCACCAGGGCCGAGTACTGCCGCGCCGACTCCATGACGTAGCGCCCGCCCTGCCTGCGGCACTGCGGGAACCAGAACGTGCCGATGTTGGGCTCGTTCCAGATCTCGATGCGCTTGACGAAGGGCAGGGTGCCGCCCTTGCCGTCGGGATGCGTGCCGTTGTAGCGGCGCGCGATGGCGGCCGCGAAGGCCGCGGCGTCGGCCACGCGCGGCGCGGCGTTGGGCTCGCCGGTGCGCGATGCCCACTGGGGGGTCCAGTAGTAAGTGAACATGGGCGTGATGTCGCGCGCGATGAGGCCCGTGACCATCTGGTCGTATCGCGACCAGTCGTAGGCCGGGTCGTCGGGGTTGGTGGCGTCGGCCGGGCGCGTGGGGGCCACCCAGCGCCAGATCACGTCGAGGCGGGTCACCTTGGTGCCGCTGGCCTTGAGGATGTCGAGCCGCTGGTCCAGCGCGGCACCCGAGAGGTTCTGCAGCTGGTCGTCCTGCAGCGCCATGATGGCCCCGTTGGCCTGGGCGGCAAGGGCCCCGGCGCCGATGGCCAGCGCGGCGGCGATTACCCGGATGATCCTCATCGCACCCTCCCGGCGATACGGACGGCCGTGGTGCGCACCGTCGTGGTCCGTGACTTCACCTTCGCCTTGCGCGAGACCCGCTCGAACACGGCCACCCGCGAGCCGTCGGTGGCCACGGCGGCGATGGGCCCGCGGGCCTCGGCCACCTTGCGGGCCGCGCCCCCGCGGCTGGTGAGCACGGCGCGCCCGGCGCCGATGGCCACCGCGCGGCCGCCGGCCGCCACCTGCGGACGCGCGGAACCGCGCCAGATCACGCGCACGGCACCGGTGGCGGCGTCGGTGCGCGTGACGCGCCAGCCGCCGGCCCGGACCACGGCCACGACGAACCCGGGCACGGCCCGCACCTGCACCACGCGGCCGCCCTGGGACGCCTGGCGGATGTCGCTGACCCCCGCGTCCGACGGCACGCCCCAGCGCACGATGGACCCGCCCACGTCGCCCCACGCCGCGATGCCCGCGGCCACCGACGCCAGGCCGGGGCCCGGCCTGCCGGGGATGGCCGCCGACGTGCCGCGCTCGGCGTTCTCCACCGGGTCTGCCGAGCCCAGCACGGCCCCTCCCGGGCCACCGGCGATCCACCGCACCCGGGTGCCGTCCATCCCCGCGGCGTAGGGGTGGGGCGCAGCGCCGTCGCTGTCGCTCGACACCACCACCTCGAGCGTCTCGTCGGTGGTGCAGCACCACGTGACCGGTCCGGCGAATGCGGCACCCGACGCGGTGAGCACGAAGCCCCGTGCGGTGCCCGTGGCGCGGATCTCGGTTCCGGTGAGCGGCCCGGCGCTGGTGCGCACGGCCACCGGCTCGTCGCGCGAGCCCAGGCGGTTGCCCGACACCCGCACGCGCTCGGCGTCGGCCCGCCAGTAGGTGAAGGTCTTGGTCTTGGCGGGCTGGGAGTCGGCCCACACCAGCGCGCCGCCACCCATGTCGGCGCTGATGGTGCCCCACCCGCCGATGTTCATCGCCGCCGATGCCGACCCCGCGACCACGGCGCACGCGGCCAGGGCGCCACCGGCGCACGCGGCGATCCTGGTCATGTTCCTCGGTTGCACGTGCTCAGCTCCCAGGGGTCGGCGGAACGGGCGGCGACGAGGCTAGCGGAGGCCCGCGCCGCCATGCGGCACGCGGGGTTCCGCCCCTACCGCGGCCCGCCGGCGCCGCGCGCCTGCTCCACGGCCAGCGCGATGAACGACGACATGGCCTCCCAGGCGTCCTCGGCGATGCCCGGCGAGCCCGGCACGGCCACCACCACCGCGCCGCCACGCGTGCCCGCGCATGCGCGCCACAGCGACGCGCCCGGGATGTCATCGCGCGATGCGGCCCGCACCACCTCGCCCACCCCCGGGATCATCCGGTCGCAGCACGCCTCCACCGCGTCGGGCGTGAGGTCGTCGGGCCCGATGCCCACCCCGCCCGCCAGCAGCACCAGGTCGTGCGTGCCCGACAGCTCGCGGATGAGCTCCTCCAGCACGGCGCGGTCGTCCGGCACCACGCGCTGGTCACCCACCTGCAGCCCGCTCGACCGCACCGCGCCCGCGAGCGCGGGACCCGTGACGTCATCGCGCTCGCCCGCGGCGGCGCGACCCGACACGGTGACCACCGCCACCCGCACGTCGGTGCTCATGCGGCCTCCGGCGGCAGCACGGCCCGCCCGCGGAGTTCCTCGATGTCCATCACCTGGGCCTGCAGCCACTTGGCGATGTCGTTCTCGTTGATGACCTGCCGGATGGCGTCGCCGCGCGCCCGCCGCTCGGCGTAGGGCATGGTGAGCGCCTGGTGCAGCGCCTCGGCCTGCGCCTCCACGTCGAAGGGGTTCACGCCCAGGGAGTAGGCGCCGATCTCCTCGTAGGCCCCCACGTTCTCGGACAGGATCAGCACCCCGTCGCGCTCGTTCACCAGCATCGATTCCTTGGCCACCAGGTTCATCCCATCGAATATCGAGTTGACGATCATCACGTCGAAGTGCTTGTAGGCCGTGACGGCCAGGGGGAGGTTGCTCTCGAACCTGAGCTCGATGGGCATCCAGTCGGTGTTGCCGTGCTTCGTGTTGATCATGCTCACCAGCGCGGTGATGCGCTCCACGTACTCCACGTACTCCGGCACGTCGAGGCGCGACGGCTGCAGCATGGCGAAGAACGTGATGTCCTCGCGGAACTCCGGATGGCGGTCCAGGAACACGTCGAACGCCGTGAAGCCCCGCAGGATGTTCTTCGACAGGTCGGTGCGGTCCACCCTCACCACCAGGTGGCGTCGCCGGCGCCGGAGGAACGTGGACTCCTCGGCGCGCACCGCGGGCCCCGCCGCCATCTCGGTGAACCCGTCGGCGTCGATGGAGATGGGGTAGTGCCGCACCGCCACCGTGCGGCCGTCCACCGTGACCGTGAGGGCGCCGTAGTCCACCTGGAGGCCCAGCAGGTCCTCGCAGGAGAGCAGGAAGTTGCGTGCGTAGCGCGGCGTGTGGAAGGCCACGATGTCGCACGCCAGGAGCCCCTCCACGATGGCGTTGCGGATGTGCGGGGGGAGCACGCGCCAGTAGTCGGGCTGCGGCCACGGGATGTGCACGAAGAAGTGCAGGAAGGCATCGGGTGCCCGCGCGCGGATGGACGCCGGCGCGGTGTACAGGTGGTAGTCGTGCAGCATCACCACGGCGTCCGGGTTGGTCCCGAGCTCCTCCACCACGGCGTCGGCGAACAGTTCGTTGGCCACCAGGTAGCCGTCGTCCCACGCGGCCAGCTCCTCCTCGCGGATGTCCGGCACGTTGGAGAGGTCCCACAGGTAGTGCTGGATGAACCACAGCATCGGGTTGGAGACCACGTTGTAGTAGCGGTCGTACACCTCGGAGTCCATCACCACGAATCGCCCGCGGGTGGACACCCCGGCGCCCTCGACGGGGAAGTCTCCCTCGGCCTCGTGGGCCACCTGGAAGTCGCCGTTCTCGATGGCGGCGGAGATCCATACCGCGGGCACGATGTCGATGAGGCCCGTGAGCGCGGTGACCAGTCCGCCTCCCGACCGCTCCGCCCGTAAGCCCCCGTCCTCATCGGCCACGAACCCCACGGGTCCGCGGTTGGACACCAGGATGAGCGGGCGGCCGTCCATGCACATACTGTAATCCCGCATTTCGCCCGGCCCGCGGGACCGGTGCGATACTGCCCGGCACATGTTGAACGGGCGCCTCTACCGGCTCTCATGGCTCGTGGCGGCGCTCGCGCTGCTGGTGGCCCTGTTGACCCTGGAATCCCCCGGCGGGACGCCGGAACCCCCGCTGCCGCCGGCATTCGACGCCACGGCTGCCCGGGTGATCGCCGTGGACCTGGCCACCGTGGCGCCCGAGCGCGTGCCGGGCACCCCGGGAGATGCCGCGTCGGCGCGGTGGATGGCCGAGCAGCTGGCGGCGGTGCCGGGGGCAACGCGCGTGGTGCGCCAGCGCTTCTCGGTGACGGCCCCGGCGGGCCGCGTGGTGACCGAGAACGTGTACGTGGCCCTTCCGGCGCGCGCGGGCCAGGGCAACCGCGGCGCGCTGGTGATCTCGGCACCCCGCGACACGCCCCCCGGCGTGCGGGGCGGCGAGAGCGGATCGGCCGTGCTGGTGCAGCTGGCCCGGTCGCTGGGCACGGTGGCTCGCAACCGCCCGGTGCTCATCGTCTCCACGGGGGCGTCCACCATGGGCAACGCGGGCGCTCGCTGGTTCGTGAGCCGCTTCTCGGGCGCGCCGCTGGCCGCCGCGGTGTCGTTGGATGACCCCGCCGGGGTGCCGGCCGGCCTCCACGTGTGGGATGACGGCCAGGACTCGCGCCGCTCCATCCCCATGGTGGCGGCGGCCCAGCAGGCCGCGCTGCGCGCGGATGCCGCGCTTGCCGACGCGCCCGGGCCGTTCCCGCAGATCGCCGAGATGGCCGTGCCCCAGACCGCCGGGGACCAGGGCGCCTACGTGGCCCTGGGGGTGCCCGCGGTGTCACTGGCGTCGCGCCCGGAGGGTCCGCTGGTGGGCGGCGGCCTGCCCGCCGAGGACTCCCTGGGTGACTCGGGGCGCACGGCCGAGACCCTCATCTCGTCGCTGGACCGCTCCGACGCGCTGCCGGCGCCGTCGATCGGCCTGCTGGTGAACGGCCGCGAGTTGCGCCCGGTGATGAGCCGCGTGGTGATCCTGCTGCTGGCCCTCCCGCTGCTGGTGGCGGCCCTCGACCTGGCGGTGCGCCTGCGACGCGCCGGCGTGCGCCTCACGCCCTTCGTGGCCGCGCTGCTGTGGCGCCTCCTTCCGGTGGTGGTGGCCCTGGTCGTGGCCCACCTGCTGGCCATCGCCGGCATGATCGCCAGCCCGGCCGGGGGGTGGCCACCCCTCGCGGAGCAGGTGCCGTTCGACCTCGCGGCCATCGTGGCCATCGTGCTGTCGGCGGGTGCGGGGGTGCTCACCTGGTTGGTGGTGCGCGGCCGCGCCGTGCGCCGTGACGCCGAGGTGGCATCGCGTGCCGCCACCGGCGTCATCGCCCTGGGCGCGCTGTGCCTGCTGTTGTGGATCGTCAAGCCCTTCGCCCTGCTCATCGCGCTGCCCGCCGCCCACGCGGCGCTCATCGCCACCCGCGCACGCCGCCCCTGGCAGGTGCTGGGGCTTGGCGTGGTGGCCGCGGCCCCGGCCGTGCTGCTGGTGTGGTGGGCGTCGGGTCGCATCGACCGCGGCCTGCCCTACTCCACGTGGTACCTGCTGGAGACCACCGTGTCGGGCGCGCGCGGCGTGGCCGGCCCGGTGCTGGCCGCCGCCATCCTGGTGACGGCCTGGAGCATGGGGTCGCTGGTGATGTCGCGCGTGCGTCGCGGGCTCATCGCCGCGGGTCCCTATCGCCCCGTGCCCACCGAGGACGAGCGCCGTGCCCGGCGCGGGATCATGCGCCGCGACCGCGGGGGCGGCGGCACCGCCGTGGGCGGGGGGAGGTCCTGATGGGGGGTCACCGCATGCTGTCGGTGGTGGTGCCGGTGTTCGACGAGCGCGACTCGCTGCAGGAGCTGGCCGACGAGCTGCTGCCGGTGATGCAGCGGGTGGGCACGCCGTTCGAGGTGATCTTCGTGGACGACGGCTCGCGGGATGGCGGCGACCAGGTGCTGGCCGCCCTGGCGCGTGACCACGACCCCATCAGGGTGGTGCGCCTGCGCAGCAACTTCGGCAAGGGCGCGGCGCTCACCGCGGGCTTCCGCGAGGCGCGCGGCGACGTGGTCATCACCATCGACGCCGACCTGCAGGACGACCCCGCCGAGATCCCGCGGCTCCTGGCGGCCCTCGACGAGGGCGCCGACCTGGTGTCGGGCTGGAAGCAGAAGCGCAACGATCCCTGGAACAAGACCATGCCGTCGCGGGTGTTCAACGGCGTGGCGCGCCGGGTGTCGGGCGTGGACCTGCATGACCTCAACTGCGGGTTCAAGGCCTACCGGGCCGACGTGGTGCGGGCGCTGGCGATACCGGGCGAGATGTACCGGTTCATCCCGGTCATCGCGGCGTCGGAGGGCTTCCGCGTGGCCGAGGTGCCGGTGAACCACCGGTCGCGGCGCCACGGGCGGTCCAAGTACGGCTTCGAGCGCTACCTCCGGGGGCTGCTGGACCTCATCACCATCTCGTTCGTGGGGCGGTACCGCCATCGCCCAATGCACTTCTTCGGCGGAATGGGGCTGCTGCTGTTCGTGGCCGGGTTCGCCATCTCGCTGTACCTCACCATCGCCAAGATCCTGGGCCAGGCCATCGGCGACCGCCCGCTGCTCATCCTGGGCGTGCTGCTGATCGTGGTGGGCATCCAGCTGTTCACCATCGGGCTGGTGAGCGAGCTCATACAGCGCGGTCGCCTGCGGTCGGAGGAGGACGAGGCCGCCTCGCGCATCGAGCGCGTCATCGAGGAGTGAGCCGCCCGCTTCACGTGGAGTGGGTGGGCACCTACGAGCGCGACTACCCGCGCACGCGGGTGCTGGTGGAGGGCCTGCGGGCCCATGGCGTGCGGGTGCACGAGCGCCACCGCCCGGTGTGGGAGCGCACCCGCCACAAGGCAGGGGGCTTCCTGGCCCCGGGCCACCTGGCGCGCGCCGGCATGGCGTATGCGGGCGCGTGGGGCGCCCTCGCGGCCGAGCAGGTGCGCGACCGTGGTCCCGTGGACGCGGTGGTGGCGGGCTACCCGGCGCAGCCGGATGCCGTGCCCGCCTGGGCCCTGGCGCGCGCCCGCCGTGCCCGCCTGGTGGTGGACATGATGATCTCCCTGGTGGACACCCTGGGCGACGACCGGGGCCGGGCGGGCGGCCTGGGGCGCCGGGTGCTGGCCGGTGCCGACCGCGCGGCGCTGATGGCCGCCGACATCGTGCTGGCCGACACCGCGGCCAACGCCGAGTTCATGGTGCGCCGCTTCCGCGTGGCCCGCGAGCGCATCGTGGTGGCGCCCGTGGGCGCCGAGCCGAGGGCCTTCCCGCCGTCCCCCGTGCCGGACGGCCCCTGCCATGCCCTGTGGTACGGCAAGCTCTCGCCCATGCACGGCCTGGACGTGATCGTGGAGGCCGCGCGCATCCCCGGCACGCCCCCCATCCGCCTGGTGGGCGAGGGCCAGCTGGATGGCTGGCTGGCCGACCAGATGCGGCGTGACCCGCCGCGCCACCTCACCCACGTGCCCTGGGTGGAATACGACCACCTGCGCGATGAGATGGCGTCGGCGGGGATCGTGCTGGGGATCTTCGGCCGCAGCGCCAAGGCGCAGAGGGTGGTGCCCAACAAGGTGTTCCAGGCGATGGCGGCGGGGCGCCCCATCGTCACGGCCGACACCCCGGGCATCCGCGAGGTGCTCACCCACGGGGTGGACGCCGTGCTGGTGCCCGCGGGGCAGCCCGCGGCGCTTGCCGCCGCGCTGATCGCGCTGGCGGACGACCCCGATGCCCGGCGTCGCCTGGGCGCGGCGGCTCGGGCGCGCTACCTGCAGGTGGGCACCCCGCCCGCCGTGGCCGCCCCGCTGGTGCGGGCCCTCGCGGCCCATGGGAGCCGGTGATGGGCGGCCGCCCGTGGATGCGCTGGGCGGGCCTCGCCGCGGGGCTGGCCATCATCGCCGCGCTGGCGTGGACGGTGGTGGACGCCTGGGACGTGGTGACCTCGTTCGACTGGCAGGTGTCGGCCGGGTGGCTGGCGCTGGCCGTGGCGCTGGCCCTGGGGTCGCTGCTGCTGTCGGCATTGGCGTACGAGGCCATCCTCGGCGGCCTGCACCACCCGGCCCCGCCGGTGGTGGCCACCGTGTCGGCGTGGGCCCGCTCCCTGCTGGGGCGCTACGTGCCCGGCAACGTGCTGATGGTGGTGGGGCGCGCGGTGATGGCCGAGGCCCATGGCGTGCCCAAGCGCATCACCGTGGCGGCCACCACCTACGAGCAGGTCATCGCGCTGGTGGCGGCCTCGCTGCTGGCGGTGGTGGCGTTGCTGGAGGTGGGGTCGGGCAGCAGCGTGGGGCCGGCCGCGTGGCTGGTCCTGGCCGTGCCGCTCGCGGCCGTGCTGCTGCACCCGCGGGTGTTCGGCCCGGCATCGGCCTGGGCGCTGCGGCGCGTGCACCGCCCGCCGCTGGGCGCGCTGCTGCCCTTCGGACGGGTCATCCTGATGGTGGGGTGGTACCTCGTCACCGCGGCCATGCTGGGCCTGTCGGTGTGGGCGTTCATGCGCGGGGTGGGCGGGCCGGGGATCGGCGACCCCGTGGGCGTGGCGTCGGGCTTCCTGCTGGCGTTCGTGGTGTCGATGCTGGTGTTCATCGTGCCCTCGGGCCTTGGCGTGCGCGACGCCATGCTGGCCCTGGTGCTGTCGTGGCAGGTGCCCGCCGGAGTCGCCGTGGCGCTGAGCGTGGGATCGCGCCTGTTCCTCATCGCCGTGGAGCTGGTGTTCGTGGCGCTGGCCGCCGGGGCCGGACGCCGCCGGGGGCAGGCGTGATCACGCGCCTTCGCAACGACCTGCCGCTGTCGCTGGTGCTCCTGGTGTCGGCGGCATGGGCCGCCCTGTTCTCGTGGCTCTCGGTGGCGCGTCACGACGCCTGGTGGACCGGACGGTTCGACCTGGGGAACATGGTGCAGGCCATCTGGAACACCTCCCGGGGTGACCTGCTCATGGCCACCAACGCCGCGGGCGACCAGGTGTCCCGCCTGGGCTCGCACGTGGACCCCCTCCTGCTGGTGCTCACGCCGTTCGCGTGGGTCACCAACTCCGCGGTGCCCCTGCTGGTGGCGCAGGCGGTCATCGTGGCCGCCGGGGCCGTGCCGGCGTTCCTGCTGGGACGCCGCTGGCTGGGCGATGACCGCCTGGCGGTGGCGGGCGCCATGATGTGGCTGCTGTACGCCCCCATCCAGTGGGCCGTGGTGACCGACCTGCACGCGGTCACCCTGGCCGCCCCGCTGCTGATGCTGGCCATCTGGGCGGCCGAGGCCCGCAACGACTGGGTGCTGGGCATCGCGTTGGCCCTGGCGCTGCTGGGCAAGGAGCAGGTGGGCCTGGCCGTGGCCATCCTGGGGGTGTGGATCATCGTGCGGCAGCGGCGGTGGATCGCGGGCGCCGTGGTGTCGGTGGTGGCGCTGGCGTGGACCCTCATCGCCGTGCTGGTGATCATCCCGGCTGCCGGGTCGGGCGTGCCCGCGCCGTTCGGCGAGCGCTTCGGCCGGTTCGGCGACACGCCCTCGCAGGCGCTGGTGGGTGCCATCACCCAGCCGCTCGAGGTGGTCACCACCATCGGCGGCTGGTCGCGGCTGTCGTATCTCCTCGCGCTGCTGCTGCCCCTGCTCCTGCTGCCGCTCTTCGCCCCGTTGCTGGCCGCCGCGGCCCTGCCCGACCTCATGCTCAACATGCTGGCCGACTGGTGGCCCAACTACTCCATCGAGTTCCACTACGCGTCCATCCCCAGCCCCTTCCTGGTGGCCGCCGCCATGCTGGGGCTGGCCGGCCTGCGCCGCCGCCGCGCGCCGGAGTGGCTCTCGCGCATGCTGGCGCCGGCGGGCGCGGTGGCCGTGGTGCTGGTGGGGGCGGGCGCGCTCGGCACCATCCTCACCGGTCCCCTGCCGTTCTTCGGCGACCTCTCGCGCGCCACGCCGTCGCGCATCGACCAGTACCGCCCCACGCCGCACGCCCAGGTGCTGGCCGAGGCCGCCGCGCTCATCCCCGACGACGCCGTGGTGTCGGCCGGCAACCACCCGGGCGGGCACCTGTCGGCCCGCCGGCGCATCCTGGTGTTCCCCGAGGTGGGCGATGCCGAGTGGGTGATGGTGGATCGCACCCGCCCCAACGTGTACGACCGGCTCGACCCGGATGCCTTCGCCTTCTTCGTGGATCGCCTGGCGGCCCGCCCGGACTTCGCGCTGGTGTACGAGCGCGATGGGGTGCTGGTGTTCCGCAGGCGGGCGGCCGCGCCATGAGCACCCGCTCGCGCGTGATCGGCGTGGCCATCGCGGCCTGCGGCCTGCTGATGGCGGCCCTTCCGGCGCTGCCCTGGTACGCCGCCACGCTCCCCACGGGCACGGCGTCGCTGTCGGGCTATGGCGCCGGCGGCGCGTCGTGGATCCTGCCGGTGATCGGCGCGGCCATGGCGGTGACCGGAGGCCTGGTGGCGTGGTGGCAGCCGCTGCCCGGCACGCGCACCGCGCGCGTGCTGGGGGGCGTGGCCGTGCTGTGGGCCGCCCTGGGGGTGGCATGGGCGGCACTGGTGGCGCTGGCGCCGCGCGTGGACGTGGTGGCCGTGCGGGCCGGCCTGGCCGATGCGCCCCTCGCCGGTGACTGGGCGGTGACCGTGCTGCCCCCGGCCTGGGCCTGCCTCGCCGCCGCGGCCCTTGCGGGCATGGCCGGGATCCTGCTGGTGACCCCGGGACCGCGCTCCGACTAGGGGACTGGCGGGGTCGGCGGAGTAGGTGGTGTCGGCGGCGTGGGCGTCGGGGTGGGAGTGGGCTCCGGCGTGGGCGCAGGGGCAGGTGCGGGCGCCGGGGCGGGCGCCGGGGCAGGCGCAGGTGCGGGCGCCGGGGCAGGCGCGGGAGCCGTGGTGGGCGCCACCGTGGTGGTGGTCGGCCCTCGCGTGGTGGTGCCGGGCTTGGTCTTGGTCGACTTCGTCTCGGCCGTGCTGGTGCTCTTGGCCGAGCTCACCACGTACGACCCGGCCGACTCGGTGAAGTCGGACGAGAACGCCGACCACTCCACCGGGTTCTTCGGCAGCGGCCACGACAGGTCGCCGTCGTTGGCCGTGACGATGCGCATGAAGTCGCCCCAGATCTGCGCGGGGAAGGTGCCGCCCGCCACCGTGACCCCGCGCACGCTGGTCATGGACCGGCGCACGCCCTGGTCATTGGGGTACCCCACCCACACCGCCGCCACGTACCGCGGCGTGTAGCCCACGAACCAGGCGTCGGTGTAGTCGTCGGTGGTGCCCGTCTTGCCCGCCACGGCCGGGCCCACGTTGGCCGCGCCGCCGGTGCCGCTGGTCACGTTGTCGCGCAGGATGCGGGTGACCTCATACGCCACGCCGTCCGAGAACACCCGGGTGCGCTTGGGCGTGGCCAGGTCGCCCTTGGGGATGCCCTTGCCCAGGTCGGTCATGGCGATGGGCTTCACCCGGAAGCCGCCGTTGGCCAGCGGCGCGTAGGCCGCGGCCATCTCGAGCGGCGTCACCTCGCCCGAGCCCAGACCGATGGAGGGCACCACGGGCAGCTTGCTCTGCACGCCCATGCGCCGCGCCATGTTCACCACGCGGTCGGGGCCCACGTCGAGGGTCATCTGGATGTACACCGAGTTGTCCGACGACAGCGTGGCCCGCGCGATGTCGGTGGCGCCGCGGTACGAGTTGGAGTACGTGGCCACCTCGATCGGGCCCCACTTGGGGTCGCGGATGTTGATGGGCTTGCTGTCGTACACCGTGGAGTACGGGTTGATGCCGTCGGCGATGGCCCGCGTGAGCACGAAGGTCTTGAACGTGGACCCCGGCTGGCGCTTGGCCTGCGCGGCGTAGTTGAACTGGCTGTCCTTGCCGTAGGCCTGGCTGGTGGCCATGGCGCGGATGTAGCCGGTGCGCGCGTCCATCAGCACAACGGCCACGGCCGGGTCGTCGGGCCCGCCCAGGTTCTGGGCGATGGCCTGCTCGGCCGCCCGCTGCAGCTTGGGGTCGATGGTGGTGCGCACGGCCAGCCCGCCGCCCTGCACCCGCTGCTCGCCGTAGCGGTCGATGAGCTCCTGCCGCACGTAGTCGAAGAAGTAGCCCTCCTTCTTGCGCTCGTACGTGCGACCGCGCTTCAGCTGCAGCGGGCTCGCCTTGGCCTCCCGGGCCTCGGCCTGCGTGATGAACCCCTGGTCGGCCATCTGCTGCAGCACCACGTTGCGCCGCTCGGTGGCGTCCTCGGGATTGACGAAGGGGTTGTAGGCCGACGGCGCCTGCGGGAGCCCCGCAAGCAGCGCGGCCTGCGGCAGGTTGATGGCCCACACCGGCTTGTCGAAGTAGGTGAGCGCCGCGGCCTGCACGCCCACCGAGTTCTGCCCGTAGAACACGCCGTTCAGGTACTTGGCCAGGATCTGGTCCTTGGTGAACCGCTGCTCCACCTCCTGGGCCAGGTGCGCCTCCTTGATCTTCTGCGAGACGTCGCGCGGCGCCTCGGGGTCGTAGAGGTTCTTGACCAGCTGCATGGTGATGGTGCTGCCGCCCTGGCGCAGCCCGTCGCTGTTCATGGCGTTGCGCGCCGCCGCCCCGAACACCCGCACCCAGTCCACGCCATCGTGCTCGTAGAACCGCTTGTCCTCGATGGCGATGGTGGCCTCGCGCAGCGACATGGGGATGCGCGACAGGGGCAGCTCGGTGCGGTTGGTGACGCCCGCGATGTAGCCCAGCAGCTTGCCGTTGCGGTCGTAGATGCGCGTGTTCTGGCCGAGGGCCACCGGCTTGAGGTCGTCGATGTCGGGCAGGTCAGCGGTGACCGACTGGTACGCGGTGGCGAACCCCACGCCCATCACGGTGCCCAGCACCACCAGGGCCATGAGGATGACCTTGCCCAGGCCGATGCGGCCGTGGCGCGCGCGCCCCTCGCGGCGCCGGCGGATGCGGTCGATCCTCATCGGGCGGCACCGCCCACCGGCCGGATGTCCCACTCCACGCGGCCGCTGCGGTAGTCGAGCAGGCCGATCACCTGCGGCGGCCCGCCGCGCACGCGCCCGGTGACCACCCAGTTCAGCTCATCACGGGGGCGTGCCTGGTCGCGCGCGCCGATGGGAGCGGTGCCGCCCGCGGGCACGGGCACCTCCCAGGGGGAGGGGATGGCCTTGAGCGACACGTCGGTGGCCACGGCCGGGGGCCCGGCCCACACCTGCGATGCCTGCAGCATGGCCGCGTCGCCGGTTCCCAGGCGCGGGTTGCGCGATGCGGTCACGGCTTCCCACAGGAACGCCCAGCCCGCCGCGGGATTGGCCAGGTACGCGGACGCCGGTTCCTCGGCGTAGGCCGTGGCCACGAACGACGGCGCCCACAGGGCCACCACGGCGCCGCCCGCCACGAGGGCGGCCTTGGCGGGGCCGGGGAGGCGGGTTCGGGACGGGTGGGCGGCGTCGGGCATGGTGGCGGGCGCGGGCACGGCCAGCGAGTATAGGACCGCCCCGCAGCCCGACCCTTCGCCCCGGTTGCCCCTTACCCTGCCGCTGATGCCCTCCCTGGTCACGTTCGATGCCTTCGGAACCCTGGTCCGCATGGACCCGCCCGCCCCGGTGCTGGCGGCGTTGCTCGCCGACGCGGGGTACGAGGTGGATGACCGCGTGGTGGAGGCCGCCCTGCGCGAGGAGATCGCCCACTACCGCGCGCGCATGCACGTGGGCGGAGACGCCGCGGGCCTGGACGCCCTGCGCGCCGAGTGCGGGGCGGTGCTGTCGCGCGCCCTGGGGCCGGCGGGCCCCGGGCCGGACGAGGCCACCGGGATGCTGCTGGCAAGCCTGCGGTTTCGCCTCCATGACGACGCCCTGCCGGCGCTCGACGCGCTGGCCGCCCGCGGCACGCGCGTGGCCGTGGTGAGCAACTGGGATTGCGCGCTCCCGCACCACCTGGAGCGCCTCGGCGTGGCCGACCGGTTCACGGCCATCGTGGCGAGCGCCGCGGTGGGCGCGGCCAAGCCCGACCCCGCCATCTTCCTGCATGCGGTGAGGGCGGCGGGCGTGCAGCCGGGCGACGCCCTGCACGTGGGTGATCGTCGCGCCGAGGACCTGGACGGGGCCCGGGCGGCGGGCCTGGATGCCCTCCTGCTGGACCGGCACGGCGATGAGGATGGCCCGGAGGTGATCCGGTCACTGGCCCAGGTGCCCGTGAGGCTGGCCGCATGAAGCCCACCGCCACCACATACGCCCTGGGCGCCCTGGTGCTGGTATCGGTGGCCGCCATGTACGTGCTGTCGTTCGTGCTGGGGTCGGAGCCGTTGCCGCTCCTCGCCGTGCTGTGCGTGAGCGTGTTCGCCGTGGTGGGCGCGGTCGTCACCCTGCGGACGTCGTTGCCGGTGCGTCCCCCGCGGGGGGTGGATGCGGTGGCCGGGTTCATCGGCGCCGACGCCACGCTGTTCCTGGCGCGCGAGATGGGCGTGCCCCAGTTGGTGGCCGGGGCCATGGTGGCCGTGGCATTCGGCGTGGCCGCCCTGCCGGGCGGGCCGCTGGACGCCCTCGCCGCCGGCGCGGGCTACACCGGGGCCTTCGTGGGCCTGCTCACCCCCGACATCACGCTGTCGTGGTACTGGGTGGTGATCGCGGGCACGGCCGCGGGCGTGCTGTGGTCGGTGATCGCGCCGTCCGTGCTGAGGGGCGTGGGCGGTCGCATGGGCGTGGTGGGGTTCATGGCGTCGGCGGGCATCTACGCCATGGCCGACCTGCTGGGCGACGAGCACAACGCCACGCTGCTCCCGCAGGTGAACGGCCTGGCCCATGCCGCGGCCATCCCGGTGGGCGCGGCGGCGGCGCTGATCACCTGGACGCTCATCAACCGGGCGGGGTGGGGGTTCAACCTGGCCTCGGGGCTCCCGGCGCTGGCGGTATGCGGCGTCATCGCCATGTCGGGCATGGGCGCGGAGGGCGTGGTGCTGGCCACCGCGTTCTTCGGCGGCACGATCGTGGGGGGCGCGGCGCTCGATCGCGTGCCCTCCGCCGCATGGATGATGCTCGCAGGTGCCATCTACGGCGCGTTCATGCTCCACTTCGAGGGGCCGCTCCAGGGCCACGTGGGCGTGGTGGGCGTGACGGGCACCATCGCGTGCCTGGCCGTCATCGGACTGGAGAAGGCGGTGTCCGTCGGCACCTCGGCCACGGCCACCCGCCGACGGGTGCCGGCGTGAGGCCCACTCCCTGGACCTACCTGCTGGGCGCGGTGGTGCTGCTGTTCCTGGGCGTGATGTACGTGCGCTCGTTCGTGATCGGCGCCGACCCCATCCCGCTGGTGCTGGTGGTGATCGTGGGCATCCCGTTCGCGGTGGGCGCCGTGCATGCGCTGCGTACCTCGCTGCCCGTGCCGCGGCCGCGGGTGGTGGAGGTGGTGACGGCCGTGTCCAGCACCGTGGCCACGCTGGGGATGTCGCGCGAGATGGGCATCCCGCCCCTGGTGGCCGCCGCGCTGGTGGCGGTGGCGCTGGGCGTGATGGCGCTGGACGGTGGCCCGCTGGACGCCGTGGCGGCGGGGGCGGGCTACTCCGGGGCGTTCGTGGGGCTGCTGGCGCCCGCGGTGACGGTGTCGTGGTACTGGGTGGTGCTGGCCGGGGCGCTGGCAGGAGTGCTGTGGACGCTCATCGGGCCGGCGGTGTTCAGCGGCGTGGGCGGGCGGATGGGCGTGGTGGCGTTCATGGCGTCATCGGCCGTGTACTGGATCGCCGACCTCATCGGTGCCGACCACGAGTACATCCTGCTGCCCGAGGGCGGCCTCGCCCACTGGACCGTGGTGCCCATCGGCGCGGCCGGGGCCGTGATCACCTGGGTGCTCATGAACCGCCGGGGCTGGACGTTCAACCTGGCGTCGGGCCTGCCCTCGCTCGCGGTGTGCGGGGTGCTGGCCATGGCGGGGCCGACGGGCCTGGAGGTGGTGCTGGCCACCGCGTTCTTCGGCGGCACGTTCGTGGGGGGCACCTCGGTGGAGCGACTGCCCACCGCCCTGTGGCTGGGCGCCTCCGGCCTGCTCTACGGCGCGTTCATGCTCCACTTCGAGGGCCCGCTCACGGGGCACGTGGGCGTGATCGGCGCCACGGGGACCATCGCGGCCCTGGCGGTGATCGGCCTGCTGGCCATGGCCCGGGCCGCGCGCCGCCTACCGGGCAAGCCGCGTGTGGCGTAGCAGCGTGGTGAGCCCCTGCTCCAGCTCCTGCGCGCACATGGTGCCGTCGGCCTGCTGGCACTGGCGCAGGCGCTCGCCGATGAGGTGGAGCCCCACCTGGTCGAGCGCGGCGGTGACCGCGGCCAGCTGCACCAGCACGTCGTCGCACGGCGAGCCCTCGTCCAGCATCCGCTGCACCCCGCGCAGCTGACCCTCGGCGCGGCGTAGCCGCACCATGATCTGCTCGCGCGTGGGGGGGCCGGACGCGGTGGTGGCCATGGCCC
>VFQT010000807.1_pt1 | contig 42168 bp, 50 predicted proteins | sample 3512381 | NCBI WGS metagenome assembly VFQT01 (sample SAMN10412376, study PRJNA504923) | tailings metagenome | isolation source: Relicate 2 Philex TSF3 active mining site | place: Philippines: Tuba, Benguet | collected 2017-08-29 | reverse complement strand
CTTGGCCTTCGTCATGCCGCCCTTGGCGTAGTCCGCAGACTCTGGGTCAGGGTTGCCAAAGAACCGTTCCGCAGCGCGATTGTTGCGATCCTGCTCCTCCATGCGCGAGGAGTTGCGTAGGCTCTCCAGTGCGCGAGGGGACATCGGCTCCGGCTTCGGCCTCGGTGTGGGCTTGGGCGCGGTCTTCACGGGGGGCTTGGGTGCGGGCTTGCGCTTGGACGGGTTCACTACAGACTCCTTGACGGCACCGCCGTCGGCATGGGCCTTAGGCCCGACAAATTTCTTCGCTACGCTCGGCGGAACATCAGTCTTGCCCGCAAGCGAAGCGTACATGAAACGCCGCTGCTTCTCAGACTTGACCGGCATGTGACTTGCTCCTGAGATTGTCGATCTTGACTTCTAGTCTGTCAAAGCGTTCGATCAACTCTTTCATGTCCTGCCGAAATTCAGTGCGGGTGATGTGATCCCGGGCCACCTCTTCGCGGGTCCTGTTGAGCAAGACACCGAGCCGGTCTAATTCCTTGAACTTCGCGGACATGAAGAACCCCACTACGCCAAGAAGTACCGTCAAAACAGCGTTCCAAAGCAGCGATGCATCCATTCGTCACTCCGTAGCCTCATATTTTTCTCGGTAGGCGTGCCATTCCGGGGCGTCAACAGCCGCGTAGAGGTACTGTGCAGCAAACTCAAGTAGCATTGGGCTGTCTCTGAAATGGCCGAGACCTCTATTGCAATGGTTACACAGCATACCTCTCACTTTTCCGGTTGTATGGTCGTGATCTACCACCAAATTGCCGCTATCGCCGCAAATAACACATTCTGTAACTTCGGTTTTGATGTGTTTAAGTTGTTCGTCCGAAATATCTGATCTGAATTTGCCACGACAAATTTCGTTTCTATATGTAGCGCGACAAGTACGGCACCAACTGTCAAAACCGTTTCGCTTTTTATTATGCGGCGGAAAATACTCTGCTGTCGCAGGCTTTTCCGTTTTGCAGCGCGTGCAGTTCAGCAGTTCCATGCTTTCCTCGCTTTGCGTAGACGGCTCTCGGGGTCTTTGGCCGCTTCAGGAAACATCTTAGCCTGTCCGGCAGACCGCGCACAAAAAGACTTCCGTCTTGCTGCGTCCTTCTCTGTCTTGGGGTGCGGCGCTGGAGGTTTGAGCCCCGGCTTCCCGGGGTTGGCTTTGTTGTAGGAAGCGCGGCCTTTGGCGTTCAAACCGCCGGCCTCTGCCTTGCCTTCCTTACGCGTCCAAGCGGGTGTCTTAGCCATACATCACCGTGGCGGTGGTGCCGGTGCCCGTTGTGGCGTAGATCCCGTTTTGTGCAAGGATACCTTCGCCGGGGAGCAGCATGTACAGCGAGGCTGCTGCCGCTGCGGGCGTAAACGCAAACAGCGTGGGGCCACCATTACCGTCAGTGATCGTCAGCGCACCTGCGCTGGTGGTGTACGTCATGGCAATGGCTTTGATACGCGTGCGATAGGTGGTGATCGACGCGCTCGTGGCTGCGCCAACTGAACCTGAACTGACGTCAGTCTGCATCATGGTGAACTCCAATAGGAGAACGCCCCCGAAGGGGCGTCAGGATCAGACCTGCGACGGGTTCGCAGAGCCGTCGTCGGCACGCTGGACGTACACCACCGTCACAACGATTTGACCCGCTGTGGGGTTGCCCGTAGTCGCCGTGAACGTGGCCTGAAGCATCACATCAGACGTGCCGATGTTCTCACAGTCGTCCACCTGAAGACCCGCGTCGACCGTGGCCTGGGCCGCACGACCCTTGGTCGTTGCCAGATTCACAGACTCCAGATACTGGTTGTCGTCCGACGCATTACCCACAATCATCGCAACCTGCGAGACGGAGTTGCCCGACAACTCCACGGTCTTGTCCGCGATGATCGAAACAATCTTCGACCCCGCAGGCAGCGTAAACAGATCCTGCGCCGGAGCCGCAGAAGTCAGCGCCACGCCTGCCATGTCGATGGTCTTGGCCTGCGTCAGCAACACCAGACCAGTATTGCGAGTTGCGCCGTAACGCTGCGTGCCCGAGCGGAGCGGGCCGGAGAAGGTCGAAAAGGACATGATGGTTCCTCGTCATACCGCACCGTCTTGAGGAGACAGTCCGCCGAGCCGGTCGGTGCAGTGGTTTAGGGGTGAGTGAGGTCTCGGGCAAGCCCGAGCCTAGCATAGTCTCAGACAAAAGAAAAGGCCCCCGAAGGGGCCTTGGATCTCAGTGGAACCGATCAGCTTGCGCCAGGAGAGCCGTACACTCCCAAACTGTCGCTCACGCCAAACGAGTACCTCTCACGCGCCTTGTACCGGCTGTTGCCCGTATCAAAGTCGGCGTCCATCGACGTCGACATGGCCACGCGCACGAAGTGCTTCAGACCATTGGGAACGTCGGTCTTGAGGAACCAAGCGTTCGTGTCGGTCAAGAAGTGGTTGACCGTGTAGCCTTCCGGGATGCTGCCGTTGTTCTTCAGCGCATTGATGTCGTTGTCGGCGGTGCCTACGCGGAGATTGGTCTCCAGCAGACGGGTCGCAACGAACATCAGGGCCGGAGGAACGATCAGTTTCCGGGGCTTCGCGGCAATCAGCAGACCACGCTCATCAGTCCAGCCAGCGATCTGGATGACGGCGTTTTCCAGGGAGGTCTCGTTGAGGTCCGATGCCACCGTGGGACGGTTGCTGTTGGTTCCACCAGAGACCAGCGGGTGATCCGTCGCAAACAGGCTCTTGCCGTCACCGTAGGTGAAAGCGGCGTTGAAACCGTTGTTCAGGATAGACGCTGCCTTGACCTGCTTGGTGTAGGCCATCGCCCGAGCCAGGGCTTTGGTGTACCGCGCCGACAGACTGTCGTACAGGTTGTCTTCCATCGCCTCTTCGGTGATGGAGAAGCCCATAGCGATGGTCTCGTGGTTGTAACGAGCGGTCCAGGCTTCCTGCGCATTGTCATACGCGATAGCTTGGCCTTCGTTCTTCACCGGAGCAGCGCTGAAGCCGGAGAGCTTGGTCTCCTCTTCAAACGAGCGGTCGGAGGTCTCCGTTTCGTAGATCTCCTTGTGCTCTTCGCCGTACTTCTTGTACTCCAGGCCGAACAGGGCGTTCAAGCCAGGAAGCAGTTCCTTGAGGAGCTGTGCACGAGAAATTGCCATGATTCAGTCTCCTTAGACGCCAGCGGCGAGCAGGTACGAGTGGTAACCGAAGTTCCAGCCGACGATGACTTCGGGGTAGCCGATGAAGCTGACCGAAGTACCGCTGGAGGCCGTGACGTTGGCGCTGACCGTGATGGTGGAAGTGGAGGTAACCACACCCGTGACCGTCAGGTTGCTGCCCGGGGAACCCGCCGTGGTACCGCTGATGCCGTCGATGACGCACTGCATGCCCGGAACGATCCCAGCGGTCGAAGCGACCGTGAAGGTCGTCGCGCCCGAGGGGGACGAGGACAGCGCAGTGGCCACCGTGACGGCGGTCTCAGGCACCAGTTGGATCACCCGCAGGCAGGGCGAGGTGCCCGCACCGGTGCCGACCGTCTGGCGGATGTTGCCAGCCACCGACGAAGCCACCGTGGGGTTACCGCCCGAAACACCAGCCAGCGAGTTGCCGGTTGCCGTCGAGCCGCCGTTGCCAGCGATCAGGAAGGCGTTGGTGCCGAGAAACGACGGCGACATATAGCCGATGGTCGTGCCGGTGTTCAGTTGGGTGTTGGCGCTGCCTTGCGGTTGCGCAATCACCGCCGCCTTGAACAGGGCATTCGGGTCGTCCAGCACGTAGGCCACCGCGTTGGGGGCGTTGGTGCTTGCCGGGTAGTACTGCTGACGCAGCTTGCCGTAGATCGGGCCCGACCCGGTGCTGTATTCGCAACCGAGGAAGACGCCGAGGATGTCACCAGCCGCAGCGGCGGACTGCGTGTCCGCGTTGTAGGGCGTGATGATGGCATTGCCGTTGGAAATACCGACCACATCCCCGTTGAAGATGTTGGTGGCGTAGCCTTGGCCGATGGGGATCATCCGAGTCGAACCTGCAAACGGGATACCGCCATTCAGGTTGATCGGCTCAAGCCCGTAAGGCTTGTCAATCGTGGGATAAGCCATTTATGACTCCTAGTTTGCTGCACCGCGTCCGAATTTCACCTCCGAGCGCCGTTCATTGAACAGCGGCATCCGACGATCATTCTCGCGCATGAACGAATTGTCTACAGACTGCATCTGCCCGTCCGCCATTTTCTGGAAGTGAGCATTGCGTTGTTGGACAAACTCCTTGGGGGTTTTGCAAAGCATGAGCCCACCCACTTCAATGCAGTCCGGGAAGCGAGCGTTGTTGCTGCCCATGTGCATGATCTCGGGGTGCTCGGATGCCTTGACGGGCTCCCAGCCCTCGCGGAGCTTTGAGGTCACGTTGGTTGGGTCGTTTTGACCCAGCGTGCTGATGCGAATCCAGCGGAACTCATAACCTTCCTCCGGGTTGGGGGAGGGGAGTAGTTCCGGCTGCATCCATTGCTTCGGACGCTCGGTACGAGCACGAGTATCCATATCACGGGAGATTCGTTCAGCCATTTTGCTTCCTCATTTCTTCCGCCACGGCCTTGGCATATTGATCATTCGTCAAGCCAAGACGTTTTGCAAGATTCACTTGCGTTTGCGTCAGCACGATCTTCTTGGGCGCTGTGCTGCGCGTTGCTGGTGCCACCACAGTTTTGCTCGGTTTCGCAGAGGTAAACGCATCTGGAAACACTTGACGCATCCGAGCGTTGATCCGCCCGTAGTAGTCATCACTGGAGGTGTCTACACCTTGCTCCACAAGTTTTTCATGTATCGCCATTGCAAGCGCAGTCATTTCCCTGTCCGAACCAAACCACGGATTGGCATCTTTCCACGCAATGGCTTTGGCGTCAGGCTTCGGAACCTGCGTTTCAACAGTTGACGGCGGCGTTTGTACCACATTCTGTTGAGGTTGTGCAACTGGGGGACGGAACGAATTGATTCGATCCATCTTGATGGTGGCGGCAGTCAGTTTTTGCTGCGCCGCAACCAACGCTTCAGCGTCCCCAGCTTCATACGCGGTTCGATACTCGCGCTTGGCGTCCTCAACTTCACTTCCAACGACCTGCTTCGCCTGCTCAATCAGGGCTTTCTGCCCTTGACCGAGGGTTCCGTGCAAACGCTTGTTCTCTTCTGCCAGCGATTGAGCCAGTTTCAGAGCTTCTTCGCGCTCACGGAAAGCCGCCTCCTTGGCCCGACGCTCTTCGTGGTAACCCTTGGAGAAGTGTTGCAGACGCCTCTTGACGCTGTCGTTGTACTGCTCCAGTTCTTCGTCCGTCACATCCGCTGGAGGCTCCTTCATGGGGGCGCGATTGCGATCCTCCTCCGGGGTGTCGTCAACGATTTCGATTTCGGTCTCAAGTTCTGTTTCAACATCACTGGAGACGCCGTTTTCCTGCTCGGATTTCGACTCAATCTCGTCCGGGAACTTGAAATCAGCCATGTGTCTGCTCCTTATGCGCGCTTGATGCCGCGCGGATCCTGAACCACCGCTTCGACGGAGTCATCATTGATGATTCGCCACTCGGTTCCATGGATCTTCAGTCGGGTGCCCGAGTTCGGACGCACAAGCACGAAGTCTCCAACCTTGCACGATGGCCCAGAAGGGAAGCGCAGAGGGTCTTTGTAGCAGTCCGGGCCCATTTTGGCCACGAACAGCACAGGAGACAGAACCTCTTCGTAGTGCATCGTCTGTCCGGCCTTGGCCAGACCGCTCTCGTACTCTTCTTCCGCCTTCGGCACCATGCACAGAATGTGGTAGGTGGCCGGATCAGGCACTTGACGGGCCTTTTCGGCGTCAGTTGGGGGCAAAACAGACGTACTTCCGTCTGCATCCGCCAGGAGCAGTTCACTCATCATCATTCTCCAGTTTTCGCACGAGGTCAGTGACTATGGAATGAGCCAGCGAAAGACCTCGGATTTCGCCGGTCATGGACTTGTATTCCGCAAAATCTTTTGCAGAGCCCGCAATGAGGGCCTCTGCAATGATTTGTCTACGGTCTTCTACATCTTTCAATACCACGGAAAGCGCAGTGGTCACTTATTACTCCTTGGCGAATTTGCCATCTGTTGACTAAGTTTAATCGCTTGATTTTGCGCCGCTTGACGCATATTTTGTTGATGTTTTTGCTCTTTATGCGCCATATCTTGTCTAGCCATAATAGCTTTTAGCGTTGGATCGCCGCTTTTTTGAGCATCTATCATCAGTCGCTGAGATTCCAATTGCAGTTTTTGTTTTGCAATTTCGAAATCTCGTTGACTATCTGCTTCCTTGCGCTGCAACTCCTGGGCCTTGAGGTTCAGTTCTGCCTGTTGCATCTGAAGGGTGGGATCCATCGCCTGCTGTTGAGCCTGCATTTGTGCGGCCATGGCTTGGTTTTGAACCATCGTGCGCTGAGCGGCGGCAGCAATAAGCGGAGCAAGCGATCTTTCGTCGTTGCGGCCGATTGGCGCTTCGTTGTCGTCATCCAGGGCAGGCAAAGGCACACCCAAAGCCATCTCAACTTGAGCGCGATATGCAAACGCTGCGTGTTCGGCAATGTGGGCCATCAGTGCAGCCATCATTTGCTGAGACATTGGGTTCTGTCCAATGGTCGCGGCAATCTTTGGATCCTGCATGAACGCTTGATGCGTTGCCAAATGAGCTTCATGGTCTTGATAGGCAAAGGCCTTGACTGGCTTGCCCATCAAAACGTTCATGTTCTCCGTCACCGGATCCCTTGGCTTTTGATCTTCTGCCGCAGGGATCAGCTTTTCCACATGCTTGATGCCCAAAACCTCAAGCATCTGCTTGTGTAGTTGCGGCAAGTCATAGATCTGCGGAGCGCCTTGGGCCAGTTGAATGGCCGCTTGGTACTGCATGATCCTCTGAGCCATCGTGGCAGCGTTTGGATCGCTGACAGGGATGATTTCGACTTGATCGTAGTCATCCTGCTTGACGCCCCTGTCGCCCCCTTCTGGGGTGTAGGGGTAGTCGGTGGGCATGTAATCCCGGATGATCTCCTTGAGGAGCTTGAACTCCATGCGCAGGCTGGAATGGATCCGGGCCTGTACCGCGCTCATGGTCTTGAGGGTTCTCTCAAGAATTGCCAGCGTGGTTCCCACTGGAGCCTGCCCTGACATATCAGCAATCTTCAGGTCTCCAATAGCAGCAAGCCGCCTTCCGTCCTCTGTAATCCGCTCCAGAAGCGCTGCCAGAACCTGAGAGGGCTCTTTGTATGGAAGCGGCATGATGTTGTCACGCACAACACCTGACGGAATATCGACATCCCTGAACTCGCCCGGGGCAATCGGGGTGTCATCACCCTTGATCCTCAAGCCCCTAGCTTTCAGACCTCCGGGGAGGTTGCTCAATGTTCCGGCGTCAACCAACTGCCGAATGATTGATGTTCCTGCCCTTGCGTATCCGCCGATGATGTGAATGAAACCAAGTCCGTATGCCCCGAAGCCCGGGACATAGGTGTATTGGACAAAGTGGTTCCTCTTCAGCTTTCTCGAATCGTCCTGCCTCCAGTTCCGCCGGATGGACAAGACATTCTGAGTTCCACGCTCTACCGTGATCACATACGGCAATGGAACATCATCTTCATACCCCGGCAGATCCCAATCCACATGGACTTCCAGAACCTGATACCGATCATCATCGTTCAGAGAGTAGCCCTGTTCTTCTGCCTTCTTCTTTTCAATGTCATTGAAGAACCTGACGGGCTCTCCAAGTTCTGTCTCACGATAGAAGCCCGCCACCTGTAGCCGCTTCATCTCGTTCTTGGTCTTGCGCATGATGTGGGTCACGCGCTCTGACACGTAAATGTTGCTTGCGCCGTAAGGGATCACCACCTCTTCGGCGGGGATGTAAACAGCAACTTGCCGCTCAAGGTTCGGGTCGTAGTAGACCTTCTTGAACGCAGCGCCAGCCAGACCGAGGGAGTACAGCATCCGCTCATGTTCAGGGCGGTACTCCACCATCTGTTCCGTCAGACGGTAGTTCATGTCATCTCTGACGCGCTCTGCCGCCTCTTCCTTGTACTTGTCGACCGCCCCAACGATCTGAGTCTTCACAGGACCCTGAGCCGGGAACGTCTCTGTAATCATTTCCGACTGGAACCTGATTGCCGCTTCCGTAAGAAGGGGGCTGTAAACGCCACAAGCGCCAGACCAAGGCTCTGTTCTTTCTTCGTACTTCATGCCAAGGACTTCTAGCCCTTTGACATACATCTCGGTCCAGTCTTTGCGGCTGTTCATGTCCGCATCGACAAGCTCAATCAACTCAGACGCCAGCCCTTGAAGAACGGACTCATCCATGAACTCCGCCAGATTGGCATCAAACTCTTCCTCTGGCGATTCTTTGCTGAGTTCGATCTCAAGACCATCGATCCCAATCCTGACCGCTTCAGGATCCTCGATCTCAATCTCAATGTCCGGTCCCTCTTGGATCTCCATCGGAACCAAAGCGGAGTCAATGTTGGTAGCCATTCTTGAGCCTTTCAGTAGTAGGCCATTGGCCTGCGATCAAACTGTTCATCTTTCTCATCTGATTCGATGGCAATGAACCCACCCTGTCTAAACCGCATCAGGGCTTGACTTGCCGAGTCTACAAGGTCGTCATGGTCCCCGTTGGGAAACGCAGCCATCTGCTCCATGACCTCTTCTGCCCATCGATGATCAGACCTCCAAACGATCCCGGAAGCAAACAGATCCGCAATCGAGTTGACCCGGGCGATCTTGTCCTGCCCCTTGTATGGGGTGTACTCCGACAGCGGAACGCCGATCTTCCTCATCTCATAGATCAAAGGAGCGCCAGCGGCCCTCTTCTCAATGATCAATGAGTCCGGGTTCCATTCCTTCCACTTCTCCAACGCCTTCTTCTTCAGGTCCGGGAACTCCATCCGGTCCTGAAACGCGTCCAGAAGGATGATGTTCGGCACCATGTTCCCATGCCGATCTTCCCTGTCAAACACGCCCCAGGTCGTGCAAGCGGAGAAGTCTGCCCGGTTGTGCTTCTCAAACGCAGTGTCCCAACTCTGGATGATGTACGAGCAAGGAGGAGGATCCTCGTCCGGCCAAATCTTCCAGAACTCCCTCTTGATGATCGCACCCTCTTCAGAGGTCGGGTTCTGCTGGTATTGAGCTTCCCACTTGGAAACTGAAAGTTCCGACTTCAGAACTTGCAACTCTTCCAGCTTCCAGAACCCAGGCCACAACGGGTTCCCAGAAGGAAGAATCGCCGGAAACTCAATCACTTCCCAATCGTCCGTCCCATCCTTCGAGCTTCCCTTGAGAATCTGCCCCGTCAAATCTTTGTTGGACCATCTTGTCATCACAATGACAATGGCCCCACCCGGCTGTAAACGCTGTCTTGGTCCAGACGTGTACCACTCATAAACAGCGTCATACACCGCAGGGTTTCCCTGCTTTGCTTCTTGTTCGCTGTGCGGATCATCAATGATCAACAGGTCCGCACCTTTACCCGTTACAGCGCCTCCAACACCAATGGCGAAGTAGTCCCCGCCCTTGTCCGTGTTCCATCTTCCTGCCGCCTTCGAGTCCGCAGACAACTTCGTCTGAAACACCTTCTTGTAATCATCACTCTGAACCAAGTTCCGAACCTTCCGGCCAAACCCCACCGCCAGTTCAGATGTGTGTGACGTCTGAATGATCTTCTTATGCGGGAACTTCCCCAAGAACCACGCCGGAAGCAGATACGACGCAAACTCGCTCTTCGTGTGTCTTGGAGGCATGTTGATGATCAGCCTCTTCAACTTCCCTTCCGCAATCCTTTCAAACGCATTCGCCATGATCTGATGATGCTTGCCCGAAATGAACCCGGGCCACATCTGCTTCACAAAGAACAAGAACGAATCCTTGCACCGCTGAAGACGATCAAGCTCCAGCAGCGCATGAACCTTCGCCCTTTCAGACTCCGGCAACTTGTCCACCGCAGACAAGTACTTCTCAATCTCCTGTTTCGACAGAAGCATTCTTCACCTTGATCGCGTAAAACTTCCGGGGATCCTTCTCCAAGAACCCCTGCGCTATCAAATCACACACCATCCTGTGAATGTTCGACTTCGACCTCAACCCCAACGCCTTGGCCGTCACATGGTACGAAGGGCTCAGCCCGTACCTCTTGATGTACGCCTGTATGAACTCATACAGCCTCCTCTGTTTACGCGTCATAACCACTATCATTGAGAACGCTTGTTCTCATTGTACTTATGTTTACGCAAAATATATATACCCCGGGGGGGGGTAGTGTTTCACGTGAAACGGGGTATCAACCGCGAAAGTGATGGGATGAGTGGATCAACCGCGAAAGTGGCTGGATGAGTGGATTTGAGCGTAAGGCGCAGGAGGGTGGTCGGTCGCACACAGGGCCCTCCCCCCGGTGGGTGGGTCACGCCTTGCGCCCCTGCACCAGTCGCAGGTGTCCGGCCAGCGCAGCCTTCAACTCTGCCGCCGTCAACGGCTTCTCTTCTGCCGCCTGTTGGACGTCACGCCACATTCCCGCCGCGCGACCGAGCAGTTCCAGGGCTTTGAGTCTCGACCCTTCCTGCCTGCCGGCTTTGCTCATCTCCACCAGCCTGCGCATCACGTACCGTTTCGTCGCCGCTAGATCCTCCGCCACCGCGTCTTGATGCTCATCGTCACCCGCTTGGATCAGCGCCTGGATCCGCGGATCCCTGCTCAGCTTGTAGGCGCTAGACGCGATGGACCCCGGTTGCCCTTGCGCTCCCGGGTAGGCGTCACGGTAGGCTTGGCGGTAGCTTTTCCCCTCGATGACCCCTCTTGCAAACGCTTCTTGTGCCGGTGTCAGCCGTCTTACCCTTCGCCATCCTTCCGGCGTTTGGATCCTGAGTCCTGCCCTCTCCCCCGGAGGTTCTGCTGCCCCCGCCAGCCGTTCCGCTTCGCTGGCTTCATCGGTCCCGGCATCCGGCTCCTCTTCGTTTACACACTCATCCTCCAGGTCCGCGTCATCGAGCGCCCGCAGGTACTCTTCACTGCTGATCGTTCCCATACCCCGCCCCGTATCCGTTGAACTGTCCCGCGCCGTCACCCGGCATCCGTTGCTCGTTCGAGCTTCGTTCGCATCATACTGTGGAAAACTTGTGGACAACCCTTAGAACTGCCTCTTTTTTGTGCAGTCCCTCTGAGCGCTTGTGGATAACTTGTGCAGAACTCGCTAGAAGGCGAGATCTTTTTTTTTGAAGGCCAGGGCACGTCCCACCCCCTTGCGTCGCTCCTGCGCCGTTCTGACGCGTTTTGGCGGCATGTATCCCCATACAGCCCAGACCCTACGGCTTGCTCGGGCTTTGTGTTTCTCTTGTCTTGTGCTACGCATGCGGGCGCACACGTTTTCAGTCAGTCTGTCCGGCTTCGCCCCTCCATCAGGCACTTGCACTAGCCCCTGGTCACTCCCTATTGACAGCCCCTGTTTGCACCGTTACGCTCAGGGCTCGCCCGCGAGGCGACCCGCAGCGCTAGTGCTGCGAGGAGACCGGAGAGACCATATGCACCCGACCCGTGAGTCGTGGCTTGCAGCCGCCATCCAGGCGGCGCGTATACACGCACCCTTCCCAACCGCCATCCGCGCAGCTTGCGGATTCCCCTCGACCTACACCCGCTCGGGCACCCTGTCGGAGTCCTGGCCCGACACCGCGTCCGGGGACGGCACCTGGGAGATCCTCATCAGTCCGACCGTCGCGGACCCGACCGAGGTTCTGTCCCTGCTGCTGCGTGAGCTTGCCCACTCGCTCCCAGGCGCAGCCACCACCGGCAGCGCAACTTTCCGCGCCGCCGTCGCTGACCTTGGGTTGATGCCCATGGACGACGCCTACAAGGCGACCGCCCCGGGCCCCGACTTCCCCGACCTGTGGGCCACAGTCCTTGCCGACCTGGGGGACTATCCCCACGCGCCGATCCTGGCCAGCAAGAAGGCCACCCAGACGACCCGCATGCTCAAGCTTGTCTGCCCGGGATGCGGATACACCGTCCGCACAACCCGCAAATGGCTTGCCGCCGGCGTCCCTGTCTGTTACGACGGCACCGCCTTTATCGCCGAAGAAAACACCGAGGAGTGACGACCATGACCCCCCTGCAACACGTATCGTCCATGCCGCTGCGTGATCTGTCGCTGGCCTATCAGCGACTGTCCGGCGACACATCGCCGCAGCCCCGCTCGACCATGCAGTCAGCCCTGCTGGCAGGCATCAACCGGGGACGCTGGACCGTCGCCGACTTGACCAGCCACAGTGCAATCGCCACCGCATCCCTTGGCGCACCGCAACCGGCTTTCACTCCCCGCCCCCAGGCCCCGGACGTCGCAGCCACCCGCGCCGCTGCCGACCGCGCCGAGGAGACCGCCCGCGAAGCACTCCGTCGGCTCCAGGCAGTCGAGACATGCGCCAACCGCGCCGACCAGCTTGCAACCCAGGCAGGCAAGGAGGTCGGCAAGCTTGGCAACACCCTTGCCAGCCACTGGACGGTGATCGAGTACCAGAAAGGCAGACTCGACGGCGCGATCCAGAGAGCAGACGACATCCACGCGGAGGTGTCCCGCCTCTCCCAAGCACTGACCCGCGCACCCAGGGCAGACGATGCAACCATCCAGGCCGCGATCAGAGATCAGGTCCTGGCCGCATGGGAACCGTACCGCACCGCCGTCGAGGCGGCAGGCACCCAGGCCCAGGCGGTCGCAGTGGCCGAGTCCGGCCCGACCGGACGCGAGTCGGCGCTTACCCTCTTTGGCTTGGATCTGTCCGACGCCAAAGGCAACCCGCTGACGTTCGACGTCTACGGTCACCCCGAGGCCCCCGCCGTGGACCCCTGCTTCATTTGGAGTGAGTCAATCGTTCGCCATTTGCACGTCGCCGCGACCCACGGGCGAAACCTGTGGCTGGGAGGCCCGGCAGGCACCGGCAAGACCCAGACCGCGCAGCAATTCGCGGCCCGCACCGGACGCATGTTCCGGCGCTTTGTGTTCGATAGGTTTTCGACCAGGGACGACTTCCTAGGCGCGACTGGACTGTCGAACGGCTCAACCATCTTCGAACCCGGCGCGGTCCTGGCCGCATACACCACACCGGGCGCGGTCTGCCTGCTGGACGAAGTCGGCATGGCGCAACCCGGCGCACTGTCGGCATTGAACGCGTTCCTCGAACGACAAGCGCAGGTGGCATACGCCGGGCAGGTCTGGCACCGCGCCCCGGGCACCATGTATTTGGCCGCATCAAACGACTTGACCCAGGGCGACCCTAGCGGCAGGTACGCGGGCGTGCAGCCGATGAACGTGGCGTTCGGCGAGCGGTTCAGCCTAGTGGTCCCGTTCAAGTACCTCGACCCGGCCACCGAGGCCGAGGCACTGACCCGCCACACCGGATGCACCGCCGCGCTGGCAGCGCACCTTGTCGCAGCCATGGGCGTGCTGCGGTCGAAGGTCGACAGCGGCGACGTTATCGACGCCCCCAGCATCCGGCAGATGGTGGCGTTCATCGAGGCTGCACGTGTTCTGCCGGTGGCCGAGGCCTGGAGGTCGGCAATCGCTGCCCGCCAGCCCGCCGAGTCTGAGGCCGCACTTGCCGCCGTTTACAGCGCGTGCATCGATGAGGCGCTTGTAGCCAAGGAGTCCGCACTGTGACTGATCTACTCATGAGCCGCACCATGCGCGGCATCGAGGCCCGCGCAGGGCTTGAGGCGTTCGCCCATCGACTGTGCAAGGTTCTCGACTTGCAACCGATCACCGTCCAATGGTCGAGCCGGATCCAGACCGCCGCGATCAACGCCAGCGGCGACATGGTCTTGTCCGACATCGGAGACGCCGCCACCGTCACCCGCGCGACCATCCACCACTATGCAGGTTACGTCGTCCACGAGCTGCTGCACCGACGCTTCACCACGTTCACATGGTCCGACGGTCGACCCTACGTCGACGTGCTCCACAACGCCATCGAGGACGCCTGGATCGAGCGCAAGGCCATCCGCGAGGGACTGACCGGCAACATCGGCAGCCTGCTGCGCGAGCTACTCGGCACCATGGTCGCCCAGGCCCGCGAGAGCGTGACCGACTGGGCAGACCCGGCACAGTACCCGTTTAGCTTGGCGGTCTACCTGCGCGCCTACGGGCACACCGTGCCCACGCCCGCCGAACTGCTCCCAATCTGGCGCACCGCCGCGTCACGGCTCGACGCCTGCCAATCGACCCAGGACACCCTGGAACTTGCCCGCTGGGTGTTCGACCAACTGCAACAGCCGCCCCAACAGGGACAGGACGGACAGGGACAAGACGACGCCCAGGACGACGACCAGCAAGGCCAGGGAAGTCAGGACCAGGGCGACGACCAAGGGGGCCAGGACGGCCAGAGCACAAACCAGGGCGACAGTCAGGACGGACAAGGCGACGGCCAGGAAGGCCAGGGCCAGGAAGGCCAGGGCAGGGGCCAGGAAGGCGCAGGAGACGCGCAAGGCGCAGCAGAAGGCCAGGGCAAGGGTGAGCCGCAGGACGAGCCCACAGGGCCCGCTAGAGCCCCCGGCGCATACGAGCGGGCGCGGGAGGTCGAGCCCTCCCAACCGAGACCAGAGGAGAGCGCACCCGGTGGAACGTACACCCGCGAGTCGGTGATGCGGGCCCGCCTGCCGTCGTCCGCACCAATGGACATCTGGCCGACAGAGGCGACGGTGCCGGCCCGCCTGCGCATGGAGGTCCGGCGCATGTTGGAGAACAGCGCCACCGAGTGGCGCGAGGGAGGCTATCGGTCGGGCACCCTGCACCGGCCCGCGCTGGCCAGCGTGGCGACCGGCAGGCGCGAGGTGTTCGCCCGCCGCCACTCGACCGACGGCGTCGACTCGGCGGTTTGCGTAATGCTGGACGTCAGCGGCTCGATGTTCCCCCCAGGCGGTTGCACCGTGCGCGACACGCACCGGCTCAACATGATCCGCGACAGCGCCCCGACTTCCCGGATTGGTCTGGCGGTGGCCACCTGCACCGCCCTGCTCGACGCGGTGGCCCAGGCGCGGGGGGAGTCCATGCTGCTGACGTTCGGCACCGACTCGGTGATCCTCAAGAACTGGGGCCAGCCGTGGCGCAAGGTGCTGCCGGACCTGCGCCGTTTACATGGCCAGGGAGACACAAACGACTATGCCGCCGCCCGGTACGCGACCGAGGCACTCATGGCGCACCCGGCGCAACGAAAGGTGCTGATCAGCATCAGCGACGGGGACGGCAACGTATGGACGACCGCCCGCCAGCTTGACGCCGCCCGGGCGCTCGGAATCCGCGTGATCGGCGTGGGAATCGGGCACAACGTCAGCGAGACCTACGGGGATTCTGCGGTGCAGGTCGACCGCCTGGAAGACCTGGGCCGGGTAGCTTTCGCGCGGATGAAGGGGACACGATGAACGACGACCGAATGCTGCTGATCCTGTGCGCCGTAATCGCGGTGCTCATGCTGACCGGCTTGATTTGAGACCAGTAGTCCCCCCCTGGGGGACGGGGAGCATTTGTGCAAATGTAAACGCTTGCGCATCGGCACGGCCCGCGCCATCCCGGGCGACCGCGCCGCCATTGATCACCGGGACCAATACCCGCGCCGGGCTAGGTGACGGGTCGAGGGACGCATGAACTATCAAGACGCAATCAAGATCCTTCAAGACGTGGCAGAGGGCAAACGAGATGCCCTGGGGCTGCTGTTTACATTGGCAAGGGTCGACCCTGATGCGCTGATCCGCGCAGCCAACGCAGTCGACGCGCCCGCATGGACAACTGAGGCACTCGACGCCCTACGGAGGGGCAGGAAGATCGAGGCGATCAAGCTCATCCGGATGCACCGGGGACTCGGGCTAAAGGAGTCCAAGGACATCACGGACGACATCGACCAGATGAACGGCGCAACCGAACGCCAAATGATCGAGAGGTTGCTCCGATGATTTCCAAGGCCACGTGCGCCCGTTGGGGGTCGCAGCATGGTGCCCGCCGGGTGGCGGGTCTTACAGCCGCCGAGAGGGCGGCAATCCGGGAGGGCCGAGAGGTCCGAATCGTCGGGTGCCCCATGGTTTGTGGGGTCACTGAACGGCGAGTGGTTGAAATCAATGGGCGCTTCTATGCCCGCATGCCAAAGGTGTAAACATGAAGATCAAGACAGCAGAACTGCCCGTCCCCGCCCTCGACTGGGCGGTGGCGAAGTGTGAGGGGCCAAACAGCGTAGCCGCTTGCTACTACGTTGACGATCTTCCAGTCTATCTGGACGAAGCGCCGACCCCAGAATGGAAACCATCAACCGACTGGGCCCAAGGTGGGCCGATCATCGAGCGTGAGGGGATCTCTCTTGAATGGTCAGGCTGGGGCGGTGATGAACAGTGGATTGCGTACCTCAAACACGACGATGAATTCAAAGGCCCCACGCCCCTCATCGCAGCCATGCGCTGCTATGTCGCTTCCAAACTGGGTGAGGAAATCGATATTCCAGAGGAACTGGGATGACCCCCAAACGCGGCCCAGTGTGGCCGTTTCCAGTCAAGCCGTTGGACTATCCGACCCCGCCTCCGGGCGGGCGTCCCGTCCCAGCGGGTCCACCAACCGACATTCCCCCAGCCCTGCTATGAGTCGAAGCAATCCAATGCACCATGAGCCCAGGGTCAAGTGCATCACCGACCGCGACCCTGGATTCCTTCAAGAAGCCTACAAGGAGGACGATCTAGACCTTGTCCCGCACGACGGATTTGTCCGGCATGCGGAGAAGTACATCAAATGGAGTCGGCAAGGCTGGTCTGTCTACATGATGACCATCGAGCGGGTTCCCCGACTCGTCGGTCGATACCCAACATGTAAACGGGCTATCTTTTACGCTCGCTGATCTGCTCGCTGATTTTGTTGACAAAGAAGGGCCCGCCTCGGCGGGCTCATCTCTTTTGGGGACCATGGGCCCCATTGGTTTCGCCAGAAACCAGCGGATCCTGGCTTGGGCGTGCCTCTGTTCCGATTCACTCCAAGTCTTGATCGACGTCGGTCCATGTTCCGCGTTGCCCGAGATTGCCCGCCTGATCAGGTCCGCGTCGAGTCCGATCAGCCTGCAATAGGCGTCGAACGGTGACGTCGGGTTGAACAGGAAATTCAGCGACAGGTTCGCGTCACCCATGGACTCGTATAAACGCTGCTCCATGGCGGACGGTTTGGTTCCGATGGATCGGATCGAATCCGCGATCACCGCCGTCAGCAGCCTCGCGCATGCACGGGTCTGTACATCCGTGTGGGGTCGTGTTGCCAATAGATCAATCATGGTCAAAATTTGTCAAGGTCTTCAGAGTAAGTGCCAGCCACCTTGTTGTAGAGCAGGGTCGTTTCGCCCTGCGTTCCTACCCATCGGTAGCGACACTTCCATACGGCGATTTCCACACACTTCTCCGTTCTGTGGACTGTCAATCCGCAATCTGTCTTTGCCCACCATGCCATTGATCCGCTGATGCTCATTCCGTCCGGTCTCGGCTGATCATTTCCTGACCGAGACATCTTGGATGGGTGGGCGACGAACCAGACGTGTACATCGTGCGCTTTGCAGAATTTCTGCACCCGGGTCAGCATGTTGCTGATTGCATTGGTTTCAGAGTCTTCTCCCTTGTTGAGGTCAATGTAGTTGTAAGGGTCGATCACCAGACCTCTTACACCCATACGTTTAACCGCCGCCCGCGCACGGTCGAGGATGGAGTCGAGTGTGCTTGGTTCCTCTCCTTGAGAATCAACGAACAGGAAATGCTCTTGGACCCATTCAAAGGCGTCGTCCTTCTCTTGATCCGTCATCCTGTCCCGGCCATCGAAGAATCTTTTGCGCGTGTAAATCTCCATCAATCTGCTGATGTGGATCTCCGGCTGATTCTCGAAACTACAGATGGCAAACTTCCAGTCTTCCCCTTTGGCAAGGTTGACCATCAACTGATCCACGAAGTTTGATTTGCCACTGGATGGATACCCAGTGACCACGGTCAACTGACCCGGCGCGATTGTGTAAATGCCGTCGAGCGATGGGTATCCGGTGCTTGATCCCTTCCCTGTCCCCTTGGAGAACAGGTCATCGAGCCTGTCCCTGTATGTCGACGCGTCCGAAAGACCGCTGATTGGGTAAGGCTGGGCCGCATCGATGATGTCCCGTACCGCTTGCGTTCCCCGTGAGGGGTCATTGAGTACGTCGTTCAGATCTTTGCCGGTGAACTTTGCAAGACGGCACTTCTCTTTGCCAATCCGGCGTGCCAATTCTTCAGCCAAAGCCTGACCGGGTCCATCTTGATCCGTGGCGAGAACGACATAGGGAACCTTCTCAAGCAGAGCGTTTGCATTCCAGACGAACGCAAACTTCTTGTCTTCGCTTGGGCGAACCTTCCCATCTGCAACCTTGACCGGCGCACCGCCCGGTACTGACACTGCATTCTCAACTCCTGCCTCCATCAGAGACAGAGCGTCCACTTCCCCCTCAACAATGACGAGAGGCTTCGATGGATCTACGAGATCCGCGCCAAAGAAGTCATGCGCCCCGCCGGGGTCTTGTGTAAATGCCTTCTCAGAGATGGCACGGTACTTGACCGCGACCAACGATCCATCTCTGAAGTAGGGAAAGCCAACACAAGCCTCCTCCCGGTTCAGCTTGTCGAACCACTTGCGGGCCGAGAACAGCTTTGCCTTCTCTGCTGTGGCCTCTGAAATGCCTCGACCCTGTAGCCATTGGCGGTGCGCCAGATCCAACTTGTTCTGCAAAACCTTCGGGCTTGGAACCACTGACAAGATCTTTCTCCTGTTTTGAACTGAGCCTCTTTCGCCACAGTGGTGGCAAAAGTACAGCACCGCGCCGTCAGCGCGGGTCAGGCTCATGTCCTTTGATCTGCTTTTCTTTCTGTCCGGCGTGCAGAAAGGGCACGCCACTCTCGCGTGATCGTTGAAACCAAGGCTTTCAACCAGTGCCTCAATCACGCATCGCTCCAGACTTGGTTCTCGGGAAGCTCCTGTTCTTAGACGGGGATTGGAGCTTCACCCCGTCCTTATTCTTACCGCCCTTGGACAGAGCTTTCGCATGGGCCACATCCTTACCGGCCCTGTTGACGCCGTTTGCATCCATCTTTCGGCGGGCCCTTTGCCTTTCCATCCTGTTTGGATGCTCCCCTCTGACTACTTGAGTTTTGTACTCTTGTTCGTAGTTCCTCTTGTACCCTGGTGACGATGGCATGACTACTCCTTAAGTGATGGCATCCAATCTGGCTCCATTTCCTGGCAGACAGGACAGTCTGGCCGTCGACGCCCGGGATGCTCGATGTTCGGGCAGTCTGTGTAAATGTGTTGACCGAAAAGCAGTTCCCACTGAACAGCTTCATCTTGTCTGCCGTTCTTGTAGGACTGAAGGATCTGATTGTTCATGGCGTGTCGCAGCCTCATCTGCTCCACCCACGCCTGATCGTTGAGAGCTTTGGCAAAGCGCAGGAAGTGGGCATGATCCCCCCAATGTGCGCCAGAGGTCTGATTCATCAGGTGAAGGGTCTCGTCTTCACTGCTCATTCCTGATACTCCAACACGACTGCGCCGGGAACAGATCCGTTCAGCGCTGCCTGCATCCTTACCCGCACGCGCTCTTCAGCGTTGAAACGCTCTGAGTTTGTGACGCTGCCAAGCACATCGATCATTGCCGACTCAAGAGCGCGAAGAGCGGCAAGTTCGCTTGCCCTTACGGATCGTACCCCCGTCTTCTGCCGCTTGATGATCTGTTCACACGCCCTCTCGGCCTCCTTCAGAATGCCGTCAGGATCGGTCACCAACCCCATCCGGGAAAATTCTTCTGCCAGATTGACCGAGTTGAAGATGGTGTTCCAGTGATCCCTGGTCGCCTTGGCTTCCCGCACCGCATCGAGAGCCGCCCTCATCTCAAGTGCCCACACGGTCCTGTCATCCTTTGACAGGAGGGATACACCCATCATGGTTGTCAGGTGCGCCATCGGGTTGATGTGCCCGCGTGGGGTGGCCTTCTTCTTTCTCATGCGTCGCCATCTACCTTGGCGATGGCGGCTTTAGCGCTTTCAAGCCACCGATTCAAGTCATCATCGGTTGCTGCAAGGCTTTGCGGTAGCGTCTTCAGCGCTTCCAACAAATCAGGTGCAGCGGCAATCAAGCGGGCGTTTGAACGCTGCTCTTCGCTAAAGGGCTCCATCACCGCGCACTCAGCGATGACAAGACCGCCGCCCTCTGGATTGATGCGGCATCTGCCATCTTCAGTCTCAAACCACTTCCACGGACCCGGCGTACTCATCCCCACTCCTTGACTGCGTCTATGCCTGCCTGAGCGATGTCATAGGCAGAACTGTGTTCCCACCACAAGGGTCGAAGCAGACCAACCTCCTTCAGGATCTCTGTAGCTTTGGCAACGGCATCCTGCTGCTTCTTGCTCAGAGGGATACTGCCGCTGTGTAGCTTGGCTGTTCCCGCCTTGTTGATCGCCTCGATCATTGCGTCTTCGGCCAGCATAGCCGCCGCTGACCAGCTTGCACAATCAGGGGAAACCCTATACCAGAACCTGCCACGTCCGTCTCTGGGGCAGTACTCCATCCTCCACTGACCGGCCTTGAGGAAGTCGTCGTAGTGGTCGTGCAAACGGTTAGCCGTGCCTACTGGGATGTACTTACGGCCAACCTTCTTGTACAGGGTCTCCATTGCATCGAGTTTCACTTCACCCTCCACACCGGCTGTTCTCTAGCATGACTCCTGACCGACCGGCTCTTCCTGTAAACGCCAGTCTTCACGATCAGGTTGTTCCTGCTGAGCCAGTTTGCTACTGCCCCCCAGGCGTTCGGTGATGTTGGCGGCGGCAGGTCAAGGAACTCCGCATACGCCCTGGCGTCCTCAAACAGAGCGCCCTCGGAACCGGCGGCTCTGAAAAAGGAAAGGGCGATCTGAGTCGCCCTCTGGTTCCACGTGATGCCCGCGTTCTCTTCCGCGATGGCAATGCCCTGGTCTCTCCCAAGGGCGCTAAGTTCAGCGTCCATCTTCATGATCTGCCCCTCAATGAACTTCGGACTCATCTACCAGCATGACCAGCCGGTAGATCTGAATGGCGTGCATCAGCATGGACAGCGCCTCTTCATCACACACGCCGAACTGACTGAGCACCAACTCACCATCCATTACGGACACAAGAACAGACCTGCGACGGCCTGACGCAATGTCCTTCGGTAGTTTCCGGAGAAACTCCAGTGCTTCATCTTTTCCTTCTTCCATGTGCGTCTCCACAAAATACCCCGCCGGTTGGCGGAGATCACCCAAAGGCTCCCCCTACCCCACTGTAAACAGTGAAGTACGGAGAGGATCACCCCCTTTCGGGAACCTCATGTGCCCTTTCAGACACCCCCCGGCTTGAGGTTACGGCTAGCCGCACGGGTTCTACGGGAACTGCCCCCGGCCATAGGCTTGTCAAGCCACAGCTTACCGTGTAGAGCTTTTCTTCCGCGCAGGCACCCTAGACCCCTTGCTGTCGTGCGGAGTACGGTTGGTGCAGAAACGACGAAGCCCTTGCTACTCGACCCGGTAGGAACCCCCCGAGGGCTGGGGGGCGGGTCGATGAGCAAGGGCTCCAAACTGTCGGTTCCTACGCCAACAAGATCCACTGTACCACATCCGCAGCGGCTGTCAAGCCCTATAGGGCTTTGACGCTAACGCGACATTTTTTTCATGCGCCGCCGAGATCGGTTTACACACCGCGACCCCTTGGTTGCTGGTGCCCGTTGGCGACCCCTTGGTTGCTGGTGCCCGTTCGGTCCCGTTCGTTCCGTTTGCGCTACACTACGCCTCAATCAGGTGCGTCTCCCTCCTGTGCGGCCCGTGAGCCGCTTTCGACCCCGACCGTGTTCGGGGTCTTTTTTTTCCATCTGCTCCACAACGATGTTGGTTCGCGGGTTCGATGGATCGAGATGCCAATAGATGTGCTTCTCCTTGACCTGCCTGTCGTTGCGGTAGGCCACTCCTTGGAGCAGATCCAAGATCAGTGACTCATCAAGGTCCGGCCTTCTGGACGCGTACCAAATGTGTAGGGTGACCCGCACGTCACCGTCCATGCACCTGTCCTCCCCCGCCTGCTGTCTAAACAACTCTGCGTAGGTCAAGGCCTTCTGGCTCTTGATCAGCCTGGAGGTGTTGCCGATCCTGACCACCCGCCGACTGTTGGCCTTCGATGCGGGCTCGCCAAAAATTATTAGCGATAGGGATTGCAAAGGCTGTTCGCTTGCGCTATCATGCGGACACATCGGAGGTTCCATGAAGATCACCAACAAGTTCGGGGTGCCTGAGACGCTAGTTGCCCTGGCGTCGCGGGAATACTACAGCAAGGGCAAGGCCGAGTACAGCGTCACGGAACTGATGTCTCCGGTGCGTGTTCGGCGGCTCCAAGAGCGCTACAAAGATGACATAGAGAGGGACGTCAGCGAGATGCTGTGGTCCCTCATGGGGTCCGCCCTCCATGTCGTCATGGAGCGCGGTCAGCTTGATGACCACATCCAAGAGGAACGCATCTTCGCCCAGATCGACGGCATCACCATCTCTGGGGCCATCGATGTCCAGCAGCAGACCGAAGGCGGCGTGGTCATCATCGACTACAAGTTCACCTCCGCGTGGTCGGTGATGAACGACAAGTCCGACTGGACAACGCAGCTCAACATCTACAAGTGGCTCGTTGAAACGCAGAAGAACCAGAAGGTTGTGGGCCTGAAGATCTGCGCATTGATCAGAGACTTTAACCGGCATGACTATCGGGAGGGCTACCCCCAGGCCCCCATCGTCATGGTCAACATCCCGATGTGGAGCAACTCGGATGCCGAGATCTACATCCGTCAGCGGATCGAGGCCCACGAAGAGAGCAAGTTTGCAGCAGCGCTTGGGCAAGACATCAATCTGTGCTCAGACGAAGAGCGGTGGGCATCTGAAACAACCTACGCCGTTCGCAGAGAGGGCAGGAAGACCGCCATCCGCGTCTTCAAGAGCCTTGATGAAGCGCAGGAACTGGCAGAAAAAGAGAAGGGGTACGTCGAAACAAGACCCGGAGAGCCGCGACGTTGCGTTGGCAACTTCTGCGGCGTCGCAAAGTGGTGCAGTCAATACATTCAGGAAACCGTCGAATGAACACCAACGAACTTATTGCCCTCGATGTAAACAAGTACGTCGAGAAGAAGAATGGCCTGTCGTACCTGTCGTGGTCACACGCCTGGGAACAAGCGCTAAGGATTGACCCTCACGCTCAGTTCCATGTTGAGTCATGGACGGACCAGCACGGCAACGTCAAGTGCTGGATGGATGTCAATGGAACCGCCTTGGTTTGGGTGCGGGTGACCCTTCAGGGCACGACCCGGGCATGTATGTTGCCGGTTATGAACTCACGCAACGAGCCCATCAGTGTCGAGGGCAAAGCATTCAAGGACAAGTTTGGCAAAGAGCGCATCGAAAAGCTGGATGCGTTCAATGTAAACACCGCGATCATGCGGTGTATGACCAAGTGCTTGAGCTTGTTCGGGCTGGGTCTGTACATCTACAAGGGCGAAGATCTGCCGCCGACCATCGATGATGAAGAGCCGGAGACAAAGCCGGAAATCAAGAAGGAACCGGAGGTCAAGAAAGAGCCGGAAAGCAAGAAGGAAGAAGAAGAGGGTTTTGCGGCCGAGGACTTTGCAGAACTGATGGTCAACAACGTCATCATTTTGAAGACCTTGGACGGACTGCGCTCTTACTGGAAGAAGAACATCGAGTCCCTGAAGAAGCTGGAAACGGTAAGGCCTGACCTGTTCCAGCATGTGAAGGCCGTCATGGCCGACAAAAAGGCTCAACTGGAGAATGCAAATGCCTGATCAAAGACCAGACTCTGGTGTCTTGTTTGCAAAGGACAACAAGCGCACCGAGAAGAGCCCAGACTACTCCGGGGAGATTGCCATCGATCTTCGCAACCTGACGGCTGTCAGGCAAGAAGACGGGCTCCATATCTTCCGCCTTTCTGGGTGGAAGAGGCAAGGTCGAAGCGGGAAGACGTTCCTGTCAATCGCTATCGACCGCTATGAGAAGCGGGATGAAGCACCACAACCCAAGCCGAAGCCGCAAACCGACGACGACGACTTTCCTTTTTAAGAGGTAAACATTGAACAGCAGCAGCAAAACACCAACATTTCCAAGGCCGCTCGTGTTATGGAAGTGTTGAAACAACGCCCCGGAATCACCGCCGCCGAGGTGGCAAAAGAGTTTGGAACTACCAAGCAGTACGTCTACAGCCTCAAGAGTCGCAAAATGAACTCTCAAATGAATACCGCCAAGAAACGCGGTCGACCCGCGAAGAACACCATCACCACGGCGATCATCGAGGTGCCGCGCCGGGATGCGGCCTCCCTCCAGCGCGAGATCGATGAACTTCGGCTGGAAATGATGCTGATGGAGAACTCCATCAAGATCCTGAAGGGCATGCTCCGTGGCGCTTCAGTTTGAAGCACGCAAGATCGCCCTGAAGCAGGACAGGACCGGCTTCGTGCTGAGCCTGTCCCTGCACCCGGATGAAATCCCGGAAGAGTTGATTCGGGATTTCGTCGGGGCAAGGTATGCGTGTGCCATCGTCAGGATCCAAGACGATGAGTCCCCCACGCAGTACAACAACAGGGTTCAAAGGGCCGGGATGATATGCAAAGATCCCAAATTCCAAACATACCTGATGGTGACCAACGAAATGGCAGCAGCTAAAGAACTATGTAAACGGTGCGGGATTGAATCCAGAACCGAGCTACATGGCAACAGGCTGGCTCAGGCCGCTTTCGATGAAATCATCGAAGCCTTTGAAAGAGAAAAAGATGATTTCTAGGCTGAAACCGTTCATGGCCTACTTGTCTCCCGAGCAACATGAGCGATTGAAGAAGGTCTCGGAAGAAACCGAGATCGCCATGTCTCAACTTGTAAGAGAGGGGATCGATTCTCGTCTTTCAGGTGGAGACAAATTTGTCGCCGGGTACAACAAGGCGATAGAAGATTGCATCGCAGCCATCAAAAACAACCGAGTTTCCCAAATGTCTTTCCCGTCCGGCAAGACTTTCGGAGATGTGTTTACAGAAGATCTCAACCAACTGGTCATTTCAAATGAAAAAGAACTCCCCTCTGCCAAAGAGCTTGTCTCCCGAATCCATGCGGGAGAGTCAGAGGCTGAAAGCGCAAGCATTGCACGCCTGGGCCTCTGACAGAGGCATTGCTACTAAGGCTCCGACATTTCAAGAACAATCGCGCGCTCCAGTCAAGAGCGAAAAGAATATCAAGCGATGACTCCGTGGTTTACAGATCCTCCAGTCAGGATAGGCGTATACCAAAGGAACCACTATGGGACCATTGAATACGCATACTGGAACGGAACGGCGTGGAATTTTGGTGCGAAAACCATAAGAGACGCTATGCTATTTAGCACAGAATCTCGCTTTCAAAGCCTCCCTTGGAGAGGCTTGCGTGAGTATGAGTTGCGCCAAATAACAAATAAATCACACAAGATCTAACAATAGATGAGTGTGGTTTTCCTCATGGTGATAGCGCTATTGACAGCGAACAGGACTGCGCTACACTCACAAGACACATCAAGGAGAAGTGATGAGTTGGAACACCCTAGAACTTGAAGTGATCCGGTGGGCAGAAGCTCGACGGATCATCCCGAACGCCACAACCGCAAGCCAACTGCTGAAGGCGGTCTCCGAGATGGGAGAACTTGCCGATGCAGAAGGGAAACGTGATCGAGAAGCTATCAAGGACGCCATCGGAGACGTTCTGGTTTGTTTAATCAACTACTCCGCTTTACACGACATGAAGCTGGAGGATTGCCTTGCACATGCCTACGAGCAGATCAAAGATCGCAAGGGAACCTTGATGCCGGACGGAACGTTTGTGAAGGAAGCCCGATGAACACCAAAATGCTTCGCAAAGCCCGGGCCCTGTGGGCCTCGGGTGATCGACAACTCGACCGCCACAATCAGCGGGCATGGGCCCGCGCCATCCGCCGCCTGGGCGACAAGTGGCTACTGGCGCGGCATCAGCCGCGCACCGGAGGTGCGAAATGACTGACGAGAAACTCCCCGAGGCAGCAGAGCCCTGCACCGACGTCGGGCAGGAGGACGAGGAGACCGAGGACACGATGTGGTTCTGGGTCGTGGTCGTGGCTATCTTCACCGCCGTCGTGGCGGCAGCAGCATGGGAGCGCATGGCATGAGTACGCTACGCGAAGCCGCCCAGCAGGCGCTGGAGGCGTTGGAGTCATGCAGCGCCGTACCGCACTGGCCTGCGTTGCAGCCCACTATCACCGCCCTCCGCGACGCGCTGGCGCAGGAGGAGCAGGAGCCGGTGGCGTGGATGGTCTACACGGAGGATGGCAAGTCGGCGTATGTCGCCGATAACTCGCACGATCTGGTCGGCGCGTACAAGGCGTTTGCCCTCTACACCCACCCACCCCGCCGCGAGTGGCAATCGCTGACGGAGGATGAGAACAACGAGTTGTCGCTCACGATGGTCAAGGGGTATAAGTCGGTGAACTGGCTTTCCCGCGCCATCGAGCGAGCGCTGAAGGAGAAGAACGCATGACCCAAGAAGACATCATCCGCATGGCGCGGGAGGCTGGGTGGAGGTTTGCCGATGAGGGTGATCCTTTACTGGCAAATCACGGTGAATGGCAGCGCAGACTGTTTCAACGCTTATATACCCTAGCCGTCGCAGCTCAGCGCGAGAAACTCGCCCACTGGATGCGCAACCTGGGCTACGCCACCGGCCACGGCGACACGATAGAGGATCTGCTGGACCACCTCGGCACGCAGATCGCCAGTGGCTTGGAGGTTGAGGTGCTGATGGAGCGAGAGGCGTGCGCGAAGGTGTGTGATGGCATCGGTGATAGCAACAAGTGGTCCGATGCGCACGATTGCGCCGCCGCCATCCGCGCAAGGAGCAAGACATGAAAGACACCGGAGGACCGGCGTTTCCGCACAGCCGACTCGGCAGCGACGCTGACGGCATGTCCCTGCGCGATTATTTCGCGGCGAAGGCGAGCGACGCCGACATCGAGGCTCTGCGTGAAAGGACGAAGCGCGAGGAAGTGCAAATCAACAGCATGGGCCGACGCGAAATTTCGTTCGTCGTGCCCCGCGAGTGGCGCCAGATTGCACGATATATGCACGCCGACGCCATGCTGGCAGAGAGGGAAAGCCGTGAAACAACGTACCAGAATCAGAAGACTCAAGGCTCACCTCTACCCGTGGTGGATCTACGCAGCCCGCAGGCGCAAGATGATTGCAGAGTGGCGAGCCGCTGGAGTCAAGATCAGTGACGCGTTGCGCGAGGCTTACGAAAGGGCACGAGCATGACTGACAGAGAACTGCTGGAACTCGCTGCGAAGGCGACGGGATTGGATTACTCCTCGCAAGATGGTCGCGTCAGTGACTGGCGTCCCGGTCGAGAAAATGTACTCGTTCTTTGGAACCCCCTCACCGACGACGGCGATGCGCTGCGGCTGGCGGTGAAGTTGGGTTTTTGCATATCACCGCCGGATCCATATCTCAATAAAGTTTACGTGTCAGCATACGGGACTGGAGCCGTCGAAGACTGCGGAGACGACCCCTACGCCGCCACCCGCCGCGCCATCGTCAGGGCTGCGGCTGAACTGGGGAGGAACACATGACCCTCCCCGCCGACGTCGCCCGCTGCCTCGGGTACGGCGCTGATGAGTGCAGCACCTGCCGCCGCTACACCGACCCGCCGCATGAGCGGCAAGTCTGGACTGGCCCATGGGAATTGGAAGGCGTGCCGTGCGAAATGAGGATACCCGCATGTCCAAACGAAACGAAAAAATCATTGACATGATTGCGCTGATCTTCAAGGTGCCGTCACGCACGGTTACTGAAGTAGCCAAACTCAGCGGCGTTCATAGATCAACCGTTTCTCACTACATGAACGGTCTCGCTGAAGAAGGCGTTTTGCGGGCCGAAGGAAACAACCAAAATCGCAGGTTCTACGCATGCCTAAATCATCCCGGCCCCGCAAGCAGTACAAGCCCCACGGAATCAACACCAAAGCCCATGTCGTCGCCTTGATGGGTGCGTCTGCGCTCCACATCGATGACCGCACTGTCTGGGCGCTAGCGCTGGACTCAGCGATCACCAGTGTGGCGCAGGGCAAAGCCAGCGTGCAGCAGTGGTCCTGTATCTTCGCTGCCGCAGCGCTGCTAGAGCAACTTGTGCGAGACGGCAAGGTCCGCGACCCCGACGGCATCGTGCGCCACGCAGAGGATGCCTGCATTTCGATTACGACGCGCTACAGGCTCGGGCAGCGTGCGGTGCGGGCGCAGGAACTGGCAGACCTGCGGGCGTTGTTTACAGCTTGGTCAGAGGCCACTGAGAACCTGACGCAGAACGAGAAGTTCCAAGCAGAGCAACGGATTGTCCGCAGGATGGAGTGTGGGCAGATGAAAGTTTTGGAGACGATATGAGATTGCGTTCAATGAAAAGCAATGGCCCTAAACCTCCACTTAAAACAGTAACGGAAATCGCAGAGCTACTTGGTATTTATAGGACACAACTAGTTTGGGCACTAAAGCGCGAAGGCGCTCCGCAACCAAGAATGATAAATAATCAGGTAGGCAATTTTGTTGCCGGCCCTGGAAGGGTTTGGTACGAGCCAAAAGAGGTAATAAAGTGGTACAAAGAAAATTGTAAAGCAGACGATCCAGAGCAAATTCGTCTAGCGCGCAACAGAGAGCGCAACGCAAAATACCGAGTCAAGAAATGAACACCCCCCAAGCCGCCCAACGCCTACTGGACGCCCTCGCCGCAGCCATGCCGCACGCGCCACTCTGCGGTGAGTTCGACCGCGTGGCAGATGCTGCGGATGACTTGCGCGCCGCCCTCAAGCGCGAGGAGGAGGCCCTGGCGTGGCTGGAGGAGCGCAAGCAGCACTGGAAGCGCGAGCGGGAGCGGATGCAAGCCGCCCCAAAATGCCCGCACGACTCCGACGAAGCGTGCAAACTTTGCTATCTGGAGCAGCAAGCAGCGCCGTCCCAAGACCCAGAGCTATCCGCCGCCCTCGGCTACCCCGGAGGCATCAGCGATCCAGTGCTGAACCGCGTGGAACTGCTGCGCATGGTCGCAGAGATGCGATTGGCGCAGCTTGTCGCGCCTCAGTAACTCCAAAGGCCATCCGGGAACAAAATGAACAACAGGCTGAATGACGCAGAGAGGGAGCATCTCCGCAGAGTCAAGGAGATGCCCTGCGGTGTTTGTGGTGCCGCAGGGCCAAGTGACGCTCATCACATCAAGCAAGGGCTTCAGTATCTTTGCATCCCCTTATGCAAGGACTGCCACCAGGGGTCCTTCAATGGGATCCATGGACAAGCCCGCATCTGGTCTGTTTACAAGAAGGACGAGATGACCGTCCTCAATGACACCATCAAGAGCCTGACTGGTACATCTTCTTGAGTTCTTGGATGTTCCTGACCAGAGCGTTTTCCATTCTGTTGATCGATGTGATGTTGTCCCGCTTCTGATCCGCGCTCAATGTAGAGATGCGGATCTGCGTTTTCATCTCTCGAAGCTCCTTCAGCGTCTTGTCCATGTCGTTCACGTAGTCCTTGGCGGCAAGGAGCTTCATGTTGTCCTTCATGAACTCGCCGTAGTTCTTGTAGTCCATCGTCCTTTCGAGAAGGTTCGTGGTACGAACTGCCTCATCTACAGCATTTCGGAGATCGTAGTAAGCGGTTACCGCTCCACGCGCTTCCGGGTCGACCGCGAATCTGCGAATGACCGGCATCTGCTCAAAGCGTTTAGACGGCTTTGGAGAGTCTGCCATCGTGTTGTAGATGGAGTCCATCAGGTCAACCGCGTACATGCCCATCGTACCGGTGTACCCGCCGATCAACTGATCGATGAGCATCGGAGACATGCCGATGGTCTTCCCGATGCCTTCTGCCAACTTTGATGTGCCCGGACCAACTTGGTATTCCGGGGCAACATTCTCCAGGCCTTGAGGAATGATGGGCCGACGGGTGAAGAACGAGAAGTTGGTGTAGATCTCGAAGATTGGTATAAACGTCTGAGGGATTGGATTGAACGCCAACGTGTTCGTGATCTGCCGTGCCATCGAGTCTTTGAAATCCTTCGCGGTATCGGTGCCCATTGTGTAGGCCATGATCCGCTCCGGGATTACCTTGAAGAGAACACCCACTTCAAACGGGATCGGGATCTTCACGCCCAACGAAGGAAGAAGCCAGTAGTTATCCTTGGTTTCTTGCTCCTGCTTCTTGTAATCTTCGTCGTCATGCGTCATCAGCCAGTACATGGCTGACATTGCCATGATCATGGAGCCACGCACAAAGAAGGTCTTCTGGATCTGCTTTGCTCGATCACTTGCAGACTTGTCCAACGATGGAGCGATTGCCGCCCGGTACAGAATGTCCAGGCCTTGCATCCGAGCATTGAGGAACGGAACCCCAGCGGTCAAGAGACGGACCACAGCAGATGATCCCTTGCGGTTGAAGTTCATCACCTCAAGAGCGCGGAACAGGGCCTCTGCCTCATTGCCGGTCTCCGCAAGAGTCTTCTTGTAGACCTCCATCCGAGTTGCCGCATCAGAAGCTGTACTCGCTTGTTCCAGAGCGCCCCACAAAGAGGTGATCGGCTTCGTGATCTGCTCCCGAACAGTTGGAGTTCCGGCCCGACGGCGCAGCTCCCCGCCAAACTCTCTGCCGCTTGTTTCAACGTTCTGGGCAAACTCATACCCACCGATGACACCAGCGTTGAGTAGGGCTTCGTAGTCGCCAGACTTCTTTGCAAGCGCTCGCCCAAAGTTGGCGACCGTGTCAGCGATTGGGGTCATCTTCACGCCGGAAGTCACCCATGCAGACATTGAGTCTCGCATCAGGTTCGCCAGAATGAACCCGGGATCCTTTGTCACCAACGTCCGCAGCAGATTGGCCGGACCAGCAAACATGCCAATGAACGGAAGATCCGGCATGTTCAAGCTCTTGACCGCGTTTATAAACAGAAGATCGCTGGTTTCGTAGTGCTTCTTGAGCCCGTTCTCCAAGACATAGAACGAGGTGACAGGGTCAGGCGTGATGCCAGGACCGATCTCATCAACCACGCCCACATCCATGCCAAGCTCAGCAGCGCGGCGGGCAGCAACGTTCTTCATCCCCGCCTGAACAGCGGATTGAGTGTTGCGCACGATGTTTTCAAGGAAGTCTCCCAGAGGGGCTTCGGAACCCTTGAGCTTCTTCGGCGGCTTGACGGCAGCAATCGATTGGAAGATCTTCGGCCCAACCGCATCTGGATCGCCATCGATCTGCCGGTAGAAGGGGAAGTAGTCTCCGTGAGCCTTGAACTCTGCCGCGTTCTGAGCCCTGATGATCCCGGTGTCGCGCATGAAGTCAACGAGCTTGTCGTTGTACGCGATCCACTCCTTGTGGATGTCCTTGAACTCCGGGTATTGGATCTCCAGCTTTGCCGCCTCTTGGACGTCGGTAGGTTCAAACAGCTTTTCAACAGGCTTGCCGGTCTTCGGATCAATCTTGTACATGAACCGATTGCCGCGCTTCACCCCAGAGTAGAAGCTGAACAACTCATAGGCATACGGGTCGTTGTACTTGGCAAGCGGAGCAAAGATCGCAGCCGGTCCTTTGATGGTGTCCTTGAAGTTATCAACCGTTGTGTAGCCTCGCTCCTTCGCAACGCCGTTTACCTTCGCAGCGGCTGCTTCGGCTGCTGACCGGCTGGTGTACTTCTGAGACAGCGTTTGACCGTTTGCCTCGACAACGAAGTAGTGCTTGTAAACAGGGGCTCCGCCCTTGCGATCATTGACCCCGAGAGCAGAAGCGGTAACACCGGCAGCAAGATCAGACAGAAGAGCCGCCGCTTCAGCATCTGCATCAGCCAGGAGATCGGCCCCGCCCATCATGGCAACCTTTTTCTTGCCAAGGACGCTCAGGTAGTTGTACCTGTTCAGAGCGTTTTGCCGGAAGGTGCTGAAGGACTTCGGAGAGATTGCCTCCAAGATCCTTTGAACGAACGTCTTCTCTTCCCGGGATGTGATGGTCTGCGCGACACGAGCGCGGATAGCAGGATCCGTTTGATCCCGCAGGTTCATCTTTGGAAGCGGCTCTTCGCGCAAACTGAAGCGCGGCAGGCCGGTTGTTTCAACCTTGCGCTTCATGTCGGGAGTGACATCGAAACCGGGCTGATCGCTTGTTTCCCGCAGCGTTGTGCGCTCAGGATACATAGCGGAAGTGGGGGGAACCTGAATCCCAACCGCTTCAATCTTTCCGCCGCCCACCTTCGGCAACAGCTTCTTCACTGCTGTAGGCACGATGGTGTCGTAGAAGGTCTTCATGCCTTCGCCGCCGACTTTGAGGTCGAGGCCGGTTAGAGAGCGAACCTGGGTCGCTTCAAAGTCAAAACCCTTGCCGCCAAGTTCCGGCCTATACTCCGGCTCCCACCGATCAACTGTTTCCAGTTCAGCGATTGGCTTGCCTTCGCCGGCAACAATCTTTTTGGCGATCTCTTTCCCAACGGTGTCTTCAAGTTCGCTTTCAGACATCTCCTCTTTGGAGAATACCTCTTTGCCATCTTTGACCGCCGACAAGTTATACGTCCCGTCTCCGTTCTTGTTGTGGTCAATCCGATCAATGCGGTTGCTCAGGTTATACCGCTCAGCAGACTGATCGCCGTTTACAAACGCCACCTTGTCATAGCCGCCTTCTGCGGCCAGAACCATGATGCGCTTGAGGGCGAGGTTCAGCCAGCCTTCGGTCTTGGTGACGAAGGGGGCAACGGGAACGCGCTCGCGCTCTTTAGGGTCGTATATAAGCTGACCTTCTTCCATCCGCTCGCCGCGCTTAAATCCCTTCTTCTTCCCCTCCTGGCCCCAATCAGATTGGATCTCCTCTACAAACAGTACCTTGTTGCCATCGGCGTCGGTGCGGTCGTTTAGACGGATGTGGGCGATGATGTTGGCTTGATCCCAATGGGACGATTGATATGCGCCCTTCGCCGTGTCATCGCGCAGAAGCTCGTGTCTTTCTTGGCGCTCTTCAAGCGTGAGCTTCTCGCCCCTGTTGTATCGCAAGTCCAATTCACGCAAACGATCTGCCTTTTTATTTGGCAGCGTCAGCAGCACCTCGCGGTAGTTCTCGCCGCCGGGAAGGGTGTAATCTGCATATTTGGTGCCACTCGCATTTGGAGCGTTTGAAAGCTCATCGATGATTTCTTCCCGAGTCATCGGATCGCCATAAGTATCCTCTGCTTCATAACCACGAAAATCTTTGTATTCTTTTCGTAGCGCAGAATCGCTCATAGATTCGTAATCTTTTGGACCGCCCAGCACCGTTTCTTCGACCCGAATCCCGCCTTGCTTCAGGTAGTTGAGAAGATCATCTTTGTTGACCCGGCCAGTCTGAAGATCCAGCCAATCCTTTACACCGGACCATTCGATCTCTTCCGGCTTTACACCCTTCTGCGGAAGGGCTGCGATCATGGTCTTCCATTGAGGAGCAGGGGCAACCTTCGGCCCCATCTGCTCAATCTTGGTTTCCAGTTCGCTGTACAGACCCAAGGAATCGCGCAGGCTGAACCTGACCTGTGATTCCCCGCCAAACTTCTCGTTGAGAAGATCCTTGGTCTTGTAGCTGATCGGCGTGAGATCCGTTGTCTCAATAGACGAACCAGACCCCTTCTCAAACTTTTGCCCAACCAAAGTTTTGGACTGTCTCTCTGACCGCTTGGCTCCGCTTGGCATGATCAACAAAACCGGAGCGCGTGTGATTCCAGCGGCAGCAAGACCGGCCATGCGATGACGGCCTTCGTGACCCGTGATCTTCCAGTCGTCGTTTACATACAGACGAGGCGGGTACATGTTCTCGCGCAGATCTCTTTCGCGTAGCGGCCCCGCTTCTTCAAAGATGCGCAGGTAGTCTCCCGTGTTAGCGGTGGTGGCGCGGATGAAATCACGAGGGTTCACAAAAGCAGCAAATCCCTTGGATCTGCCGTCCAAGTACCCCATGTCATCAATCAGGAACTCGATCCTCTCTGGAGTCCATGAAGCATCGCGCAGGCTCAGTCTTGCTCCATCTGCTCCAGCAGCAGGTTGCACACTCTCCTTACCGCTTCGATCTCTTGCGTAGTCTTGGAATCGCTTTGATCCATCGCTGAACCCATAGGACGGAGATTGCGCTCCGAGCTTGGTGAAGAGGCGCTGCTCGAAGAACCAGAGGACCGACTGGACTTGATAGGGCTTGATGTTTGCATTCTTTGCCACCTCGTTTACAAGTGCCTTGACCGCCCGCCGTTGTGGTTCGGTGGGGGCGTCAATGATCTTCCCGTCCGGGCCTGTCATTGTCCCGAAGTAACGGTTGAAGGATCTGGTCATCCACTTATCAACGGTGACATCGTGAATGCCGTTTAGGTTTGAAACAAATGGACCAATCTTCGGGCCAAAGGCATACAAGCCTGGGCGCATGTCGGTCAGCTTGCCCTCGATACCGCTAACGATCCCACCGTACTGCTTACGGAACTGGTTGATCTCTTTGACCGTGTGATCTTCCATCAGCCACTTGACGGCCTTCTTCTCCCCCATCGCCTTGACCATTGCGTTGAGGAAATCAAGCTGAACCTTTTTGTTCGCTGATTGCGTGCCGCCCATCCAGAGATTGCCGTTGTCTGGATTGATGCCAGGGATGTCCCCGGTCTTGATGTAATGTTCAAACGCCTTTGCCGCAATGAACCAGTTGTCTCGCGCAGTTGTTTGTGGGGACATGATCCCCGCAACAATGCTAAACAGAACGCGCTTTTGGGCGGGCTTTAGCTCTGGGATGATCTCGATGGTCTGCTTGAACGCTTTTTTGACGTCCTGTTCGTACCAATCAAGACCCGACTTCCGCTCCTTCATCTGAAGGGCAACTTCGTCGGTTGCAATCTTGATGGCGCGATCCATCGCGGCCTTGTCGTTGTAATCCAGCGGCTTGCCAAACTGCTCCTTGACCAAGTTGTCGAAGTACCCGCCAACCTTGTCGACGGTGACATTCTTCCCAAGGTCAACCTTGATCCTGCCGTCCATGATCCCGACGGAGGTTTGCTCTGCCCCTTCTCTCAGACTTGCCATCGCCTGCCGCTGAACCGCAGGCATACGCTCCTTCAACTCGCCCTTCTCAACTCGGCGGAAGATGTCTTCTGCGTTGTCGATGTTCGCCATCCCCATCGCTTCCTTGATGGCGCGGAACATGTCACGCATCCGACGAAGGATGGCCTGCATCAGTCCCGGAGGAGGCTTGGTGATGTCGAAGTCGCCAAACGCATCAGCGATTGCTTCTTCGATCACCCGATCTTCGTTGTTGTTGTACAGCTTCATGTACGCGTCGTAACGCGACATTTGCTGACCGTCGACGGTAGCGGTCCTCTTCTTGAGGTACTTGTCGATCCACTTGTCGCGGGCCTGCTTCTCCAGCGCCGCCCATTGAGCATCACTGAAGAAACCGAGTTCCTTCATCGCGTGGAGAGACTCGTGCCTCAGATCCCTGACTGGGCTTTCTGCATCCAAAGCCAGCTTGATCAGCCTGTTTGCGTACTCCCCGTTTGCACGCAGATCCTGAACAATGCTTAACGCGACATTTTTCATGCCCATCTTGGACATGATTCGCTCAAGGATCTTGCCAAGTTCATCGATCTTGGCTTCGGTCTCCTTGGACAACTTGACAGGCTTTGGCTTCTGAGCCTCTGCCAGGGTGAACGAAGGTTCGCTTACAGCCCCCGGCGCAGCTTCTCCAGTTTCAGGAGCCGCAACGCCTTCTTTGCTGGCAGCTTCAGCAGCTTTTCCAGAAACTTGTTCTTGCTCATTCTGAATGTCCTCAAGGGTGAAGTCGAACGGAATGTCGTCGTCTTCGAGACTGTTTACATCAGAAGCAGAGAGGTCTGCCTCTTCGATGATTGCGAGTCGCTCGTTTTCTGCTTCAAGCGCAGAATCATCATCCAGCGAGTCATACTCGCCGTTCTCTCTGAGCGCGTCCAGACGCTTTTGCTCTTCCCGATCCCTGCGCTCTGCAAACAGGCGACCCTGTTCCGTCTGCTCATCAACGGTCAGAACTTCATCTCCAGACAGGGCAGACTTGATCAGATCCTTTGCGCGTTCTCCGGCATCGGTTGGATCGCGCTCAACAGATCCGGGCTCAAGGTACCCCCTCTCCTCAAGAGCGCGGGCAATCTCGATGTAGTCACCCTCTCCACCGGACCTGAACAGCGGTCCCTTGGGGGTCAAAGGATTGCGCCATTGGGTGATGGCACGACCCTTCTTGTCTCTGCGCTTTGTCTCGACCCGAAATGAGAACTCCGACAACAGAGATGGACTGAGCCCGCCAAGTGCTTGGTTTACATCCCTAAGCAGGGCCGATCCCATGATCCCGCCCTTCGGCTTACCGGGCTTTGCGGGCGTCGCGGGCGGGGCAAGTTCGGAGTAGATCGACAGAAGCTCTGTGAAAGCGTTGTCCTTCTTCAGGCCAAGCAGTTTTGCAATCGACTCAACAAACGAAGACCACGCAGATTGGTTTTCGTACTTGATCCTCTTCAGTTGGAACTGGAAGCGAGGATTGGACAAGCCTTCTGCCACAAACTCTTGAACGCTGGAAATGCCGTAAGGAACCTCCTCCTTCGCGCTCAATACATTTTTGACATGCTGATACAGCTTTTGCAGCCGCTCCACCGCAGGCTTTTGTGCTGGAGTGGGATTGGCGATTGCCTTCAGCGCCTGGGCATGGACAAGCTCATGGGCCAGAACCCGCTCATCCTTGGCGGCGTAAGTGGGAACCCGAATGACATCATTGGCTGCGTCATACACACCAGACACACCGACCATCTTTGAGGAGCCGGTGGAGGTCAGGGCCAGTTTTTCCTCGCCAAGCCTTTGGGTCAAGCCCTCCAAATCATCGCGCAGCTTGACGAAGTCTTCCTTGGTTTTCAGCGGGTAAGACCCGCTGGGAAGATCATCGAACATGCTGTTGCCGCTGCGAGAGATGTCGTCCAGCGTCAGCGATCCAACATCCTGACCGTTATCCACAGCAGGAATACGCGCCAGGATGACATCATCTGGCAGTTGTGCGCCATCCGGCAAAGCATCAACCTGGGCAGACAACTCGCGCACCTTGCTCAGTGCGTCCAAGTGCATCTTCGCGCCATCTATCGACAACTGCTGAATGACGGCACTCTTGCCCTCGTATTGCTCACTGGCGCTTTCATCAATGACGATGCCGGTATCAAGCTCACGAGACCGAGCGGCAATCTCCCGGACAATCGGGCTCTTGCTCTCCGAGAGAGCCTCCACGACGCCAGGAAGGTCTCCCTGCTTTGCGGCAGACTGAGCCTTGACGTTTACCCGTCCGCGAAGAGCATCTTCCCCCGTGGCTCCAATGGCCTTGCCAAACTCAATGGCTTCCTGACGCTCTGTTGGGCCCTTGGGTTCCGCTGGAGCCTTGGGCTCTTTCTCTTCCCTCTGCCCGCCGATGACAATCTCGCCGGTCGGCTGAGTCCCTGCGATTTCTTCCGCAGTAAGAGGAACGGTCCTGGCTTGGTTTACAGCAAGGAATCTTTCAATGCGCTGTTTGGTCTGAGGCTTGGCCCGTGTCTCAGCGTATTCCGACAAGAACGCAAGCACTTCCGGGTCCGCAACACTTCTTCCAAGAAGCTGCGCGTAAACGCTCTTTTCTCCGCCCGGGACAAACCCAAGTGAGCGGATCATTTTGTCATCCATGACCGTCGGTTCGGCAGGAGCCCTTCTTTGGACATCCTCCACAACCATCCGGTTTTGAAGCTCTTTGATGACATCAAGACTTTGCTTGATCTCAGGAGTGGATTTAAACGTCAACAGACGCTGCTTGATCTGCTCAAGCCTGCCGTATCCGTCTGACTGACGGGCCTCGTCAATCAGTTGATCAACGGATGGAGGACGCTCTGCCTCCAATCGAGCCTCTTCTGCGGCCTTTTGTTCTTCAAGGGTCTGTTCTGCCCGCGCCTTCTGGATGTCTCCAAGAATGTCGCGTTGCAGTTGTTCGGCCCTCTGCCGATCACTGATCTCCGGGGGAGGAGCCTTTCCAAGCGCAATGTCTGCCGCGCCAGAGATGACGCCACCACCAATACCGCCCCTGATACCGGCGTTTATGACGCGCTCAAGATTCTTGCTGTTGAAGACGTCACTGTTTTCAGCGACGAAGTTTTCGGCTGCAATCGAAGAAGCCTCTTGCGCGGCTTCAGTGGAACCTTCAACAAGAAACCCCTTACCAAGCCCGACAGCGCCGCGCTTGTACCACGCGGCCATCAGTTCATTTTCAGAAATCCCCGCTTTTCTTGCCCTCGCCAAAAGGCTGATCGGCAGAATTGCATCGAGCGCAGCGTTGAAACCACCAGCGATCAGCGCCGCAGGAATGCTCTCTTTGCCAGTTTCTTGGAGGACGTTCTGATAGACCTCCGGCACATTCATCGCGGCAGACCCGGCGAAGCCGCCTACCGCCTGATACCGAAGCGCAACCTTTTCTGCCGCTTGAACACCAGCCTGAATGGCTTCATTCTTTGCCTTCTGCAAAGCGGCCTGGGTAGGCGGGCCCATGCTCATGGCCGCGCCCATTAGCGTCCGTTCAGCGGCTTCCTTTGCCGCCGTGTTTGCAGCGGCCATCGCCGGACGTGCCAGCACACCAGCGATACCGCCAGTGATTAAGGATGGGATGATGGAGGCAAGAGACTCGCCAACAGCCTCTTTGGCATACAACCAAGCATCAGAGATGCTGCCAATGTCCTTGTAGGACTCAATGCCTACCGGAACTTCCCGCTGTATGCGCTGCTGTGTTTCAGCGGCTTCCCTGAGTTGACGCTCCGCAAACTCGTCCGCCCCAAACAGACGCCCAGCCATCGCCGGAAGGATGTCTCCCCCCAGCATTTGCGCCTGAAGAAACCCGCGTTTGACAGACGGGAAAAAGCCAGCTTCCGCCGGAGCCGACGTTTGAACAAGTTGAGGCTCTTCGACGGGTTCTTGCTGCTGAGAAATGGCCGCTTGATAGGCCTGAATGTCACTTAGTGGCGACGGCGACTCAACAACAAAAGTACCTCTTCCGGGGATCTCAACTTCGTAGGTCGGCATGATTACTTCTTTTTAGTAACAGTCACACCAGATGGGAGTCCGGTCGCAATTAGTTGCAATCGATCACGTTCTTTTACAGCGGGATCAATAACTGTTTTGCGAAGGTCAGCTTCTCTGCGCTTAATCTTTTCATAAACATCTGGATTTGCTTTGGCAAATTCGCTTTCGTTCATGTTTAGCAACCTAAGCTGTGGGCCAAATTCTTTTTGAAGCGTTTTTATTACAGCTTCTTCTGCTTGAGCAACACGCAGTTGGGCTGTCTGCAATGCTTGAGATTCTCTTGCGAACTTGGTTGATTCACGCTGCGCCTGAGTCGCCTCTCCCCTTACCTGCGCATCCATCATCTGAATCAGGATGTTGGACTGCTGGATAGCCGCCTCGCGCTTGAGCTTCTGAAGTTTTTCCTCGATGTCCTTGGCCCGCTTGAAGTCTCCATCAGCGCGTGCTTCGACCAACTTTGCGGACTCCAGATTGATCTGCGTGCGCAACTGATCCATCTTGAACAGTTCGCTTTGACGAAGATCATAGCGGTCTTCCGCGTCTCTTAGGGCCTTGTCGCGCTCTTGTTGAGACTCTCCTGCCGCTCCAGCCATCGCGGCAAGTGTTTCGCCAAGGGTTTTTTTGCCTGAACTGGCGGCAACCATCCTGCCCAAGGTCGCCGGATCGGCAAACGGGTTCAACGCTGCCCGCTCTTGCGCTCTTCGCTTTGCTTCTTCGGCGGACTTGGCCATACGTCCACGCTCAGTCTCGTACTGCGTACCAGTCAACGCCAAAATCTCATCAATGCGTTTACGCGCATCGAGGACAGATTGCGGAACATCCTTCTGCCCGCGCAAAGCGCCCCGCTCTGCTTCTGCACCCTCTCTGATCTCTTGCAAACGCTTGGCTAGTTCAGATTGCGGACTGAATGCAGCAATGCCAGTTCTATCTGCTGGTGGCATGTCGATAGCGGCACCAGCCCCTGTTGGCCTGCGCTCGACAACACGATCTACGGGCCCTTCTGAGGGTCTTTGATTTGCATTCGGCTTGGAAGCAGCCGTGTCTACTGGAACAACATCAGGCCTTGTTTGAACATCTGTCTGTGCTGTGGTGCGCGTAGGCTCTTGCGTTGGCTGTGCAACGGTAATTGCTCTTGAACGAAGCGCTTCATCCTGAGCGACCCGCTCACTAAACTGACGGGGCCCTTCTGACAAAGACCGCAAGAAGTCGTATGCCGATCTTGCGGCGCGGCGAAGCGGGCGATTGGCCACTTCATCAGCTTCTTCTGCCTCGCGCTTCTTGCGTGCCTCATATTCTTCTCGGGACTCGCCGCGCTCAGGGCCCTCCCGAGGCTTGTAGATGGGCACATCGTCCACAGAAAAAAGCATGTCTGCACGGGATGCGCCGCCAAATTGAAACCCCGGCACACGCATCTCGCCGCCGCTGGCTGCGTAAACGGTGTCATCTGTGTAATTGGCGCTGTTCAAGACCTCTTGGGCCACGGTTGGGCTTTGGGCGAGTTGTGCCCCCTGCTGCATGGCAGTTTGCCGCTGATTTGCAGCATTGATCTGCGCCTTCTTTTGAGCCTCAGAGATTGCCGTGATCACAGCCCAGAGAGGCACTCCGGTTGGCTGGCTTTTACCAATCTGGATCAGTTCTGGGACACTGAGATTCGATAGAGACTTGACGATGTCTCCTGGCGTCATGGGCTGTTTTGCCGGGAAGTTAAAACTCTGATCCGACTGCCCGGGCATCAAAGCCCCAAGTCCTGCGTTCATCATGGTTGATTCCTGGGCCTAGAAAAATAGTCCATCAGGCTGTACGCGCCAAGCCCACCCTGGAGAGCAGCGGAAGCCGCCGACTGACCTTCTGTGCCGGGCGTATACATGTTTGCACGTACTGGGAGCCCTTGCAGCAACGACGACATGTACGTCGCCGCCTCCCGAGGTGCGGCCACCGACTTCTCGAACTGCTGATAGCCGAAGTCCAGCGGCTCCTGCGCGATTCTGCGCTGTTCGCGCCCTGCGGCCAGTTGGTCTGCAAGAGACTTGAGCCCGTACTCGGCACCGAACTGCTTCGACTCTTCCCCGTACTTCTGCGCGGTGAGCCCAAGCCCTGACTCAGCAAGCCGCTGCTCCATCGCCCGGTCGTAAGCAGACTGCAAGCCCTTGGAGCGAATGTCTCCGATCTGCGTGCCCAAGTTGCGCTGGCGCTCGGCCTCCATGATGGCCTGCCTGCTGCCGCCATAGGCCCCGGCACGGGCGAGCCGCCCCTGCTCCGCTTGGCGTGCAATGTCCGCTTCGCGTCGAGCTTCCCGAGCCTCGATGTCGGTCACCGCCGACATGTACGGCGACATATAGTCCTGCACGGAGCCCACCGGCCCCAGGCCGGTGTTGAACTGCGTCGGGTTGTACGCGCCAAGTGCGCCAAGGCCCGTAAACGCCTGAGACTCTAGCGGCGAATACCCTGCGCCGTACTGACCCGTGGTGGGGTCCATCTGGCCGAACGCGAAGCGCTGGCCGGTGAACGGGGTGAACGGCATGTTCGCCGCTTCCCATCCCTTGCCCAGCATGCCGTAGACGAACGGCGCGAAGTTCGGGCTGAGCGTGGACTGGGACGGGTCAATCGCCGCCGGCGGCGTGCCCGTGGCGCCGGTTGCAACAGTGCCGGTAGCGGTGTTGTACCCCGGGAACTCCATCGTCGTGTTCATCTCAAGCCCTCCGCTGGAGGTTGTTCATCAGGGCGTACATCTGCCGGGCACCGCCCGCTTGCTCCACATCTTTCGGGGGTACGTAGGCTTCGCCGTTGGAGACCTTGGCCGGAGTGACGCCGTTGCGCCCCTGAATTGTCGCTGGGATGCTGTCGCTTGTGCCAGTCCCCGGGCCCCGAATCATGCGGGCGTTGGGTAGAAGTTGGGCAATCCCTCGCGGGCCCCCGGCACCCTCAACTGCGCGTTCGGTCAACACGAAGCCTCCATCCTGCATCGGGAAGGG
>VFQT010000806.1_pt1 | contig 42176 bp, 30 predicted proteins | sample 3512381 | NCBI WGS metagenome assembly VFQT01 (sample SAMN10412376, study PRJNA504923) | tailings metagenome | isolation source: Relicate 2 Philex TSF3 active mining site | place: Philippines: Tuba, Benguet | collected 2017-08-29 | reverse complement strand
GTCAGTATTTTTTGCATTATGATGCTCAGTGTCAGTTGTGTTCGGAATCAATCGTATTGATGAACGTAATCAAATGGCTGTTGTCTTTGCATCAGCAGGGACAGCAGCAGCGGGACCGGCAATGCGAATAAAGATGTTGTGCAGTGACGGACGAAGAAGCTCAAAATGTTCCATGCGTGTTGTCGTCGCAAGATGCTTCAGAACATCATCTGCATGCTCCCCGGATTTCAGCTTCATGTGCAGGAAGGGACCGCGAGTCTCAATGGCTTCCACGCCGGAAATGAACTGAGGAGCAGTCTCGCCTTCTGCAAATCGAATGCGAACTTCATCCGCCGGGTAACGCCGCTGAATCTCCGCGACGGTCCCGTCGAGCACCTTGTTGCCGTTGTGAATCATGAAGACTCGTTCGCACATCCGTTCCGCGACATCCATCTCGTGCGTTGAAAAGATGATCGTGGTACCTCGGCTTCGAACTTCCTGAATGGCTTCTCGCAGCAGTTCCAGATTCACAGGGTCAAGGCCGCTGAAGGGCTCATCAAGAATCAGCAGTTGAGGCCGAGCAATCACGGAGGCGACGAACTGAACCTTCTGCGACATCCCCTTGGACAGCGATTCAATCTTGCGGTTGCTCCAGTCTTCCGCGCCAAGTCTCTTCAGCCACGACGTGATCTCGGAATCACAGTCTCGAAATCCCTTCAGACGTGCATAGTACCTCAGCAGGTCACGAACCTTCATGCGGCGATACAGGCCACGTTCTTCGGGAAGGTAACCCACTCGGTCATCCGCACATTTTCCTTCCGCCTGGCCAAGCACTTCGATTCGACCACGATCCGGGAAGAAGATTCGCAGGATCATGCGAATGGTTGTTGTCTTGCCGGATCCGTTTGGACCAATGAAGCCGTAGATCGATCCTTCGGGAATTGCCAGGTCCAGATCCCTCACGGCGGTATGTGAGCCAAACGTCTTTGTCACACCTTCCAGCCGAACTGCATGGTTTGTCATATCGCCGTGTTGCCTGATGAAAAAATGATTCCGTGCGCCACGCCTGAATGTTTGTCAACCGCCTGGCCGCCGCCGATCGTCAGAAGAGCGGGAACGCAGGATTTTGCCTGCGGATGGGTCAGATTTCGAAGATTGACGCAGAATATTCACAGGAATCTGGCAATGTGAACGATTCGGAAGCACTCATGCGAGCGGTGGCCATCTTTTCAGCACTCCACAGTTTGCGAGTCCTGGGAAAGCTGGCAAAGGCATTTGCCGGACCGCTGTTCTAGGAAATCCTCAGGCCCGCTACCATTCTCCCACCACACTCTGGCTACTGTTCTCGGACGGGTTCAACGATTGGCCGGCGAAGATGTGCGACGAGAAGGCAGAGGAAGTCGATGCGTAAGGTCCTGCTGAGATTTGTGTTTGACAACGCGTGGCAGTGGCAGTCGGCAGGCAATGAACTGCTGGTCGGTGTCGGCTGGCTGATTCTGCTGTGGCAGCTGATTTGTATCGTCGCATTTCTGACGATGTATCTCCGGACGAAGAACGCGGCCGAGTCTGCGATGTCGGCAGCATTCTGGCAGATTATCCCATCCGTCCTTGGATTCCTGCTGTTTGCTCAGCCACCCATTGGACTCGTGAAATCGGGACTGCCTGTCTTTGGTTACGGATTCATGATGTTCCTGGGATTCGGTTCCGCCAGCTGGCTCGCGTCTCGGCGAATCCGGTCCATCGGGCAGGCACCGGACGTGATCTGGGACATGATGATGTGGGCTCTGATACCCGGCCTGATCGGTGCCCGACTGTATTATCTGCTGGAGTATGGTGCGCAGGTTTATGGACGTGCGCCAACACTGCGTGACAAGCTGCTGGCGACCGTTGCGCTGTGGGACGGCGGTATCGTGTTTTACGGCAGCGTCGCCGGTGGCATCATTGGGATTTTGATTTTCTGTCGACGACGCGGTATCAGCCCGATTGCGATGTTTGACGTGCTTGCTCCTTCCTTATTTATCGGTGAAGGATTTGGACGCATTGGCTGCTTTCTGTATGGATGCTGTTTTGGCAAGGCCTGCCATCTTCCGTGGGCCGTGAAGTTTCCTCCGGACAGCCTGACGTTTGAAAAGCTGGTTGAATGGAGGATCATCAATCCGGATGCAGACACAACGATTCCTCTGCACCCGACACAGCTCTACAGTTCCGGCATGGCCTTTCTGCTGGCAGGGATTCTGGCCTGGTTCTATCGTCGCCGACCATTTGACGGCAGCGTGATGTGCCTTGCCTGGATTCTGTACCCCATTAACCGTTACATTCTGGAAACGTTCCGAGGCGACGTCGCGCCGGGCAACGTGGGTCTGAAGAAAGCTCAGGTCATCAGCATTATTCTGGTCGTGACCGGAATGGTGGCCATGTACTACTTTTCGACTCATCGAAAGCTCACGAAGAAAACGGACGACGGCGCCTCCGCGGGCATTTCCTGATCAGCACTGACAGAAGGCTCTGCGAAGGCGGAACGAGACAAACATCAGCAAGAGGCGTCCGTGAATTCGCAAAGTGACCTGCAACTGATTGATGATGCTCTGCAGGGCGCGAGTCACGCATTTGACGAACTTGTGCGCCGATACCAGGACCGACTTGTTCACAGTCTTGAACATTGCCTGGGCTCCCGCGAAGACGCTCTCGATGCGGCTCAGCAGGCCTTCACTCTGGCATGGCGCAAGCTGGCGTCGTTTCGTCGGCAGTCCAGTTTCTATTCGTGGCTGTACCGCATCGCCCGCAACGCGGCCGTCAGCAGTCTGCGCAGACAGCAGCTGCCTTCGGGTTCTCTGGAACAAATGAACGAGGCCGCTGGGTTTGAGCCAGCGGACCGACACGGTGATTCCGCGCCCGACCACGCGATGCAGCAGGAGGAAAACATCCGGCTCGTGCGTCAGGCACTGCAGCAGATTCCCGAAGAGTTCCGCTCACCGCTGGTGCTGAAGGAGATCGACGGATTCTCCTACGAGCAAATCGCAGAAGTGCTCGACATCCCCCTTGGCACCGTCCGCAGCCGCATCTTCCGAGCGCGACAGGAACTGATCGAACGGCTGACTCGGGCTGATAGTCAATAGAGATAGCGGAACGGCGCAAGCCGTCCGGTGAAATGATTAATGCTTATTGGAAATTGAAAAATGCAAAATGCGGGAGCCATCAGCCGCCCGTGCGAATGAACAGCTGCCCCAGCTGAGCGACAGGAGTCTGGTAGACCTGCTGCAGCACCTGAGCCGCATTGGGGTTCTTTCGCAGTTCTGCGACCAGAGTCTGGAAGCGAGCAGGACCGCCCTGAGTCATCAGAAACCGGACCAGCAGATAACCGACATCGCCAACTTCTTCCGGTGCAAAGGTTCCATCGGCAAAGAACTTGGCTGGATCGTCCACGGTCGCAACGGCCTTCGTCGCTCGTGATGGAAGTGCCTTGATGAATTCGGAGTCACTCGGGATTCCGGCTTCCAGCATGCCAAAGCCCTGCTTCAGCCAGTCAGGCAGCGTTGCTCCATCGCGTCCCAGGTAGGACTGACTGATCAGCGAATTCATCAGCTGTTCCGCAGAAAGTGATGAGTCGGAAGCGGTGTCGCCCACGTCATGCATCGCGATGTACGCGGTTTCGAAATTCCCGTTGATCGTCGAATGCCCGGAAATCACTTTCGGAGTTCGTCGATTCATCAACACTGTGTTGAACTCTTCGTAGTCGAAGCGATCCTTCGTTGCGAAGATAATCAGGCGACCTCGGAAGGCCTTTTGCCCGCCAGGCAGCGGATACTTCTTTGCAAGTTCCGCAAGGTGCGTTTCTGCTTTCGTCCCCAGGTCCTTCAATCGATCTTCAGACACCGTTCCATACAGATAGAAGTTGTCCGTTGTCGCCGACACACCTTCGGTTCGAGGCGACACGCGTTTCCAGAGCGCAGCCGCCTGTTCGATTCGGCGCTTTTCGAACTCTGCATCCGTCATGCTCGCCAGCTTTGCGGCTTCCAGTTCTTCGTCGGTTGGAACAAGAGTTCGAATGGGTGCCTTGGGATCGGTTCCGTCGAACTTCGCCCCTTCACGAATCCAGGTTTCCAGGGCAGTCGCTTGAGACAGTTTCAGCTGTGCCTGACCTGCGGGCATCTTGAGCGGTTCCTGTCGCAGCACGAGATCCACGATGTAGCTTTCATCCGGATTGCCGGGAACAATCGTATTGCCCGTTGGCCCGCCCTGAAGCAGCTGTTCGAAGGTGACCAGTGAGTAATTGCCGCGAGGATTGTTTCCGGAGTGACATCCGGTGCAGATGTTGACCAGCCACGGAGCGACGTCCTTTTTGAATGAGACTTTCTCCGTTCCATCCGCCATCACGACTTTGACGGGTGGTTTCTTTTCAACCAGCGAATCACCAATCTTGGCACTTGCATCTTTTCCGTCGAACGCAGCGCCCTGCTCGATCCATCGCACAACAGTCAGGATCTCTTCGTCCTTCAGCTTCGCTGCACCGGCGGGCATGCGTTTCATGTTGTCGGGCGTTGCCAGCCGCAGAGCCAGCAGGCTGCGATTCGGGACTCGGGGAATGACGATCTGGCCGCTCATGCCGCCCTGAGCGATCCCGGCAAACGTATCGACTCGCAGATTGCACGCCTGCTGCTCGGCGCCGTGGCATCGAACACAGTTCGCAGTCAGAATCGGAGCGACTTCCCGCTCAAAGCTGACCGGGATCTGATACTTCGCCCGTTCAAGCGCTGTCTTGAAGGTTGTCCACGAACGATCTTTTTCGTCGTCGGCAATGGACAGTTCTTTGACGCGATCTTCGGCCTTCTGGATCAGTTCCTTCGCTTTGTCCACTTCCTTCTTCTTCAGGAGAGAAGTGACGTCCTTGAGCTCCTTGGTGAGTTCCACCAGTTCCTTCTTGGTTTCCGGCGGAATTGCGGCCGAAGCACACTCAGCGAGAAGGACGAAGCTCAAAAGCAGAAGGAACGAACGAATCAGCATGTCATCACTCCGAGGACAATTGTCCCGGGTTGGTGGTCCAGCCAGTTGCCGACCGAACCCAGGCAAAACCGAGTATACCCATGTCAAGCGTCAGAACCAAACTTCTGTTCCGACTGTTGGCGAGTCCTCACAATTCTGTGTTTCACTTTGACGACTGCTCCGGGCGTGCTTAGACTGGCGGTTCCTTCCTACGCGCCCTCCCAGCCATATGTTCTTCGGAAAACCTCCCTCCATGGCTGATTCCTGCCTGAAATCCTTCGTCAAAACTCACATTTTGCGGCTGGTACTCGTTGCCGGCGGCGTTGTCTGCCTTTCCGCCTGCGCGGTGGCTCAGGACCCTGCCGTGGAGCGGGTCGAAACCAGCCAGCTGCGGCCCGGACAGCGCGCAACCGTCACGGTTCACGGCAAACAACTGACCGGTGCTCTCAGTTTCTGGACACCGGTCGGCACTCTTCGGCCGAAAGAAGGAACGGATCTGGCGAAAGATCAGCCGGTCACACTGGAAGGCGACATCAGGGCAGACGCAACACCCGGCATCTACCCGGCTCGGTTCGTTACAAATCATGGAGCGTCGGAAGCCACCTGGGTCGTTGTGGATGATCTCACCACGACCGCCATCACTGCGGATGCGGATAACCGTGCGACCGGGCAGGCGCTGACTTTGCCATGCTGTCTGTTTGGGCAAATCAACCCGGTCGTTTCAAAGACATTTCGATTCAGTATGACGACGGGGCAGGTTCTGAGCGCCGAAGTGTTCGCTCGCCGAATTGGATCCGATCTGGATCCTGTCCTTCGACTGATCGGCCCGGATGGCAAAGAAGTTCTCTACCGTGACGACATGCCCGGCGGTGAAGGCGATACTCAGCTGCAATGGACGGCCGCATCCGACGGAGAATATCGGCTGGAGCTTCGCGACGTCCGATACTCCGGTGGCGGCCGACACTTCTTTCATCTGCGTCTTGGAAAACTGTCGCTTGTCACCACCGCAAGTCCTCGCATCGCCCGTCTGGGACAGAATGTCTCTCTGATTGGCACCACGGGCGATCTGGTTGGCGAAACTCCGATGCCCGGAACGGCAGACGCTTCCGGAGCGTTGATTCCCGTTTCATTCCGCTCGGCGGATGCAGAAGCCAGCGGTATCGCCTCGGTCGTCGCGACCAGCAATCCTGTTCAGACGGAAACGGAACCCAACGATGCAAAAGATCAGTCGACCGTGATTGCTGCTGATACGGCCGTGCTGACAGGAACGTTCCAGAAGACCGGCGACGTCGACTGGTTTCGCATTACGGCAACCGAAGCGACACCGCTGCTGATCATCGCGCGCACTCGCGAAGTGGCCAGTCCGTGCGACGTGATCCTCGAGCTGTACAATGCCGAGGGAGCAAAGCTGGCGGAGTCTGATGACGCTGGTCCGCGTGATGCTGAAGTGTCTGCTCAACTGCCTGGTGCTGGTGAATTCTATTTGAAGGTCACTGAGATCGCGGGACGTGGCGGCGCAGCATGGTCATGGGCACTGGATGTGTTTCGGGCACGTAAATCGGTGAGAGCGACTGCTCCCGCGGATCGCCTGAATGTTCCTCGAGGCGGCAATGCGGCAATGCCACTGACTCTGCGACGAATTCAGTATGACGGGCCACTTAAAGTCGAAGCCGTTTCTCTGCCAGCCGCACTGAAAATGAATCCCTTCGTCGTGGGTGCGAAACAAAGCACAGTTCCGATCGTTCTGGCCGCCGCCGATCCGGCAGCGACTGCTTCCGATGCCGACTGGGGACCCGTCACGCTGAAAATTTCAACGCCGGACGGAAGTCTTCCACCGGCCGAACTGCAGCTTGTTCCACCGCCACCCAAAAAGCAGGATAATGAAGTCTTCCGCAGCGCGCGAGTCCGATCGGATGTGTTCGCGGCGGTGGCTCCGGCAGCGCAGTTTTCGTTCACGGTGGAACCAGCGACCATCACGATTCCTCAGGGTGGCATGGCCTCTGTGACCATCAAGGCAACTCGAGCGGCCGACTGGACGATGCCGATCGAAATTGCCTATTCAACTCCGGCTGACCAGGTATCACCAGGGCTGACCCTCGCTGGTGGTTCGATGCCGGCCGGTGAGTTTGTCGTCAACATCACCACCGCTGCCGATGCTGCGGTTGGGCCCTGCACAATCTTCCTTCAGGGCAAGGCCAAAAAAGATAATACCGAAGTCGTTCAGCCGGTTCCTCCGATCCAAATTGAAGTCACGGCAAAGTAATCCGCGTTGAGAGTGTCTCGGACAGGCTTCCTCAGCCCATCGTTCCGAATCTCCGATCTGCACAGGAAAGTGCTTTATGAAACAGATTCAATCGATCATGCTTGCGCTGGCACTGATGGCATCCGTCGTGCAGGCCGAATTGCCGACGCAGTCGCTGAATGTGCAGCCGTCAGAAGTCACACTGACGGGTCCACGCGGAATTCAGCAGCTGATTGTCACGGCGAACGCTGACGCGGCAACCATTCATGATGCGACGGCGATTGCCGAATATCGCAGTGAAAATCCGGCGGTTGCATCGGTCGACAAAGGCGTCGTCAAAGCAACGGGCAATGGTACCACCGTGATTCATATCACACGTGGCGGAATGGAAGTCACCGCGAAGGTGACGGTGTCGCAGTTCGAGAATCCTGCCCCGGTGGCATTCCACACAGAAGTTCTGGCCGCGTTGACCAAGTCCGGCTGCAACATGGGAGCATGTCATGGTTCGCCGTCCGGCAAAGGCGGCTTCCGGTTGTCACTGCGAGGCTACGATCCGCCTCTGGATCTGGTCACTCTGCGAGGCGAATATTTCAATCGCAGATCCAACGTGCTGAATCCCGACGAAAGCCTGCTGCTTCGAAAGCCGCTGATGGAAGTGGCTCATGGCGGTGGCCGACGTCTGCACGTCAATGATCCCAGCCATGTCATGCTGAAGCAGTGGATTGCCGAAGGCATGAAGACTGAACCCGAAGGCGCTCCGGCGCTGCTGAGCATTGAACTGTTCCCAAAGCCGCGCGTTCTGCGAGACGGGGCCGATCAGCAGCAGCTGATGGTCAACGGCCATTTCAGCGACGGCACGGTTCGCGACATCACAGCGCTGACTGCGTTCGATACGTCGGACGAAAGCATCGCGGCCATCACACCATCAGGCGTTGTGACTCGGGAAGGTCGAGGAGAAGCGACGATTCTGGCACGCTATCTCGACAAGATGTCAACGACTCAGATTTCCTTCCTCACCGATCGTCCTGATTTTCAGTGGCCAAATCCTCCGGAAGAAACTCGCATCGATCAGCTGGTCTTTGGCAAGCTGAAGCAGCTTCAGATTCAGCCGTCAGATCTCTGCAGCGATTCCGACTTCCTGCGTCGTGCGACTCTGGACCTGACAGGTCGCCTGCCAACCCTGGAAGAGACTCAGGCGTTTCACGCGGACACGAATCCGGCAAAGCGAGCGTCCCTGGTCGATCGGCTTCTGGCTTCCGACGATCATGCTCGGTTCTGGTCAATGAAGTGGTCTGACCTTCTTCGATGCAACAGCAAGAAGCTCACGAAGTCCGGTGTTCACAAGTTCCGACGCTGGCTGTATGACGTCGTGAAGAATGACATGCCGCTGGATCAGTTTGCCCGCGAACTCCTGACGGCAACCGGCAGCACTCAGCAGAACCCAGCCGCTGCTTACTGGAAAGCCGCGCGTGATGAAATCGATGCAACGGAAACGACCGCTCAGCTGTTTATGGGCGTTCGTATTCAGTGTGCGAAGTGCCATAACCACCCGTTCGAAAAATGGACTCAGGATGATTACTACGGAACAGCCGCCGCGTTCAATCGTGTTGGCCGCAAGGAAACAGGCCTGCCCGACGACGAGATGATTTTCGTCAAGGCCGGCGGCGAAGTGACTCAGCCACGAACCGGCAAACAGATGAAGGTTCGACTGCTGCTGGAAGGCGATGTCGATGTTCCCAATGATCAGGACCGTCGCGTCGTGTTTGCGAACTGGCTGACCAACAACAGCAATCCGTTTTTCGCGAAGTCACTGTCCAATCGCATCTGGGGCCATGTTGTTGGCAAAGGCATTGTGGACCCGGTTGACGACTTCCGTGATTCCAATCCACCTTCCAATCCGGAACTGCTGAATTACCTTGCGGATGAGCTGCTGAAGAGCGGCTATTCATCACGTCACTTGATTCGCACCATCATGAACAGCCGCGTTTATCAGCTCAGCTCACAGCGAAACAAATTCAATGCGGATGACGAAACCTACTTTAGTCACGCGACGACTCGCATGCTGACTGCCGAGCAGCTGCTGGATGCGATCTGTGCGGTTACGGGGCAACAGGAAGAGTTTTCCGGAATGCCTGGAGGCACGAAGGCGGTTGAACTTGTGGATCCTCCTGAAGGTCACAAGTTCCTTCAGGTCTTCGGGCAGCCGCAGCGAGAACTTCCCTGTGAGTGTGAGCGGTCCACAGACAGCAATCTGTCACAGGCTCTGCAGCTGATCAACGGCCCAACCGTCCACAACAAGCTGCGTGCTGATGCGGGCAATGTGCATCGCTGGGTGGCTGAAGGAAAGTCGGATGCGGAGATCATCGATCTGCTGTACCTGGCCGCGCTCAGTCGACCAGCACTGCCGCAGGAACAGGCGACCGCGCAGGCTCACATCAAAGCCAGCGAAGATCGCGTCAAAGCCGTGGAAGACGTTGCCTGGGCTGTGATCAACAGTAAAGAGTTTCTGTTCCAGCACTAATTCTGAATTCGCCGGGCGTTCTGCCTGGCGAAGCAGACAACGATACGGGTGCCTTATGCAGTATCAGACGCGTCGACACTGGATGCGACAGTGCGGAATGGGGTTCGGCGGTCTCGCGCTTGCAGACCTGATCAGTTCCTCGGCCCGCGCTGAAGACACAGGCGGCGCGATGATGACTCATTTCCCCGGCAGGGCGAAGCATGTCATTCATGTCTTCCTGAACGGCGGCGTATCGCAGGTCGATACGTTCGACCCAAAGCCCGAGCTCACTCGGTTTGCGGGAAAAATGCTACCGTATGAAAACCTGCAGACCGAACGAAAGACGGGCGTTGCCCTGCCCAGCCCGTTCAAATTTGAACAACATGGCGAAAGCGGCATTCCGGTCAGTGACATTTTTCCAAAGCTGGCGAAGTGCGTGGATGAAATGACCGTGATTCGGTCCATGCATGCCGAACTTCCCAGCCACGAAATGTCGCTGATGCTGATGAACACGGGCGACATGAGACTCGTGCGACCAAGCATGGGGTCGTGGCTGACCTGGGGCATGGGTTCCGTCAATCAGAACCTGCCCGCCTTCGTCGCGCTGTGCCCTGGCGGAATGCCGGTGGGTGGAGCCGGAAACTGGCGTTCGGCGTTTCTCCCGGGCGCTTTTCAGGGAACAAAGATCGACACGTCCAACCCGGATCCAACGCGACTGATCGACTTCCTGCAGAACAAACGAATCTCATCTGATGAACAGACGAAGCAGTTCGAATTCCTGCAGAAGCTGAATGCTCGTCATTCGCAGGACCGGCCCGGCGAAGCCATCATCGAATCGCGCATCAAGTCCTTTGAACTGGCGTATCGGATGCAGACCGAGGCCAGTGAGGCCTTCGACGTGTCCAAAGAACCGGAGCATATCCTGAAGCTCTACGGCGACGGACCTCAGAACCGTCAGCTGCTGATGGCTCGACGACTTGTGGAACGTGGCGTTCGGTTTGTGCAGACATGGCACGGTGACATGCAGCCGTGGGACAGCCACTCCAACATCGGCGAAGAACACCGTCGCTGTGCCAGCCAGTGTGATTCGGGTCTGGCTGCTCTGATCATTGACCTGAAGCAGCGAGGGATGCTGGATGAAACTCTGATCCTGTGCACCGGAGAATTTGGCCGCACTCCGTCCGTTGAGATGGGGCAGGATGGAACGGGCGCAAGTCAGGGCCGCGATCATAACCACTGGGGATTCTCTCTGTGGATGGCTGGCGGAGGAATTCGCAAAGGAACCGTCTACGGCGCGACGGATGATTTCGGCTTTCGAGCGGTCGAAAACCCGGTGTCGATCCATGACCTCCATGCCACCATTCTGCACCTGATGGGTTACGATCACGAACGCATGACCTACCGCTATGCAGGTCGCGACTTCCGGCTGACAGATGTCTTCGGAAAGGTGATTCAGGAGATTGTCTGAGGCTCGACGGATAAGAGGACTGAACGATGCGATGTGCTCTGCTGGTCGCGTGGATGATTCTTCTGTCAGGCAACACTGTTGCTCAGGAAGCGGACCTGGTCCTGACCGGCGGTCGGATCGTCACGGTGAATGCGAGCTTCGAGATTGTCGAAGCGATGGCGGTTCGCGGCGACAGAATTCTGGCTGTTGGCACCAATGAGGAGATTCGTCGTTTTGCCGGCCCGAAGACACAAGCCGCTGATCTCGCCGGAAAGATGGTGCTGCCGGGGCTCATTGATTCTCATGTTCATGCCACCGGAGCTGCCGTCTACGAATTTGATCATCCCGTTCCCGAAATGGAAACGCTCGACGATGTTCTCAAGTATGTCGCGCACCGGGCAGACGTTCTTGAAGATGGGCAGTGGATCGTGCTGAATCAGGTGTTCATCACTCGACTGCGAGATCAGCGATTTCCGACTCGTTACGAACTGGATCAGGTGGCCCCGAAGAATCCGGTCTATTTTCGAACTGGGCCAGATGCCGCGCTCAATTCGCTGGCGTTGCAGCTGAATGGAATTGATAAGAACTTTCGGATCACTGACGGACAGCCGGGCCGTATTGAAACAGATCCAAAGACTGGTGAGCCAACAGGCATCATTCGGTCGGCCGGACGATTCATCACCATGAAGTCGCCGGAGAAATCACCTTCGTTTGACGAACAGAAAAGTCAGCTTCGAAAACTGCTGGCTGACTACAACTCCGCAGGCATCACGAGCATCGTCCAGCGCAGTGCGGATGAAACGGCAGTGAAACTGTTTGACGGACTGAAGCAGGATGGCCAGCTGACCTGCCGCACGTTTCTGTGCTGGGGAGTAAATCCAGCAGGAGAATGGGACACCGTTGCCGCGCAGATTGAAAAGGCGGCAAACCATCCTGCTCATGCGTACGACAATATGCTGTGGCTTCGCGGTGTGAAGGTCTTTCTGGACGGCGGAATGCTGACTGGCAGTGCGTGGATGCGAAAGCCATGGGGAGTCAGTTCGATCTATTCCATCAGCGATCCGGAATATCGCGGTGTGTTGCTGATCGAACCGGAGAGGCTCTACCAGATTGCTCGTCTGTGCCTTGAGAAAGACCTGCAGATCACGGCTCATTCCGTGGGCGACGGAGCCGTCCATGCTCTCCTGGACGCATACCGTCGCGTGAATGAACAGGACTTCCCGGTGCGTGACAAACGACCGTGTATCACTCACTGCAATTTCATGAGCGAGGAAGCCATTCAGAGCATGAAAGAGCTGGGCGTGGTTGCCGACATTCAGCCCGTGTGGCTGTACCTTGACGGAAAGACTCTGCTGCGTCAGTTCGGCGAAGAACGAACTCGCTGGTTTCAGCCCTACAAAACCATCTTCGAACAGGGCGTGATCGTTGGCGGCGGGTCAGATCACATGCAGAAGATTGGCAGCTTTCGCTCCGTGAATCCCTACAATCCTTTTCTGGGAATCTGGACGACGCTCGTCCGCCAGCCGAGATGGACTGATGATCCTCTGCACCCCGAGGAGAAAATTACTCGGGAACAGGCGATCCGGTTTTACACGATCAACAACGCGTGGCTGACCTTTGAGGAAAAAGAAAAGGGCTCACTGGAACCCGGCAAACTCGCCGACTTCATTGTGATTGATCGTGACCTGCTGACGTGTGATGTGAATGCGATTCGCGAAACGACCGTGGAGCAAACATGGCTCGGCGGTCGCATGGTTTATGAGCGAAATACAAAGAAGGACTAGCGAGTCGTCTGAAAGGAACTCTGGCGAGTTCCACTACAGTTGAAGACAGAAGTTCCGTCAAACGCGGCGATACAGGATTTCCATGGTGCGAACTTCCTGGCCGTTTTCTTCCGTCATCCACGTTGTCATGTCGTGAGTATCCGGATCGATCAGCCGAATCTCAGTGCGTTTCCGGACTTCCTGCCCCGAATGTGGATGTTTGAAGCTGGAGAACATCGTCCAGACTTTTCCCGTGGCATCCACGGTTCCAGTTTCCATCTGCATCATTGAAGACGCGTTGTCGATCCAGAACCCTTCGTACTGCTTTGTTCCAAAGTTGTAACCCCAGAATCCCTGACCCAGAAATGCGGGCCATGGTCCAGGATTTGGATCGCCCACGTAGTTCTGAAACAGGTAGAGACCATCCAGCTGGAACGATGACGTCATCGTTCCTTCGTGAACCATCGGATCGCCGGGCCCGAAGAACAGTTTCACGACCGCTCGAAACGTGCCTTCAAAAGGCTTCAGCAATGCGTGTTCGGCACCTGGTGTCGGAGGACCGGGATGGGCTTCGCTCATGGCTATAATCTTTCAGAAAATTGAGCCTTAGTCGACAACATTGAATTCGACGGGATCCATCACATCTTCGGCACCATTGTAGTTGATCGTGATTTCTTCACCCGCCTGGATGTCGCGAAGGGCCTTGAATTCCTTCACCTGTCGGCCGGCGTCATCGTATCGTGCGTTTGGCTGATACGAATGATTGTAGAGTGACCCGAAACCCAGCGCGAGAGCCACCGTGCCCTTACCATATTCGAAGACGTACTGAGACAGAAATCCGCCATGCTCACATTCGAGCACCTCTTTGGCCGGAATCACGAGCAGCGGAACTCGTTCAAAGACTGTGCCGGCTTTGATAAGTTCCCTCGCAAAGACTCCTCGTCCTTTGCCTTTGGTGGATTTGACTTCAATCAGCGGTGATGCTGTCAGTTTCATGATTGGTGAATTCGAGACGTTGAAGGGCAATGAAGGCTGGAACAGGCAGTGGGACATGCCGGAGTGCAGATTCTCCGGCAGCGTCGGCGGGATGGTGATAGATTCCGACAACAGACTCAAGCGACTTCAGATCATCAAATGCCGTATCCGGCATCACTGATGGTTTGGTCAATCGGCATCTTTGATTGATGTGCTGCTTTGTTTGATCTGATGCAATGAAAAAGGGCCAGGATTGCTCCCGGCCCTCTCTCTGAGTTCAAATCGTGTTGAGGTAGTTCGCCGTGGCGAACTTTCTCACATGTTGATCTCGTAACCCTTGCGGCTTTCGCGAGCAAGGAATGCGTTGGCCTGAGCATCGCCGATAATCTCACGCTTCGCCGGATCCCAGTTCACCGCGCGGTTCAGTCGCATCGCGATGTTACTGAGATGGCAGATTTCCAGCATGCGGTTGTGTGACCACACGTCGGAAATCGGCTGCTTGCGACTCTTCATGGCTTCCGTAAAGTTGGCCGTGTGGTTTTCCGGAACCGGTCCACCATAGACTTCGGTGATCGCACTTTCCGGCAGCGGCTTCGTCTTCAGGTCTTCGACCGGCTTGCCAGTGATCTTGCCGCGATTGACGAAGAAGCGGCCTTCGGTTCCTTCGAACAAAATGCCGTTGTCGCCTTCACTCGTAATGATCATCTCCACGTCATTCGGCATATCCACCTGGATACGGAACGACGTCGCCGCGTTGTACTGATCCTGAACGGTCGGGTTGCCGTCCTTGTACTCCACCGGCAGCTTGAACTGCACCGGAGTAACCTTACTCGGACCGGTTTCCGTGGCGCCCAGCGCCCAGCAGGCAATGTCAACATGGTGAGCACCCCAGTCGGTCAGCTTGCCGCCGGAGTATTCATGCCAGTTGCGGAATGAATAGTGACAGTTGCTGAAGAGAGGAACTCCGCCACCATAACCTTCACGCAGCTGAGGCAGCGCGCGGTAGTCGACCTTCGGTGCAGGACCGAGCCAGAAGTCCCAGTCGAGCCCTTCAGGAACGGGAGCCACCGGAATCACAGGAGACGCTTCCATTGAGTCGATTCCGCAGGTCACTCGTTTGACGGTGCCGATGCGACCATGCTTCACCAGAGCCACAGCGGTCAGAAAACGATTATCGAATTCACTGCGCTGCATCGTGCCGACCTGGAAGACTCGTCCGGTCTGCTTCACGATCTTCTCAATGAGCTTGCCTTCATCGATCGTCAGCGTCAGAGGCTTTTCGCAGTAAACGTCTTTGCCGGCCAGCATCGCTTCGACGGCGATCTTCGTATGCCAGTGATCCGGCGTTGCGATCATCACCGCATCGATGTCCTTGCGATCCAGCACCTTGCGATAATCGGCGTAGCCGTCAGGCTTCTTCTTTTGAGCCTTCTCGGTTCGTTCAATGTTGACCCCCAGAACTCCTGAATCAACATCAGCCAGCGCTGCGAAGTCTGCGAACTTGAATGACTTGCTGGTGATCGTCCATCCCTGGTTTCGCAATCCGATGGTGGCAAACACCGGTCGATCATTGGGAGACATGTAACCGAACGCGCGATTGGCAGACGGAGCCCAGATCGCAGCAGCTCCCAGAGCTGCAGCACTCTTCAAAAATCCGCGACGACCGGCGGAAGAACTCTGATTCGACATAACGTGGAATCCTCAGGAATGGTGGAAGTGGATTAAATGACCATGTTGCTGGCGGCGATTATGGTGCAAGACGAAGCTGATCGGAAGTGATGATGGCCCCAGATCACGGCGGCAATTGGATCTGTCTGGCAGGAACCTGCTGCTAAAGCCGAGATGACCAGTACAGCGGCTTTCGTCGAGTGTGTGTCACTGCGATAACAACAGCCTCTTCAGCCATGATTGCGAAAATAATTGCGTACGGGAAGTGCTTCATTACCAGCCTGCGAACGTCGTTGTTTCCGTCGTAGCTTTCGACCGCTGGCAAATTATGTCCATTTTCTGCGATCTGCCTGTAGCCTTGCTGCAGTGCCGCAAGAAAGCTGTCTCCCAGCCCAGCCTGGCGATCGTCATACCAAATCGCGGCTTCGGTCGCCTCAAGCTGAGCAATCGAAACAACTCGAACCCTCACAGATTGCCTCGCGATTCCCTGTGTCTATCAAGGGCTTTGCGAAGAAGTTCGATAGAATCACTCGGATCGAGGCAGGTGGATTCTCCTGACGTGAACGCGTCAAGCCGCCTGTCAATCTCTCGGGACCACGCTTCGCCAAGGTCCAGACGAACCGGATTCGTCTCAGCAATCTTCTGCTCAAGCATGTCAGCAACGAATGCCTGATCGGATGGTGGAAGTGCTAGTGCGTGCTGGAGTATTTCATCGCGAGAAACCATCGCCGACCTTTCCTTAAGACTGGAGCCCCCCCCAGAGTTTTGCACGATCCATCTTCAAAGTCCAGCAGTTTCTTTCCGGCGTGTTCTCATCACTCACAATGCTTCCTGTCGATCGGGAAAGAGGACGTTCAAGCTGCCGTTTGCTGGTTTCAAAAATGCTTGCAGCGATCGGAATAGTATTCCATCTGCGGCCTTGTGCCCATCGTTGGCATCGAAGAGCGATTCTGGCCACAATCCGGTGGTGACTCTCCCCGTTGGAACGGCCTCCTCTCGCTGATCACCCGTTCGTCTGATCGATGTTGTCTGTTGAATTGAGTCCCAGGGAATCGAAAGGACATATACCCACGATGAGCCGTGCAGAGGATACCAGTTTCCTGAATCGAGCTTCCGGGCCGACTCAGGAACATGCTTTTCGGGCCGGTCCGCGCATTGTGAAGATCGAGACCGTGATTCCTCATGAAGTCATGCCAGGGCTTCTTGCTGTTCGCGTTCATACGGATGCCGGTACCGTCGACGGTGTCCCAGTGATCGGGCACGGAGAGACGTACTACATTCCCACCGCCGCTGCTTCGGTGATCCATGATTTCTTCGCACCGCGACTGCTTGGCAGTTCTGCCACAGCAATCGAAAGTCACTGGCGATTTCTTTACGAACGGATGACGGCCTTTGCCGGAACCGGCGCTGAACTGCGAGCGTTGTCGGCGATCGACCTGGCTCTGTGGGACATTCACGGACAACTGCTGCGTGCCCCGGTTTGGAAACTGCTGGGTGGCCCGGTTCGAGATGCCATTCCGGTCTACAACAGTTGCGGCGGGCCGTTCTATGGCAAGTCGAATCGAAAGACGCCGGCGGCTTCGGGCTGGCCGGGGCACGGCGATCCGGGACAACCGGGTCCGCTGGAAGACAACTGGGCCAGCATGAACGCTCCTGAAGACCTTGCCGAAGAACTCGTTGCGCTGGGTTATCGAGGCATGAAGCTGTGGTCGTTCGATGCTGTGTACCGCCGCAGTGGAGGTCAGTCGGTCACATGGGCCGACATCCGCGAAGGCATCGCGCCGTTCGAGAAGATTCGCGAACGCGTGGGCGACCGCATCGAAGTCATGCTCGATGGACATGGCTTCTTCTCGCTCGCAGCGGCTCGACGAATTGCCGAGGCCATGGAATCGCTGAAGCCTCTTTGGCTCGAAGACGTGATGCGTCCGGATTCCGTGCACGCAATGGCCGCGTTTCGTTCTCAGATCAAAGTCCCGGTGGCCGTGAGTGAAATGCTGGTCATGGCAGACAGCTATCGTCAGGTGCTGGAAGCTCAGGCAGCAGACTACGTCATGATCGATCCCACCTGGGTTGGCGGCATTTCGGCAAGTCGTCGCATCGCCGAACTGGCACAACTCTACCACGTCCCGACCCTCATGCATGACTGCACAGGACCGATGACTCTGTTCGCTGGCCTGCAAATCGCCGCATCGAATACCGGTGTTGCGTTTCAGGAAACCGTGCGAGCTCATCTGGCAACACTGTATCCATCGCTGATCGATCAGGAAGTTCGTGTCGTGAATGGCACGCTGCCGCTTCCCAATCGGCCCGGGATTGGCATACGCTGGCTGCCGGAATTGTTCGATGAAACTCATCCCGGCTATCGCAGTTCTTCCCTTTGACAGCTCTCTCTTCTGTATTCAGAGTTACCTATGAGTCGATTTGCACGATCGTTTGTGCTGGTCCTGGTATTCACAGCACTCTGCCAGTCCATGAACTCCGCCAGAGCGGCTGACGACGTGCGTCCGCCAAACATCATTTTCATCATGGCGGACGACCTTGGATACACGGATGTTGGCTGCTTCGGAAGCCGCTACTATGAAACTCCGAACATCGATCGCCTGGCCCAGCAGGGAATGAAACTGACGGCGCATCACCATTGCCAGAACTGCGCTCCAACCCGAGCAGCCCTGATGACGGGTCAGTACGGCGCACGAACCGGCGTCTATACCGTCGGAGGCATCGATCGCTTTGACTGGAGCAAGCGGCCTCTTCGGCCTGTCGACAACGTGGCTCAGTTGCCGCTCGATCGTGACCTGATTGCGAACCAGCTGAAGTCGGCAGGCTACGCAACCGGCATGTTTGGAAAATGGCATCTCGGAGAACGTGGCGATCACCATCCTTCCAAACGAGGATTCGATGAAGCAATCGTCAGCGACGGCCTGCACTTCGATTTCGAGACGAACCCGAAGACCGATTATCCCACAGGCCAGTACCTCGCAGATTTTCTGACCGATCGCGCCGTTGACTTTGTGACGCGGCACAGGGATCAGCCGTTCTTTCTCTACCTGCCTCACTTTGGTGTTCATTCACCGCATCAGGCCAAACCGGAACTGATTGCAAAGTTCAGAGACAAGCCTGGTGTTGGCGGTCACAACAATCCTACATACGCCGCCATGATCGCATCTGTCGACGAAAGCGTTGGCCGAATCATGACGACGCTCGATGAACTCAAGCTGGCGGACAACACCGTGCTGATCTTCACGAGCGACAATGGAGGTGTCGGCGGCTATGTTCGAGAAGGAATCAAGGCGAGCGGCGATGTGACCGACAATGCTCCGCTGCGAAGCGGCAAAGGAAGCCTGTACGAAGGAGGAACTCGAGTCCCGTTCATTGTTCGCTGGCCCGGTGTCACTGCAGCCGGAACGGAATGCGGAACTCCGACCATCCACGTGGACATCTTTCCGACTCTGATTGAGATCGGACAGGGCAATAAACCCCGACAGATGCTTGATGGCGAAAGTCTTGCCCCGCTGTTCCGCAACGCTTCGGCCCCTCTCAAACGCTCGTCCATTTATCAGCACTTTCCGGGATACCTTGGAGCCGGCACGGATTCCTGGCGAACGACTCCGGTCAGCCTGATTCAACAGGGCGACTGGAAGCTGATGGAGTTCCTCGAGGATGGTCGTCTGGAACTCTACAACCTTCGCGATGATCTCGGTGAATCGAAGAACCTTGCGAAGGAGAATCCGGAGAAGACACAGGCGTTGTACGATGACCTCAAAGCATGGCGAGAACAAATTCACGCACCAATGCCCACAAAGAATGTGCCTGACCCGGACGCCAACAAGGCTGCTCCAAAAAAGAAGGGCAACGGAAAGAAGAAGGCGGCGAAGGCAGCAAAGTCAGGGGACTGAACTACGACCAACAGCCAGCGGATCGCCAGTCATCCGTGCCGACAATCGAACACTTATCTTGTAAGGAACATCATGATGCGGATCTTCTCTGCGATCGTCGTATTGACCGTTCTGTCAGCGGCGCCGTTTGCCGTCGCGCAGGAACAGTTTCAGCCTCTGTTCAATGGAAAGGATCTGACGGGCTGGGTGCTGGTGAACACGCCCGCAGAAACCTGGTCTGTTCAGGAGGGCATGCTGGTTTGCAGCGGCAAGCCAATCGGTGAGCTTCGTACGGAGAAGATGTACCAGAACTTTATCCTTGAAGTGGAGTGGCGGCATATGGTTCCCGGCGGCAACGCTGGGATCTTTGTCTGGGCCGACGACATCACATCGAAGGGCGTTCCGTTTCATCGCAGCGTGGAAGTTCAGGTCCTTGAAAATGCCTATGGGCAAAGTCAGCATCACACGACTCACGGCGACATCTTTCCGATTCACGGTGCGACGATGACGCCGATCAATGGTCGAGGCGGCAGTCGTGCGTTCCCAACGGAGGAACGGTCAAAGCCATCGCCGGAATGGAACCACTATCGAATCGAATGTCGTGATGGATCGATCAGTCTGGCTGTGAATGGCAAGGTCGTGACGCAGGGCAAAGACGCCAGTCCCCGCAAAGGCTATATCTGCATCGAATCCGAAGGCGGCGTTGTGCACTACCGCAATCTGAAGATTCAGGAACTGCCGGAGACGCCTGTTGATCCGAAACATGTGGCCGTTGCCAATCGAGGATTTCGGAGCTTCTACAATGGACTCAATCTGAAGGGATGGACCACGTCAGAAAATGGAAAGAAGCACTGGCAGGCCAACGACTGGGTCTTGTCGTACGACGGCAAGGGTGAAGATGTTGACGCGAAGATGTTGAAGAGCGCTGAGCCGATTCGTGGCCGAACATTTCTCTTCGACATCAAACCCGGTGGAGACTTTGACGGCGTGGCGATCGCTGGTCTGATGCCGCCGACGAAGTACACGAAGCAGGGCGAGTGGTCTCGCGTGGAATGCACAATTGAAGGTGGAAAAATGAACGTCACCATCAACAACGAACTGGTCAGTGAAAACAATCTGGTCTCTGAGTCCGATACGTTTGGCCTCTATGTCGTCGGCGCCGCGGAGTTCGCGAACTTCTACGTGCGAGATCATTCTGCAAGGTGACCTGTGCCTCTACAGAATGCTTCACAACGCCAGGAACCCGGCGTGCGAATCTGGCACGGCTGCAGCAGGATGTGGGACGATTCGCTCACAAACCAATTCTTCGTCCTTTCAGTTTCAGGAAAGCATGATGAATCCCGGGGTGACCTCATGGAACAGGTTGCTTCGGTCGACGTGAACTGAGTAGCGTCTACGAGTGGCTGAACGGGCATGATCCATATGCGACATGGTCCACTGACGCCACTTCCCTCCCCTAATCTCGGCTTATCCCTCCAACTTCCACCTTCGTCTTCTTCGAGCCTCCCATCCTGTCGCTCGAAGGAACTTCATGAAAGCCGCCAGGTGATCTCATGAGTTCGAAGCGTTTCTTTTGTACATGCGTCAGCGTTGCGGTCATCGCCTGCATGTCGTCCGTCAGGGCTGATGATGCAACCGAGTTCTTCGAATCACGCATTCGACCGCTGCTGATTCAAAAATGTGCCGAATGTCATGCAGGTGACACTCCCGAGGGTGACTTGAAGCTCGACAGCCGAAAGTCGCTGTTGAAAGGCGGCATGAACGGCCCTGCTCTAGTCGAACGAAATGCGGAAGCCAGCATGTTGCTTCAGCGAGTCATCACAAACGACGCAAAGAAACAGATGCCGCCGGAAGAACGTCTGTCCGATTCAGAGATAGCGGATCTTCGAAAGTGGATCAACGATGGTGCCACATGGCCTGATGGAGCCGCGTGGAAATCTGATGACGAGAAAAAGGCACACTGGGCTTTTCAGCCCGTCAGAGATGTGACGCCTCCAGCAGTGGCCAACCCGGCCTGGTGTCGGACACCGATTGATCAGTTTATCGCGGCAGAGTATGAGAAGAACGGGGTTGTTCCTTCTCCCGCCGCAGACAAGCGCACGCTGATTCGACGAGCCACTCTGGATCTGACGGGCCTGCCGCCTCGGATTGAAGATGTTGAGGCATTCCTTGCGGATGATTCATCGGATGCGTTCGCCAAAGTTGTCGACCGCCTGCTCGCCAGCTCCGAATATGGAGAACGCTGGGGACGTCACTGGCTTGACCAGGCGCGTTATGCAGACACAAGCGGAGATGGAACGGACACGCCGATTCCGGAAGCAAGGTACTATCGAAATTACGTCATTCAATCGATCAACAGCGATCTGCCATGGAATCAGTTTCTGATGGAACAGGTTGCCGGCGATCTGATGGCTAAGCAGCATCCGGAAAACCCTCGGGCCAACGAGCAGATCATGGCCACGGGCTACATCGCACTCAGTCGGCGATTCGGAAACTCTGCCTTTGCATCGATGGAACTCATCATTGACGACTCCGTGGATACGATCGGAAAGTCGATGCTCGGACTGACCCTTGGATGTGCCCGGTGTCATCATCACAAATTTGATCCCGTCACGATGAATGACTACTACGGGATCTACGGCTACTTCGAGAATACTCAGTATCCGCACGCCGGAACAGAACATCAAAAGGAACGGTCACACTTTGTGTCACTCACAAAGAACGACACATGGCCTGCATCCTATGAATCCACTGAGGCATGGGCGGTCAGCGACCGTGAGCAGCAAACCGGCGATACTCAGATACGAATCGGCGGCGACACGCATCAGAAGGGCGAGAAGGCTCGCCGTGGCTATCTTTCGGTGATCAACAACAGCTATCCGGAAATTCCTGAAGGCTCCAGCGGTCGTCTGCAGTTCGCTCAATGGCTTGGCCAGGATGACAATCCTCTCACCACACGCGTCGCCGTGAACCGAGTGTGGCAGTATCACTTCGGACGCGGCATTGTCGAAAGCAGCAGCAACTTTGGAGTTCAGGGCTCAAAGCCCAGCCACCCGGAACTGCTCGACTGGCTGGCACGTGATTTCGTACGTCACGGCTGGTCACTGAAGGCACTTCATCGACAAATTATGCTGTCATCCGTGTATCAGCTTTCCAGCCAGCCGAATGATGTGTCGATGGCAAAAGACCAGGCAAACAGAACCTTGTGGAGATTCGATCGACGTCGCATGGATGCCGAGACGATTCGCGACAGTCTTCTGAGCGTCAGCATGCTGTTGCAGCCCGGTGAAAATGGGCGTCATCCATTCAAGCCAACACCGGAACTAAAGTACAACCAGGGACATCCGTTCGGTGAAGTGTTTGATCACAAACATCGCTCCGTGTACCTGATGAGCGCTCGTCTGAACAAGCATCCTTTCATGGCTCTGTTCGATGGCCCGGACCCGAACAAGACGACGGAGAATCGACGTGAGAGCACCGTAGCACTGCAGGCTCTGTACGTGATGAACAGCCCATTCATGAAGGAGATTTCAGAAGCCTTTGCGTCACGGCTGATGAACATCTCCACCGAAACATCGCAGCGACTGGATGAGGCATGGCAGCTTGCATGCAGCAGACATCCTGCTGATGAAGAACGTGCTGATGCTGAGACGTATCTTTCTGAGTATCGTCAGCAGATGATCGCTGCTGGTAAGTCGGAGAGTGAAGCAGACCGGATGGCATGGACAAGTTTTGCACGAGCATTGCTGAGCAGTAACGAATTCCTGTACATCGACTGATGGTCACTCTTCGCACAGCAGACAGTTTCGACACACATTCATCAACCAGCGGGAACTCAGTCATGAGCACGCATCAAACAACACGGCGAACACTTCTTCAGCGAAGTCTTCAGCTGGCAACGGCTGGAGTAACGTCTGGGTTCCTTTCGAAGCTGGCTCTTGCTGACACACTCAGCCCGCTTGCGCCACGGCAGCCGCACTTCGAGCCGAAGGCGAAACGAGTCATCCTGCTGTTCATGCCGGGCGGGGTGTCACATGTTGACAGCTTTGACCCCAAGCTCGGCCTTCGCGCGGCCGACGGCAAGGCTGCGGGAAAAGAGCGAGTCTACACAGGCAGCATGTGGGGACATCATCGCTGCGGTCAAAACGGCGTGCTTATCAGCGACCTGTTTCCGCATCTCGGCAGCTGCATGGATGACCTGTGCCTGATTCGATCGCTTCATGGAGACAAAGGTGATCACTTCGAGGCGACGCTCAGTATGCACTCCGGCACCATGGCGGAAGCCCTGCCTGGTATTGGTGCCTGGGTGAGTTATGGTCTGGGAACAGAAAACCCGAATCTGCCATCTCACGTGGTCTTTGCTGAGACGCTGCCATACGCAGGCGCGCAGTCATGGGACAGCAATTTTCTTCCCGCCTATCATCAGGGAACTCGCATCACTCCCGGAAATGACCCGATCCCGAATCTTCGCCCCGATGGTGCAACGGCCGCGATGCAGAGCAAAGAACTGGCTCTGCTGAACCGAATGAACCAGCGACATCTTGCCGGACGCCGGGATGATTCTGACCTCGCCGCTCGGATGTACTCGTTCGAGGCAGCCACCGGACTGCAGTCCAACGCACCGGAGGTCCTGGACTTCTCAGACGAGTCTGATGCAACCTTCGATCTGTATGGAATTCAGCGCGACGATCGAAAGAGCTTCGGCTGGCAGTGCATGGCGGCCCGAAGAATGAGCGAACGAGGTGTTCGTTTCATCGAAATTGTCGACAAGGGTAACTGGGATGCACACAGCAACATGAAGGGCTATCGAAAACTGGCTCAGAATACGGATAAGGCGATCGCCGGACTGCTGACAGATCTGAAACAACGAGGCCTGCTGGAAGAAACTCTGGTTGTCTGGTGCACAGAATTCGGGCGAACGCCATCGTCCAAGAAGACCGAACTGGATGGGCGCGATCATTATAAGGATGCATTCACCTGCTGGCTCGCAGGCGGCGGAGTCAAAGGCGGCTATGTCCACGGAGCGACCGATGATGTCGGAGAAAAGATCGTGGAAAACCCCGTCCACATCCATGACTTTCATGCCACGATTATGCATCTCCTGGGCTTTGACCACACAAAGCTCACGTATCACTTCAGCGGCCGCGACTTCCGCCTGACCGGCCTCGCAGGAAACGTCGTCACCGACATTCTGCGAACCTGATCTTCGCCTGACCAGAGAGACCGCGATCTGACAAAAAACGTTGCCACTCCATGCCATTGCCACTCCATGCCATTGCCACTCGGTGCCACATTGCCACTCGGTGCCACATTGCCACTTGGTGCCATGCACCTACAGTCATTTCCAGCGTAGTGGAACTCGTCAGAATTCCTTTCCGCCCAACAACGTAGTGGAACTCGCCAGAGTTCCCGGCTGTACCCACATCGCCGCAGTCTTTCGGTCTTTCGGTGCCACGCACCTGATTTCTGAATGGCTCGGCATGTACCGCCACCGCGACGCGAGCCTTTGGAGCCCGAAAACTCGTGGCGTCAGTCCGCACGAACAATCAGAAAATAAGCATTTTTGCTTATCTTTTCACCAAAGGTGCCATGCACCGCTGGTGGCTCACCTTGCCTGAAGACCTGGAAAGAACAAACACGTGGTCGGACGACTTTTCCTGGCAGCCACCGGACTTCTCTACCTCTACCTTGCCCTCTGGTGTTCGTTCCAACCCCAGGCGACATCCAGTCTGGTTGGGTTTCAGCTTCAGGGCGGATCCGGCCAGTCTGAGTTTCTAACAGTCTACGGAGGACTTGAATTTGGCCTCGGGCTGGTGTTGATCTGGCCCATCGTGCGACCTCAGGTGACTCGTGAGATCCTGTGGTGCTGTTTCGTCATCCATGCGTCCCTGGTCGTCTTCCGAACCATCGGATTTGTCCTGTACTCGGACATTCGGACGACAACCTGGAAACTGGCAGCGGGTGAATGGGTGATCCTGATCGCCTCTGCAGCACTGCTCCTTCTGTCCGTGCCGCGAAAGACAAACACGGCCGCTCCGTAGACTCGGCTGGCCACGGAATCTGCGCAGTTTCTGATGAAGTCTGGCAAGAACTGAACCTGGGCCATAGATCCAGAGAGCATATGAACTGCGTGCGCAACAACGTGTCAGAGATTCAGTCTTTTTGCTGAAGAAACCAGCATCGGTGCATGGCACCTGAAGTCGCGAACGGAAATTTCGGGGACTGAACACTTCGGAAATGGTGCCTGTCCGCCTAAAATTTCGGGCAGTATTTGCGTCGGTATCAGCGGGCACGGAAGGCTGCAACGAGCGAGTTGAGTGGCGAACGTCTGGAAAGTCGATTCGGTGAAATCCGGAATCACGGCGACAATCCGTACCCTGGGGAATCTGACTCATGCACTGGACATCTCGCTATGGCTTCATCGCTGGTGTCTGTGTTGTTCTGTTCGTGTGCTCTTCACCGACATTTGCTGACAAAGCGACAGACGACTTCAATCTGGCTGTCGGGCTCTACCGAACTCAGCGATACGACACGGCCGCGGAGACCTTTGAGAAGTTCCTGACGGACTTTCCTGAGCATCCTCGACGCAATCTCGCCCGGCTGTACCTCGCGCTGTCATTGAACTCACTGGAGAAATATGAGCCGGCTCGCGTGCAGCTCGCCGAGTTTCTCAAGGCCGAACCGGATGGAAAGAACTCGGCAGAAGCCCGCTATCGCCTGGGAGAATGCAGCTACTACCTTCGCGATTACAAGGCCGCATCCGAACAGCTGTCAGATTTCCTGAAGCGGCACAGCGAGAATCCCTTGTCCGACTGGGCACGACTATTTCTGGGGGATTCGCGAGTCGCACTTGGCGAGTTTGACGCGGCCATCCAGACTCTGGAGCCGCTGCTGAAAGGTCAGGCGGATGCGGCGATGCAGTCTGATGCTCGCTTCAGTCTTGGCAAGGCCTATGAAGGTCTGCAGCAACCGGAGAAAGCGGCGGAACAGTATCGTGCCGTGATCGCAGCAAAGAGTTCAACCACGACACCGCGTGCTCTAAATCGACTTGGACAGCTTTTGCTGACTCAGGAGAAATACGCTGAAGCGCTGACGACGTATGAGCAGCTTCTGGAAACAAAGCCGGGAGACTCGCTGATGATCAGTGCTAAGCTCGGCGCAGGTCGTGCCGCATTGAAGCTGAAGCAATATGAGAAGGCTGGAGAGTATCTGAAGTCCATCCCTGCCGATTCTCCGTCCGGCCCTCAGGCACTCATGCTCAGCGCCGGCGCGCTGCAGGAAACGGGCAAGATCGACGAAGCGCGGCAGGTTCTGACGGATGCTCAAAAGGCTGCCGGAAATTCTCCGCTGGCTTTTGATATCGCCTTTCAGCGAGCGCAGCTGGAACAGCAGGCTGGTCAGGGTGCCACGGCTGCAAAGTACTATGAAGATATCGCAGACCGCTGGCCGGATCATGCGCGTGTGACGGACTGCCTGTTCAACGCAACGGAACTCAGCATTGAGCTGGGACAGAGTGAACAGGCTGAACGGCTTTGGCGACGATTAGCAAAAGACTTCCCGGAAAAAGTCACGGGGCTTCGAGAACAGATTCTGCTGTCCCGCCTGTTCATGGCTCGCAAAGAATCTGACAAAGCCATTCTTGCTTTGCAGCAGGCCTTGCCCAAAGCGGCAGATCCGGCATCCCGAGTCGTAGCCGTCGGACGCTACTATCTGATTCGCGCTGCCTGGGAAGCTCGACAGCATGAATTGGTGACGCAGGAACTTGCTCAGCTTCTGAAACAGATACCGGCTGACGGTCTGGGGGAAATGCAGGGCGTTCTTGCCATTGGAGCGCTCAGCAGTCTCGAACGAAAAGAGTATTCTGAGACACTGCGGCTGGCAGACCTGTTTCTCGCGTCGGCGAAACCATCCGGCCAGAAAGATGATGTGCTGGCCGCCAGAGCAGTGGCCTGCTGCTCGCTCAGGAAATTTCCGGAAGCAGTCGACACACTGAACTCCCTGATCAAGTCTTCCCCAAAGAATCCTCAGACCTGGACCGCTGTCCTGCGATCCGCAGAATCCGCGCTGGACCAGGGAGCCTCCACAGAAGCCGAGTCACTTTTTTCTCTGGCAATTCAGCATCCGAGTGATGCCGTCATCCAGGAAGCGGGACGCGCTGGAGTGGCGTGGAGCCGTTTTCGTGGAAAGCGGTACGCCGAATCTGAAAAGGCGTTTGAAGAGCTTGTGCGACTCTATCCGACGTCGGCGGATCTTGCTCAAAACCACTTCATGAAAGCACGCAGCATTGACGAGCAGAAGGAGCCGTCAAAAACGGCGGCAGCCTATCAAAGCGTCTTCGAAATTCTGACGAAGGACCAGGCTCCTGCCCCGGCCGGCGCGGACGAGAAACCTCCGCTGCAATATGCGTTCGATGCCGGACGCCAGGCGGCTCGCGGACTGGAAAAGCTTGGCAGGATTGACGATGCCGATCGCGTCTGGCAGGCCGTCGCGCGTCAGTTTCCGAATGCGAAACAGGCCGATCAGGTCCTTGATGAATGGGCATGGATGAATGCCTCAGCCGAGCGATACGAACGATCGGATGCCATCCATAAGCAGCTCCTGGAAAAGTTCCCTGACAGCCCTTACGCGGGACAGGCACGGCTTTCGCTGGCAGAGAGCAGTCTACAGGCAGGAAAACTGGACGACGCCCTGAAGGAGATGAAAGCGATTGTAGACGATGCCCGTTACGGCGCCTCAGAAAAGGAACGTGCGCTGTTCCACATCATTGAACTTCAGGCCGCCAGTCGAACGTGGGAACCGATGAAGGCCGCTGCTGACCAGTTCCTCGAATACTACAGCAGCAGTCCGCTGGCACCGCAGGTTCGCCTGTTCATGGGAGACGCCTTACTGCAACTGGGCAAGCCCACGGAAGCACAGAGCGTACTGACTGAGCTGAAGAAGGAGATCGTGGAAAACAAAGTGCCGAAAGAGGACTGGACGGATCGAGTTTGGGTTGTGCTTGCAGAAGTGTCTCTGGCAGCGAAGCAGTACGATCAGCTGGATGTCCTCGAGAAGGAACTTCGCGATCGCAGCTCGGCGTCACCGTTTCTGTTTCAGATGCTGGATGTTCAGGGACGACGCTGGAAACAGCAGGCACCGCCGAATTTTGACAAGGCCCGGGAATACCTGACACTGGTTGTCACGGACCCGCATGCAGAAGGAACAGAAACCGCGGCCCGCTGTCAGTCCCTCATTGGCGACACACTCGTGCTTCAGTCACGACTCGAAGATGCGGTTATGGCCTACTTCAAGGTCTACCTGAACTACGGTCGTTATGACGAGCTGCGTGCCCAGGCTCTGCTTCAGGCGGCTTTGTGCGAAGTTCAGCTGGAAAAGAAGGAGGCCGCCGTTCGGGATCTCAAAGAACTAATTGCCACGTTTCCTACTTCGGCAGTGATACCAAAGGCAAAGGAAGAACTGAGCAAACTTGGGGAAACTGCAACGAACAACCCGTGATTCCTCTGACAAAACGGCCCTGCTGTGATCTCGCACCGGGCCTTGGTACTATGTGGAAGCAGATGATGATCAGTCATCTCTTCAGCAAAGGACAGTGTCGTTCACCATGATGGTATTCCGCAAATCTGCTCTCCAGTTCCGGGTGGCCGCCGCAGTTGTGCTGCTGGCCGCCATTCTCGCGTCGTGTCACGGACTGGCTCAGGAAGCTCCTCCGGATCCTCGCAAGTCCACTCCGGCCCCTGCTGCATCTGGTGCAGAAGGACCAGGAAGCAACGCCGGAGCGAATTCCCCCCAAACCGCACCAGCTCCGGCTGGGATTCCCACAGATCCGCTTGGCATTGCCGATGCCATGGGCCGACCGTTCACGGCCGCGTTCATTGCGGCATCCATTATTGGAGTCTGGTCGGTCATTGAACGTCTTGTTGTTCTGCGACGGCGCAGAGTGATTCCGAAGGCCTTCGTGGAACGGTTTCTGATGCACCTCCGTGCAGGACGCATGGACAAGACAGAAGCAATCTCCGTCTGTCAGCAGAATGAAAGCCCGATGGCGGACGTCTTTCTGCATGGTGTTCGAAAATGGGGCCGGCCGAGTGTCGAAGTGGAACAGGCCGTCCTTGACGGTGGCGAACGTCAGATCAGCCAGTTGAAAAAAGGGCTCCGCGTTCTGAACGGCGTCTCCACCCTCAGTCCGCTCATCGGACTGCTCGGAACTGTGGTAGGGATGATTCGTTCGTTCAACGACATCGCCACTGCAGGAGCCATGGGACAGACTCAGACACTCGCCAACGGAATTGCACTGGCTCTGCTGACGACCGCAGTGGGGCTGCTGATTGCGATCCCGGCGATGGCAGCTTATCTGTATCTCGCCGGGAAGGTCGATTCACTGGTGATGGAAATGGACCGACTTGGGCAGGAGCTGGTCAATCTCATCTCGGCCGAAGCGCTGCGAGACCGAGCGGTCCTTGCACCTCCGCCAGCCCCTGCTGCCCTGCCCCCGGCGGAATCTGCTCCTCGAACGCGAAAGCCCGTGCCTGAAAAATGAGTAACGAAGTCTCGGAGCAGAAGGCAAGGATGGCTCGCCTCGTTTCTGTCATTGTTCCTGTGTACAACGAACAGGCCAGCCTTGTGCAGCTGGTCGACGAGATCACAGCGGGCATTCGAGACCATGTGGATTCGGTTGAGATTCTTTTCATCGATGATGGAAGTACAGATGATTCGTGGAAGGTCATTTGTTCGCTGGCGCAGCGGGATCTGAGCGTCTCCGGAATTCGCTTCCGCCGCAACTTCGGAAAAGCGGCCGCTCTGACTGCCGGCATGCAGGCCGCAACAGGAGATTTGATCCTGATGCTGGATGCCGACCTGCAGGATGACCCTGCCGAATTCGGACACATGCTGAGCCGAATTGACGAAGGCTACGATGTCGTTAATGGCTGGAAGCAGCGTCGTCTGGATCCGTGGCACAAGGTGTATCCCAGCAAGGTTTTCAACTGGATGGTGGGTTACCTGACGGGCCTCGAGCTTCATGATCACAACTGCGGACTCAAACTGTTCCGCAGTTCTGTGGCAAAGGAAGTTCGGATCTACGGTGAACTGCATCGGTTCATCCCCGTGCTTGCTCATGCACGAGGATTCCGGGTGACTGAAGTGGCAGTCAATCACCGACCCCGGCAGTTTGGTCATTCCAAGTATGGAATGCGCAGGTTCCTGCGAGGGCTGCTGGACCTTTGCACGGTCAAGTTCCTCACAAGTTTTGGAAGCCGGCCTCTGCACGCCCTGGGCGGAATCGGGCTTACCCTGTTTGTGATTGGGCTGTGCGGACTCAGCTATCTGGGAATGATCTGGCTGCTGATGCGTCTGAACCTGATCGGCATGGCCTCGATTGGCGGTCGACCACTGCTGACATATTCGATTGTCTCCATCCTTCTGGGCGGTCAGGTCCTGTCACTCGGTTTGCTCGCCGAATTGATCGTGGCGAACACAACCCGGGACGTGGACACATTCAGCATTCGCGAAGTCACTCACAGGACTTAACGCACATAACTCGGTACCGTTCCGGTACGAACTACCGGCCCGCAAAACGATCAAAGGCAGTGAACCAACTACCCCTCCACAGGGATTGACGGGACTCCTGCGGCGTCATAATCCAGCTAACCGCTACAGTCAGCCAGACGTAGAGAAACTGCCACGATGATGCAAAAAAACAGCAGAATTGAGGCGGATGGCTCCGGATGCTTGCACACTCGAAAGCGGCGCTACCCACCGTCACTCCGAATCCGGACCCTCTCGTGCCCCACGATATTTCCAAAGGCCTGAATGTTCTTGCTCGCGGATTGCGACCCTACGTCGCCGCGCGCATTCAGCAGGCCGGGGAGATTCGGGATCCGCGGCTTTCCAGCGATGTCGAATCGTGGGACGCACAGGCACTTCTCCTCTTTATGTGGGACTACTGGAACGACTTATTCCGCTCCGATCTCACATTTGTTGAACGAAGCCTGATCAGCGAACTCCGGGAGTTTCGTAATCGCTGGGCTCATCAAAGTCGGCTCAGCGATGCGGACGTTTATCGAATCCTTGATGACGTTGAACGACTGCTCCGAGCCATTCACAGCGACGAAGCTGAGCAGGCGGCTTCCCTTCGACGCGAAGCTCTGAACCGCCTCTGGAATGCTGAGGTCCGCGACAAGCAGCAATCAAAGCTCTTCAGCCAGTTGTGGCCGTACATCATGTGCGGAGCCAGCGCATTCGCCCTTGATGCAGCCATCATTTCGTTTGGCAAAGCACCGTGGTCATGGCTGCTGTCGATGCTGGTGTTTCTGGCGATGATGCGGATCGCGTGGCGTCAGGCCCTGCGTGAGAAACTGCATCGTCCGGGGCCCCATGAGTGCACATCCTGCGGCTGTATCATCTATACAGTCGACTGCCCATATTGTCAGGCTGCCAAGTCTGACCCGGCGGCGGAAGCGGCGGAGATTCTGCTGCCACTGTCCAGGTCCTGGAAGAACTTCCGGCTGTCACGATCTTCAACGCCGGGCAGCCATGAGTCTGCTTCCGAAGCGTCGCACTAGCAGTGATCTCCACAAAAGTCTGCAAAAGCCTCTGATTTTCGCGAAATCCCGGGACTTTTCGTGTGCGGATTTTTGTCCCGGTGCCTGGACCGTTACACTCCGCCTTCCGAGGTGTTCTTCAACTGCGTTGATTTTGCGCGCTGAGGGTGGGAGGAAAACATGGCAGGTCGACCGGCAAAACTCGCACTGGCAAACGGTGTTATTTATTCAGGTGAAGCCTTCGGAGCAGATGGCGAAGTTGACGGTGAAGTGGTGTTCAACACCAGCATGACCGGGTATCAGGAAATCCTGACGGACCCGTCCTACACCGGGCAAATCGTCACCATGACGTATCCTCTGATCGGCAACTACGGGATCAACGCGGAGGATGTCGAAAGCCGCGGCCTGTTTCTGAAGGGCTTCATCGTGAAGGAGCTGTGCGAAGCTCCCAGCAACTTCCGGTCTAGCGAATCACTCGACGCTTACCTTCGAAGAAACAACATCATCGGGATTCAGGGCATCGACACCCGGTCACTGGTTCGTCAGATTCGTACTCAGGGTGCGATGAAGGGAATCCTGTCCACAACTGACCTGGACGATGCCTCCCTACTGAAGAAAGTCGCAGCAGCTCCAGGGCTCGTCGGACGTGACCTCGTTCAGGAAGTGATGCCTCAGAAGAGCAGCGGCTGGGACGATCCTCTCAGCGACCTCGGCAGGCCCTCCGACTTCGTCTCCGGCGCGGACCGCACAGATGGTCCTCATGTCGTTGCCATCGACTATGGCATGAAATGGAACATCGCCCGTTACCTGCGTGACCTGGGCTGCCGCGTAACTGTGGTACCGGGAACATCCACGGCGGATGAGATACTTGCGATGAATCCGGACGGTGTGTTTCTTTCGAACGGTCCTGGAGACCCGGAGCCACTGACTTACGCGATTGAAACAATTCGCGGGCTTCTCGGGAAGAAGCCGATCTTCGGGATTTGCCTGGGTCTTCAGCTGCTGGGCCTGGCCTTTGGAGGAAAGACCTACAAGCTCCGATTTGGCCACCGTGGTGCGAATCAGCCTGTTCTGAATAAGCGGACAGGACGCGTCGAGATTACGTCCCAGAATCACGGTTTTGCTGTCGATGCAGCCAGTCTTCCGGACGATATCGAGGTCACTCATATCAATCTGAATGACCAGACTGTCGAAGGAATCCGGCACAAGGTGCATCCGGCTTTCGGAGTTCAATACCATCCGGAAGCGGCAGCCGGCCCACACGACAGCCATTACCTCTTTAGCGAATTTTTGCAGATGATGCAGGGAACTGCTGTCTAAGGGCTAACCCCGCAGCCATCCTGCCACCTGACTTCCTGACACTTTGACACGTTACGAAAGCAACCTGCCATGGCTCTTGAACGCACTCTGATTCTGGTCAAACCTGACGCTGTCCAGCGACGTCTGATCGGCCGCATTGTTTCACGCATCGAAGACAAGGGGCTCAGCATCGTTGGAATGAAGATGCTGCAGGTGACTCCGGAACTGAGCAAGCAGCACTACGCAGAGCATGTCGCAAAGCCATTTTATCCCGACCTGGAAGCCTTCATCACTTCCGGACCGGTGGTCGCAATGGTCGTGGAAGGCCCTGAAGCCATTACTGTGATGCGAACGCTGATGGGCAAAACCAATGCTCGCGAATCAGCTCCGGGCACCATCCGAGGCGATCTGGGTGCCAGCCGTCAGATGAACCTGATTCACGGCAGCGACGGCCCGGAAGCGGCGAAGAAAGAAATCGCCACCTACTTCAAGGACTGCGAAATCGTTTCCGCTCCGACAGGACTCGCTCCTTACCTGTGGGCCAAAGAAGAAGAATAAGTCTCTGCGACAAACCGGTCCCGTCTCAACGAGCAGCTGACGGAATCCATGGATTCCATGAAGCGTAATACATCGCTTTCGGACTTGCTGCGTCAAGAAACTGACTGGTCATGTCCGGGGAATCAGCAGTCGCCCCGATCAGTGCATCGACGAGACCTGGCGTGGAACGATATTCAAACGCCGCATAGTCAGCACCAAGATTCAGCTCTTCCGCCATTGCTGCAATCGCATCCTCGATGTAACCAAGCTCATCCACAAGATGGTTGTCGAGAGCCTGCTGTGCGGTATAAACCTGCCCTGTCGCCAGCGCGCGAACACCGGCGTCATCCAGCTGTGGTCGCCCCGCATCGACAATACCCACAAACCGGTCGAACGCGTCTTTCAGTATCGCGTCCCAGACCTGTGTTTCGCGTTCGGTCATATCGCGAAACGGGTTCAGAGTATCCTTGAGGGGGCCGGTCACAAGCGGTTCCACTTTGACCCCGATCTTTTCGGCCAGTTCGCGAGCGTTGTAGCGGGCGATGATCACTCCGATCGATCCGGTCCACGTCGTCGGCTCTGCAAAGATGCGGACCTTCTCCCCCGGCGCCATCGCGATGTAGTATCCTCCGGACGCAGCAATTCGCTTCATTGAAACATAGACAGGCTTGTCCCTGGAGAGTTTCTGGATCTCCCGGTAGAGCTGGTGACTGTCGGCGACGAATCCGCCAGGACTGTCGATCGAGAGGATGACTCCTTTCACGGATTCATCTTTTGCGGCCTGCTTGATCTGCCTCAGCCATCGTTCGGTGAATGGCGGCGAAATCGTGCCTTCGAAATTGATGATCGCGATTCGATTGTCTGACCCTTCGGCACCGGAGAAATGCTGTTCCGGGATTCCGGGACGAACGTAACCAAGAGGGTCGGTCAGAAACCAGACATTCATCAGCAAAGACACACACAGCAGGACAAATCCGATGCGGCGAATCCAGCGTCGGGGCGGACGAGGATCCACACGAATCACGATCGTCGATTCGCCGGTTGATACGGTCGCTGAACTGCCTGACGCTACGGTGACTTCCTTTGCCATAACCTTCTTCCGACTGCAAAACAAACACTGCACGAATGCACGGGTCTTAGCGGCATTTGCTGCCGAAGAACAATCAACAACTGTTCAAAACCATCCCTGAAATCTGCCAGAGTGCTAAGACAGAAAAGCTGCGGCAAGTCTTCGGGTGATTCCGGTTGTGCGTATCGTAGCCATCCTGTCTGTCATAACGACCGCAAAACCGGACCAACTGGAACAACCAGACTTTTCGGAACCGACGATAGACAACAGCGGCGTCTCGACATTGTGCAGAAACATGTCGGATGGCGTCATGCTGTTTTGGGACTGCCCGGAACAGAGTAGTTCTTGAGTGAACAGGGATGGAACTCATGAAGACTCGCCGATTCGTCCGTCGCGCGCTGCTGGCCGCGGCTGTTACCACTTCTTCGATCCAGTTCAGTTCTGTTGCTGAAGCCTTTCAGGCGGCTCAGCAACAGGGAAAGCCGTCTCCTCCACCAGCCGGCACTGTTGAACAGGAACTGCAAAAACTGTTTAACGAGAGTGGACAGCCAATGCCGTCCATGAAGCAGAACGAGCTGCCCAATGCTCAGCAGCCGGTTCCGACGACCGTTCGCCCTAAGGCACAGACTCCTCCGGCAAAGAAGAACTTCCTGCAGAAGTTCGTTGGCAAGATTACGGGCAGCGAAAAGAAGGAAGCCGAAGCTGCTGTCGTACCACCGGTTCCGCCGGACTACAAAGAACCAGCTCCAGCGCCACCTTCAGGAAATGCTGTTGGTAACGTCGCACAGAACCGTCCGACGAACAACATGGCACAACCAAAGACAGCAGTCCCTGCCGTGCCGACAAATCGTCAGCCCCAGCAGAATGCACAGGTGCGACCTGGCCAGCCTCAGAATGGTCAGCCTGGTGCCGCACAGCCACAAAATCGGACGGTGGCCAATGCACCCCAGAAGGTCGCGCAGCCTGCCCCGCAAACGGCCGCTCGACCGCAGCAGGTACCGATGCAGAAAGGGATGCCGGTCCCGGCAACTCGGCCTGGCGCAACCACAGTGCAAAATGCCCCGGCAGGGAATCCTGCCATCAATTCGGCCGCTCCACAAAATCAGATGAGAACCGCTTCGACCGCAGCTCCAGCTGCCGGTGTCAATCAAGCGGCTTCCACTCCGGCTCCTGCGGCGGCAGCTCCAAATGCTCAGCCTGTTCGGCAGAAGTTCGTTCAGCCAGGTTCATCACCCGCATTCATGCCTCAGGCGACACCGGCCCCGGCGGCAATCCCGGGAGCTGCGGTGAATCCGACCAACAGCGTTCCCCGGCAGATTCCGAAGCCCGCTGTTCCTGATGATGATTTCCAGGATCCATTCGAAGGCGCTGAACCGGCAGAGCCATCGGATTCTCTTGACCTCGACTCGCTCATCATCCCTGACTCTCAGGACACTGCAGCGAAAGTCGAAGAGCCTGCTAACGCTCAGCCTTCAGTGGCACCTCAGGTCAAAAGTACTCCCGAAGCGATCGCTCCTCAGGACAACGCTCCCGCAGAAGTCACTCCTGTGAAGCCGTTCGTGGAGGGTGAAGAAGAAGCACCGAAGCCGGAAGACAATCCTTTCACAGGTGTTCGCCTGAATGATGACGAGCTGGAAGTGTTCCAGCAGGCTCCTGCACCTGCCGCGGATGTGACACCGGCAGAACCACCGAAGTCAGCGACGGCTCAGCCTTTCACGGCTCAGCCCGACGAATCGAAGTCGGTTCTTCTTCCACCAGCAGAAGAGGACGAGATGCTCGGTACGCCGGTACCTCCGGTGGAAGATTTTGATCCGAATCTTCCGGCGATCGCTCTGCCACCGGTTGAAGAAACTGAATCCGAGCCTGTCGATCCTGCAAAGAACCCGATGCTGATCGTTCCAGACCTCGACAGTGCCCCTGAGCGACCACTGCCTCCCGCAGAAGAAGCCTCAGCCCCGTCAGAGCTTTCCACAACGCCGGACACGGGAACAAAACCTGATAGCCTGATGATTCCTTCCGCAGAAGCAGCGGCACCCCTGAAGAATGCGGAAGCGGAACGCCTGCAACAGGCTGCCGAGGCCGATCGACGTCTCCGCCAGCAGCGACTGATTCAGTCTCGAGCCGATCGAACGGGATTCAAAGGCTTCTGCCCGGTAGCCCTTCGTGATCGCCGAGATCTCATCGATGCTCAGGCTGAGTATTCAGCGACGTTTGGGCTGCAGACCTACGAGTTTTCGTCAGCCGAGGCCAAAGCGGCCTTCGAAGCCGACCCGTCACGATACGCTCCCGCTGCTGGCGGAAACGATGTCGTGGTCCTGGTCAACAGCGGCGAAGAACAGGCAGGCATTCTTGACTTTGCCCTTTGGTACCGAGACCGACTCTATCTGTTCCGGTCCCGCGAAACCATGACACTGTTCAACAAGGACCCGCAGAAGTACGCAAACCAGTACTAAAGCATCCGCGAGTCTTCTGTTCTCGCAAACCCAACGCCCAACCACCTGCCTCGCACCCCGCGACCACAGGTGGTTGCGTCGTTTCAGCCAATAAGGCCGAAGGCCTAAGACTGAAGACTGAAAACTGAAAACCGAAAACCCCCTCTTACCTCTTCCTTCCGCTCGGGATAGGCACAAGCTCCGGTGTCTTCTTCTGACCGCTTCCCACTTTAGGAGGTTCCGGCGGCAACTCGGCGTCTTCTCCGAAAAGCGCTTTGTTCCAGTTCGTTGTGAGCAACAGATCGAAGCCAGGGTTCTGCTCTTTCACCTGACACGAACAGGCGCCGCAAAGGAACTCCGTCAGATCATGAACCAGCTCCGCAGAAAGTTCGGAGCCAGGAATCACTTCCAGAGCGCGACCGCGGCCGAATACAGGAACAATCAATGGCTGCCCGGCTGCGGCAGCCTCTGACTGAAACCCTGTCAGCTGCCGAACAAGATAGGCTTCCTTCGCATCCGCTGGATCCACTTCCAGAACAGAAAACTGCAGAAGCAGAGGCACTTCAGAATACAGCTCCGACCCAGGCAGACCAATTCCCTCCGGCAGCTCCAATTCCCCCGGCAGGATTTCACATTGCTGCTTCAACAGATCACGAGCTTTCGCAGTCAGCGGCTCCTCTTTCGAACGAATCAGCAGCCACACGACCGCATCACCATTCTGCAGCCGTTTCGCTAGTTCTTCTCGCACAGGAGATGACAGCAGCCCGGCGTCACGCAGCTGAGTCAGGCTTCCCCGCCAGTGATTGACGACTTTGTCTTTTCCTTTGGCCGCGCGAGCCACCGCAAAAGGCAGTGTTACGGATTCGCTGCGTCCGGAACCACCAGTGTTGCCAGCTGCCGACTGAAGTGACTCCCACAGCCGCTGATTTTCGGGCGTCATTTCGCCATGGACGTCCTGTCGAATAACGGCCAGATTCGATGAGCCACCCTTTGCCACAGAAGACTCTTCAAGCCCACTGATCAACGCTTCGTCGTCCGGCGGCAGAGTTGAATCAAAGAACACAACCAGTTCGCTCGCATCCGCCTGCCAGCGTTCCAGTGCAAAACGAAACACAGGAACATTGCACGCCACAGCGGCAGCGGAAAGCAGCAGTGTCACAGCAATCGCAACACTCAATGATCGTCGGTTCATTCCGGAGTCTCTTTGAGAGAGAGCAACAATCAGCCGGCCATTATTGGAAGCAAATGACTCGGCCATCCAGCGTCGTCAGAAACAGCTTGCCATGAGCACCCGCCAAACCGTCCCAGGACGGCAGCGTATCAAGCTCGATGGTATTCTGAATCTCGCCGGTCTCCGAGTTCACAGTGACAAGCTTGCCGCCCTGCTTTCCTTCGATCGCCGCATCCTGCGTTTCCAGCAACTGTTCAACAGACTGGTCTTTCGCTGCCAGCTGCTGGAACGTTGCTTCTTCATCGATCAGGTCCGGCGGGCCGACGATGTACAGGTTGTAGCCCGCAAGCACCATGGCTCGCACATAAATCGGAACATCCACGTTCCATTTCGGCTCGACGATCGTCCCGCCAGCGTTGCCCGCATTAGCGTTGCCCTTCTTCTGAGCGGCTCCCTTCTTGCCGCTGAACTGAATGGCCTGGCCAAACTTGCCAGCAACCACTTTGCCACCGCTCAGCGTTCCGTTGTTCCGATTCAACGACATATCCCGCGCTGTGCCGTCGTCAAAGCTGACGACCAGCGCTGGATCCGCATTCATTTCGGACGCTTCTTTGAATCGTTCCGCCACGGCTTTGGCATCCACCGCATGAAAGTACAAACGCACTTCGTCGATGATGCCCACGAACTGATTGGGAGAATCATATTCGCCAACAGCCCCGCCAACGTCGTCACCAATCTCAAGACCCTGGGCAGGATCTTTGGTCAGTAACGCACTGGCTTTGCCTTCGCCGACCAGTTCACCGTCCACATAGAGAGTCATCTTTAACTGCTCATCGACAACACCGACCAGATGATGCCAGCCTCCGACAATTCTCTTTGGACCGGAGATCGTACTAAGCGTGCTGCCGGATCGAATGTGAAACGTCGGCTTTCCTGTCTCGAGCGTCAAAGCAAATCCTTCCGCCGGACCTCCTCGCGCGACAATCACGCCGTTCGGATTCGTTGCGGTCATCCATGCTTCCACCGTGATCGGCTTGCCAGCAGGATTCAAAGCGGGCGCTTTGACGAACTGAGCAAACTGGCCGGTGGGTGCCGCGTTTCCTTCGTTGCCCTTCTTGATGAACCCTTCGGGGACCGGAGGAGGTTCAGGGACTGCCGCGTACAATTGACGCTCCATCGCCGTCGTCCAGCGGAAGTATTCTGGCTTGCGGCCATAGCCAAACACATAGCCTCCACCGTTCACCAGCAGATTGCCCGATGGTGTGAAACGGCCTGCCTGATAATACCCGGCATGGCCACCGGCGAAGTTTCTTCCAAGCACCCAATAGGATCGATGGAACCAACTGTCATCCAGAAATCCCATCGGTGCAAACAGATGCACGCCCTCGCCTCGCTGAGCCGATCCCTGTTCGACGAAATCACCAGACACCGGTCCGATCTCCAGGCGATTCCCCTGAAGATCAAACTTCTGCGACTTCATGTAAACAAACTTGCTGTCCGCCACCAGAATGTCAGGAAGGCCCACTGGCATCTGCAGGATTTTGAGCTTCTCCTGCATGTTTTTTCCCGTCTCCGGGTTCGTCTCATCCATGATGGTCTCAGAGAGCTTTCGTCCGGATTCAAAATCGAGTCGAACGAGTCGTAGACCACCATCGAGAAAATTAGAACGTCCCGCCACGGCCCAGATCACACTGTCCTTGATCAGGACGCTGCCATGAACAGGCCAGAGTGATTCCAGTTGCTCGAACGCCATCGCCCGACGATCCAGCGGAGCAACTCGATAACGCCAGATCAGCTGACCGTTATCCGACTTCAAACTGTAAACCCAGCCATCGGTGCATCCAAAAACGACGCGGCCACGATGAACGGTCGGCGGAGAATCGATGCGGGCTCCTGCCACGAACGTCCATTTCGTACTGCCGTCGGTTTCGTTCAGTGCATGCAGCGTGTGAGCATCCGTCTGAGCAACAAACACACATCCGTCGGCGATCACCGGAGGTGTCAAACGTCCGCCAAGTTTGATCTCCCATCGCGATTTGACCTTGGCAGCAATGTCCTGTCGAGTCGTGCCGCTGCGACCTTCATCATGGCGAAACGTCGGCCAGTCATCATTGCCGTCAAACTGCTTCACCGCGGCCAGCGCTGATCCGTAGGCAGGGCCCTGTTCGAGACGACCTTCTTCCGGAACTTCTCCTGGAATTGGGCGAGTTTTCGCAAGCGGAGCCAGGGCGTTGAAGCCGAACAGCTTCGCTTCCGGATAACACGCACAGTTATGAGGCGGCGTGTAGGTGAGCCCGTTGCAGGGCATGACTCCATATAGACATCCACCACGCACCCAGTGATGAATGTCCCAGTGCTCTTTCTTGTAGTCGACAAATTCCACTCCCGTGCGAGACGGGATCAGGAAGTTGTCGGTCGCCTTCGAGATGTAGCAGCGATGATGGAACCAGTAGGTGTCGATGTCCGGAGCAAACTCCTTCTTCACTTCACCCGTGCGAGGATCCCGGCCTTTGAAAATTCCCGTGTCCTTTCCGGACGTCATGGGTGCACACCAGACCAGACCATCAACGACCATCAGGTCCTGAGGGGACTGGTATCCGGAATTGGGATGCTCCGCTTCCCACAGTTGCTTGCCGCTCGTGGTATCCACACTGATCATTTTGCCGTCGCCACCGGCGTACAGCACAACGTCACCATGGACGACCAATCGCGGGCCAAAGTTGAAGGTGAACTGCTTGCGGCGAGTCACCGGTGTGGTTTCCCATGCGAGTTCACCAGTTTCCTGATTCAACGCGTGCAGAATTTCTCCGTCATGGAAATAGAGCCGGCCGGCATCAGCAGCCAGCGTCAGCGGAGAAATTCGAGTCTGCTTCGCCCACAGTTTTTTTCCGGTCGACGCTTCGAAGGCCATCACGACGCGCGGCTCTTCATTCCAGAAAAATTCCTGATTCACTTTTCCCTGATCGCCAACACGACCATTCGCCGGCGCGTAATCCGCCAGCTCCGCCTTTCCTTTACGCACGACCACGAAAAGCCTGTCACCTGTGAGAATGACTTCTTCTGTCGCATCTGTGTCTTCGTAAGTTCGCAGCGTTTCGCCGGTTGCAGCATCCAGAGCAAGCAATGGCCCGTTGTAGCTCAGCGGCGCATAGACTTCGTTGGCTGCGGACACCAGTCTGCGAGAAAGCTGAGTTGGACCACTTTTCAACGGCCAGAGATGACTCTGCCAGTCCGTGATTTCTCGTTTCCAGAGAATTGTGCCGTTGAACGCATCCCGTGCGATGAGTTTCCATTTGGAAGGAAGCTGAATAGAGATCCGACTTCCTTCATCCATGATGTAGAACATGCGACCGTTCGTGGACACCAGCGCACTCATGCTGGCCATGCGATCATGATGTCGGGACCATCGAGGACTTCCGACCCACTGCAAATGTCTGGGTGCTGCGACGACATCGTCGTGAGCGACTGCGTTTCCCGTTGCGTCATGCAGATAATGCGACCATTCGTCGATTGATTCCGGCCACGGCTTCACCAGTTTTGAAAAACTTCCATCGGCCTGCCGCTTCAAAGCCACTCCGTTCGGAACCAGCACCCGCAGCACTTCCTCGTCAGCCACAGCGCCTTGCTGTTCGATGACGATCAGGTTGACCATATTGTCAACGTACGGCAGTTCCGATCCCGAGAATCCAATGACCGAAAC
>VFQT010000805.1_pt1 | contig 42197 bp, 42 predicted proteins | sample 3512381 | NCBI WGS metagenome assembly VFQT01 (sample SAMN10412376, study PRJNA504923) | tailings metagenome | isolation source: Relicate 2 Philex TSF3 active mining site | place: Philippines: Tuba, Benguet | collected 2017-08-29 | reverse complement strand
GGCGGCCGGTCAGGTCGTAGTAGTGCATGTCCTTGGCGCGGGCGATCATGCGCGGCCGCTTCTTGAAGGCGCGGTTGGGCGTGAAGCCCATCCAGAAGGGCTCGAGATTGTTGGGTGACGGTTCCCAGGCGGTGGCGCCTTCCAGGTTCACGGGCTTGTTCATCGATCATTCTCCTGCGAGCGATGCTCAGTGATAGCAGAAAGGCAAGCGCGGGGGAAATGCACCAGCTTTGGGCGTTGCTTGGGCCAGGTCCGCGCTGTGCGGATGGCACGATTCCGGAGCATGCGCCTTACTAGCCGGGCCAGCGCGCGCTGTCAAGGACTAAATTCCGCATGCAGGAAAAACACCCCCTTCGTCCCCTTTCGAACAAAGGCTGCCGCAAACAGGCCTCGCACGCCGGGCGTGCGACGGCTATAGCATCGGGAATGCTCACCTGGGTCATCTTCGGCTTCCTTCTGGGACTTCAGCACGCGCTGGAGGCCGACCATATCGCCGCCATGGCATCGATCACCGCGGACAAGAAGGGCTTCCGGCCCATCCTGCGGCACGGCGCGCTGTGGGGCATCGGCCATGCGGTCACACTGGGCGCCTTCGGCGGCGCCGTCTACGCACTCAAGCTGACGCTGGACGAGACGCTGGCCACCGGTCTCGAATTCGCCGTCGGCGCCATGCTGGTGCTGCTGGGCTCGCGCGTGCTTTATGTGATCGCCAGGTCGCGCATCCATTTCCACGTCCACCGGCACGGCCCGGAGCAGGTTCACCTCCATGCCCACAGCCACGCGGGCGACGTGGCGGACCACCGCCTGAGCGTCCACGCCCACCCGCATCCGCAGCGCCACTGGGGCCGCAGCCTCGCCGTCGGCATGATCCACGGCCTCGCGGGCTCGGCCGCCCTCGTGGCGCTCGCCGCCGCCTCCGCCCCCTCCGTGCCGCTGGGCCTCGCCTTCATGGCGCTCTTCGGCCTCGGCTCCGTGGCGGGCATGGCGCTGTTCTCGGCAATGATCGCGGTCCCCCTGTCCTACACCGCCAATGGGCTCACCTGGGCCAGCCGCGGCCTCCAGGTCCTGGCCGGCGTGATCGCCCTCGGCATCGGCCTCCACATCATGGTCGAGACCGGAACCGCCCTCTTCACCTGACCGTCCGCTTCGCCAGCGCGCCGGAGTGTCTGCGTGCCCGGGAATGATAGGCGCATATCAGGAATTGACAACACGCGCCGGACGGTTTGTGCTGGCCCGGTTGCAGGGAGGGCAAGCGCATGAAGCTCGGTTTCAATCTTCTGCTGTGGACGCCACACGTCACGCTCGAACATGAGCCCATCCTCAGGGCCCTGAAGAAGACGGGCTATGACGGCGTCGAGATCCCGATGTTCGAGGGTGATCCCGATCACTACGCCAGGCTCGGCGACCTGCTGGACCGGATCGGCCTCGCGCGCACGGTGGTGAGCGTCATCGGACCTTCGGGCAAGAACCCGCTTTCCGCCGACAGGGCCCACCAGAAGGCGGCGCTCGATTACGCGAAATGGACCATCGACTGCTGCGCGGCGCTCGGCGCCCCCATCCTCGGCGGCCCCATGCATTCGGAACTCGGCTTCTTCACCGGCGCGCCCGCGACGGCCGCCGAGCGCAAGCGTGCCCTCTCCTTCCACAAGCGCGCGGGCGACCATGCGGGAAAGAAGGGCGTCACCTTCGCGCTCGAGGCGCTCAACCGCTTCGAATGCTATTTCCTGAACACGATGCAGCAGCTCGCCGATTACCTGGACGAGGTCGACCACCCCCATGTGAAGGCCATGTACGACACCTTCCACTGCAACATCGAGGAGAAGGACCCCGTCGCCGCGGTGAAGACGATCGCCCGGCACATGGTGCATGTGCACATCTCGGAGAATGACCGCGGCACGCCCGGCAAGGGCCATGTGCCGTGGGAGCAGACCTACAAGGCGCTGAAGAAGACGAAGTACAAGGGTTTCCTCACCATCGAGGCCTTCGGCCGCGCCATGCCGGCGCTGGCCGCAGCCACCCGCGTCTGGCGCGACTTCGCCCCCAACCCGGAAGAAGTCTACAGGCTCGGCTTCCGCAACATGAAGCAGGGCTGGGCCAGGGCGTGAAGCCGGTCTACGTCATCGGCACCTGCGACACGAAGGAAGCGGAACTCCGCCATGCCGTGGCGCGGGTCGAGGCCGCGGGCGCCCATGCCCTCCTCGTCGACATCTCGACGACGCCGAGCACGGCCAGGGCCGACGTGACGCCCGAGATGGTGGCCCGCCACCACCCGCAAGGGGCCGATGCCGTTCTGGGCCACGCCGACCGCGGCCGCGCCGTCACCGCCATGGCGGAGGCGCTCTCCCGCTTCCTGCTCTCGCGCGATGATTTGGGTGCGGTGCTGGGCCTCGGCGGCGGGGGCAACACCTCGATGGTCACGGCCGCGATGCGCGCCCTTCCTATCGGCGTGCCGAAGCTGATGGTCTCCACCATGGCGTCCGGCAACGTGGCGCCCTATGTCGGCCCCACCGACATCATGATGATGCATGCCGTGGCCGACGTGGCGGGACTCAACGCCATCACCCGCACCGTCATCGGCAATGCGGCGCATGCCGCCGCTGGCATGGCGCTGACAGGCCTTCCCGCCACCGGGGAGGGAAGGCGCGCCGTCGGCCTCACCATGTTCGGCGTCACCACGCCCTGCGTCACGCAAATCCGCCACCTGATCGAGGGCGATTGCGAGTGCTTCGTCTTCCACGCCACCGGCACCGGCGGCCAGTGCATGGAGAAGCTCATCGACTCAGGGCTGATCACCGCCGCCATCGACATTACCACCACGGAAGTGGCGGACCACCTCTTCGGCGGCGTTCTTCCGTGTACGGATGACCGTTTCGGCGCCGTGATCCGCAGCCGCATCCCATGGGTCGGCTCGGTGGGTGCGGTGGACATGGTGAACTTCGGCGGGCGCGAGACCGTGCCCGCCCAGCACGCCTCGCGCAATCTCTACGTCCACAACCCGCAGGTGACGCTGATGCGCACCACGCCGGAGGAAAACGCCGCGATCGGCCGCTGGATCGTGGAGCGCGTCAACCGCATGGAAGGCCCGGTGCGCTTCCTGCTGCCGCTCCGGGGCGTCTCCACCCTCGACCAGTCCGGCAAGCCCTTGCACGATCCGGTGGCGGATGCCGCCCTCTTCGCCGCGATCCGTGAGAGCTGGAAGCCCGCGCCCAACCGCCAGCTGATCGAGGCCGACGCCCACGTCAACGACCCGGCCTTCGCCGAGGCCTGCGTCCACGCCTTCCGCGACATCACCAGAGGAACATGACATGGCCCGCGCCTATGCCTCGATCATCCTGAAAGCCCCCGTCGAGACCGTGTGGTCCATCGTGCGGGACTTCAACGGACTTCCCAACTGGGCGGCGGGCGTCGCCTCCTCCAAGATCGAGAAGGGGCTGGACGCGGATGTGGTGGGCTGCATCCGCTCCTTCCACCTCGCCAACGGCGCGCATGTGCGCGAACGCCTGCTGATGCTGGACGACGCGCGCCGCTGCTTCAGCTACAATTTCGAGACGCCCGCCTTCCCGGTGCGGAACTACCTCGCGACACTGAGGCTCTACCCCGTCACCCACACCGACCAGACCTTCGCCGAATGGGAAGCAACCTTCGACGAGGCGCCGGAGGATGAAGGCAAATACGTGAAGATCGTCTCGAACGACGTCTTCGCTGCGAACTTCCGCAACCTCGCGGGTCTGCTGACAAGGACGAAGCCCGAGAGGCCCGCTGGTGCCGAACGCTGGAAGGGCTTCCAGCCCAACAAGGTCTGGACCTCCCGCGTCATCAAGGGCCCGGTGGAGGAGGTGTGGAAGATCATGCGAGACTTCGCCGGCATGGGCGGCTGGCATGAAGAGATCACCAAGATGCACATGCTGAAGCGCCAGCGCTCCGACAAGGTCTCAGGGGTCCGCGATTTCTATTTCGGCGAAGGGCACCTGAACGAGGAACTCCTCCACCTCTGCGATCTCACCCGCAGCTTCTCCTATCGCATCACGAAGTCGGAGATCCCCTGGATGAACTACGTCTCGGGCCCAAGGCTCTGGCCAGTCACGGCGGACAACACCACCTTCGGCGTCTGGACGGGCGATTGGGTGGCGAGCCCGCAGGACGACGTCGTGCTGATTCCCCGCACCGAGCAGAACGTCTACCAGCGCGCCTTTGCCACGCTGGAGCGGAATTTCTTCGGGAAGAAGCGGAAGACGTGATGGTCATCTAAGAGGCCGTCATCCCGGCGCAGGCCGGGATGACGCCACACACATGTCACTCCGTGTGGAACACGTCCTCCATCTCCGCCCACCATTCGCCGTCCTTCCGCGTCTCGAAGGGAACCTGCATCGGGTCGGTGATCGTCCACCATTCCTTCATGCGCGGCGCGTCCGCCATCTTCTTCATGTCGGCGTCGAAATCGGTGCCGTGATATTCCCAATAGGCGAAGAGCATGTTCTCCGGCTCCTTGAGGAAGATCGTGTAGTTGCGGATGTTCGAGTCGCGGATGGCCTTCAGCACCTCCGGCCACACCGCGGCGTGGATGCGCTTGTATTCCGGAATCACCTCGGGCCTCAGCCTGATCACCCGTCCCATTCTCTGCATGGCGTCTCGCCTCCCCTTGTTGTTGACCAATCGGGTCCTTGCGGCAAAGATCGCCAAAAAAGGGAGGGCACACAATGGCCGAATGGACGAAAAGATTCGAACTCACCGGCAAGCGCGCGCTGGTGACGGGTGCCAGCAAGGGCATCGGCTTCGAAGCCTGCAAGGTGCTGGCGGATGCCGGCGCCGACATTGCCGCCGTGGGCCGCGACGCCCAAGGGTTGGCCGACGTGAAGGCGGCAGTCGAGAAGGCTGGCCGCCGCTGCGTGACGATCTCCGCCGACATGGCGAGCGTGGACGGGCCGGTGAAGGCCGCGAAGGAGGCGCTGGCAGCCTTCGGCGGCATCGACATTCTGGTCAACAATGCCGGGATCGCGCTGGTGGACAGGCTGCTCGATGCGAAGGTCGAGGACTGGGACGCCACCATGGCGGTGAACCTCCGCGCCCCCTTCCTGCTGTCACGCGAGGTTGTGCCCGCCATGATCGCGCAGAATGCAGGCAAGATCATCAACGTCTCGTCCCAGGCGGGGGTGATCGGCCTCGACGCACATGGCGCCTATTGCGCCTCCAAGGGCGGGCTCAACATGCTGACCAAGGTGATGACCTGCGAGTGGGCGAAGCACAACATCCAGATCAATACCGTCTGCCCCACGGTGATCCTGACGCCCATGGGCGAGCAGGTGTGGGGCCAGCCGGAAAAGGGCGATCCCATGAAGGCCAAGATTCCCGGCGGGCGCTTCGGCAAGCCGGTGGAGGTGGCTGACGCCATCCTGTTCCTCGCCTCCTCCGCGTCAGACATGATCTGCGGGCATGACCTGCTGGTCGACGGCGGATATACGGCGATCTGAGAAGAGATCAGGCGGAGCGCTTGCGCTCCGCCTTTTCGATTTCGTTCATGTCCTGGTTCTCGACCAGCTGGCGCTGGTCCTCGTCCCAGACGACGCCCTCGCCGGTGTTCTCGACGCCGGGCGTTTCGCCCGGTTTCTTCGCCAGCTCGCGGTCGCCGATGCGGCCTTTTTCGATCTCCTGCCGCACGAGATCGGGGTTCACCTTCTTCGGATCTGCTGCCATGACGGGCTCCTTCTTGGGAAGCCCAATGCGGCGCAGCCGAGGGGAGTTCCCCTCAATAGGTGGCGCGGCCGCCCGACACGTCGAAGACCGCACCCGTGGAGAAGGAGCACTCCTCGCTGGCCAGCCAGCAGACGAGGCTTGCCACCTCGTCAACCTTGCCCAGGCGGCCCATGGGGATCTTGGAGAGCATGAAGTCCACGTGGCTCTGCGGGATCTGGTCGAAGATGGGGGTCCTCACCGCGGCGGGCGTCACGCTGTTGACCGTGATGTTGGTCTTGGCCAGTTCCTTGGCCAGAGACTTGGTGAAACCGATCACCGCCGCCTTGGAGGCCGAATAGGCGGACGCATTGGGGTTGCCCTCCTTGCCGGCAATCGAGGCGATGTTGACGATGCGGCCATAATTGCCCGCCAGCATGTGCGGCACCACGGCGCGGTTGGTGAAGAAGGTGCCGTTGAGGTTGATGGCGATGGTGCGGTGCCAGTCAGCCATGTCGAGGTCGAGCACGGTTGCGGTGGGGCCGGCGATTCCGGCGCTGTTCACCAGCACGTCGATGCCGCCGAGCTGCCGCACCGTCTCCGCCGCCGCGGCCTGGACCGACTCCCAGCTGGAGATGTCGGTCTTGATGCCGCCCTGCATGTCCCAGATGGCGACCTTGCCGCCTTCCGCCTCGATACGCTTGGCGACCGCCTCGCCGATGCCTGACAGTCCGCCCGTGACGACGGCGCGCCTTCCTTGAAATCTCATTGCTTTATCTTCCAGCTCTTCATTTTGCTCAGTGTGTCCTCGAATGACACGATTCCCGCATCCGACCCAAGGCCGGTGGCGACGAGGCCCGCCGATGCCTGGGCGAAGCGCAGGGCCGTCTCGCGGTCCATCTCGTGGTGGAGGGCTGCGATGAAGCCCGCGTCGAAGGCATCGCCGCAGCCCGTGGTGTCCACCACCTGGATGTCATAGGCGGGCGACGTGATGCGCGTGCCGTCGCTGTGGGCATAATAGGCGCCCTCCCCGCCCAGGGTGAAGACGCAGCAGGTGGCACCCTTGTCGAGATAGAAGCGGGCGCAATCCTCCGGCGTCGACTGGCCGGACATGTCTTTCGCTTCCTCGATGGAGGGCATGAAATAATCGATGTAGGGCAGCAGCGGTTCGACGATGCCAATGGTCCCGGCGCTTGCCGCGATAAGGTCGAATGTCACCGTGCGGCCGCGTGCCTTGGCCTCCCTGAGCAGCGTGACGGAGGCAGGACCGTCCAGCCGCTTCAGAAGCCCCGTGCCGCCGAGGTGGATGATGGGCGCGTCGAAGACCTGGTCGTACATGGACGACGGCACGTCGAAATGATCGGAGGCGCCGCGCACGTGGAGGGCGGGACGGTCGCCATTGGGGCGCACGTTCAGGATGGTGGCGGAGGTCGGCACACCCTTGAGCCGCTGCATGGCGGAGGTGTCGATGCCATGCTTTTGCATGGTCATCAGCACCCAGTCCGCCTTCTCGTCGTCGCCCACCGCGCCGACGGCGAGGCTCTTGAGGCCCAGCTTCGCGGTGTCGATCACCGTTCCGCCGGCGGTGCCGGCAACCGTGAGCCGGATTTCCTCGATGAAGTCCACGTTGCCGCGATCCGGAATGCGGGTGACGGGGCGGCCCAGCACGTCGAGGATGTAGAGGCCGATGACGGAGACGTCGTGGCCCATCTCAGCCGCGCGCCTTGTTCATCGCGGTGATCGCCCCGGCGAGCGCCACGGTGACGGCAGCGATGCCCCAGACGAGCGGCTGTTTCCAGAACGGCGGCGTCGCGAGCTGCACCTTGCCGGCGGTGGTGTTCGGGTCCGGCGGCTTCAGGAAGAAGACGCCATAGAGATGCGCCGCCGCGATGGAGACCAGCAGCACGATGCAGAAGATCATCGCCACCACCATGCTCACCTTGACGACGCTCGTCACCTTCACGCCCGGCTGCGCCATGGGCAGCAGGTTGTTGACGAGCCCCGCGATCACCACCAGCACGCTGCCCACCGCGAAGAGGGTGAGGCTGAAGGGCTGGAAGATGAGGACCAGCGCGAAGATGCCGAGGCCGATGATGGCATATTCGAGCCTGAGTGCGCCTTCGCGCGTCATGCCGTCCTGACCTGTCTTGCTCATGAACGCACCGCCCTGCCGTCCTCGCCGAAGAAGTGGGTCTGCCGCGGGTCCGGCCTGAGGTGCAGCGCCTCGCCGATCTTCACCCGCTTGTCGCGCGGGACCACCACGCGGATGTCGCCGCCCGCCGCGGTGCGGGCGTGGATGAGGGTCTCCGCCCCCATCGGCTCGATGAGTTCGGCTTGCGCCGGGATCGTGTCCGGGCTGCGCTCCTGCACGGCGGTGAAGGCGCGCGGGCGGATGCCGACCATGACCTTCGACGGCTTCAGCCGCGACACGGCAGGATCGGCCGCGATCGCGACCTCCTCGCCCGCCATGACGACCGAGGCGAGGCCGTTGCCGAAGCTCTTCAGTTCGGCCTCGACAAGGTTCATCTGCGGCGTGCCGATGAAGCTTGCCACGAAGACGTTGACGGGCTTGGCGAAAACCTCGTGCGGGGTTCCAACCTGCTCGATCAGCCCATCCTTCATGATGGCGATGCGGTTCGCCATGGTGAGCGCCTCGAGCTGGTCATGGGTGACGATCACGGTGGCCTTGGACAACCCCGTGAGAACTTCCTTGATCTGGCCGCGCATGGAATGGCGGAGTTCGACGTCAAGCCGCGACAAGGGCTCGTCGAAGAGGAAGCAGTTGGGATCGCGCACGATGGCCCGCGCCACCGCGAGGCGCTGCTTCTCGCCTTCGGAGATCTGACCCGGCATGCGGTCCAGCACGTCGGTGAGGTGCATGATCTTCGCCACCTTCATGACGCGCGCGTCAGAGTCGGCCTTGGACAGGCCTTCGAAGTGGAGCGGCATGGCGATGTTCTGGCCGACGGTGAGCGCGGGGTAGAGCGCGTAGAACTGGAACACCATGGCAATATCCCGCTTCTGCGGGGGCAGGTCATTCATGCGCTGGCCGGCGATGATGACGTCTCCACTGGTGGCGCGCTCCAGCCCCGCGATCATGCGCAGCGTCGTCGTCTTGCCGCAGCCCGAGGGACCCAAGAGGCAGACGACCTCGCCCGCGTCAACCTTCAGGTCCGCGTCCTTCACCGCCGTGAAGGCGCCGAACTGCTTGGTGACTTTCCGGATTTCAATCGTCGACATGTCAGCGCTTCACGGTGCCGAAGGTCACGCCGCGCAGCAGGTGGTTCTGCAGGAAGAACGTGACGAGGAAGACAGGGATGAGGAAGAGGGTTTCGATGGCCGCGAGCAGCGTCCAGTCCGTGCCGCGCCCGCCCGAGGAGACGGCCTGGTTCATGGCCACCGGCACGGTGCGCGTGTCGGGCCCGGAGAGCAGCAGCGCGAAGAGGAACTCGTTCCAGGTGAGGATGAGGCCGAAGACGAAGGTGGCGGCAAGCCCCGCGACCACCTGCGGCAGGCAGATCTTGAAGAAGACCTTCATGTCCGAGGAGCCGTCGATGCGCGCGGCGTCCTCGACGTCGAGCGAGAGCTCGTCGAAGAAGCTCTTCATCATCCAGATGGTGAAGGCCAGGTTGAAGGCCGTGTAGAGCAGGATGATGCCGGTGTAGGAGCCCGAGAGACCCACGGCGCGGAACATCAGGATGACGGGGATGATGACCACGATGGCGGGCAGCATGCGCGTGGTCAGGATGATGAAGAGATAAGTGTCGTTGCCTTTCAGCGGATAGCGCGAGAAGCCGAAGGCCGCGAGCGTGCCGATCACCAGCGCCAGGAGCACAGAGACGGAGGCGATGACGATGGAGTTGAAGAAGTAGCGGTCGAAGCCCGTGGGCTCAGGGGCACCCCCCGTGGTCATCGAGCGCTGGAAGACGGAGCCGAAATTCTCCAGCGTCGGGGTGAAGACATATTGCTCCGGGATGAGGCCAAAGAAGGAGGTGGGCGACAGCGTGGGCGGAACCGAGAGCGCCAGCGCCTGCGGCTTCAGCGATGTGAAGATGATGAACAGCACGGGCAGGAAGTAGATGAGCGAGACGATGGCGACGGCGAGCGTGCGGCCCCAGCCCGCCTCGCCAACGCCGCTGGCCTTGCGGAAGCCCAGCGCTTCCCAGATGGAGGTGTGTTCGGCCATGGCTCAGGCTCCAGCACTGCGGCGGTTGGCGAGATAGAGATAGAGGTTGGTGAGCACGATCACCATGAAGAGCATCAGGTAGGAGATGGCGGCGCCTTCCGAGGTCTTGTTCTGCTCATTGGCGACGCGGATGAGATGGTAGGAGATCGTCATCGTGTCGTTGCCGCCCTTGGTGAGCAGGATGACGAGGTCGGCGAGCTTGAAGGCCTCGATGGTGCGGAACAGCAGCGCCAGCATGAGGAGGCCCCGGATATAGGGGAAGGTGATGGTCCAGAACTGCCGCCACTTCGACACGCGGTCGATGGCGGCGGCCTCATAGAGATATTTCGGCACCGAGACGAGGCCCGCCAGCACGAGCAGCATGACGAAGGGCGACCACATCCAGGCGTCGGCGAAGACGATGCCGGCCATGGCGCCGACCTTGTTGTCCATCAGGATGAACTGCTCGCCCGTGATGTTGCCGATGGCGTAGCTCAGCAGGCCGAAGGTCGGGTCGTAGTAATAGGTGAAGAACACGCCCGAGGCGACGACCGACAGCATCATCGGCGTCAGCACGAGGATGAGGAGATATTTGCGCAGCGGGAACTGCTTGGCGAAGAGCATGGCCAGAAGGAAGCCGACGACCATCTGCGCGGCGACGGTGAAGACCACGAACATGGCGGTGTTGACGAGGGCCGACCAGTTGGCCCCGGCTGCGAGATCGTTCGTCAGCACCTTGATGTAGTTGTTGAGGCCGACGAAGCGGATCGATTGCTGATTCGACTGGTAGGCGAAGAAGGACAGCCCCAGCGACCACAGCAGCGGGAAGATGTTCATGACGAAGAGCACGGCGATGGCCGGCGCCACGAGAAGGCCGCCATAATATTTGCGGCGGTAGGCGTTGACGACGAGGGCCGCGGCGACGAGGGCCGCCATGGCGCCCACGACCCAGAAGGAGACGGCAGCCGGAAGCGCCAGCGCGGCGATCACGGAGACGGCGAGCCCCACGAGCATGGCCAGCTTCCAGTTGTCGGGCGCTACGCTCAGGAGCGGCGGCGGAGCGGCTGTGGCGGTGGTGGAGCTCATCGGCGGGCAATTCCGGGAAAGTCAGACAGACGAGGGAGACGCGGGAGGATGTCCTCCCGCGTCCCGGTTCAATCGCGTTACTGGATCAGGCCCGCTTCGCTGAGCGTGGACTGCTGGAACTTGGCGATGTTGTCCAGCGTGGTCTTGGCGTCCTGCTTGCCGGTGATGGCAAGGTCGAACTGGTCCTGCTGCTGCGTCAGGAGCTCGAAGAACTGCGGCACGTGCCACACGTCCTTCTGCCAGTCGAGCTGCGGGGCCCAGGCGCGGTTCCACGGACGGTAGGTCACGTATTTCGGGTCCTCGTAGACCGACTTGATGGCCGACTGGCCGCCGCTGGCCGCGAACTGGTGCTGGATGTCCGGGGACAGCCACCACTTCACGAATTCCACGGCTTCCTTGATCTGCGCATCCGTCGTCCAGGTGGTCAGCACGAAGGGCTGGCCGCCGATGTTGGACCAGCGCACCATCTTGCCGTCGGCGCCCATGGTGCCCGGCATCTGGCCGAAGACCAGCTTGTCGGAGACCTTGGAGGTCTTGGGGTCAAGGGCTGCCTCGCCGAGGCCGATCCAGTTGATGGCCATCGCGACCTTGCCCTCCTGGAAGAGCTCGGCCACCTTGAAGATGTCCATGGTGCCGGTCTTGGCGAGCGGCGGCATGAACTGGATCATGTCGAGGTACTTCTCGAGCGCCGCGACGGCTTCCGGAGAGTTCACGACACCTTCGGCCTGGCCGGTGGGCGCCTGGGTCTCGTCCCAGATGTTGCCGCCCATCTGCCAGATCAGGCCGTTGATCTGCATGGAGGAGAAGTCATAGCCCTTGCCGGCCTGATAGGCGATTCCATAGAAATCGTCATCGGCGGGCTTGCCGGCCAGCATGTCGCCCTTCTTGCGCTGGAAGAATTCGCCGACGTTGCGGAAATCGTCCCACGTCATCGCGTCGAGTTCTTCACCCGTGCAGGGCAGCTTCTTGCTGTACTTGGCCTGATAGTTCTTCTGCTCCTCCTCGTGGCAGAGAACGTCGGAACGCGCGAAGTTCACCAGAACGTCCGGGAACTGCGGGAAGCCGTAGTAATTCTCCGTCTTGTGCGGATAGGTGGCATAGGCGTTGAGCGGGTTCGGATGGATCGACTTGAAGGTCGCCATGAAGTCCGGGTCCGCTTCCAGGAGATCGTTGATCTTCCGGAAATAGCCGCCCTCCACGAAAGCCCCGAGCCACTGCGAGTCCGAGACGATGAAGTTGTACTTCTGCTCGCCGGACGTGAGGGACGCGTTGACGCGCGTGTAGAAGTCGGGCCACGGGATGAAGTCGACCTCGAGCTTCACCGTGTTGCCGGACGCCGGCTTGTACTGCTCGTCGAAGAACTTCTTCATGATGCGGGTCGGAGGCCAGTCCGGCACCGCCATGGTCAGCACGACTTCATCGGCCGAGGCTTGGCCAGCCCCGCCCGCAAGAAGGGTTGCGGCGAGGCTTGCGGCCGCCGCGAACCCTTTCAACTTCGTCATCACGGTCATGTCAGGTTTCCTCCCATGTTTAACCGTATGGCTTCAGGCCGGATCGTCAGGTCATTACCTGTCCGCTCGCGGCACGGAAGATGTGGATCTTGCTCAGGTCGATGGTGATCGGAACATTGTCGCCGGGCTTCATGTGCGCGGCACTCTGCTCCGGCAGAACCATGCGCAGCGTCTCGCCGCCCGCCTCGACGGAGACGACGGTGACGTCGCCCAGTGGCTCGATGAGGTGGACCCGCGACGCGATCGCGGCCTCGCCGCCCGCGGCGGGGCGGAGGTCGCTCGGGCGGATGCCGACGAGTGCGGCCTCGCCGACGTTGCCGCTCATGAGCTTGCGGCCCGAGAGGAGCTTGCCCAGCGGCGTGTCGAGGCTCGAGAGATCGGCGCCCAGCGTGGCCCGGACCATGTTCATGTGGGGCGAGCCGATCTTGCCCGCCACATAGGTGTCGATCGGCTGTTCGTAGAGCTCATCCGGCGTGCCGCGCTGCACCACGGCACCCTCGCGCATCACCGCGATCTCCTCTCCCATGGAGAGGGCTTCGAGCTCGTCCGGCGTGGCATAGACGATGGTCATGCCGAACTGGCGGTGAAGCCGCTTCAACTCGGCGCGCATGTCATGACGGAGCTTGGCGTCGAGGTTGGTAAGGGGCTCGTCGAGGAGCAGGATCTTCGGGCGGCGGATCAGGGAGCGGCCCAGCGCCACGCGCTGCTGCTCGCCGCCCGAGAGCGTGTTGGGCTTGCGCTCGAGGCGGTGGGTGAGCTTCAGCATCGCCGCGGTTTCCTTCACCCGGGCGTCGATCTCCTCGCGGCCCACCTTCTCCTCGCGCAGCGGGTAGGCGAAGTTCTCATAAACGGTGAGATGCGGGTAGAGCGCGAAGGACTGGAACACCATGGACACGCCGCGGCCCGCGATGGGCGCGGTCGTGACGTCACGGCCGAAGATTTCGAGCCGGCCGGAATCCGTCGCGACGAGGCCCGCGATGGTGCGCAGCGCCGTCGTCTTGCCCACCGAACTCGGCCCGAAGAGCACGAAGAAGCGCCCCTCCGCGACGTCGAAGGAGAGATTTTCGAGGGCGCGCACCTTTCCGTAGGATTTCGAAATCCCGGAAAGACGCAGTGCCGGCTTTTCGCTTCCTGCCATTCCTGTTTCCCTGTCGATCGCGGCCCTTCGGGCTCTTGTTGGAGAGGGGAGACTATCTCCTCTCTCACGATTTGCAAGACGCCTCTCAACCGTGGCGCCACTGTTTTTCTGCACACATTCAGTGCAAGGAGGATCAGCCCCTGGCGCTTTCCCACTGCCCCGTGGCGGCGGATTTGAGCACCGCATCCGTCACCAGGTCGGTGGCCAGCGCATCGCGGAAGGTCGGCGATGCGGGCTTGCCGCTGGTGAGGCCTTCGATGAAGTCGGCCGCCTGGTGGATGAAGGTGTGCTCATAGCCGATCTGCAGGCCGGGCACCCACCATTTGTTCATGTAGGGATGGTCGCCGTCCGTGATGTGCACCGAACGCCAGCCGCGCGTGCGGCCCTCGTCGCGGTGGTCGAAATACTGCAGCCGGTGCAGGTCGTGCAGGTCCCAGAAGATCGAGGCGTGTTCGCCGTTGATCTCCAGCGTATAGAGCGCCTTGTGGCCCCGGGCATAACGCGTCGCCTCGAAGCTGCCGAGCGAGCCATTGTCGAAGCGTGACAGGAACAGGCTGGCGTCGTCGATGCCGACCTTCTCGGTCTTGCCGGTGATGTTGTGGTGGCGCTCCTTGATGAAGGTCTCCGTCATGCCGGTGACGGAGGAGATGCCACCGTTGAGCCACATGGCGGTGTCGATGCAATGGGCGAGGAGATCGCCCGTGACGCCCGAGCCCGCAACGCCGACGTCGAGGCGCCAGAGGCCCTGGCCGCCCTGCGGCAGGTCCTTGGAAATGGTCCAGTCCTGCAGGAACTTGGCACGATAATGGAAGATCTTGCCGAGGCGCCCCTCGTCGATCAGCTGCTTGGCGAGGGTGACGGCGGGCACGCGGCGGTAATTGTACCACACCATGTTGGCCACGCCCGCGCGCTCCACCGCCTCCGTCATTTTGGCGGACTCGGCGGCGTTGCGGCCGAGCGGCTTCTCGCACATCACCATCTTGCCGGCCTGAGCGGCCGCGATGGCGATTTCCATATGCGTGTCATTGGGGCTGGCGATGTCGATCAGGTCGATGGACTTGTCATCGACGAGCTTTCGCCAATCGGTGACGCTCGATTCATAGCCCCATTGTTCCGCGAAGGCCTGCGCCTTGTCGGCACTCCTGGCGCAGATGGTCTTGAGCACGGGGCGGTATTCAAGGTCGAAGAAATGCGGCACCTGGGCGAATGCGTTGGAATGGGTGCGGCCCATGAAGCCGTAGCCCACCATGCCGATGTTGAGCGGTTTCTTCGGCATCTCAGCCCTCCCAGCCATGCGCGTCGCGGACCTTGATCATGGCGCCCAGAATGTCGTTCCAGGTCTGCTGCTTCATCATCACCTCGTTGGGGAACATGCAGCCGTCCCAGCAGATGTGCTGGAAAGCCTTGGTGAGGGAGCCGTCCTTGTTGCGGAGCCAGAGTCCTGCGTGCTTGGTGATGTCGAGGCGGCCGTTGGGGTCCGTCACCATGCAGTGGCGGCCGGTCTTGTCATGGTAGCCCATGCCCTTCACCGTGCCGTCGTTCTGGGCGACGTGGAAGTCGATGGTCCAGGGGCGGAGCATGTCGGTCATCTTCACCAGCGCCGCGTCGAGCTGGGACTGGTCCTTCCAGTCGAAGCCGTCCGGCAGGAGGGCTGCTTCCGGCGCGTTGTAGCCCATGGTGTAGAGCAGCGTGTGCGCCATGTCCGCCTGAAAGCCGATGATGCCGGGGCGGTCCGTCTGCTCCAGCGTGTCGACCATGGCCTTCCAGCTGTGCATGCCGCCCCAGCAGATCTCACCCTCGGCGGCGAGCCGCTCGCCATAGTCCTTCGCCACGTCGCAGGCCTCGCGCCAGGTCTGGGCGATGAGCTTGGTGTTGCCCGCGGGGTCCTTCGCCCAGTCGGCGGGGCTTGCCGCCGAGTCGATGCGGATGACGCCGTATTTGCGAACGCCGAGTTCCCTCAGGCGCTTGCCCAGCTCACAGGATTTCCGGACATTGGCCACGAATTTCACCCGGTCCTCCGCCGAGCCCATGGCGGAGCCGCCGCCCACCGGCGGCCAGACGGGGGCCACAATGGAGCCGATGGCGAGGTTGTGGCGCGCGGCCTTGTCGGCCAGGGCCTGCGCCTCGTCATCGGTGAAGTCGATGCTGGTGTGGGGGGCAGCGTGGAAGATGTCGATTCCGTCGAACCGGACGCCGTCGACCTCCGCATTGGCGGTGAGGGCGATCATCGTGTCGAGGTCGATGGGGGGCTCCGAATCCGGCCCCTTGCCCACGAGCCCCGGCCACATCGCATTGTGAAGCTTGGGGAAATTGTTCCTGCCCGCCATGTGTCCTCCCGAGGGTCGATCTTTTTCAGCGATGCTAGACAGGAAACGGGCTTGTTGTCCAGAACTGTTATATTAGTATGACAGACATGTCCTTCGACCTCACCGCCCTACGCCTCGACCGTTCACGGCCCTTGCGGGACCAGATCTACCCGATGATTCGCGGGCTGATCCTCACGGGCGTCATCCAGCCGGGCGAGGTGATCGACGAGAAGGCGATCGCGGCCCAGCTTCACGTCTCGCGCACGCCCGTGCGGGAGGCGGTGAAGCGGCTCTCCGACGAGCATCTGGTGGATGTGGTGGCGCAATCGGCCACGCGCGCGGCCAGGATGGACCGCAGGGAGATCGAGGAAGCCTTCCTGATTCGCCGGGCGCTGGAGATGGAGAGCGCGGCGCAGGCCGCAGGCCACATGAGCCAGGAACATGCCGACCGCCTGCATGACATTCTGGCGAAGCACGAGCGCGCGGTGGAGCGGCGCCAGTTCGTGGAGGCGATCGCGCGCGACGACGAGTTTCACCGGGCGGTGACCGAGATCAGCGACCTGCCGCGGCTGTGGAGCACGATCGAGATTTCCAAGGCCCAGCTTGACCGCTGCCGCCACATGATGCTGCCGCGCGCCGGCCAGGCGGAGGCAACGCTGGAGCAGCATCGCGCAATCATCCGTGCCCTGAACAGCCGGGACCCGGCAAAGGCGGCGGGCGCCATGAAGGCGCATCTCGACGCGGCGTGGCGCAGCACGGTGGCGGTGCTGGACGGGCCCGGGCCGGGGTGATCCGATGTGCGTCACCCGGCGAAGGCCGGGGGGTCCAGCTATGCCGGCCGCAAAAGAAGCTGGATTGCGGCCTTCGCCGGGATGACGGGTACGATGATCACACCGCCGCGCTCTTCGTCTTCCCGTCCAGGGTCATCAGCGCGCCGTAGAGTTCGGGGCGGCGGTCGCGGAAGAGGCCCCAGGACCTCCTCAGTTCACGGATCATCTCGAGGTCGAAGCCCGACAGGCGCACGCCCTCTTCCGTCCGGTCCATCTCCTGGACCTTCTCGCCCTGGTGGTCGGCGATGAAGGAGCGGCCATAGAAGATGTCCGAGCGGCCGTCGGGTGCCGTCTCGCGGCCCACGCGGTTCGACGCCAGCAGCGGCATGATGTTGGCGGCGGCATGGCCGCGCATGGTGTTCTGCCAATGGGTCGATGAATCGTAATCCGGGTTCGGCGGCTCGGAGCCGATGGCGGTGGGATAGAGCAGGATCTCCGCCCCCATCAGCGCCATGGCGCGCGCCGCTTCGGGGAACCACTGGTCCCAGCAGATGCCGAGCCCGATGCGGCCCACGGCGGTGTCCCACACCTTGAAGCCGGTGTCGCCCGGCGAGAAATAGAACTTCTCCTGATAGCCGCGGCCATCCGGAATGTGGCTCTTGCGGTAGATGCCGAGCTGGCGGCCATCGGCGTCGACGATCACGGTGGTGTTGTAATGCACGTTCCCCGCACGCTCGAAGACGCTGACGGGCAGAACCACGCCCAACTCCTTCGCAAGCGCCACGAAGCGCTTCACCGTGGGGTGACGGTCGATCTCTTCGGCGCGCGTGAGGAAATGGGCGTGCTGCTCGATGCAGAAATAGTCGCCATCGAACAGTTCCTGCAGGAGCACGAGATGGGCGCCCTTGGCGGCAGCCTCGCGCACCAGCCTCTCGGCCTTGTCGCAGTTCTTCGCCCAGTCGTTTTCGGAGGCCATCTGGGTGATGGCGACGTTCGTCAAGCCCATGAGATCAGTCCTTGGATCAGTCCTTCAGCCGCGCGACCTCGCGCCGGAACGGTAGTTGGTCGCCGATGGGTTCGGCGTCAAGCTCTTCGGCAAAGCGGTGGCCGGCATAGGTGGCCCAGGCGATGGCCGCTGGCGCGTTCGCGTCTCCGATCACTTTGACACTCCTGATGCCGTGATCGGCCCATTCGGCCTCCCGTTCCTTGAGGGCAAGATAGAGCCCGTCTTCCGGCAGGCGCGCCGTCACCATGAGCACGGCGTCGCAGGCGAAGCGCTCCGCCCGGCCCGTATAGGTGCAGGTGGCGGTAACGCCGCCCTCTTCCACCGCCGCCAGCCCGCGCGTGACGCGCACGTCGACGCCGCGCTCCAGGAGGCGGGCCTGGATGGTCCCCTGCTCCAGCGTGTTGAAGCTCCATTCGGCGACCCTGGAGGCGGGCGTGAGGAAGGTGACGCTGCAGCCCTTCTCGACCAGAAGCTCCGCCAGCACGCTGCCCATGTAATAGTGATCATCGTCATAGACCACGACGTGGCCGGAGGGGAGACGGCCCGCCATGAGATCATCCGGCGTCAAGACCGGCATGGCGGGATCAAGCGGGATCGGCAGCAGGTTGAAGCGCGCGATGCCGTCTCGCCGCCAGGTGGCGCCGGTGGCGATGGCCACGTGCTCGAAGCCGAAGCCGAGGATGTCATCCGCCGTGAGCTTCGAGTCGCGGTAGACGTTCACGTTCGCCATCTTCGCGATCTGGCCCTGGCGGTAATCGCGCACGCGGGCCCAGGCGGACAGGCCCGGAAGCCTGCTCTCCCGCGTCACGCGGCCGCCGAGTTCGGCGCCGGCTTCGGCCAGCGCCACCTCATGCCCGCGAAGCCCCGCCTTGTGCGCGGCGGAGAGGCCCGTTGGCCCGGCGCCCACCACCAGCACCTTGGTGTCCGACTGCTTCGGCCTGATCCGCTCCGGGTGCCAACCCTTGCGCCATTCCTCCATGAAGGCGGAATTCTGCGTGCAGCGGGAGAGAGACATGGTCATGTCACCCGTGACGCAGATGTTGCAGCCGATGCATTCGCGGATGTCCTCGATGCGGCCTTCGTCGATCTTTTTGGGCAGGAAGGGATCGGCGATCGAGGGACGCGCCGCGCCGATGAAGTCCATGAGGCCCTGGCGCACCTGGCGGACCATCATGTCCGCCGAGGTGAAGCGCCCGACGCCGACGACAGGCTTGGGGGTGAGCTGCTTCAGGCCGCGGATCAGGTCTTCCTGCGCACCCTCGGGCTTGAAGCGGGAGGTGCCGGAGCAGGCCTCCCAGGTGCCGTGGGCGAAGTCCCAGAGGTCCGGAAGCTCGGCGTGCATGGCCACCATTTCGCGGAGCTGGGCGTTCGAGAAGCCCTGCTCGCCCGCGAGTTCATCGAGCGACAGGCGGACCGCGATGGCGCAGCTGTCGCCCACCTCGTCGCGCGCGTCCGAGATCAGCTCCTTCAGCAGGCGCGAGCGGTTTTCGAGGGAGCCGCCATATTCATCGCTCCGCTGGTTGGTGCGGGGCGACAGGAAATGCTGGATGACGCCGAAGCCATGCGCCCCATAAAGGCAGATGATATCGAAGCCCGCCCGCTTGGCGCGCCTGTAGGCCAGCCTGTGCCAGTGGCGGAGGTTGCGGATGTCTTGCCTGTCCATGGCGCGGGCCTGGACGGGATCGCTGGTGAAGGTGAGGATGGGCGTGTGGGAGGGTGCCAGCGGCACCTCGCGCGTGTAGAGGTTGGGGCCGTTGGCGCCGGAATAGGCAAGCTCGATCCCCGCCAGCGCGCCGTGGGAGTGGATGGCGTCCGCCATCTTCACGAGACCGGGCAGATCGTCATCGTCCCAGATGCGGAGTTCGATGAAGGGGGTGATTTCGGAGGAGTGGTGGATTTCCACCTGCTCGGTGAAGATGACGCCCCAGCCCCCTTCCGACTTGACGCGGCGCATCTCGGCCGCCGCCGAAGGGTCGCGGTAGCCGCCGCCGTTGCAGTGGGGCACCTGGTAGAAGCGGTTCTTCGCGGTGACGGGGCCGATCTTCACCGGCTCGAAGAGGATGTCGTAGCGCGGATCGCGCAGGCGCGCGCCGCCGCCGTGGCCAAGACCGGAGTCCATCTTTCCTCTCCCTTCACCCGTTGCGGCCGCAAGACTATTGCAAAGCGGCCGGCAAGGCTATTCGAGAGCGGAGAATGCCGTCGCGGGCTGAGAGACGGGGGGGCACCAGCACGAGGCCCTCGCCTGCGGAGAGGGGCTGGGCCTCAGCCTGCGCGGCGGGCGGCACGAGGACGAGGCCCTCGCCAGGCTCGGGCAGCTTGGCCTTCCTCGCGGGCTGGGCCTGCTTGCCGGGCTTGGCGCTCTTGTCAAGCGCGACGATCTTCACCTGCGCCACGCCGGAGGCGGTGAGGCCCAGGGCCTTGGCGGCGCCGAAGCTCACGTCGATGATGCGGCCACGGGTGTGCGGCCCACGATCATTGATGCGGACGATGACGGACTTGCCGTTCTTCAGGTTGGTGACCAGCACGCGGGTGCCGAAGGGCAGCGTGCGGTGGGCGGCGGTGTAGCCGTGCGGATCGAAACGCTCGCCATTGGCGGTACGCTTGCCATGCTTGTAGTAGGAGGCCTTGCCGGTCTGTGTGGCTTCCGCCAGCCCTGCGGACGACACCGCCAGAAAGGCGGCGACCACCGCGGCGGCGGCCCAACGCACCTGCTTCATCCCGCAACTTACCCCTGCATGTTTTTCCGGCCCGGCACCTTAAGGCCATTTGAGGCAGGAATGTGACAGCGCCTTACGCAGCGGCAGTCATGCCCTCCAGCGGAATGGCGGGCCGCTTGCCGGCGACGAGGTCCGCCGTGATGCGGGCGGCGCCATGGCTCATGGTCCAGCCCATGTGGCCCTGGCCGGTGTTGAACCAGAGATTCTTCACGCGCGAGGGGCCGAGGATGGGCGTGCCTTCCGGCGTCATGGGCCTCAAGCCCGCCCAGAAGCTGGCCTTGCTCCAGTCCGCGCCATCGGGGAACAGCGTCTTCATGGTGGCGAGCATGGTCTCGAAATCCTGCGGCCTGTGCTCCCGGCCATAGCCCGAGAATTCCGCCGTGGCGGTGACGCGGATGCGGTCGCCATAGGGGGCGTAGGCGACGAGCGTCTCCTCGTCCACGCCGCCGATGGTGGGCGGGTTGTTGCGGCCCGCCATGGGCGCGGTGATGGCATAGCCCTTGACCGGATAGATGGGGAGGTCCTGGCCGATCTCCTTCGCGAGGTGCGGGGAATAGACGCCGAGGCAGAGCACGATGACATCCGCCGTCTCGCGGCCCTTGTCGGTGATGACGGCGCTGACGCGGTCGCCCTGCTTCTCGAAACCGGTGATGGTGGTGCCGTATTTGAAGGTGACGCCCTGGCCCTTCAGCCAGGCGGCCATGTTGCGGGCGAACATGCGGCAGTCGCCGCTCTCGTCGTCCGGCGCGTAAAGCGCACCGGCGAATGTCTCCTTCACGGGGGCGAGTGCGGGGTCCTTCGCCGCCACCGCGTTCCGGTCCAGCGTCTCGATGCGGCAGCCATTGTCGGAGAGGATGCGCGACTTGGCCGAGGCGGCCCTGAGGGCTGCCTCCGAGCGGTAGAGATAGAGGAGGCCGCCGGTGCGCCCGTCATAGGCCACCTGGGTGCGCTTCACCGTCTCGTGGAAGACGTCGAGGGAATAGTTGCAGAGCTTCACCTTGCGGGTGGTGTTCAGCGCCGCGCGCTCCGCCGTGCACTCCCCCCAGAAGCGCCACATCCATTTCCAGAAGCGCGGATCCGCCGAGAACTTGAAGCGCAGCGCCTGATCGCCCCGCCAGAGGGAGCGGAGCAGGATCTTCGGCGCGGCAGGCGAGGACCAGGCATAGGCATGGCCCGGCGCGAAAAGCCCCGCGTTGGAGAAGGAGGTGAAATTGGCGGCCTCGGGCTCACGGTCGATCACCGTCACCTCATGGCCGTCGCGGTTCAGCTCATAGGCCGTGGTGATCCCGACGATCCCCGCCCCAAGCACCAGTGCCTTCATGTCGTCCGCCCTTTTGATCTTGTCTTTGCCTGATGCTAGCAAGGCCGGACCATGGCTTCCACCACCCATCCGCATGCCTTCCATTTCGACCGCGCAGTTGACAGCTACTGGGAGGCCTCCGCCGACCCGTTGGGGGTCGAGACGCCACCGCTGACCTCGGAGGAGCGTTGCGAGGTCGCCGTCATCGGGGCGGGCTTCACCGGCTTGTCCGCCGCCCTCGAACTGGCGGAACAGGGGGTGGACGTGCGCGTGCTGGAGGCGGGCCATGTGGGCTGGGGCGCTTCGGGGCGGAATGGCGGCTTTGCCTGCATCGGCTCGCACAAGCTGGCCTATGGCACGATGATCCGGACATACGGGCTCGACGCCACGAAGGGCTATTACGAGGCGATGCGCCAGTCCGTGGCGCTGGTGCGGGACAACCTCGACCGCTTCCAGATCGACGCCTGGGCCTCGGGCGAGGGCGAGGTGACGCTGGCGCACCTGCCCTCCCGCGTGGCGGAACTGCGCGAGGACCAGGACTTCCTGGCGAAGACCTTCGGCGAGGAGACGGAGTTCCTGCCCAAGGAGGCCCTGCGGGAGCGCGGGCTCGACGGGCCGGGCTTCCATGCGGGCCTCAGGGCGCCGGTGGGCTTCGGCGTGCACCCGCTGAACTATGTGCGGGGCCTGGCGCGCGCCGCCGTGAAGGCGGGGGCGAAGCTCCACGCCCGCTCACCGCTCATCCGCTGGGAGGAGACGGCGGAGAGCCACAGGCTCTACACGCCGCAAGGGCTGCTGAACGCGCGCAAGGTGATCGTGGCGACCAACGGCTACACGCCCGAGGACGTGTCCACGCGCCATGCGGGGCGGCTGATGCCGGCGCTGTCCAGCATCATCGTGACGCGGGTGCTCACCGAGGAGGAGACGCGCGCGCAGGGCTGGACGTCACCCCTGATGGCCTTCGATTCGCGCAAGCTCCTGCATTACTTCCGGCTGCTGCCCAATGGCCGGTTCCTGTTCGGCGGGCGCGGCGGCACGGATGCCTCGAACCAAGGCGGCGCGGCCTATCGCCCGGTGCTGACCCAGGCCTTCAACGAACTGTTCCCGGCCTGGGCGCAGGTCGAGATCACCCATTACTGGCGCGGCTTCGTGTGCCTTGCCTACGACCTCGTGCCCTATGTCGGGCCGCTGGACGAGAGAGAGACCGTGTGGACGGCCATCGCCTATCACGGCAATGGCGTGGCCATGGGGTCGTGGAGCGGGCGCGCGGTGGCGCGGCTCCTGACGAAAAAAATGGCGCTCGAGGGGCTTTCACCCGTGCTCACGCGCCGCCTTGCATCATTTCCGCTGCCCGCCTTCCGGCCCCTTTACCTGAAGGGTGCCTATGTCTGGTACGGCTGGCAGGACGGGCGCTGACCTCCCGCCCAACCATTCCTGAGGGGCGTCATCCCGGCGAAGGCCGGGATGACGCTTTGTGTCAGCATGCGCGGTCAGAGAAGCTGGATTCCGGCCTTCGCCGGAATGACGCCGGTCTGGATCAGTCGATCGCGGCTTCGACCATGATCTCGACGTCGAGGCCGGGGGCCGCGAGCTTCGATTCGACGGTGGCGCGGGCCGGCGTCTGGCCGGGGACGACCCAGGCGTCCCAGGCGGCGTTCATCTCGGCGAAGGTCTTGATGTCGGTGAGCCAGATGTTGGCCTTGAGGATCTTGGTCTTGTCGGTGCCGGCCTGCTTGAGGGTCTCGTCGATCTGGGCGAGGACGTCCTGCGTCTGCTCCTTGACGGACTTGCCCGCCGCGGCCTGGGGCACGACGCCAGCGAGATAGACCTTGTCGCCGTGAATGACGGCGGAGCTCATGCGGTTGCCGGGCTCGATGCGCTTGATTGCCATGTGTTCTCTCCTGTGAAGACCGGGGGTTCTTAGCGGCGATTCATGACCGCATCAATGACGCCGAGCAGCACGCGGGGCAGCGTCTCGAAGGCGTAGGGCGCGTGGAGGCGCTCCAGCCAGTGGTGATAGTCGCGGCCCCAGGGGCCGATGTTGATGCACGGATAGCCCGCCGATTCGGGGCTGACGAAGCTCGAGCCCCAGATGGGCGTGTTGGCGGCGGCCGCCGAGAGATCGCCCGAGGCCTCGCCGAGGAAGCTCATGTCCGAGATGCCGGGGAAATAACGCACGCTTGAAAGCCCGTGCTCCGCCGCCGCCTTGACGATCACGTCCTCCAGCCCCGCGTCGGTGAGCGAGACGGCGGGATAGGGAATGGCGCCGAAGCCCATGACCACCGCCGGGCCGGAGAGGCCGGAGGCGGCCCAGACCTGCGCCGTCATCAGCTTGGCGCGTTCGGGGAGGTCGAGATGGGTGAGGGCGGCGGTGCTGGCCGCGATGCTGGCCCGTTCAGCCTGCGGCACGCGCCGGGCGATTTCGGCATAGCTCATGACCGGAATGTCGCGGTTGAGCTTCTGCGCGGCGCGCCGCATGGCGCGGCGGGCGAGCATGAGGGAAATGTCGAGCACGTCCGCCGCCGAACGCCGGTGCTGCAGCGTGTTCCAGTAGAGCCAGGACTGTGCGGGTGTCGTCACGTTGTAGCCGGACTTCAGGTCCTTGGCGTGGAGGGCCGTGGGCGGCGCGGCGATCTCAGCGCCGCTCGTCTCGCCGAGTTCGGGGGCGAGCTCGAATTCGGTGAGGAGCTCGGCGCCGAGATAGGCGGCGTTCGCCCCGTCCTGCGGGTAGCAGGCGTGCGCCTCCTTGCCGATGACGAAGGCGGTGAGAAGCTGCTTGCCGATGGAGCCCAGCGCCACGACGCGGCCCGAGGACCCGTCGCCCTGGTCCGAGATCGCATCGAGGTTGATGACGAGTTCGATGTCGAGCCCGTGCTCCTCCGCGATTGCAGGCAGCAGCGGTGCGGCGGCGCGGGCACCGGCGGAGCGTTCCTCCTCGTCGGAGACGGCGAGGAACAGGAGATTGGCGTCACCCCGGTAAGCCTCCATCGCGGCGAGCCCCGCGGCGAGGCCCGCCTTCATGTCGAGGAGGCCACGGCCGGGAAGGAACTCGCCCGATTCGAGATCGGCCAGCGCCAGCGGGTTTTCGCCCGTGCGCCGGAGCCGCGCCACGGTTTCCGGCAGGAGCCTTTCGGCCAAGAAGGCGATGGGTTCCAGCGCGCCGTAGTCGGAGACGGGGACCACGTCGAAATGGCCGGTCAGCACGATGGTGCGCCGCCCCCTGCCCCGCTTCAGCGCGAAGACGTTCGACCGGTGGTCAGCGGGGATGGGCGCGGTCCAGACCGGGTCGACATGCGAAAGATATCTGGCGAGCTTGTCGGCAAAGGCGGCTTCCTCCTGCGATCCGGTGACGGAGGGCCAGGAGGTAAGCGCGAGCGCGATGTCACGCGCCCGCGCCGCGATGTCATTCCTCACGCCAGTGTCCGGTCATAGGCGAGCACGGCGTTGAGCAGCACCTGCGAGCCCGCGCCGCATTCCTCCAGCGTGGAGGATTCCGCCTCGTTGTGGGAGATGCCGCCGAGGCAGGGCACGAAGATCATGGTGGTGGGGGCGACGCGCGCGATATAGGCCGCGTCATGACCCGCACCCGATGCCATCTCCCGCATCGTGTAACCGGCCTGCTGGGCGCCCTCGCGCACGCAGCCGATGAGGGGCTCCGCGAACTTCACCGCAGGCGATTTCCAGATGCGCTTCTCCTCGATCTCGAGGCCGAGTTCGCCTGCGATCTTCGGCAGTGCGGCCTGGTAGTCGGCCTCCATCCTGTCCAGCACCGTCTCGTCCGGGTGGCGGAGGTCCACGGTGAAGAAGACTTCGCCCGGCACCACGTTGCGGCTGTTCGGGCGGTTCTCGATGAGGCCCACGGAGGCCACGCCGGGAAGATGGCTCATGCCCACCTGATGGATGGCCTCGATCATGCGGGAGGCGCCCAGCAGCGCGTTCTTGCGAAGCCCCATGGGTGTTGCGCCCGTGTGGGATTCCTGGCCCTTCACCGTCACCTCATACCAGCGCATGCCCTGGACGCCGGTAACGACGCCGATCATCTTGTTCTCCGCCTCGAGAATGGGGCCCTGCTCGATGTGGAGCTCGAACATGGCCTGGAACTTGATATCGCCTGCCTTGTGCTTGCCCTTGTAGCCGATGCGCTCCAACTCGTCGCCGAGCCTGATGCCCTGCCGGTCCTCGCGCGAGTAGGCGTATTCGGTGGTGAAGACGCCGGCATAGACGCCGGAGCACAGCATGGCGGGGGCGAAGCGCGAGCCCTCCTCGTTCGTCCAGTTGACGATCATGACGGGGGCGTTGGTTTCATAGCCCATGTCGACCAGCGTGCGCATGGCTTCGAGCGCGCCCAGCACGCCCAGCACGCCGTCGAACTTGCCGCCCGTGGGCTGCGTGTCGAGGTGGGAGCCCATGGCGATGGGGGCGAGGTCGGCACGGCGGCCGGGACGGGTAGCGAACATGTTGCCCACCTCGTCCACCTCCACCGTGCAGCCGAGCTTCTCGCATTCCGCCCTGAACCAGTCCCTCACCCGCTTGTCATCGTCGGACAGGGTGAGGCGCTTGATGCCGCCCTTGGGCGTTCCGCCGAACTTGGCGGTGTCCATGAGCGTGTCCCACAGGCGCTGCGGGTTGATGGTGAGGTTCGTGCGCGAGGTCATGCCGTGAACTCCTTCGCTTGGAATGGGAGCGTTATGGGTATCACGCCACCGTCCCCGCCGTCATCCCGGCATAGGCCGGGATCCAGCTTCGGGGACAGCATGCGCGGTGAAAAAGCGTCACCCCGGCCTTCGCCGGGATGACGCAGCGTGTGAGATGAGTGCCCGGGCGTTTGGCCATGCGTCCTAGAGGCGCGGCTTGACCTTGGCGAGATGCGGCGCGTGGAGCGCCAGATCCGCGGTGCTCAGCCGGTCGCCCACGGTGTTGCACTGGTGCCAGTAGGGATAGAGCAGCGGCTGCAGGCTCACGTCATCGATGAGCTTGCGCTGCTCGTCCGAGAGCTTCAGCGACACGGCCGCGAGATTGTCCTTGAGCTGGTCCTCGGTGCGTGCGCCGACGATGATGTTGGCGACACCCGGGCGGCCGCCAAGCCAGGCGAGCGCCACCTGCGCGGCTGACACGCCATGCGCCTCGCCCACCTCGACTAGCGCCTCGATGATGCGGTAGAGGCGGCTCTCGTCGCGGATCGGCGGCTCGCCCCAGTCGTTCAGGTGGCGAGAGAGCTGCGGCGGCGGCGCGTTGCGGCGGAACTTGCCGGAGAGCAGGCCGCCCGCGATGGGGCTCCAGACCTGCGCGGCGACGCCCTGGTCCAGCGCGATGGGAAGAAGTTCATATTCCGCATCGCGCGATTCGACGCTGTAGTGGATCTGCTGGCAGACGAAGCGCTGCAGGTTGTGGCGCTCGGCGGCCATGAGGCATTTCATGATGTGCCAGCCGGAGAAGTTGGAGCAGGCGGCGTAGCGGATCTTGCCCTGCTTAACCAGCGTGTCCAGCGCCTCCATCACCTCCTCCACGGGGGTCTGGCCGTCCCACTGGTGGAGGTAATAGATGTCGATGCGGTCGCGCTGGAGGCGCTTCAGGCTCGCCTCGCACTGCTCGATGATGTGGTAGCGCGAGAGGCCCTGCTCGTTCGGGCCCTTGCCCATCGGAAAGCGGACCTTGCTGCCGACGAGCACCTGGGAGGAGCGGCCCTTGAGGATCTCGCCCACCACCTCTTCCGACTTGCCGGTGGTGTAGATGTTGGAGGTGTCGATGAGGTTCACGCCGTGGTCCAGCGCCACGTCGAGCAGGCGGCCTGCCTCGGCCGTGCCGATCTGCCCGAGCTTGCCGAAGAGCCCCTCGCCGGCGAAATTCATCGTCCCCAGCGCATGCAGCGAAACCTTGAGGCCCGAGCGGCCGAGCAGGCGGTATTCCATATGCAGTGTCCCTTGATACTGTCGAGGGCGCGGAGAGTATCAGCCGCGCGGGGCCCCGTCATCTTCGGCCGCATCTTTCGGCCATGTGATGAAGAAGGTGTAGACCGCATAAACGAGCATACCGCCCGCAAGCGCGATCCACAGGCCGGAGCTCTGCTGATAGAGTTCGAAGGCCAGCCACAGCGCGATCGTCACGACCATGGCCACGCGCCGCCACAGCGGCTTGTAGAAGGGATGCTTCTGCTCGTTCCTGAACAAGGTGATCTCACTCTCCGTCGATCTGGCGGCCCATGATGGCGAGGGCCTTCTGGTAGACGCTGGCGGCGTTCCAGCCCTGGAGCGCCGCGAAATTGGGTTGCCCCGGCTGGTAGCCCGCACCGCGCCGCCAGCCATGGCCCTTCAGGAAGTTGGCGGTGGAGGCCAGCGCATCCGCCTTCCGGTTCAGGTTCAGGCCGCCGCCGTCGCCATCGGCGCCGTAGAGCAGCACGTTCTTCGGCAGGAACTGCGTCTGGCCCACCTCGCCGTGCATGGCGCCGACGGAGGAGGAGGACAGCACGCCCTTGTCGACGAGCCTCAGCGCCGCGATGAGCTGTTCGCGGAAATAGTCCGGCCTGCGGCAGTCATAGGCCAGCGTGGCCACCGCCGAGAGCGTGTTCTGCTTGCCCGTGTAGGCGCCGAACGCCGTCTCCATGCCCCAGATGGCGAGCAAGGGGCCGGCCGGAACGCCGTAGCGCTTCTCCAGCGTGGCGAAGAGCCGGGCGTTCTGCGCCTTGAGCTTCCGGCCCTGGGCCACGATGGCGGCTGCACCCCGCTTGCGCATGAAGGCGTCGAGGCCGAGCCGGAAGGAATGCTGGGCGCGGTCAGCCTTGATGGTGGCGCGGGAATAGCTGGTCTTCTCCAGGGCGGCGAGGCCTTTGCGGCCGACGCCCTGGGCTTGCGCCTCGCCGGCATAGGCCGCCTTCCAGTTTTCGAATCCCGCGGCCGTGTCGCCGCAGGACGCCGCCGCAGCTGGGGCCGACAAGCCCAGCAGAAGGGAGAGACAGAGCACGGTGAGCCGCATATCCCGCTCCTGAGTTTCAGATCCGGCCCGCGACACTGCCAGTCCGGCGCATCGCTGTCACGCAGCCACGCGCCGGAAGGCGGGCGGAGGCCTCTGTCAGGGGACGATGTCCGGGCGGGACACCGGCTTCGGCTGGGTGATTCCCTTCCAGATTGCATTGGCCACATGGACCGGCGCATTGGGCTCACGCGCCACGAAATCGCCGTCGCCGGGCTTGGCGCGCATGTCGCCCTCATGCCAGGCGATTCGCCCGCGCGAGAACACGGTCCTGGGCACGCCGGTGCAGGTGTAGCCTTCGAACACGTTGTATTCGATGCGTGAAACCTGCTTGGACGCCGTGATGGTCTTGGTGGCCTTCGGGTCCCAGATCACGAGGTCGGCGTCCGAGCCCACCATGACGGCACCCTTGCGCGGATACATGTTGAGGATGCGGGCGATGTTGGTCGAGGTCGCGGCGACGAACTCCTCCTTCGTCAGGCGGCCGGTGTTGACGCCGGCGTTCCACAGCACCGGCATGCGGTCTTCGAGGCCGCCGGTGCCGTTCGGGATCTTGGTGAAGTCCTTGCGGCCGAAGCGCTTCTGCTCCCGCGTGAAGGAGCAGTGGTCGGTGGCGACGACGGAGAGCGTGCCGGACTGCAGCCCCGCCCACAGCGAATCCTGGTGCTTCCTGTTGCGGAAGGGCGGGCTCATGACGCGGCCCGCGGCGTAGTCCCAGTCCTTGTTCTGGTATTCGGAATCATCCAGCACCAGGTACTGCACAAGCGGCTCGCCATAGACGCGCTGGCCCGCCTGCTTGGCGCGCCGGATCGCGTCATGCGTCTGCTCGCAGGAGACGTGCACGATGTAGAGCGGGCAGCCCGCCATGTCGGCGATCATGATGGCGCGGTTCGCGGCCTCGCCCTCGACCTCCGGGGGCCGTGAATAGCTGTGGCCCTCGGGCCCGGTGACGCCGCGCGCGAGCAGGTCCTGCTGCATGCGCGCCACCACGTCGCCGTTCTCGGCGTGGACGAGGGGAAGTGCGCCCAGCTGCGCGCAGCGGCGGAAGGAATTATAGAGCTCGTCGTCATTCACCATCAGCGCACCCTTGTAGGCCATGAAGTGCTTGAAGGTGTTGATGCCATAGGTCTTGACGACGGTTTCCATCTCGTCATGGATCTGGGGCGACCACTGCGTCACCGCCATGTGGAAGGAATAGTCCGAGCAGGCCTTCTCCGCCTTGTGGCGCCAGGCCTGATAGGCCGCGAGCATCGATTCGCCGGGGGCGGGGATGCAGAAGTCCACGATCATCGTGGTGCCGCCGGAAAGGGCCGCCTTGGTGCCCCATTCGAAATCATCCGCCGACACGGTGCCCATGAACATGAGCTCCATGTGCGTGTGCGGGTCGATGCCGCCCGGCATGACGTAGCAGCCGCCCGCATCGACGACCTCCGCACCCGTGGGCGCATCGAGCTTCGGCGCGATGGCGACGATCCTGCCCCCGTCGATCAGCACGTCGGCGCGCTGCGAGTGGTCATGGTTCACGACGATGCCGCCGCGAATGAGTGTGCTCATGGCTGCTTCTCCTCCCAGAACGCAAAAAGAAAGGGCCCTCTTCCGCGGAACGGAAGAAGGCCCCGTGTTGCTTACATGCCCTTGGCCTTGTCGGTGACGACGCTCGTCCACGCGCCTTCCGGCTTCTTGGTGATGACCGGGTCGGAGCCGCCCTTCATCAGCGTGTCCACCGTGCGCTCTGCGGCGGCGACGTCGAGCGTGCCGTCGGAGCCTTCGGTGAGCTTGTTCACTTCCGACATCATGCGCTTCTGGTGCTCGATGGTCTGGGCGCCGGACGCGTCATTGTCGATGACGATCTGGGCCGCCTCATCGCCATTGGCGCGGGCATAGTCCCAGCCCTTCATCGAGGCCTTCACGAACTTCGCCATGGTCTCGACGAAGGCCGGGTCCTTGAGCTTGTCCTCCAGCACGTAGAGGCCGTCCTCCAGCGTGGCCACGCCCATGTCCTCATACTTGAAGGTGACGAGCTGGTCGGCCGGGATGCCGGCGTCGATCACCTGCCAGTATTCATTGTAGGTCATGGTCGAGATGCAGTCGGCCTGCTTCTGGATCAGCGGATCGACGTTGAAGCCCTGCTTGATGACGGTCACGCCGTCAGCCCCGCCCGTGGTCGGCAGCTTGAGCTGGCTCATCCAGGAGAGGAAAGGATATTCATTGCCGAAGAACCACACGCCCAGCGTCTTGCCCTTGAAATCCTCGGGCTTGGTGATGCCGGTTTCCTTGCGGCAGGTGAGCATCATGCCCGACGTCTTGAAGGGCTGCGCGATGTTGACGACGGGCGAACCCTTCTCACGGGTGGCGAGCGCGGAGGGCATCCAGTCCACCACCACGTCGGCGCCGCCGCCGGCCAGCACCTGCTGCGGGTTGATGTCCGGGCCGCCCGGCAGGATCGTCACGTCGAGGCCCGCATCCTTGTAGTAGCCCTTGGCCGCGGCCACGTAGTAGCCGGCGAACTGCGCCTGGGTCACCCACTTGAGCTGCAGCTTGACGGCTTCCGCCATCGCCACCGAGCCGCTCATCAGGAGGGCGCCCGCGGCCGCCGCCGCCATCAGAAACTTCTTCATCTTCCCTGTCTCCTCTCGTTTCCCTAAGTGCCGTCTACTTTCTGTAGGACGGATGCCAGAAGGTCACCCGGCGTTCGAGGAACACCAGAAGACCGTAGAAGGCCGATCCCGTGACGGCAGCCACCGCGATCTCGGCCCAGACCATGTCCAGCCCCAGTCTGCCAACTTCCGTCGAGATGCGAAAGCCCATGCCGACGATGGGCGTGCCGAAGAATTCGGCAACGATGGCGCCAATCATGGCAAGGGTCGAGTTGATCTTGAGGGCGTTGAAGACGAAGGGCATGGCGGCGGGAAGCCGGAGCTTGAGGAGCGTCTGCCACCAGGAGGAGCCGTAGCTGCGCATCAGGTCGCGCTCCAGGTGGCCGGACGCCTGCAGGCCCGCCACCGCGTTCACCAGCATGGGGAAGAAGGTCATCACCACGACCATCGCCGCCTTGGACTGCCAGTCGAAGCCGAACCACATGACGAGGATGGGGGCGACGCCCACGATGGGCAGCGCCGCCACCAGATTGCCGAGCGGCAGCAGGCCGCGCTGCAGGAAGGGGATGCGGTCGCAGAGAATCGCCACGAGGAAGCCCGAGAGCGAGCCGATGATCCAGCCCGGGATCACCGCGCGCACCACCGTCTGCCAGAAATCGACCCACAGGATGGGCAGCGAGACGATCAGCTTCGCCCAGATGTCGGAGGGGGCGGGCAGCAGCACGGCGGGCACGTTGAAGCCCTTCACCACCGCCTGCCAGAAGATGAGCACGCTGATGCCGAACAGCGCCGGATAGAGAACGTCGGTGACGCGGCTGCGGGTCCTGGCGTTCATGGCCGCACCCCCATGCGCTTCAGCGTGAGGCGTTCGAGGACGCCGACGAGCCAGACGAGGCTGGCGGCGATGAAGGAACCCATGAACAGCGCCGCCCAGATCTGCACCGTCTGGCCGTAATAGGAGCCCTGCAGCAGGCGCGCGCCGATGCCGGCGATGGCGCCGGTGGGCAACTCACCCACGATGGCGCCGGTCAAGGCGATGGCCACCGCCACCTTCAGCGAGGTGAAGAGGAAGGGCACGGAGGCCGGAAAGCGCAGCTTCCACAGCACCTGGGAGGTGGAGGCGCTGTAGGTGCGCATCAGGTCGAGCTGCATCGTCTCGGGCGAGGTCAGGCCCTTCACCATGCCGATGGTGACGGGGAAGAAGCACAGATACATCGAGATCAGCGACTTCGGCAGGAGCCCGGTGAAGCCGAGCGAGCCCAGCACCACGATGACCATGGGCGCGATCGCCAGGATCGGGATCGTCTGCGAGGCGATGATCCACGGCATCAGGCTCTTCGACAGGAAGGCGACATGCACGATGGCGACCGCCAGCACGATGCCGAGGAGCGCGCCCAGCACGAAGCCGAGGAGCGTAGAGGAGAGCGTCACCCAGCCGTGAAAGACCAGCGACTTGGGCATCCAGGGCATGACCGTGAACACGCTTTTCCACAGTTCCAGCGCGATCTGGTGCGGCGCGGGGATGACGGGCCGCGCCTCGTTCCAGGAGAAGGCGAGGATGTTGGACAGGCCGCCGCCGGCCGCCTCGATCTTGGGGCCCGTGACCACCCAGTTCATCGGGATGGCGGCCACATACCAGATGACCAGGATGGCGAGGCAGATCACGGCCACGGGCAGGGCGTATCCCTCCTGCTTCGCGTGAGCCTTCGCGGCGATGGCGGGGGCGGCGCTCACTCAGTCCTCATAGGAATGGCCGGCCTTGAGGCCCTCGCGCACGCGATGCGCGATCTCCAGGAATTCCGGCGTTTCGCGGATGTCCAGCGTGCGGTTGCGCGGCAGCTTCGTCTCGATCACGTCGATGATGCGGCCGGGACGCGGGCTCATCACCACGATCTTGGTCGAGAGGAACACGGCTTCGGGAATCGAATGGGTGACGAAGACGACGGTCTTCTTCGTGCGGTCCCAGAGTTCGAGGAGCTGCTGGTTCAGCTTGTCGCGCACGATCTCGTCCAGCGCGCCGAAGGGCTCGTCCATCAGCAGCAGCTTGGGGTCGAAGGCGAGCGCGCGGGCGATCGAGACACGCTGCTGCATGCCGCCCGAGAGCTGCCAGGGATATTTCTTCTCGAAGCCCTTGAGGTTGACGAGCTCCAGATTGCGCGCGATGCGCCCGGCGGCGTCGCCCAGCCCCATGATTTCCAGCGGCAGGCCGACGTTGCGCTCCACCGTGCGCCAAGGATAGAGGGCGGGCGCCTGGAACACATAGCCATAGGCGCGCTTGAGGCGGGCCTCCTGGGGGGTCATGCCGTTCACCGTGATGGTGCCGGAGGTCGCCTGCTCGAGATCGGCGATGACGCGGAGAAGCGTGGTCTTGCCGCAGCCGGACGGCCCGATGAAGGAGACGAAATCGCCGTCCTCGACCTCCAGATTGACCTTGGACAGCGCATAGACCGGCGCATCCGCCGTCTGGAATACGAGGCTCAGCTCGCGCGCCGAAATCACTGGCCCCGCCAAGTTTGCTCCTCCCCTGTTGATTTCTTGCTTGCACGGACGCTAACCGCTCTTGACCATCCGATCAAGAATTAAGACAGTGCATGGATGGCAGAGACCGGCACGGCCCCCAGGAAGACCCGGATCCAGGCGCAGAACCAGGAGCTGATCCTCAAGGCGGCGCTGGAGGTGTTCTCGGCCTATGGCTTCCGGGGCGCCACGGTGGACCAGATCGCCGCCAACTGCGGCCTCTCGAAACCCAACCTGCTCTATTATTTCCGGCGCAAGGAAGACATCTACATCGCCGTGCTGGAGCATACGCTGCGGGACTGGCTGGAACCCTTGGCGAGCCTCGATCCCGCGGGCGAGCCCATCGCCGAGATCACCCGCTACATCCGCGCCAAGATCAGGCTGTCGCGCGACAATCCGAAGGCCTCCCGCCTCTTCGCCAACGAGATCCTGCACGGCGCCCCGGCGGTGGGGGCCTATCTCAAGGGGCCGCTGAAGGAACTGGTGGACGAGAAGGCCGCCATCATCCGCGGCTGGATCGCGCAAGGCCGCCTCAACCCGGTGGACCCGCACCACCTGATCTTCGCCATATGGGCCACCACCCAGCACTATGCCGATTTCGACGTGCAGGTCGCCGCCGTGCTCGGCAACCCGCCGGACCTGATGCAGAAAGCCGAGGAGGCGCTCACGGCGCTGTTCGTGGAGGGTCTGAGGCCGAGGGCCCAACCAACGCCACCTTGAACGTATAGTGCCGTCATCCCGGCGAAGGCCGGGATCCAGCTACCTTACCCCGCATGCTGAACCAAAGCTGGTCCCCGGCCTTCGCCGGGGTGACGCCAGACAGGTTGGACGGACCTCAAATCTTCGGCGCGTAATCCGCCCCGTTCACCGTGGCGGGACGTCCGTCGAGGTGCAGCGCCGCCACGCGCTCCGGCGATTCGGCAATCACCTTGCCACGCTTCACCACCTTCAGCCGGTTGGCCTTGAGCCTCAGCGCCTCGACCGGTGTCTTGGCCTGCAGCACCACGAAATCGGCGTTGCAGCCCTTTTCCAGCCCATAGCCTTCGAGGTGCAGCGCCTTCGCGGGGTTCACCGTCACCGCGTCGAAGGCCCAGCGCATGGCTTCGGGCGTGGTCATCAGGCCCACGTGGATGCCCATGGAGGCCGCCTCCAGCATGTCGCCCTGGCCCAGCGGGTACCACGGGTCCATCACGCAATCGTGGCCGAAGGAGACGTTGATGCCCGCCGCGCGCAGTTCCGGCACGCGCGTCATGCCGCGGCGCTTCGGGTAGCTGTCGTGGCGGCCCTGCAGCGTGATGTTGATGAGCGGATTCGGCGTGGCGTGAAGCCGGGCCTCCGCGATCAGCCCGATGAGCTTCGAGGCATAGTAATTGTCCATCGAATGCATGGAGGTAAGGTGCGAGCCCACCACCCTGCCCTGCAGCCCCAGCCGCTGGGTTTCATAGACGAGCGATTCGACGTGGCGCGACCAGGGATCGTCCGACTCGTCGCAGTGGATGTCGACGAGGAGGCCGCGCTCCGCCGCGATCTCGCAAAGCTCCTTCATGCTCGCGGCGCCATCCGCCATGGTGCGCTCGCCATGGGGGATTCCGCCCACCACGTCCACGCCGAGGTCGAGGGCGCGCAGCAGGTTCGTCTTCGCGGTGGGGTCCCGGTAGAAACCGTCCTGCGGGAAGGCGACGAGCTGCAGGTCGATATAGGGCGCGACACGCTTCCTCACCTCCAGCAGCGCCTCGACGCAGAGCAGCCTGTCGTCGCACACGTCCACATGGGTGCGGATGGCGAGCAATCCTTGCGTGACCGCAAGGTCGCAGTAGCGCATGGCGCGCTCCACCACCGCCTCATGGGTGAGCAGCGGCTTCAGCTCACCCCACAGCCTGATGCCTTCGAGCAGCGTTCCGGAATTGTTGAGGCGGGGCATGCCGAGTGAGAGCGTCGCATCCATGTGGAAATGCGCGTCGATGAACGGGGGCGAGACGAGATAGCCCCGCGCGTCGATGGTCTCGTGCGCCTCGCCCGCAATGTTCGCCGACACCTCCGCGATCTTGCCGCCGGCACAGGCGATGTCCACCTTGCGCCCGTCCGCGAGCGTCGCGTTTTTCACCAGAAGATCGATCATGCTGCCCCCTCGTCTTTTGCTGACAGACTAACCCCACACCTTGCCATCTTGCCAGCCCCCACTTCCATCATCGCCGGGCCTGACCCGGCGATCCGTTTGGTGGCCGTCAAAAAAATGGCCGGGTCGAGCCCGGCCATGATGAGAGATATATGCGTGGCCTCTTATGCCAGCGCCTTCAGCTCCGCCAGGATCGCAGCACCCATCTGGCTCGTCGTTGCGTTGGCGGGCTGGCCGCCGGCGATGTCCCTGGTGCGGATGCCCTTGGCGAGCACGGCGGCGATGGCCTGGTCGAGCTTGTCCGCCCAGTCGCCCAGCCCCAGCGAATAGCGCAGCGCCATGCCGAAGGAGGCGATCATGGCGATGGGGTTGGCAGCGCCCGTTCCGGCGATGTCCGGGGCGGAGCCGTGCACCGGCTCATAGAGCGACTTGCGGCGGCCGGTCTTCGCATCCGGCGCACCCAGCGAGGCGGAGGGCAGCATGCCGAGCGAGCCGGTGAGCATGGCCGCCACGTCGGAGAGCACGTCGCCGAACAGGTTGTCGGTCACGATCACGTCATACTGCTTCGGCCAGCGGACGAGCTGCATGGCGCAATTGTCGGCCAGCACGTGCTCCAGCTCCACGCCGGGATATTCCTGCGCGTGGATGCGGGTGACGACCTCGTTCCACAGCACGCCGGTCTTCATCACGTTGCGCTTCTCGGCGGAGGAGACCTTGTTGCGGCGCGTCTTGGCCAGCTCGAAGGCCACGCGCGCGATGCGCTCAATCTCATAGGTCTCGTAGACCTGCGTGTCGATGCCGCGCTTCTGGCCGTTGCCCAGGTCGGTGATGGTCTTGGGCTCGCCGAAATAGACGCCGCCCGTCAGCTCACGGACGATCAGGATGTCGAGACCTTCGACGACCTCACGCTTCAGCGAGGAGGCGTCGGCCAGCGCGGGATAGCAGATGGCGGGGCGGAGGTTGGCGAAGAGGCCCAGATCCTTGCGCAGGCGCAGCAGGCCCGCCTCGGGGCGGACGTCGTAAGGCACCTTGTCCCACTTCGGGCCGCCGACGGCGCCGAAGAGCACGGCGTCGGAGGCCATGGCCTTGGCCATGTCGGATTCCGAGATCGCCTGGCCATGGGCGTCATAGGCGGAGCCGCCGACGAGGCCGCGGTCGGTCTCGAAGGACGCAATTCCTTCCGCATTGAACCAGGCGATGATCGCCTCGACTTCCCTCATCACCTCCGGGCCGATGCCGTCGCCCGGAAGCAGGAACAGATTATAGCTCGCCATGTCTCGAACGTCCCGATTGTTGCCAATTCGGGCGCGATGGGTAGCGGCTCAGGGCCACCGAGGCAAGCGGGAACTAGAGTTGAACGGGCTGCACCCGCACCACGCGGAAGGTGCGAAGACCCTCATCCTCGCGGATCGAGACATATTCGCCGAGCTTGAAGGCGTGGTCTGCGAAGCGGAAGCCCGTTTCGTCATCCTCCTCATCCGACTCGATGTCGTAATGGAAGGCCCAGGAGCCGCCCGGCTTGCGGATCAGGTGGCCGATATCGTCGGCCTCACCCGGGCGGAAGCGCACCACGCGGCAATTGTCCCGCCGCTTGCGCCACTCCTCCGCGTCGATCTTGCCGTCGCCATTGAGGGGGGCGGCGAATTCATAGCCGATGGCGTGGGAGCCTTCGGGGTGGTCATGGTCACGGGCCAGCTCCAGCCGGATCTTGGTCAGCATTCAATTCTCCTCAATGCGACATCAGCACGGGGCGCGCCATGCGCGTCAGCACGAAGCGGGTGGCGCCCCCGAAGATGAATTCCGCCAGGCGGCTGTGGCCATAGGCGCCCATGACGATCAGCCCCGCGCCGGAGTCCTCCGCGCAGCGCATCAGCGCCTGGCCCTCGTCCAGCCCATCCGTCGGGTAGCCCTGTGCTTCCGCCTTGATGCCGTGGCGGGACAGGGTTTCCGCAAGGTCCGCGCCGGCCACGCTGCCGCGCAGGCCCGGGTCCTTCTGCGGATCGATGCGGACGACGCGCACCTTGGCAGCCAGCTTCAGAAGCGGCAGCGCGTCGAAGGCGGCGCGCGAGGCTTCGCGCCCGCCGTCCCAGCCGATGACGATCTCGTTGAGGGCGATCCGCGCATCGCCCTGGGCAGGCAGCACGATCACGGGACGACCGACGGCCATCACCACCTGTTCCACGAAGTCACGTTCCACACCCGTGATCTCATCCGGGTTGGTGGCGGAGACCACCACCAGGTCCGCGCTGCGGCCGACCGCGATCACCTCTTCCGCGATGACGGGGGTGCGGGCATCGAGCAGGTGGAAGTCATGCGATAGCCCTTCGCGCTTCATGGCCTCCTCGAAGGCCTGCTTCATGCGCTGGGCATTGTCCTTGAAGAAGGTGCGGTTGCCTTCGAACACCTGGGGCGCGGCCTCGAAGCCGACGGAAGGATAGACCTGCACCGCCGGAATGACATAGAGCCCGGAGACATGCGCCCCCGTCTCACGGCCGAGTGCCACGGCGGCGGCGACCAGCTCAGCGATGCGGCCGACTTCATTGAGCGACACCAGTATCGTCTTGTAACTCATCGCTTCATCCTCTCGTTTCTGTGGCTGTTATGGAGAATGGGCGCTGGCGGGTCATTGACCCCGATCAACTCCGTCCGCCCTCCTGCCCGGCGGCCTGGGCCAGCCGGCTGAGGTCCGGCACCATGATGAGCCTGTTGGTGTTGAGGCGGATGACGTTGCTGGTCTTGAGGCGGGTGAGTTGGCGGCTGACCGTCTCGATGGTGAGGCCCAGGTAATCCGCCATGTCGGCCCGCGTCAGGGGCAGCTCGAAGGCGGCCGCACCCGGCGTGCCCTTGTGGACGCAGCCCGTGAGCAGGCTCCGCCGCGCCAGCATGTAGAGGAAACTCGCCACCTTCTCCTCGGCGGTCTTGCGGCCGAGCAGCAGCATCCAGTCCCGCGCGGCGTCGAGTTCATCCAGCGTGTGCTGGAACAGCCGCTGCTGAAGGCCCGGATACTCACCCACCAGCCGCTCGAAGGCGGCGTTCGGGAAGGTGCAGATCTCGACGTCGGTCGCGGCTTCGGCGGTGTAGGGATTGTTCTTGGAATAGGCGCGGCCGAGGAAGTCGGGCGCGAAGAGCAGCCCCACGATCTGCTGACGTCCGTCCGGCAGGGTCTTGGTCAGCTTGATGGCGCCCGAGAGCACGTTGGCGAAGAAATCCACCGGCTCCTCGTCGGAAATGATCGTCTGGCCCGCGGGGATCTTCTTGCGGTGCGCGATCTGCGCAAGCTTCTTCACCTGCACATCGTCCATGGCGCCGCAGACTGCCTGGTGCCGCACCGAACAATGCTCGCAGCGTTGCAGGACATCGGGAAGGGCAGGAGGTAAAGATCCATGCATGACGGCAAATCTAACCTGTCAGTTGACTAACGGCAAGCGGTCCCGCTTCCAGAACCGGAAGGAGACCGCAACAGGCGCCTTATACAATCTGCGGCAGGTCTACTCTGCTGCCTTTAGCGACATGGGATTGTTGGGGTGGGTTGTCCAGTTCGCATAGGCCGGGTCGATCTTCCGGCCGGTGCGCGGATCCACGCCCTCCGTCTGCCGCACCATGGTGATGCAGCTCTCGACCGGGCAGACCTCGACGCAAAGGTTGCAGGCGACGCATTCGGCATCGATCACCTCGAAATGCCGCTTGCCGTCCTTCTCCTTCATGATCGCCTGGTGGGAGGTGTCCTCGCAGGCGGCATAGCAGCGGCCACACTTGATGCAGAGGTCCTGGTCGATCTTCGCCTTGGTCACGTAGTTGAGATTGAGATACTGCCAGTCGGTGACGTTCGGCACGGCACGGCCGCGGAAATCCTCGATGGTCTGGTAGCCCTTCTCGTCCATCCAGCGGGCAAGCCCCGTCTTCATTTCCTCGACGATGCGGAAGCCATAGGTCATGGCCGCGGTGCACACCTGCACGGTGCCCGCCGACATGGAGATGAACTCCGCCGCGTCGCGCCAGGTGGTGACGCCGCCGATCGCCGAGATCGGAAGGCCGCGCGTTTCCGCGTCGCGCGCGATCTCGGCCACCATGTTGAGGGCGATGGGCTTCACCGCCGGGCCGCAATAGCCGCCATGGCTGCCCTTGCCGTCGATGGTCGGCATGGGCGCGAAATTGTCGAGGTCGACCGAGACGATGGAGGAGATGGTGTTGATGAGCGAGACCGCATCCGCCCCGCCCCGCTTCGCCGCGCGCGCCGGATAGCGGATGTCGGTGATGTTGGGCGTCAGCTTCACGATCACCGGCATGCGCGAATACTGCTTGCACCAGCGGGTGACCATCTCGATGTATTCGGGCACCTGGCCCACGGCGGCGCCCATGCCGCGCTCGCTCATGCCATGCGGGCAGCCGAAGTTGAGCTCGATGCCGTCGCAGCCCGTCTCCTCGACGCGCGGCAGGATGGCCTTCCAGGACTCCTCCTGGCACGGCACCATGATGGAGACGATCATGGCGCGGTCCGGCCACTCGCGCTTGACCTTCTTGATCTCCTGGAGGTTCACCTCGAGGGGCCGGTCGGTGATGAGCTCGATGTTGTTGAGGCCGAGAAGGCGGCGGTCGGCGCCGTGGATCGCGCCGTAGCGCGGGCCGTTGACGTTGACGATCGGCGGCCCCTCCTCGCCCAGCGTCTTCCACACCACGCCGCCCCAGCCCGCCTTGAAGGCGCGGACGACGTTGTATTCCTTGTCGGTCGGCGGCGCCGAGGCCAGCCAGAACGGGTTGGGGGACTTGATGCCGATGAAATTCGAGCGAAGGTCAGCCATGGCTTCTTCCTTTACGCCTTGAGGAACTGGTTGATCGATTCCGCCGCGCGGCGGCCGTCGTCGACGGAGGTGACGGTGAGGTCCTGGCCTCCCGCCACGCAGTCGCCGCCGGCCCATATGCCGGGAACGCTGGTGCGCTTGAGGCTGTCCACCTTGATGCGCCCCGCCTCGAGTTCGAGCTTGCCGCCCGCGACGTCGACATAGCTCTGGCCGATGGCCCGGAAGATCATGTCGGCGGGAATGTCGAAGGTCTCGCCGGTGCCGGACAGGCGGCCCGCCGCCTCGCGCGTATATTCGCAGGTGAGGCCCACGGCCTTGCCGTTCTCCACCTTCACGGCGCGCGGCATGACCCAGTGCTTGATCCGCACACCCTTGGTCTGCGCCAGATGCTGCTCGTATTTGCTTGCCTTCATCTGCTCGGGCCCCCGGCGGTAGAGAACGGTCACGTCCTCGGCACCCAGCAGCTTCGACTGCACGGCGGCGTCGATCGCCGTCATGCCGCCGCCGATCACAATCACGCGACGCCCGACGGGAAGGGCCGACAGGTCCTTCGCCTGGCGCAGGTCTGCGATGTAGTTGACCGCGTCCGCAACACCTTCCGCCTCGTCGTTCTGGGCCCCCAGCGCATTGACGCCCTGAAGCCCGATGCCGAGGAAGACCGCGTCGAAATCCTGCTGCAGGTCCGCCAGGTTGAAACCCGTGCCCAGCGTCTTGCCGTGCACCACCTCGATGCCGCCGATGCCGAGGATGAAGTCGACCTCCTTCTGGGCGAAGTCGTTGGTGCTCTTGTAGGCGGCAATGCCATATTCATTGAGGCCGCCGGACTTCTCCCGCGCCTCGAACACCGTCACCTCATGGCCGTGCATGGCGAGGCGGTGCGCGCAGGCAAGCCCCGCCGGGCCTGCGCCGACGACCGCCACCTTCTTGCCAGTGGGGGCGGCGCGCTCATAGGGCTGCTCACCATCCGCCATGAAGGCATCCGTGGCATAGCGCTGCAGCAGGCCGATCTTGACCGGCTTTCCCTCCGCCTCCTCGCGCACGCAGGCCTCTTCGCACAGCGTTTCCGTCGGGCAGACGCGGGCGCACATGCCGCCGAAGATGTTCTGGTCGAAAATGGTCTTGGCGGCGGACTTCGGGTGCCCCGCCTGGATCTGGCGGATGAACATGGGGATGTCGATGGAGGTGGGGCAGGCCGTCTGGCACGGCGCGTCATGGCAGAAATAGCAGCGGTCGGATTCGACCAGCGCCTCATGCGCATCCAGCGGTGGGTGAATGTCGTCGAAATTGACGGCATAGTCCGAAACGGACAGCCGGTGACCCGAGATGTCGGGCTTCAAATCCGCCATGGTCGCTCCCTCCAAGAAGCTATGTGTTGGTCTTTTGAGGGAGGATGGCAGGATTTGTTCAATTGGTCAAATTTTTCGGCGACGGACTTGCGGGAGGACGTACCAGACATGCCGCGACGCCTCGGGCGCCCTCGCGGTGTCCCTCCGCCTCCGGCTTGGGGTGATCTGACGTCCGTTGAGACACACGAAACCC
>VFQT010000804.1_pt1 | contig 42204 bp, 43 predicted proteins | sample 3512381 | NCBI WGS metagenome assembly VFQT01 (sample SAMN10412376, study PRJNA504923) | tailings metagenome | isolation source: Relicate 2 Philex TSF3 active mining site | place: Philippines: Tuba, Benguet | collected 2017-08-29 | reverse complement strand
GGCAAAAACTGAAACAACACATTGAGGCCAGCATCAGTTGCTCGCTCATTAATGCGATAGATCAGGATTGAAGTAGCAGTGAACTGCAGCCACGTTCCGATGTTGGAAAGCAATAGCCCAACGAAATACACACGCACATTGCGATGTTGCAGCGAACGAAATGGGCTCGCCTTCGCAGTGGTGTCACCGACGGTCATTAATCGTCCAGTTTCAAGGCACTAATGAAAACATCACCGGGAACTTCGACGCGCCCGATCGCTTTCATCTTCTTCTTGCCCTCTTTCTGCTTTTCCAACAGCTTGCGCTTACGCGTAATGTCGCCGCCGTAACACTTGGCCAACACATCTTTACGCTTGGCTTTCACGGTCTCGCGCGCGATGACTTTTCCACCAATTGCCGCCTGAATAGGCACATCGAACATCTGACGTGGAATCAACTCACGCAACTTTTCGCACATTCGGCGTCCGTAGTCGAAAGCTTTGTCACGATGAACGATTGTGCTGAACGCATCCGCGGCTTGGCCATTCAACAAGATGTCGACCAACACGAGATTACTGGGGCGATATCCCTCAAGCTCATAATCGAGGCTTGCATACCCCTGTGTTCGACTCTTCATTTGATCGAAGAAATCGACCACTACTTCTGCGAGTGGAATCAGGTAGTGCAACTCAACACGCTCAGGCGACAAGTATTCAAGCTTGACCATTTCTCCACGACGCGTTTGACACAGGTCCATGAGCGTTCCCGTGTAGTCCTTCGGTGTGATGATGCCGACCTTGAAAAATGGCTCTTCGATGTAGTTGATGGCTTGTGTAGGCGGAAGATCAGCTGGATTTTCCACGATGACCACTTCGCCATCCGTCTTGGTGACGCGGTAAGCCACCGATGGTGCAGTTGCAATGAGAGCCAAATTGAATTCACGCTCAAGTCGTTCTTTCACAATTTCCATGTGAAGCAACCCAAGAAAGCCACAACGGAAACCAAATCCCAATGCACCAGACGATTCTGGTTCGTACGTGATTGATGCGTCGTTGAGTTTTAGTTTCTCCAAACTTTCGCGCAGGTTTTCGAAGTCGTCACCGTCGATGGGATACAAGCCACAGAACACCATTGCTTTGGGGTCGCGATAGCCAGGGAGCGGTTCTGATGCACCAGCGGTCACAGTGGTGACTGTTTCGCCACTACGCGCTTCGGCAACATCTTTGATTCCAGCAATGAGATAGCCCACCTCGCCAGGACCAAGTTCCGACAACGGTGTGGTGTTGGGACGGCGAGCGCCAATTTCGATTGCTTCGTGGGTGGCACGTGCTTGCATGAATTGCAACTTGCTTCCCGTGGTCATGCGACCATGCATGACGCGCACACTGGACACCACACCGCGATACTGGTCGAACTGCGAATCGAAGATGAGCGCTTGCAGTGGCGCGTTGGGGTCTCCGACAGGCGCAGGGATTCGTTCAATCACCGCATCAAGAAGTTCGGGAACGCCTTCGCCCGTTTTGGCAGAGATACGCAGAATGTCTTCGGCAGGAATGCCAAGAATGTTTTCAATTTCTTGCGCGTATCGATCGGGGTCTGCTGCAGGAAGATCAATTTTGTTCAGCACTGCCACAATTTCAAGATCGTTTTCTAGGGCCAGATAGCAGTTAGCCAATGTCTGCGCTTCAATGCCTTGTGCCGCATCGACCACCAACACCACGCCTTCACACGCCGCAAGCGAACGGCTCACTTCATAACCAAAGTCCACGTGACCAGGCGTGTCGATGAGGTGAAAGGTGTGGCCTTTCCAGCCGACTCGCACGTTCTGAGCCTTGATGGTGATGCCCCGCTCGCGCTCGAGATCCATGGAGTCGAGGTACTGCGCCTTCATCTCGCGGGCTTCGACCGCACCGGTCATCTCGAGGATGCGGTCGGAGAGCGTCGACTTGCCATGGTCAATGTGGGCAATGATCGAAAAATTGCGGATTTTGGAGATGTCCATGGGCAATGAGGAGCCTACCTGTGGCGGTTGGGGACGGGGGTGAACGCCGATAGCCTTGAAACTCGTGGCAAACATCAAGAGCCAAAAGAAGCGCATTCTTACAAACGCAAAAGCAGCCGACCGCAACAAGGCAGTCAAGAGCGAGTTGAAGACTCGTGTCCGCACTGCTGTCTCAGCAGCTGGCACCCCAGAGGCCGACGCAAGCGTTCGTGCCGCTGTGAAGCGCATCGACATGGCCGCATCAAAGGGCATCATTCACAAGAATGCTGCTGCCCGCCGCAAGAGCCGCCTCATGAAGCGCCTCAACGCAGCACAGTAACTACCTCTTCTTTTCTGTAGCGCGCACTTTTATTTTTTCAGCGTCGAACTGCGCGCTGTCGTTGTGGCGCTCCCGCACCACCAAGTCGTGCCAAGCGCGCAACGAGAACTTCCATCACCAATTCTGGTTCCCAATCTTTTCCACCACGCATGTCGATATCTGCCTCTGCAAGTAACGCGATGGCGCGAGAGATACCTCCACTTCCCAATCGCTGAAATTGCTCGAGAACTTTTCGTGCGGTGAATTCTTTGCCACCCAGAATTTCCACCGCATCGGCGGCGGTGCGAACACCTCGGCCGTCGATCTTCATCATTTGGGCGTAACGATTGGCAAGTAATCCCAAGATCTGAAACGGATGTGAATCATGAAGCATGCGATGCAACATGACCAGAGCGGTGTTGACATCACCCTTGTCGATGGCATCGGTGAGGTCCCACGGAGCAATACTTCCGGCCTCACCCAGAAACACCTCAATATCAGAACGCGACAACTTGGCATTTTCGCCATACGTGGAGGTCAGAGTGGCAAGAAGACCTGCAACACGCGCTTGGTCGCCGCCGAACCATTGCGCAATGAGCCGAGCAGCATCTGGCGAATAGGTAAACCCTGCTTCGACAAGCTTTGATTCCACCCACTTAATGCGTTCACCAGCGTTGCTGATGGCGACCGCTCCGATTGTTTCAACACCACGACGCTTCAATGCATCGTTGATGGACTTCAACACTCGCCCTGTGGTGGTGATGACTAGATCGACCTCGTCGATAGAAGCATCGAGCGCTGCAACAAATGAATCGACATATTCAGCTTTGAGATCGTGAAGATGCCGTACCAGCACGACTTTGCGATCAATGAAGAGCGACATGGTGGTGAGCGCATCAGCAACGGGGCCAAAGGTGAATGATGATTCGGAACAATCAAAATCGTCGAGCATCATTGACTTGTCGTCGTCTCCGACAAGACGATCAATCAGTGACGTCATTTCCAGACTGATGAGAGATTCATCGCCAGAAATAAGGAACGTTGCCACACCTCTACGATGCCACACGGGCGGGTCATACGTGCCTTTTGCGTCTCCATGCCACCACTCCCCACACCACCACACACCCCCACGCTGTTATGTTCCAGATTCCGTGCAATGACACCCGAGAACCCCACAATGCGACCGAATCAACCCACAGCACCGGTAACGACATCAGAAACGACACGGGCTCGGACACAACGGGAAGTGCGGCCCCCACAAGCGAGAGCGGCAGCCCGATGGTCATCACCATTCCTGCGACGGGCAGTGCCAAGGGATTAGCAACGAGCGACACTACTGGCACTGAGCCAAAGACGACCAGGGCAATCGGAAGCGTTCCGATTTGGGCCGCAACAGTGCTTGCAAGAAGACCACGTCCGCCCCACATGCGCCCGAGTGGAGCCGACAACCACGCCAGACCCGCAGTGGCACCAACTGACAAACCGAAGCTCACACTCCACGCCAACATGGGATCGATCAGAAGCAGGGCAATCACACACCACGACAACACGTTTCGCGCATTCTGCGGCCGTCGCCGAAGCCCATTTGTTGCAACCATTGCAGCCATGAACCCTGCACGCACCACAGATGCCTCTGCACGCGTCAACACCACAAACCACACGATGATGACCATGGTGATACCCCATCGAAACAGTGCGCTCTTTCGGCGCATGAGTGGTGAGGCAAGAGCCAATAAATATGCAACGTTCTGACCAGATGCAGCACACAGATGCGACAACCCACTTTCACGAAATCGCACCACCATGTCATGGGGCTGTAAGCGGTCATCACCAACAACAAGGCCGGTGAAGAGTGATTGTCGTGTAGGCGACATGGCATGGACGCCTTCCAACATTGATGCTCGAACTCGATTTGCAGACCGAAAGAGAACATTCCCTTCCGAGAACTCTTCGGACACAGTGAGAAGTGAGACTTTCCCCACGATGTGTCGAATTCGTTCTGATCGTGCGAATGCTCCAGACAACGGTTGACACATTCCTGATATCACCACCACGTCCCCCGCAGATCGGCTACCAAGGAATCGCCCTGGAGAACCAAAAGCAGAACCAGCAAGGCGCTGACCCTTGTGGCGAAGAACAACACGAACTCCTGCGCCAGCGGGAGCGGGATCTGTGATGAGTTGTGCTGTGCCCTGACATGGCGTAAATGATGCAAGGACTGGCACATTCCACGCCGCTGCCCCACTTGCTAGACCGACACTGACGCACACCGCAAACAGCACAACACGACGAGGCACGAAGATGAACACGACAACAGCGAAACAGAGAAGTGGAAATCGCCATGGCGCAAGGTGTGTTTTGCCCTCACCCAGAAAGGTCGCTACCCACACCGTGGCGGCCATGAATGTGGCTGAGCGAGTAGAGATGCGATGCCTCTTAGGGTGTGACCCCGCAACGTACGATTGTTTCGTGCCCTCTCGCCCATCAACGTCCGCCGCCTCACGAGCACCGATACCTGGCGGAATTGCATCGACACGCCGTTCGCTGCGACGCCTTGGCGGCATCATGGGCATTGGTGTGTCTGTTGCGCTGTGGCTAGCAGGGTCAGTGATTTCATGGCTGCTCGGCGGCGTCATGGGTGGCGTAATTTCGTTTGTGTCGCTTGTTGTTGCATTCCCAGCGATGCCGTTGTTCGGAATTCCTGCCGCCGGTGGCTCCACTCGTTACACCGCAGCACTTGTGGTGAGTGCAGTTGTGTGGTGGGTGCTTGGACAAGTTGCTGCTGCACGCGCCACACGAAAACCAATTGCCGGCACACGAGAGTGGTCATTTGCATTTGTGCAACTTGCAGGTGGCGTATGGGTGGGCGCATGCGGTGGACTGGCATTAGGCGCCGTGTTACTGGGAGCGTTCTAAGACACCGATACGTCTGCACGCATTGCGTCTAGTTTTGACGGACCAATGCCCGGAACATTGAGAAGGTCTTCCACACGTGTGAATGGCCCCTTTGATGTGCGATACGAAATGATCGCTTTCGCAGTTGCTGGACCAACCCCGGGCAACGACTCCAAGAGAGTGGCATTTGCAGTATTGATGTTCACCACACGAGAGGATGCGGTGCCCGATGGAGATGGCGCTGTACTGCTTGATGGTCGAGGCTGATGGCGCGGAGCAACCGTGACGCGCGGAGAGCGCGACGCGCGCGACGGAATAAACACTTGCTCGGCGTCATTAATTGTCTGTGCAAGATTGACCTGATTCAAATCTGCAGACGACAACGAACCGCCCGCTGCCCGCACCGCATCGACAAGTCGGGCTGTAGGCGGCAGGGCGTAGACACCGGGGCGCTTCACTGCGCCTGCCACATGCACAAACAACTGACGAGGCGTCGATGTAACAGTGCTGGAAACCTGTACGCGTGGAACAACCGATTCAACGGGCACGGGAGACGGCGATAACACGAACCACGCAATGAACGCCGTAGTGCACACACCTGCCGCAATCCCCACGAGACGTCGCACTCCAACAAAGCGAACCCAATAACTCAAAAACTGAATGAGTCGTTCGCGTGTGATTGAGTCCATGCCCAAATGTGCACAGGCAGTAGACGTGAGAGGAAAAGTGTTAGAACAACCGAGCGGTGAGAAGCTTGCGGTACTTCGCAGTACGAGGATCTTCTGGACCCATGGACTCCAAGATGTCAAGAAATTCTTGGCGAGCGCTCTCGTCAGCTTTCACTCGATCAAGAAGTGACGTGAGTTCGTCGTCGAAGTTATCGACAGGATTTTGCGACAACCGTGCTTGAGCTGCAATGCGACGAACGCGATCGGTCTCAGGCAAACGAGTCAACAATGTAAGAGCCTCGTCGGCATTGCCGATTCGCACCAGATACTCAGCAAGTGAACACACTGCGTCTTCGTTTCCTGGCGCCAAGGCAACAGCATCTCGCAACGACTCTTCGGTGCCCTGCTGCAACAAATCACGTACTCGCAACTGAGTTGGGTCGGGCAATAAGGAAGCCACCATTTGTTCAATGACATGCTCGGGTTGCCCACCCATGAAGCCATCTACTGGTTGACCTTCCTTGTAGATGATGACGGTGGGAATGCTTTTAATACCGAATGCCTGCATGAGCCCCGGGTTGCTGTCGGCATTCACTTTGGCCAAAACAACCTGACCTTGAGTGGCATCGGTGGCTTTTTCCAAGATGGGCGTGAGTGTCTTACACGGACCACACCACTCAGCCCAGAAATCCACGATGACGGGAGTGGTACGAGACCGCTCGATGACTTCGGCCTGGAAAGTTGCATCGGTGACGTCAAGGGCCATAGGGGCACGATACAGGTAGTTTTTGTGTCGTGACTCTTCCCAATGGCATCAGTGAAAATGTTGAAGCGTGGCTCGTTGCCAACATTCCCGGGGCAACCGCACCATTCACCTACACACAGATTGCGGGCGGACATTCCAATCTCACGTTCAAAGTAGATGATGCTGCAGGACACTCATACGTTTTGCGCCGTCCACCACTTGGACATCGACTAGCAAGTGCCCACGACATGAGTCGTGAACATCGAATCATTCACGGACTTGCCAACACGCAAGTGCCAGTGGCACCAGCTCTCGGACTATGCACTGACGAATCTGTGAATGACCTCCCCTTTTACGTGATGTCATTCGTGGACGGACATGTCATCAGAGAGAAGTCAGTCGCAGAACGAGTGTTGGGTCAGAGCGGATGTCGTCGCGCAAGCGAATCAATTGTTGACACAATGGCAGCCATACACAATGTTGATCTTGTTGCCGCCGGACTTAATGATCTGGGAAAACACGACGGATACATCGCGCGCCAATTGAAACGCTGGCATGGCAACATCGTTGAACAGCGCACACGTGATCTTCCCCTTGTTGACTCGGTGTACAACGAGTTACTGAAGCGCATTCCCGAGCAAGGTGCAGCAACATTGGTGCACGGCGACTACCGACTCGACAACTGCATGGTGGACGCACAAGGAAATGTGATTGCCGTTCTTGACTGGGAAATCTGCACACTTGGTGACCCCATGGCAGACCTTGGCTTATTGATGGTGTACTGGACTGGACCAACAGATGAGGCGAGTGCCTGGGCCAACCCCGTCAATACGGCTGACGGATTTATGAACCGTCACGAACTTGCAGAACGGTACGGACGAGTGTCAGGTCGCGATATCTCGCAACTTGACTTCTACGTTGCATTTGCCTACTGGAAATTGGCATGCATCATTGAGGGTGTCTATGCGCGCTACTTGGGTGGTGCACTTGGACAAAAAGACCCTGCAGAACTTGAGCCATTCAAATTGCAAGTAGATGGAGCATCACAACGGGCAGCCACCATTCTTGAGTCGTTGTCATGAGCCGCAATAATGGCCTTCCCTTTCACGTTGATGGCCAGTTGCCTGAATTAGATGAACCAATTTTGATCGTGCAGTTCAGCGGATGGATTGACGCAAGTGGCGCCGCTGCTGTGGCCATGGAACATCTTCAGACCGAGTCGGCAGCAGTGCGGTTTCTTTCATTCGATGCAGACACATTTATTGATTATCGTGCGCGCCGACCAGTCATGGAATTACGCGATGGCGTCAACACAAAAATTGAATGGTCTCTTCCAGAGATGTGGCATGGGACCGACAACAACGGACGCGACGTCGTTCTGCTGAACGGACCCGAGCCAGACACTGCGTGGAATTTCTTCGCATCAACCGTTGGAGAATTGGTGCATCAATTGGGTATTACCAAGATGGTCGGACTTGGTGCATATCCCTTTGGCGCGCCACACACCCGACCCGTGGGAATCACCGCAACATCTGCCGACCCCGCTGTCATCGACCGTCTCGACCTCACTCGCAGCACCCTCGATGCACCCGCGGGCGTGCAATCACTTCTGGAACACACCATGAAGGCTCGCAACATTGAAGCGGTCAGTTTGTGGGCTCAAGTCCCCCATTATGTGGCGTCCATGGCATACCCGTTGGCCAGCCATGCACTGATTCAAGCGTTATGTGCCGACACTGGGCTTGCCTTTGACGCATCTTCCCTTCGCCGCGATTCTGCAGTACAACGCGAACGACTTGATCAATTGGTGGCAAATAACCCCGAGCACGCAAGCATGCTGGCCCAACTAGAGACCGCATACGACGAGCTTCATGGTGCTCCAATTAACGACACGGACGACACCATCCCTACAGTGGACGAATTAGCTGCAGAGGTGGAACAATTTCTGCGCGACCAACAACCCGGAGGGTGACATGAAGGTAGATGGCGGACTCGGATCAGACCTCACGAAAGTTCCACAGGCTGCGAAAGAACTCGAGCAGGCTGGCTACTCAGGTGCGTGGACAGCAGAAACTGCACACGATCCATTCTTTCCATTACTTCTTGGAGCCGAACACACCAGCACGTTGGAATTAGGTACATCTATTGCGGTTGCATTTGCTCGCAACCCGATGACACTTGCCAACATCGGATGGGATCTTCAGGCATATTCGCAAGGTCGATTCATGTTGGGTCTGGGAAGCCAAATCAAACCACATATCACAAAGCGTTTCTCCATGGAGTGGAGCCATCCTGCAGCACGTATGCGCGAGATGATTTTGGCGATGCGCGCAATTTGGGATTGCTGGCAGAACGGTACGCAGTTGAATTTCCGTGGGGACTTCTACACCCACACATTGATGACTCCGTTCTTCACCCCAGACGCAAAGGAAATCTCACCGTTTGGTCCGCCAAAGATTTACTTGGCGGGTGTTGGCGAAAAGATGACCGAAGTTGCTGGCGAAGTATGTGATGGTTTCTTGTGTCACGGCTTCACCACAGAGAAATACTTGCGCGAAGTCACCATTCCTGCGCTCGCTCGAGGCCGCGAAAAAGCTGGCAAGACCATGGATGGATTCGAAATTGTCGGACCGTCTTTCGTTGTTACCGGCTCGAATGAAGAACAGATGCAGGCAGCTGCTGCTGGAACACGCCAACAAATTGCTTTTTATGGTTCAACACCCGCCTATCGCGGCGTGCTGGAAGCCCATGGATGGGGCGGCCTGCAAGACGAACTGAACACGTTGTCAAAAAGCGGCAAGTGGAAAGAAATGGGTGATCTCATCACTGATGAAATTTTGAACACATTTGCGGTTGTTGGTGAACCATCGCAGGTCGCACCTGAATTGAGCCGCCGTTACAGCGATGTAATCAGTCGCATCAGTTTCTACGCGCCCTACAAGGCAGACCCAGACACCTGGATGCCAGTGATTGATGCACTGAAGAGTGCCTAACAGTTAGTCGAAACTTGGGCGGGCGCGCAGCGATCGCTTTAGTTCTGCAACACCACTTGTTGTCGCCAAGGTTTCTACTGCATCCCACAACTTCAGTGCTTCTTCGTCACGAGGAATACTGGACACAACGGGACCAAAAAACGATGCCTCTGACGCTCTCCCGGGGTGGAATGTGAGAATTGGTGTTCCCACATCTTTCCCAGTGCGCTCGAGAGCAAGTTCTGTCTCGGTGCGAATAAGTGCATCGAACGATTCGTCAAGGGCGGACTGCGCCCACTCTCCAGGAAGACCAGCGGTATTCAGCAGCCCTGCAATATGCGACACCGCGTCAGACACCATTAATGAGCGCTCTTCGCGGTTATGCAAACTTGTTCCCAACGCCGTGTACACAGTGGCCACCGCATCATTTCCTCGTTCCGCACGAGCACGAGCCGCAACACGCAACCCCTGAGTGCCCGCAGCATGAACTTCCTTGTAGCCCTCGGGCATCTTTGAATAATCCATTTTCTCTTCGTTAAGAAAACGAAGAGAAATGAATCTCCAATGCACGTCATATGAACGAAGCTGTTGCACCTCGGTCACCCAACGCGATGTAATCCATGCCCATGGGCACACTGGATCAAAGAAAAACTCGAGGTCAGCCATACTTACACGCGAGCAATTTCTCGCTCTTCGTACGTTTCAATGAGGTCGCCAGGCTTCAAGTCTTGGAAGTCGGACAAGCCGATACCGCATTCGAAACCTTCACGCACTTCACGAACGTCGTCTTTGAAGCGACGCAACGACTGGATGGAGCCCTTCCAGATAATTGTTCCGTCACGCAAGAAGCGCACTTTTGTTCCACGCGTAATGACACCTGTGCGCACGAAACAACCCGCAATTGCGCCAATCTTTGGCACACGGAAGATTTCGCGCACTTCTGCTTCACCGGTGACCACTTCTTCAAACTCTGGAGCCAACAGACCGAGCATTGCCCGCTCCATGTCTTCCAATAGTTTGTAGATGATTTCGTAGGTACGAATTTCGACCTTTTCTGCTTCAGCAAGATCTCGAGACTTACGATCTGGTCGAACGTTGAATCCAATAAGAGTTGCGTTTGTTGCCGCAGCAAGAGTGATGTCGTTTTCGGTGATGCCACCAACACCACGGTGAACAAATGCAACTTTGACTTCGTCGCGCTCTAACTTGCGCAAGCTTTCGGTAACTGCTTCCAAGGAACCCTGTACGTCAGCCTTAATGACCAAGTTCAATGTGGCAACTTCACCCGCCTGAATCTGGCTAAAGATGTCTTCCAACTTGACGCCGCTTTGTACGCGAGCGTCTCCACGTTGATTCAACACACGACGTGTCTGACCGCGTGAATCGGCCACCAATCGCGCAGTCTTTTCGTCGGGAGCAGCACGGAATTCGTCACCTGCCTGAGGAACACTGGACAAACCAAGCACCTGCACAGGCGTTGATGGTCCGGCTTCTTTCACTTGCTCGCCGCGCTCGTTAATGAGTGCGCGCACTTTGCCCCATGCATCGCCAGCAACAATGGGATCGCCCACTTTCAGAGTTCCCTTGTCGACCAACACTGTTGCAACAGGTCCGCGACCCACATCGAGGTTGGCTTCCAAGACAACACCTTTTGCGCGCCCTTGCGGGTTGGCAGTGAGTTCTTCCATTTCGGCAACCACATTCAATTGCTCGAGCAGGTCATCGATACCCAAGTTCTGTTGAGCCGATAGTTCCACCACGATGGTGTCGCCGCCCCATGCTTCGGGAACAAGTTCATGCTCGGCCAACTGTGTGAGAACACGTTGCGGGTCAGCATTTTCCTTGTCGATCTTGTTGACAGCCACCACGATGGGCACATCTGCAGCTTTTGCATGGTTGAGTGCCTCGATGGTTTGAGGCATCACACCGTCGTCGGCAGCCACGACAAGAACAACAATGTCGGTCACTTGTGCACCACGCATACGCATTTTTGAGAATGCAGCGTGACCAGGAGTGTCGATAAACGTAATCTTCTTGCCGTCTTTGAGCACTTGATATGCACCAATGTGCTGGGTGATTCCTCCGGCTTCGCCCGCAACAACATTTGCTGAACGAATGCGGTCGAGCAACGTGGTCTTACCGTGGTCAACGTGACCCATCACCGTAATGACTGGTGGTCGTTCCTCTTGCAATGACTCATCGTCATCGTCTGAGTCATCGAACAACGCCTGTAGTTCTGTTTCTTGTTGCTGGCCTGGATCAACCAACAGAATTTCCGCACCTACTTCAAGGGCGAACAACTCCATTTGGTCGTCACTAAGACTCATTGTTGCGGTGATCATTTCACCGTGTTCCAACATGTAGCGAACAACGTCTGCTGCGGTGCGGTTTAGTTTTGGAGCGAACTCTTGAGCCGACCAACCACGTTCAATGATGATGATTCCTTCAGGAACTGGTGCATTGCTGTTTGAGTATTGCGTGAACGTTGGCTGCAATTCATCAAACTCGCGCCGGCGACGTGCACGCGACTTCTTGCGAGGTGCACGACGTTGACCATTGCGCGGACCGCCAGGACCGCCACCAGGACGTGGACCGCCACCAGGTGCACCAGCACCCGCACCGGGCGCACCACCAGGACGAGGACCAAAACCAGGACGAGCGCCACCAGCACCGCCGGGTCGAGGACCACCAGGTCCACCGGGACGAGGACCACCAGGACGAGCGCCACCAGGCCCAGGTCGGGTGCCAGGGCCGGGACGGGTACCCGGACCAGGACGTGATCCAGGGCCGGGACGGAATCCAGGTCCACCGGGGGGACGTGACCCTGGAGCAATGCGCTGACCAGGTGGTGGCGGAATGGGACGACCAGACGGAGACATGGGCCCTGGCGGTGGCGGAATGGGACGTGCTCCCGGAGGACGAGCACCGGGGGGCATACCTGGCGGCATTCCAGCTGGGCGACCTTGTGGTGGTGCTGGACGTGGCGTTGGCTGCTGGTTAATGGGAGGCCGAGGTGTTCCCGTTGTGGGACTTGGTCGACCACTGGAAATCACACGACCTTCGCCACTAGCAGCTGGTCGCTCGGGCTGGACAGGAGCCTCGGGAGCAACTGGCTCAGTCACCACATCGATATCGCGGGCGGGTTCAACGGGTGCAGGTGTTTCAACAACTGGCACAGGTTCTTGCACTGGAGTATCAACAACAGGCGTCTCGACGACTGGTGCATCAGCTACAGGGGCCGCCGCCTTCTTTGCCGCCGCCTTCTTTGCCGGGGCTTTCTTCGCGGGTGCTTCGCCTGTTCCGTCATCGGCTTTTTTGGCGGCAGCTTTTTTCGCTGGCGCCTTCTTCGCAGCCGCTTTCTTGGCTGGTTTTTCCTCTTCGGGTTGAGCGTCTCGCTTGAGACCTTCTCGTTCTGCTTTACGACGCACACGATCGGCCTGAGCATCTTCCATGGTGGACGAGATGGCCTTGACCGGCACTCCCATGGACACAGCGAGGTCGAGGGCCTCTTTATTGGTGAGGCCCAACTCTTTAGCGAGTTCGGTAACGCGAATCTTCTTGACTGCCAAGGGTTAGGCCTCCGTTGTATCGGAATTGTCGGATGGAGCGTCTGCCCACTCCTGCTCGGTGACTACTGAACCATCTGCTGCATGAAACTGCATCTCGCCGGTTTCGTCATTGGTACGCCATTCACCTTCGGCATATTCGCTACCGCGAGGCGCACGAGGTTCGAAAATTCCCTGTGCTTCGTTTGCGGCTTGCGTCTCTGACTTGATGTCGATACGTACACCTGTGAGGCGTGCTGCGAGTCGTGCGTTCTGGCCTTCCTTACCAATGGCAAGTGACAGCTGGAAATCGGGAACAATGACATCTGCCTGTGTTCCGTCTTCGCTAAGACGAACTTCAGTGACTTTTGCAGGCGACAATGCTTTCGACACAAAGTCGTGCATGTCTTCTGAGTAAGACACGATGTCGATTTTTTCGCCGCGCAATTCGTTGACCACCATACGAACGCGACCACCACGAGCACCAACACATGCACCAACAGGGTCAACGTTGGGATCGTTAGAGAACACAGCAATCTTGGTGCGGTGACCTGGTTCGCGAGCACATGACTTGATTTCCACCACGCCATCTGCAATTTCAGGAACTTCAAGTTCAAACAAGCGCTTAATAAGACCAGGGTGCGTGCGGCTCACAACAATTTGTGGACCTTTTGCGGTTTTGCGTACTTCAACGATGTATGCCTTCACACGATCGCCAGAGACTGGGCGCTCGTAAGGAACTTGTTCTGCCTGCGGAAGAAGTGCTTCCACTTTGCCCAAATCCAACAGTGCATAACGACCATCGGACTGCTGAATGATGCCTGTAACAAGGTCACCTTCGCGGTTTGCATACTCTTCAAACTTGCGGTCGCGCTCTACTTCACGGATGCGCTGGCTCATCACTTGCTTGAACGTTGCGGCAGCAATACGACCAAGCTCGTTCTTGCTTGGCGTGTCGTCGCGCTCGTTCACCCAGTTGCCATCTTCGTCAACGTCGTACGCGGTGAACTTCATGTCGAGGTTTTCGGGGTTTACTTCGACAATGACTTCGTCGGCTGCACCGGGGCGCTTCTTGTATGCGGTTGCAAGTGCTTCGACCAACACCTGCAACAGTGAATCGACACTGATGCCATGGTGATCTGCAAGCATGCGTACTGCTTCGGACATATCGAGGTTGCTCATTGTGCGTTGGCCTCCTGTTGATGCGTGGATGTGTTCTTGTCTGATGCACGCTTCTTGCGCGCTTCAGGCGAATTTGGTTTGGGCTGCGATTCCCAAACAAAAACTGTTTTGGCTTTATCGACCATTGACAACGGAATGGTGACGGTGTCGCCTGAATCGGAGAGTCGCACCGTTGCGTCGCTATCTGTGGCTGACACCAACAGACCAGCAAAACGACGGCGACCATCAAGTTCAGAGGTCAGACGAATGGTGACCTCTTTGCCCACTTCACGGGCGAAGTGTTGTGGTGTACGAAGCGTGCGCTCGAGGCCTGGGCTTGACACCTCAAGCGTGAAACGGCCAGGCACCGCGTTTTCGTTGTGGTCAAGTTCGCGACCCAACAAACGAGTGACGAGAGAGATTTGGTCAATGTCGACACCGGCTGGTCCACCAGCGGGGGTATCGATGGTCACCCGAAGAGTGCCACCTGCAAATTCCAGGTCGTAGAGCTCGAGGGAGAGATCGGCAAGAATGGGAGCCACCATGGCGGTGACCGTGTCCACGACGCTATTGGACGCGCTACTGGGCATATGGCTCATCTCCCGCCAAAACTGGCTCTAACAGAACAAAAGGCACGGGGGTCACCCGTGCCTCCGGTTCACCGAACTTCAAAGGACGGTGTTAATGATAGCCGTTCAAACTAAGGTTTCGCTCCGATGCTTCGTCTCTCTACTCTCTTCGTTCGCACTCTTCGAGATGACCCATCCGATGCCGAAGTGCCCTCCCACAGGCTTCTGGTTCGAGCGGGATACATCCGCCGCGCCGCCCCAGGTGGGTATACGTGGCTTCCGCTTGGCTGGCGAGTGTTGCGCAAAGTGGAAAACATTGTGCGCGAAGAGATGGATGCCATCGGCGCCCAAGAGGTTCATTTTCCCGCGCTGCTCCCCCGCGATGTGTACGACGCAACTGGCCGCTGGACCGAATACGGCGACAACTTGTTCCGCCTCGTCGATCGCAAGGGTGCCGATTACCTCTTGGGCCCCACCCACGAGGAAATGTTTACTCTGCTCGTCAAAGACTTGTACTCCAGCTACAAAGACCTTCCAGTGTCGTTGTACCAGATTCAGACGAAGTACCGAGACGAAGCACGCCCACGTGCAGGGCTGTTGCGCGGACGCGAATTCCTCATGAAGGACAGTTATTCGTTCGACATTGACGACGATGGACTCACCAATAGCTACAACGCACATCGCGACGCATACGAACACATCTTTCAACGACTAGGACTTCCCTACGTCATCGTGAAGGCCATGAGCGGCGCCATGGGCGGGTCCATGAGTGAAGAGTTCCTCGCACCAATTTCCGTGGGTGAAGACACATTTGTGCGTTGCACCGCGTGTGACTACGCGGCAAATACAGAAGCCGTAACCACCGGATCGCTTGCACCCGTCACAACCGAGCACCCAGCCACTTCTGAATTACACACGCCCCAATGTTCCACCATCGCTGCATTAGTGGAGTATCTCAATACCAATGCCGCTCGTTCTGATCGCGCGTGGACAGCATCCGACACACTGAAAAATGTGGTGCTCACGCTTCGTCATCCCGATGGAACAACAGAACCACTTGTTGTTGGTGTACCTGGCGATCGCGACGTTGATATCAAGCGAATTGAGGCACAAGTATCTCCCGCCGAAGTTGAACCAATGGATGAAGCGTCATTCGCACAACATCCATCGTTGGTGCGTGGCTACATCGGGCCACAAGTGTTGGGCATCAACAGTGCGTCAGGAATTCGCTACATGCTCGACCCATCGGTTGTTCCCGGAAGCGCGTGGGTGACGGGTGCAAACATCGCCGACACCCATGTTCTGCATCTAGTTCACGGTCGCGATTTCACTGCAGACGGCACGCTTGAAGCCGTTGAGGTTGCTGCAGGTGATCCATGCCCCATGTGCGGTGGCGCATTAGAGATAGCGCGCGGAATTGAAATTGGCCATGTGTTCCAACTTGGACGCAAGTACGCCGACAAACTCGGGCTGACAGTTCTTGACCACAACGGAAAACAAGTTGTTGTCACCATGGGTTCGTATGGAATTGGCGTCTCACGTGCCGTTGCATCAATTGCTGAAGCATTCCACGACGAACTTGGATTGAAGTGGCCTCGCGCAATCGCTCCTGCCGATGTGCACATTGTTGTTACAGGCAAGAACGGAGACGACATCACCATTGCTGGGGAACAGCTGGCACGCGAACTTGAATTGCAGGGGTTAGAGGTCATCATCGATGACCGCAATGGTGTTTCACCAGGTGTGAAATTCAAGGATGCTGAACTGATGGGTATTCCCACAATTGTTGTGGTGGGCAAGTCACTTGCAGATGGGAACGTTGAAATTCGTGACCGTCACGCCGGCACAAACGAAGCAGTGTCTGTTGCCAGCGCAGTGCAGCGGGTTATTGCATTGGTGCGGAGCTAAGCCATGTCTCCTCGGCGCATTCTGGGTGTCGAGAAGCATTACGACTGGGGCGACGAAACCACTATTCGTCATTCTTTAGGACTTCCCTCAACTCCAGGAACACCAGTCGCAGAACTGTGGTGTGGAACTCATCCCCAAGGCCCATCACGCGTTGATTCGGTTCGTGGCCCCCTCTTACGCGATGTCACCGGTGACATGACAATGATGGTGAAACTGCTGTCATGCAATGCCCCGCTGTCTCTGCAAACACATCCCACGCAACAACAAGCCACCGACGGATTCGCACGTGAGGAGGCACTTGGCATTCCACGTGATGCGTCACACCGGATGTACCGCGATGCTTCCGACAAACCCGAAATGTTGGTCGCATTGTCTCCATTTGAAGCACTCTGCGGTTTTACATCAGTTGATCAGGCTGTTGAAATGCTTGACGAACTTCATTGGAACACTGAAGCCGATTTCTTAAAGAACAATGACATTGCCTCGTATCTAGCATGGGCATTTACTCAAGACGAATCACCGTCTCTCGATCATGCGCCAGAGTGGCTACGGAAAATTTCGCAACATCATCCACACGATCGTGCGTTGCGAGTGGCGCCACTCATGAATCATGTCGTGCTACAACCAGGACAAGCCCTGTCATTGCCAGCAGGAAATCTGCATGCCTATCTCAATGGTTTTGGATTAGAAGTGATGTCATCATCAGACAACGTCATTCGTGCCGGATTCACCACAAAGCACATTGACGTGAGCGAACTTCTTCGCGTTGTCGACACCACGCCACTGGCCACACCCACCGCGCAACGCGACCCACACAAAGATGGCTTCTACTTCGCATCTCCATCACCATCATTTTCGGTGGGGCGATTCACCGACTCATCCGCATACGCGGACTGCCATCGCATCGTGTACGGAATTAATCGCTCAGACGTCCACACAGAAACCGAGTTTCCTTTCCGCGATATGTACCTTCTTCCCGCGGGTTTTACTGATCCAGTGAACTTTGAAGACGCGTGGGTGTGCGTACAGCACTAGTCGGAAACAGTTTTTCTAATCTCCACGATTTTCGACTCGGCGTTGTTTGCGTCGTCGCCTTTTTCGTCAAGGAGTTGCGAGCGATCGCGTGCGGCCTCACGTTCCGCCAACTTGGTGTCGGCTCTCGCGATTGCAGCATCGGTGCCGTGCTCGTTAATGAACTCGGCCCATTCCACAAGGGCATCAACCATTTCGCGCTCTGGCACGACTGCAACATTGCGGCCCTTCACAAACAAGTGACCTCGCTTATTGCCAGCCGCAATTCCGAGGTCGGCTTCGCGTGCTTCACCAGGACCATTGACGACACAACCCATCACTGCAATTTGCAAGGGAAGTTTTTTGTCCTCAAATGCTTTCATGGCTCTATTGGCAACGTCGATGACGTCGATTTCGGCACGACCACAACTTGGACATGCGATGAGATCGACATTCTTTCGCTCACGTAATCCAAGTGCTTCGAGCAGTTGACGACCAGCACGCGCCTCTTCCACCGGGTCTGCAGTGAGGCTGTAGCGGATTGTGTCACCAATTCCTTCTAACAACAATGTGGCGATACCAGCAGTGGCTTTCACCAATCCTGCTGGCGGTGGTCCAGCTTCAGTAACGCCAAGATGCAACGGATACTTCACCGTGTCGGCCAATAATCGATATGCATCAACCATGAGCGGGACATTGCTGGCTTTCACAGAAATCTTGATGAGATCAAAATCGACTTCATGAAAGTAGTGAATTTCTTGCAAAGCAGACTCGACCATTGCTTCGGCTGTGAGCCCGCCGTGTTTTTCATACAGCGATGGATCTAATGAACCACCGTTCACACCAATACGAATCGGTAGATTTCGATCGCGCGCTTCTGAAGCAACAGCTTTGATGTGTTCGGGCTTGCGAATATTGCCTGGGTTCAGACGCAACCCGTGCACACCGGCTTCCATTGCCGCCAATGCCATCTTGTATTGATGATGGATGTCGGCGATGATGGGAATTGGCGAGCGCGGAACAATTTGAGCCAATCCTTCTGCAGCTTCTTGCTCGTTACATGTACAGCGAACAATGTCGCAACCAGCAGCAGCCAATGCATAAATCTGTTGCAACGTGCCTTCAACATCGGCGGTCTTCGTTGTGGTCATGGATTGCACCGTGATGGGGGCACTTCCACCCACCAGCACCTTGCCGACCGAAATCTGTTGTGTGTCGCGTCGCGTATACATCACGTCTTAGTGTGTCAGTTTTTTCGGTGGATTACCCGAGTGGTTGTGTGATGTCCAACCACAGTCCTGTCACAAGCAACAATCCCAAGAGACCCATGACTGCTGTGGCAACGGGAACCATCTTGTTGATATCTGCGTGATACGGCTTGTTTGGGCGAGACCTCAACCGCTCGTAGGTGGCAATCGCCGCATGCCCGCCGTCGAAAGGCAGCAACGGGAACATGTTGAAGATGCCCACAAACACATTGACACTGGCCAACAACAACAGAATTCCTTTCAGCCCGTCAGACTCGCCGATCGAGCCGCCCACTTGGCTGACACCCACAACCGTGGTCGGGCGGGTCTCCAGCGATGCATCGTCTCCCGTGAGGTGACGAATCGAATTCATGGGATTCAACGCTGTGACAACACCCTGTACAGAGTTCACGATGGTGTCACCGATGTCCGCGACAGCACGCCCCGCGGCCGACACCGGGTTCAGTCGCTTCCATCCCCAATCGTCGGCCCATACTCCGAGATACGCGCGATCATTCTGAGTGGGGTGCTCACCCAAGGTGATTGATGCGGTTTGGGGAGATGCATCACCGCGTTGATAGGTGACCGTAATGGCATCACCTGGTTGATGCGCGGTAATGGCTGCCACCACGGAGTCGTATGTAGAAACCGAGCGACCATCAATTGCAATCAATGTGTCATCCAGTCGAAGTCCTGCCTGTGCTGCTGGACCAGCTTCCGTGTCGAGACCTCGAATAGCAGCGACTCCGGTTGGCTGTTCGCGTCCAGCAGTGGAATAGACACCGACAAACAGCACGAATGCGATGATCATGTGCATCAACGAGCCAGCAGTAATGACCAGCAGTCGTCGCGGATATGACTTTGATCGATAGGCGCGCGGCTCGTCTTCGGGCTCGACTTCGTCAATGTTGTTCATTCCAATAATGCGAACAAACGCACCGAGAGGAAGTGCTCGTACTCCGTACTCCACTTCACCCGACGTACGACTCCATACGCGTGGCCCAAATCCCATGAAGAACTGGGTTGCCTTCATGCCAGTCCATCTGGCAGTTGAGAAATGTCCGACTTCATGCAAAAAGACCGACACCAACAAACCGACCACAAAGACAAACGTCCATATGTTTGAAACAGCAAGCCACGCGAGCAATGCAATCATGAGCACACCAGTGGCGGTACCTGAACGCGACGCTTGCGGATTCTCGGGGGAATCAACTGCCCCACCAGCAGCAATCTCTGATCGGAAACGTTGATAAAAGTTGGTCATTTCTGTAGCTCCTCGTGTGCAAGTCGACGCCCTTCGGCGTCAGCGGCAAGTACGTCTTCGATAGAGGAAGGAATAGTGGCCGAATGTCGGCTCAGTGACTTCTCGACATAGTCAGCAATGCGAGACCAGGTGATATGGCCAGCCAAAAAAGCTTCAACAACAACCTCGTTTGCAGCAGACAACACGGCAGGCGCAGTACCACCAATGCGTCCTGCGTGATACGCAAGATTGAGACATGGAAAGGTGTCGCGATCTGGCGGTTCAAAGTCGAGCCGCGACAACGATGTCCAGTCAATTCGGCCAAATGGCGCGGCGATACGCGCGGGATATCCCAACGCGTATCCGATAGGTAGTCGCATATCTGGCATTGACAACTGTGCAATGGTGGAGCCATCGGTGAACTCGACCATGGAATGAACCACTGACTGAGGATGCACCACCACGTCGATGTTGTCGTACGGCGTGCCATACAACTCGTGCGCTTCAATCACTTCAAGACCCTTGTTCATGAGCGTGGATGAGTCGATTGTTATTTTTGGACCCATCTTCCACGTTGGATGACTTAATGCGTCTTGAACTGTGACATTTTGTAATGACTCGCGAGTGCGTCCGCGGAATGGTCCACCACTGGCGGTGAGCACTAACCGCGATAATTCAACACCAGCATCAAACGACGATCGTAAACACTGATGCAAGGCACAATGCTCACTGTCAACGGGGATGAGTTGTGCACCGGGCACTGAGCGCAGTGGTTGCACAACCGGTCCGGCAGCAATCAGACTTTCTTTGTTTGCAAGACCAAGTGTCTTGCCGCGCTTCAAAGTTTCAAGCGTGACCGACAAACCTGCAAACCCCATCACGCCGTTGATGACAACATCGGCGACGTCAACAATGTCTGCAAGCGAATCTGACACAACTACACCCGGCAGAGCGTCAGCCACTTGTGCTCGTGCCACGGGGTCGGTGACCACAACAACATCTGGCCGCAATAGACGGGCCTGTTGAATGACGATGTCTGCCGATGAACCCACTGCCAACGCAGACACCACATAGTTGTGCGGTTCAGCAGCAATCACCTCGAGAGTTTGTACACCGATAGAGCCAGACGAACCGGCAACGGCTACTCGCTTCACAGTCACCTCAGTAGTTTGTCAGCGCAGTGCGTCAGAGCGGCGTCGCAACGCCTGTGACCTAGACCCAGGGCTGAAGCACCAACATGAGGTAGTAGGTGGCAGGCAAGACGAAGAGGAAGCCATCGAACCGGTCAAGCACGCCGCCATGACCCGCAACGATTGTTCCGAAATCCTTCACATCCAAGTTCCGCTTGAACATTGATTCCACCAAGTCGCCAAGTGGCGCCATGACGGCAACAACAAGACCAAGAGCAATCCATTCGCCCATGGTGTCCCATGTTCCGTTCTGTGAACCGAACACAATCAGCGCAATAATGCTGGCGAGTGCACCGCCAATTGCACCTTCCACAGTTTTGTTGGGGCTGACCCAATCACGGAGCGGTGTGCGCCCAACAGATGCGCCGACGAATAATGCACCGACATCGTTAGCAATGACTGCTACCACAACCATAAACAACGTGTCTGTTCCGACATTCTCGCCCACTCCGTTGACCGAGTAACGCAACATGAGAGCGGCAAACGAACCCATGAGGCCGATCCAAATCATCGCCATTGATGTAATGGCAACATTTGGCATTGGTCCGCTTTGAATGCTTGATGCACCGAGGAATCCGATGGACACTGCAAGGAATCCGAAGGCCAATACCAATGGCAATGCCTCGTCACCAATCCAATATGCAGCCAATGGCGCAGAAACACAGGTAATCAAACCAGCAAATGTGGCGGGACGGTATCCCTTCTCTGTGACCTTGCTAAAGAACTCCACTGCAGCAAGTCCGACTACTGCGAGCACAATCAACATGACTGCAGCAGGGCGCCACATAATGGCGCCGATAAAAACAGCCAGCAGAATAACTGCAGTTGTTACAGCGGTGGGCATGTCACGACCCACTCCACCTGTTCGAGGCCCGCGTGGCCCGGCACGTCTAACTGGTTGTGGTCGCGTTCCGCGTGGCACTCCACCTGTGATGTCACGCGATGGGTCGATGTCGTAACCGCCAGACATGTCGCGCTGTGGTCGAGCACGATCACCTGTTGGGTCGGTGCCGATGGTGAGACGTTCAGGCCGTCGAGCCGGTTCGCTTGGTTCTTGAAATGCGCCCCACACATCGTCTTCGTCGACGGCAGGAATTTCACCAGTGGCAGGCTCTGTCCAATGGGGCAGATTTCCGGTTTCACCCTCTCCGAAAGTGAGCGCTGGCTCAGATGTGGGATCGTCGGCAAATTGCACGGTTCCGAAGTCGGCACCAAAGTCGGTTCCGTACGAGTCGTCGTTTGTGTCGTCCTTGCGGCGCCAGATGTCGTCACTCATGTTTCTCCCCTTTCGGGTTTCTATTGGCAACAGTAGTTGCCAAAGTTGCTATACCTCGAGCAGCTCTTGTTCCTTGCGAACAAAGGCTTTATCGATCTGTTCAATGTGGTCTTGAGTGAATTTGTCGAGATCTTTCTCGGCACGCTCAAGATCGTCTTTTGAAAACTCTGAGTTCTTCTCTGCAGTTTCTAGTTGCTTGCGTGTATCGCGACGAATGTTGCGAATGGCAACACGACCGTCTTCGGCCATGTTCTTCACCACTTTCACGTACTCTTTGCGACGCTCTTCAGTAAGAACAGGGAACGACAACCGAATCACCACGCCATCATTAGACGGCTGTAGGCCAAGGTCGCTCTCACGAATGGCCTTTTCAATGGCCACCATGGCACCGCGATCGTGAGGTTTCACCACCAAGGTTCGTGCCTCGGGGACTTGAAAACCCGCAAGCTGCTGCAAGGGAACCGTGGACCCGTAGTACTCGACCAACAGCTTTTCAACAAGCGCCGGATTTGCTCGGCCAGTACGAACGGTAGAGAACTGAGACTGCGCGTGCGCAACGGCGCGCTCCATCTTGTCGACTGCCTCAAGAAGGGTGTCTTCAATCACCCGACCAGCGTACCTACTGGCTCACCCCTGAGAATGGACTTCACGTTGCCTTGCGCCAATAGGTCGAACACCACGATGGGCAATTGCTTGTCCATACAGAAGGTGATGGCCGTGGCGTCCATGACCTTTAGCCCCTTTGTAATGACGTCCATATGGCTGATGCGGTCATATCGCGTGGCGGACTTATCGATTTTCGGATCGGCGGTGTACACGCCATCGACACCTGAGTGCGTGCCTTTCAAAATGGCCTGCGCCTCAATTTCGGCGGCGCGCAATGCTGCCGCGGTATCGGTGGTGAAGAAGGGGTTACCGGTACCACCAGCAAGAATGACCACTCGACCTTTTTCCATATGACGTTCTGCGCGGCGACGAATATATGGTTCGGCAACTTTTGGCATTTCAATTGCAGACATCACACGGGATTGCTGCCCCACGCGTTCGAGAGCGTCTTGCAATGCGAGACCATTCATGACCGTGGCAAGCATTCCCATGAAGTCCGCCTGCGCCTGATCCATACCTTGGCCAGCACCCTGCAATCCGCGCCAGAAGTTTCCACCGCCTACAACGATGGCGATGTCTGTACCGAGTTCTTCGCGAGCCTCGCGAACTTCAGTGGCCACTTGCGTGAGCACATTGCTATCAAGACCAAACCCAGTTGGTTCTGCAAGTGCCTCACCAGAAAGTTTCAGGACTACGCGGGACCAACGGGGCCGGGTTGACATATCAGCCGATTTCCACCTGTGCGAAGCGAACAATCTTCGCGTCGCCAATGAGTTGCTTGATTGTGACTTTGTCGTCTTTTGCGTACGGCTGCTCGAGCAGACATACATCTTTGAAGAATCCACCAATTCGACCATCAACAATCTTGGCGATGGCCTGTTCAGGCTTGCCTTCATTGCGTGTAATGGTTTCAAGAGTTTCGCGCTCTTTCGCAACGACGTCTGCAGGCACTTCGTCTTGCGTGAGGTACTTCGGACGTGCAAACGCAATGTGAACTGCAATGTCGTGAGCAAGTTCAGCTGTAGCACCGCTCATCTCAACGATTACACCATTGACGCCACGACCCCCTTGAATGTGTGCGTACGACTCGATGATGTTTCCGGCGGCTGCTTCGAAACGAATTGTCTCGCCAACTTCGATCTTTTCCTTCAAGAGAATCTTGAGGTCGTCAATCTGAGTTGAGCGCTCTGCAACTCCTGCATCGCCGCTTGCCAACACAGCTGCTGCCAATGCGTCAGCCTCGGCTTTGAAACTGTCGGACGATGCAACGAAGTCGGTCTCGCACTTCAACTTGACAATTGATGCACGCGCGCCGTCGATAAGAATGGACACCACACCTTGTGCGTTGTCACGATCATCACGCTTTGCACTTGCAGCCAAGCCTTTTTCGCGTAGCCACTGCTTTGCGGCCTCGATATCGCCACCACTCTCTTCAAGAGCTTTCTTGCAATCCATCATTCCGGCGCCAGTTGACTGGCGAAGGCTAGAGACGTCTTTTGCTGTGTATGACATGACTTACTCCGCTGCTGGTGCGTCGGTGGACTTCTGTGCTGCCAAACGTGCTTCGCGCTCGGCCTGAGCTGCTGCGGCTTGCGCACGAGCTGCTGCCTGCTGTTCAGCAAATGCTGCCTCTTCTTCAGGAGTACGCACTGCTGGTGCAGCGGTGGCTGCAGCGGCAGGTGTGCGCTTCTGATGAATGAATCGGCCTTCGATGACTGCTTCAGCAATCACGCGTGTCAATAAATCGTTTGCGCGAATTGCATCGTCGTTTCCTGGGATTGGGAATTGCACCAAGTCTGGATCGACATTGGAGTCAACAACCGCAATGACAGGAATCTTCAACTTGTTTGCTTCAGTAACGGCAATGTGCTCTTTCATTGTGTCGAGAACAAAAATTGCATCGGGACGACGTGAAAGATGTGCAATACCAGACAAGTTCTTCTGCAGCTTCTCGAGCTCACGAGTAAGAAGGAGAGCTTCCTTCTTTGGCATGGCGTCAAACTCGCCTGATGCCTTCATGCGCTCGTACTCCTGCATTTTGCCAACACGCTTTGAAATGGTTTCAAAGTTGGTGAGCATTCCACCCAGCCAACGCTCGTTGACGTAGTACATGCCGCACTTCTCGGCGTAGTTACGAATGGGATCTTGTGCTTGCTTCTTGGTTCCAACGAACAGAACGGTGCCTCCATTGGCAACCAGATCACGAACGAATGAGTAAGCAACTTCAACACGCTCGATTGTTTGGTCGAGGTTGATGATGTGAATTCCGTTGCGCTCACCGAAGATGAATTGCTTCATCTTGGGATTCCAACGACGGGTCTGGTGCCCGAAGTGAACGCCAGCTTCCAACATTTGTCGCATTGAGACGACAGCCATAATTTTCTCCTTCTGCGGTTGTCCACACACTGGACCGACGCCGAAGCGACCGCAGTTGGCCAATGTGCATGATGTATGTGCGGCTCCACCTGTGTGGAGAGCCTTGAAAATTCTATCGGGCAGGCCCGTTCCGCCCCACATTTGCGTCGCTCACACCCCCATTGCCCACTAACCGCACGCGACCAAGACCCAGCGACCGCAACGGGTCACGATGCCGCGCGCCATGGCGGACACTGAGATATGTGGTGGAATCCGCCCGCGCCAGCTCTGTCCCCTGGCGTACCTGTACCCCCGCTGTGATGCCTGAAGCCATTGAGGCCATGTGCCCCACGGTGACACGAACCTGTGGCGCGACCGCAACCACCACATACAACTGACCACCAACTTCGCCCGCAAAAGTGACCTCACCCGCCAAGGGCGAACGAATTGACGCCCCTGCCTGTGACGCGATGGTTACTCCGCGATGACCACTACACCTGTCGCAGGCAGGTGGGTCAAATGAACGAACCACTGCCCCGTCTACTGGCGCAATGGCCAACACCGCTATCGCCGCTATCTGAATGAAACTCATGCGACCGATGTGTGCAACTCACCGAAACAGTCGGCGGCGTTACGCCATTCCGGCCGCAGACAAACGTGACCGCAACTGCAAAACAGCCTTTGTGTGAATTTGAGAAATTCGACTCTCGGTCACGCCAAGCGCTTCCCCAATTTCTGCCAAGGTCAAACCATCTTCGTAATACAAGATGAGAATCGCCTGCTCACGTTCGGGAAGTCGCGAAATTTCTACACGCATTGCATCGCGAAGCTCGCCCTCTTCCATTGCTCGTCCTGGCTGCAGATGCGCATCGTTATCTGCTGGAGCATTGTCCATTGCCACATGATCAAGTGGACCAACAGAACCCGCCGCAATGTCCGCAAGCCACTTCTCTAGTTCTTCAACCGAAATCTTTAGTTCGGCGGCAATCTCTTCATCGGTGGGCGTGCGACCTAACTCATGCTCCAAGGTTGCGATTGCATCTTGCACGGAACGCGACCGTGATCGAACCGAACGTGGTACCCAATCGAGGGCGCGCAGACCGTCCAAGATTGCTCCACGAATTCGTGGAATTGCATACGTCTCGAATGTATTTCCATTATTCGGATCAAATCGATCAATTGCATTCATGAGTCCGAACACACCGGCACTCACAAGGTCTCCTGTGTCGACCGTGCGAGGAAGCCCGGCAGCAAGACGACCTGCGACGAACTTCACCAATGATGCGTAGTGCACTACAAGCCACTCGCGAGCTGTCACTTCTTGCGACGCATGGAAGGACTCCCACGCCGTATCAATTGTGTAACGAATTGGACGTGCGTTCATGCGCGTGGATGAGTTTCTGTGTATGCAATTCGCAAACGTTCTTTGCTGACATGCGTATATCGCTGAGTTGTTGCCGCGTCGCTGTGACCCAGCAACTCTTGAATAGAACGAGTATCAGCCCCATTGTCCATGAGATGCGTCGCGAATGAATGTCGCAATGCGTGAGGATGTGTTCCACCCACAATCCCTACGCGAGCACACGCATCATCGAGCAGTCGAGCAACATCACGCCGTGCAATCTGTTTGCCACGAGCCCCCACAAACAGAGCCCCACCGGTGTGCTCATCAACAACTTCGTTCCGGTGCCGACGCCATGCATCAATGGCGCGTCGAGCTGGCTCACCAAGTGGAACGATTCGCTCTTTTGAACCTTTACCCATCACCCGCAACGACGCACCGTCAGACGACACACTGTTCAACTGCAACGTGCAGACTTCCGATACACGCAAGCCACTGCCATACAAGATCTCCAAGATTGCGCGATCACGACTGCGTTTCCATTCAGGTGCATCTGGGTCTTCACTGGTCACCAATACAGCAACCGTGGCTTCGTCGAGTGGACGCGGTAGGCGGCCTTTGGTTTGAGGGGTATGCACTGCTTCTGTGGGGTCAGCAGACACGAGGCCTTTTCGTATGGCCCACAAGAAATAACGACGAATTGCTGCAATGCGTCGGGCAACAGTTCGCGACGTAGCACCGCACTCGTGTAAGTGCGCAAGATATTGACGTACATGAAGCTTCGTCACGTTTGCCGGCACCATGGAGTCGTCTTGATCACACAACCACTCGGCAAATAATTCGACGTCACGGCGATATGCGGCGCGTGTGTTTGCCGATGACGCAGTGAGTGAATCTTCAAATGCCGACGGAGTCCACGTAGACAGTCGACTATTGCGAACATCGCACGACCCTTTGATAGTGACAGAGCCGGACGCTGAGCACTGTGCACACATAGACGAATGCGAAGTGCGAACACCCTTTGCAGGATTGACAATTTGAGCGTGCCCGCGAGCCGGCCGATGGTGACGAATAAACCAGACGAAATATGCCTGAAGTACCGAGAGACGCTGGTCGACGGTTTCTACGGTGTACCCACGATGTTCAAGGTCAGCGACATACTCGCTCACCATGTCGGGCGAAATGAGTGCCGGAGTGTTCGCACCGTGGGTTGCAAACACTCCGAGGGCCAATGTCAATGCGCCGCGTCGCGACTCACGAGCCATGTCTCCGCCAGCCAATGATTTGATGTAGCGGTCAAGGTCGAAAGCGGAGATGTCACCTCGTGGAGTGCGCACTGCAACGGTTCCGCCCATGTCTCTACGGTATCGCTCGCGGACTACCGCATGAGTGCCTCCCACCAACCATCTGCATGCCCGACCCAGCCCATCGATTCAAGCTGTCCCAAAACAACCGCGACATCAACAACACTTCGACCGCTCAGGCATGCAATTTCATCGACTGTTCGTGGCGTGTCACCCATCGTTTCCAAAATGGAGACTGCACGCGCATCTGGACGAGGACGATTCTCGCGGCTGTACTCCGGCATGCAATTGTCGAGCCCAAGTTGAACAAGTACATCGTCGACACATGTGACAGGGGGACATCCATCGCGGAGAAGTGCATTTGTTCCCTCGCTTGGTGAGATATGAGGTGACCCAGGTACGGCCATGACGGTGATTCCCCGTTTTGCTGCTTCATCCACCGTGATCATTGATCCACCTGATGCTCGCGATTCAACCACCACCAGAACGTTGCACAACGACGCAAGAATTCGATTCCGCAACGGAAAACGAAAAGGCTCGGGCTGAACACCAGGTGGTGACTCACTCACGATGACCCCTCGCTCTGCGATGTGTTGCCACTCACGCCAATGTTGTTTGGGATACACAACGTTGGGGCCGCCTGCAACAACCGCAACGGGCGCAGCACCGTTGCTTGTGGAAAGTGCACCACGATGACTGTGCACGTCTATTCCGCGAGCCAAACCGGACACAACAGAGATTCCCGCTTCAGACAGTTGTCGACCCAAGGTTCGCGCAAAGTGCTCGCCCGCCTGTGTTGAGTGACGTGTTCCCACAATTCCCACCCGTTTGTTGTCGCCAACAACGTTGCTCCCCATCATGAACACAACGGCGGGCGCGTGCGGATCCGCAAGCAGCGGCATCGGATATGTGGCATCTCCGCGCACAGCAACCACTACGTTCTGGGACACACACGCATCGTGCATGCGAACTACTTCGCCCTGCGAAACATTCCGCCACGCAGACAACACATCGCCTGGTATTCCGGAAACAAGTTCACGCGATTGCGTCACACGATGCCACGCATCTTCCGGAGAATATTGAGACAAAACGCGACGTAATCGAGAATGCGTTTGACGTGGCAAACCCGACAATGCAGCTGCAAATGCCCACGACGGAATCTGTTCACTCATTGCGAGTGAACTCCATTGTCCAATTTGGCCCGTAGCTGCAACGCAACGTCGACCCATGCACGTGTGATGACGCCGTGCTCACCGTGTAAGTCGGACAAGGTTCGTGCAACACGACGAACACGGTGATAGCCACGGCCAGTCAACGTTCCCTCGTCGAGGCGTTTTCGCAAAATTGCCATGGCATCTTCGTGAAGTGGCGCGACTTCGTCAAGCATGTCGCCCGAAATGCGTGAGTTCATACATCCTTGACGACCGCGAGCAATTGCATGTACTCGCTCAACTCGCTCAGCGACCGCCGCAGAACTCTCTGCCAGAGAGCCCCCTGTTAACTCTGCTGTTGAAGGGCGCGACAGGTGAACACGAACATCAAATCGATCAAGTAGTGGTCCACTAAAGCGACGCAAATACCTTTGTCGCGCTACCGGTGCACACTCGCAGTTTGCGCGCACAGCCACTCCGCACGGACACGGATTTGTGGCCGCCACCACTAGACAGTTGGCGGGCATTTCCACCGACGAGTGTGCCCGCGCAATACGTACCGTTTGCTCCTCTAAAGGCTGACGTAGTGCGTCCAGAACACTGGGAGCAAACTCGCCCATTTCATCGAGAAACAACACACCGTGAGACGCAAGAGATATTTCTCCCGGGCGAATATGGTGCGAGCCACCACCCACCATGGCCGGCGTTGAGATGCTGTGATGTGGTGCCCGATACGGCGGAGAGTTTCCCACTTGCGACTCAGTTGATAAGCCCGCGGCACTTCGAATCATTGCAACATGAAATGCCTCGTCCTGCGTCAATCTGGGCAGCAATCCGGGAAGGCGTTGCGCCAACATTGACTTTCCCGCACCCGGTGGACCAATCATCAACATGTGATGCAATCCTGCCGCCGACACTTCTAGTGCAAGTCGCGCCAAGGGTTGACCACGCACATCAGACAAATCGGGAAGTGCATCGTTGACCAACGTGGGAGCACTTCCCTGCACATCTGGCCACGGCGATTCACCGCGCAGCGACATAACCAATTCAGTCAGTGTTGACACCGGACGCACCCGCACAGGACGCGCGAGCAATGCCTCGTTGACCGCAAGCGAAGACACCACCACTTCGTGCGTTGCAACGGATGCAACGAGGGGTGCTACCCCCGCAGTGGCGCGCACAGAACCATCGAGACCAAGTTCTCCGATAAATGCCATGTTCCGCACCGCTTCCGCAGGAACAATTTCGGTTGCAACAAGTAACCCGATAGCGATTGCGAGATCGAGACCCGCACCACCGCGGCGTTCGCCTGTGCCAACAAGATTGATGGTGATGCGACGATTCGGCCAATCAAGTCCGCTGGACAACATTGCCGCACGTACGCGATCACGCGACTCGCGACATCCTTCATCGGGCAAGCCCACCACAGTGAACGCGGGAATTCCTGGGCCCACGTGTGATTCCACCATGATCTGACTGCCAGCAGTTCCAGTAAGAGTGGCCGACGTAATTGCTGCATACATGTGCAGTCTCCTGTGGGTGCGTGCGTGGGATACTTGACGGCAATGTGTGCACGACGATCCCTGACGGTGGCATTTCCACTTGCGTGCGCAATTGTTCTCTCTGCGTGTGGAGGGTCCGAGCGAACTGGTTCGTCATTTTGCGCTCAACTCGGAAAAGAGATTCCAGCAATCGCGCAAGAGCCAGTGACCAAAGATGACGTCACGGCAATGGTGAATCGCTACGAACGCTTGCTGAGCAAAGCCCCACTCTCCATCGAGCAAGACCTTTCAGTTCTGACCGATGTGTTGCGCATGGCGGAAAAAGTCAACACTGCAAATCCAGATGCAGTGCAAGACCTTGCCGATGCCACGTATGCAGCAAATCAATCTGCAATTGCGGTACGTGATTGGGTGAAGAGCACCTGCGCTGTTGACATCAGCACCGGACTTACCATCGCACCACCTCGAACACCCACAACAACAAGTGCTCCTACAACAACGGTTCCACCGTCGGTAGCGCCCACCACAGTGGCGCCAGCGACACCGTAACGACTAGCGAATTTCGCCGCGCCGAACGATGACCTTGTCGACGAGGCCGTAGTCCTTTGCTTCTTCTGCAGTGAACCAGCGGTCACGTTCACTGTCGGCCTGAATGTCTTCCAATGCACGACCAGAGTGATGCGCGATGAGTTCAGCCATACGACGCTTTGTGAAGCGCAGTTGCTCGGCTTGAATTGCGATGTCGGCAGCTTGTCCGCGCAAACCAGCAAGTGGCTGGTGCATCATGATGCGAGCATTTGGCAACGTGTAACGCTTTCCAGGCGCACCCGCGGTGAGCAGAAACTGACCCATAGATGCCGCAAGGCCCATGCACACGGTTGCCACGTCACAACTGACGAATTGCATGGTGTCGTAAATGGCCATGCCTGCAGTGACTGAACCACCAGGGCTGTTGATGTACAACCAGATATCTGCATTGGGATCTTCGCCCTCGAGGTACAGCAACTGAGCGCACAGGCTGTTGGCAATGTCGTCGTTGACGTCGGTTCCCAGCATGACGACGCGATTCTTCAACAATCGGGTGAAGATGTCGGCGCGCGGGTCGCCTGCCGAATCGAGTGCAACGGGTGAAACAGGGAGGCCATTGGTGCTCATATCCTCCGAAGGCTACCTGCTGAGGCAGAATGTCTTAGTGCCTTCATCATCCAGTTTCAGTCCCAACGCTGACCGACTCATTGCGAATAATGCCGATTTCGTCAAACATTTCGCTGATCAAGGGCTAGAGCTGACCCCAAAACAGCATTTGGCAATTGTGGCCTGCATGGACAGCCGCATGGATATTTTCCAGATGCTGGGCCTTGCCCACGGCGATGCCCACATCATTCGTAATGCTGGAGGTGTCGTCACCGACGATGTGGTGCGCTCACTCGTCGTGTCACAACGAGAACTTGGCACCAAGGAAATCATTCTTATCCATCACACCAATTGCGGGCTGCAGTCAATCACCGAAGACGGTTTCAAACGCGACATCGAAAAAGATTGCGGAATTAAGCCATGGTGGGCTATAGAAACTTTTGACGACCCGTTTGAAGATGTTCGCCAATCAATGGCGCGATTACAGCACAGCCCGTTCATTCTTCATAAAGAGTTCATTCGCGGATTTGTCTACGACGTTGAGTCAGGTGAACTCATCGAGGCTTAAGAGGGCTCGCGCTGCACTCCACTGAACACAACAACAACTCGCTCATCATCGTCGACGTGTTCGCGCATTTCTAAAAGACCCGCCAACCCGGCACTTCCCGTGGGACTCACATTCACAGTGGTGTGTTGATGTGCGAGGCGCCAAGCCGCCACGACAGAGTCTTCCGACGCAACAACTGGGGAGCCCCCTGTGTGAGACATGCCTTCCACAACACCAATCCAGTCATATGTTTCGTCATCCAAGATGCCATCGGCAAGTGAACGTGGCTCATCCTCCCAGGGCCACATGCACTGACTCCACCGGGGTCCTACGTTGTGAGTTCCGCCGCTCGCGAGAGCGCGTTGCCATGCGCGTGCAAGCGGCGCACACCCTTCAGTTTGGACTGCGTGAAGCCGTGGATGCACTCCAATGTTTGTCATGCTGGATGCAACAGACGACGCAAACGCACCACCACCTACTTGGATGAAGATGCGATCCATTGTGTTGTCCATCTGTTCCAAGATTTCCCAGCCAATAGTGCGTCCGCCGTCAAGACACCACACATTTTCTGGACCTTGCACGCTGAACGGAATTGCGCCATGCTCTACCGCTTCGCGAAAACGCAACACGCACGGATCACCAGCAGGGTCATCGGGCAATCGAGGACATACCCGAGCGTCTGCGTGAAGCGATTCCAGCACACTCATTACTTCTGCCGACGCTGCAACCGGAACGTGAACCGCAATAGGCCACTTCACTGCTGCCGCGATGGTGGATGCAGCAATTGCTGCGTTGCCACACGACGCAATGGCCAATGGTGGCCGCTCATCTTTTGACGACCATGGGGCGATTCCTGCTTCCTCTGCCATCAACAAATGCAACATGATGGTGACGAGATGGCGAGCCTTGTGTGATCCCGCAACATTGTGTGTCTCGTCTTTAATCCACACACCACCATCAGTGTTAAAACCCAAAGCACTCGACAACGCATCGGCACGTTGCAGTGGTGTTCGAACAAAACCAGTTCCCGCAACGGAACTAATGGCACTGTCTAACGATGAGATGATTCGAATGCGGTCGTCGGGGGTTACACCAATGGCATCGCCAAAAGCGTCAACCGCCAGCCATCGGCGATACGCCAGAAATGGATTGGTGTGTGGGTCGGGACGAAACGGTTCGACAGCACTACTAAAACGCAGCACATGATGTCGATCGTGTGTCGTTGCGTGAGGACAACGCCATGACATTGCTGCTGCGATGCCAACCGTGGCACCACACACAGAGCATTCAAGCCCTGTCACAATGCTGGCCATCTGTCGCTACTTTGCGACCTTGGCAACTCGTGCGTTGAATTCTGTGATCAGTTCATCCCATACGGGCGCGTATGCGCGAACCGAGCGCCAGAACGATTGCGAACGGCGAGCTTCAAACACCTCGAGCGGAGTTCCCTGCTGCTCAACCCATGTGTAGTAGCCCAAGTTGAAAATGCGATTGCGATCTTGTTCGGTGCAATCAATCATTGCGTCAGTGCTGACTGAACCGAGGTGCTCACTAAACACTTCCGCAGCATCAATTTCTGTGAAGTTGTTACCGAAGCGCGATGCCAATGTTTTTACGCGCTCACTTGGGTACAGCTCACTTCCGTCGGTGGCAACGGTGACAATCGCGTCATTAGCTCCGAATCCCAACAGCTTTGCTGTCTTGATTGCAGCAAGCACGTTGCAAATGGATGAGAAACCGAAATGTGTCAGCGCTTCGATGAGTTCTGGCGTTGCATGATGGCGGTCGGCCAAGTATTTCTGACCCGCTGGGGTGTTGAACAAAACGTCAAGCTCATCAGTGGCTTTGTCGGACACACCCACCACAACATCTGTATTCATCACGTTGTGAATAAGTGGGATGTGCTTGTCGCCAATTCCCTGAATGTTGTGCTCACCGAAGCCATTTTCCAGCATGGTGGGACATTCAAGAGCCTCGACGGCAACAATCTTGGTGCCATAGATGTCCTTCAAGCGATCACCGGCCGAGATAGTTCCCGCTGACCCTGTTGCAGAAGTAAACGCAGCCAGCTTCAAGTCGGAGTATCCGTTGGCCTTGACATGTTCAAATGCATGAGCCAAAGCACGTCCCGTTACTTCATAGTGACCCACTGGATTTCCGAATTCACAAAACTGATTCAGAATGAAGTTGCCAGGATCTTTCGCCATTTCATTACATGCGTCGTAAATCTCTTTGACGTTGCTTTCGGTTCCCGGCGTACGAACAATGTCCGCAGGATCCGCCACCCATTTGTCAAGCCAGTCAAAACGCTCTTGAGACATTCCTGCAGGAAGAACTGCGACGCCGCGCGAGCTCATGAGTCGACTGATAGCAATGCCGCCGCGCGCATAGTTTCCTGTTGATGGCCAGACGGCGCGATGACGAGTGGGGTCGAACTGACCTGTAATGACACGGGGCGCGAAACATGAATATGCGGCCAACACCTTGTGAGCCGTGATCATTGGGAATCGATTTCCGAAGACCACAATGATGGGTGAATCAATTCCGGTGATGGTGGATGGAAGAACTACATGGTCCGGTACGTCAACACGATCTCCCGCAAGATTGTTGTACCAGTGCACACGGAACAAGTTGCGTGGATCGGCCGCATTCTTGTCGACACCCTGTGTTTTTTCGCGCGGAATACGATGCGGCTCAGCCAACTCTGCGAAGGTGGGAAGCACGATGTTCTGTTCGGCAAATCGCTGAACGCTGTTTGCGAGCGACGCTTCGTCGATGACGTGGTCTGCGAGGCCCAACTGCTCTTGCAGGGCCGAGGCGTCGAGAGTTGATTGAAGTGCAGAAGATGCGGTCACTCTCCTAGTTTGCCACTGAATACACCATCAGCCCGATTACGGCGATACCCTCGCAGTGTCGCCGGTGTAGCCCAATTGGCAGAGGCAGCAGGTTTAGGTCCTGCGTGTTGGGGGTTCGAGTCCCTTCACCGGCACGGTGCATATTTATGATCTCCCCACGCCCGCAGTCGTCATCGACATTGCTGCCGTGCGAAAGAACATCGCCACCATGGCCGAGGTTCATCCAGGCCGTCGTCTTCGCCCCCACATCAAGGCACACAAGTGCACCGGTCTTGCAGCAGAACTAGAAGCTGCGGGACACGCGTCGTTTACGTGTGCAACGCCACGCGAGATTGCCGGCATGGTGGCCGCGGGAGTCGGCAATGATTTTTTGCTGGCAAATGAAGTTCTTGACCCACGCCGGCTCACAGCTTTGGCTGAACTTCAAGATGACGCACTCATCACTGTTGCAATTGATTCCGAGGAAACCCTTCATGCGGCAGATGCCGCAGGAATTCGATCCGTTGTCATTGACGTGAATGTGGGACTTCCGCGTTGCGGTTGTTCACCATCTGTGGCTGGGCGACTTGCCGATGCCGCACGCATCCGCGGAATCTCCGTGCGTGGAGTAATGGGATACGAGGGGCACCTGATGATGGTGACTGATCGTGCCAAGAAAAAAGAAAAAGTTCTTGAAGCCATGAACATTCTTGCCACCGCGCACGAAGACGTGGGTGGCGATCTTGTTTCCGCAGGCGGTACCGGTACATACGACATGTTTGTTGGCACCACGGTCAACGAAGTGCAAGCAGGCAGTTATGTCTTGATGGATACGCACTATGCACAATTAGGTATTCCGTTTGTGCAGGCCATGTGGGTCGTAGGAACCGTCATCTCAGCCAACAGTAAATGGGCAGTTGCAGATGTTGGCCTGAAATCACTTGGTATGGATCATGGCAATCCATCAATTGATGGCCATTCAATACTGTTTTGTTCAGACGAGCACATCACGTTTGCCCCAGAAGGCGACACGCCAGCACCGCGTGTAGGTGATCGCATCTTCGTCACGCCATCACACATTGACCCCACCATGGCACTCCATGAGATGGCGTACGTGGCAAATCAGTACGGAGAAATCTTGGCTGAATGGCCAATTGACTTACGCGGTTGGTGAACCAGTAATTCGCGCCAACAGATCTGGCAACTGACGCAACGCCCGACCGCGATGCGATACTGCATCTTTTTCCGCGGCAGTCATTTCTGCAAACGTTCGTCCGTCGCAGTCATCGGGAATGAAAACACTGTCATAGCCAAAACCATTGCTTCCGCGTTCAGAATCGGCAACTCTTCCAATGCATTCACCAGTAAGGAGATGCATCTCACCCGAAGGATGCACCACTGCCAACACAGTCTTGAATCGCGCGCCCCGATTGGCGACACCGCTCAACTGGTCCAACAACAACGCACGGTTATCGGCATCTTGTGCATTGTCGCCAGCAAATCGAGCGCTGTGCACACCAGGCGAACCATCAAGAGCGTCAACCATTAATCCGGTGTCGTCAGCCAGCGCCCATTCCCCCGACGCATTCGCAATCTCGACGGCCTTAATGATGGCGTTTCCTTCCAACGTGGGAGCAGTTTCTTCAACATCGCCCACATGTTCTGGGCGAGGAATCAATGTCACCCACGATGGCAACATGCGCGCAATTTCATCAACCTTCTTCGGGTTGGCTGTTGCGCACACAAGTTTCATGTGTGTCTATCGCTCCGGTGCACGAGGTGATGGAGGCTCTGCCAACAATCCAGACTGAAGATCAAAAATTTTGTTCAATCCAGAATCGGCCAGCATCAACAACTCATCAAGCTCACCGCGAGTAAACGCCATTCCTTCAGCAGTTCCTTGCACTTCAACAAACCGCGACTCACCACCGTGCGTTGGACGCAACATGACAACGTTCATGTCCACCTCTGCAGTGGAGTCCTCGATGTACGGAAGATCAAGCACAGGAACGCCGCCACACACTCCGACCGAAATTGCGGCACACAATGAGTGGAGTGGATGATGATCAATCAGACCGTTCTGCATCAACCGAGTGAGTGCATCATGTAGCGCCAAATAGCCGCCACAAATGCTTGCAGTTCGCGTGCCACCATCTGCCTGCAGCACATCACAGTCCACGACAACCTGCCGCTCGCCAAGGGCGCGCATGTCGCACGCAGCACGCAACGAACGGCCAATCAGACGCTGAATTTCAACGGTACGTCCACTCTGCTTGCCTTTGGCTGCTTCGCGATCAACACGTTCAGGAGATGACCCCGGCAACATCGAATACTCGGCGGTGACCCACCCTTTCCCTGACCCCTTCATCCAACGGGGCACGTCTTCATCAATTGACGCTGTACACAACACTCGCGTGCGACCGAAGGTGACTAGCACCGATCCAGCAGACATTTCTGTGAAGTCGCGTTGAAACGACATAGGGCGTAACTGATCGGGCGTGCGTCCATCTGGGCGAGACATGATGTTTCCTCCGCTCTTGCCATCGTTTGGCAAAAATGCTTTCTCCACAATACGCACTGCGCGCATGCGTACGGCGTAGCGTCATCCACTGTGCTGACCGCCACACTTCTTGCTCTCGCAGCAGCTGCTCTGCATGCGGCATGGAATCTGTGGGTGAAACAAAGTGGCGATCGTTGGCTGTCTCTCTGGGGGCAAATGACCGCCGGCGGACTCGCATCTGGCGCACTTTTGCTTTTTGTTGGATGGCCACAGAACTTGGCATGGTGGCCTGTCATCACAAGTGGCCTCATTCATGTGGTGTACATCTCTGCGTTAGCGCGCGCGTACAACATCGGAGACTTCTCTGTCACCTACCCCATTGCACGAGGAACGGGAGCACTTCTCGCTGCCGTAGCGGGCGTGATGTTTCTCAATGATTCATTGTCACTTCTGACAGTCACAGGAATTGCCATCTCGATAGCGGGCATCTACATGCTTGCGGGTCGAGCCGACGCAACTCATGTTCGCGCCGGACTTTTGGTTGCAGTCACCATCGGCACCTATTCGGTGGTGGATGGACACGGTTCGCGACAGACCGGCGGCAACTTGTATCCGTTAGTGCTGTTCGTGTCCACCGCAGTCTCGGTCACGGCATTCGGGCTAGTCACTGGTCGCGCTCGCGACATGGTGACTGCGATGCGCGTGCGTGCACACCATTTTCTATTGGCGGGCGCAGCGTCTGTATTGACCTACTGGATGGTTCTCATTGCAATGCAACGTGCCCCCATTGGATATGTGACTGCGTTGCGAGAATCTAGCGTTGTGATTGTTGCACTTGTGGGAACGCGCTACTTGGGCGAGGCAGATACAAAATGCCGAGTTGTTGCAGCACTCGTTGTAGTAGCAGGTCTGGTGGTCTTGATTGCAGGACGCTAAACGCGCGCCCTAGAAGTAGATGATCTTCTCTGCGTTTGCTTCGGCTTGATCAAGATCATCGGTATAGGCACCAGTTGACAGATACTTCCATCCACCATCGCACACAATGAACACAATGACGCCTTCGTCAATCTCGCCAGCAACTTTCACTGCACCAGCAAGTGACGCACCAGACGAGATACCAGCGAAAATTCCACACTCTTGAACGAGACGACGAGTCCATTCGAGTGATTCGCGTGGGCGAACAACACGCTTACGGTCAAGCAGATCGCGGCCGTGCCAGTTGTCAAACACCGGCGGAATGTAGCCATCGTCCAAGTTGCGTAAACCTTCTACACGCTCACCCAAGGGTGGCTCTACCGCAACAATCTTGATGTCGGGATTTTGCTCTTTGAGATACTTCCCTGTTCCCATCAATGTTCCGCTGGTACCCAACCCCGCAACAAAGTGTGTGATTTCTGGGCAGTCGCGATAAATCTCTGGCCCAGTGCTTTCATAGTGAGCACGCGGGTTTGCATCGTTGGCGTACTGATACAAGAAGCACCATTCCGGATGCTGAGCTGCTAATTCTTGGGCCCGACGAACTGCGCCGTTTGAACCTTCTTCGCCTGGCGTCAAAATGATTTCTGCGCCGAACACTTCCAGCATTTGGCGACGTTCAATGCTGACTGATGTGGGCATCAAAATAGTGATGGGATAGCCCTTCATCTTGGCGATGGCTGCAAGTGCGATACCGGTGTTGCCCGACGATGGTTCAACAATGCGCTGACCTGGAACAAGACGGCCAGTGCGCTCGGCATCTTCAATCATCGCCTTCGCGATGCGATCTTTCACGGAGCCAAATGGGTTCTGGCTTTCCAACTTCGCCACGATGCGAACATTGGGATTAGGAGACAAGTTGGAGACGTCGACCATCGGGGTGTTGCCGACAAGATCAAGGGAATTCTGCAAAACAAACACAGACCCTCCGTTCCTTCTCACATCCGCAATTGACATGGTTCTCCTTCGTGGCTGCCGGTTCAGCCATCAGGTGAAACAACCCCACCTGACGAACTATTCCCGATAAATCCAGTCGGAATTGTAACCTTCGCCACAGCCATTGTCACCCCCTAGGCGGAAACAATGGCCTCTTCGGTGATGTCGGTCCCGCGGATGAGGAACGAACGGGGCCGCGGCTCGCCTGTCTTCAGGCTGACGATGATGTAGTGCCAGTTGGGATCGGGGGCCTGAGCCACGTCAGTGGAACTGGGATACGCCTCGGTGTGGGTATGGCTATGAGCGCATCCCAGTACTTCTAAGCCCTCTGCTTCGGCAGCAAGTTCTGCCCGCAGATGTTCTTTTGGGTCAATGGTGTACACGAGCGCACTGTGAGCAATGTTTGTGCACGGAACGAACCGCACAACATTGTTGGTGCCCGGTTCACCCACCAACAGGCCGCACATCTCTTCGGGATAACACGCAATGGCATGCTGACCCATGGCGTCAACTGCAGAAGCTGGGACATTGATGGCGTTGGTAAACGACTCGGACATCGCTGTGAAGGCTAGCGGTACGCTCAAGTACCCCTATGGCCAAGTCACCAAACACTGTTCTCGCGAGTAATCGCAAGGCACGCCACGACTACGAGATTCTCGATGTGGTCGAGGCGGGAATTGTGCTGGTCGGCAGCGAAGTCAAAAGTCTGCGCGGCGGCCAGGTGCAACTTGCAGACGCGTATGCGCGAGTGCTGGACGGCGAAGTGTGGCTAGATGGGGTTCATATCGCGCCATATTCATTTGCAGTGGGAGTGGGAGCACACGACCCAGATCGACCTCGCAAACTGCTGCTTCATCGCGACGAGATCAACAGGCTGCATGACCGCATCGCGCGAGAACGACTGTCATTGGTTCCATTGGCATTCAAGCTTGTTGATGGTCGCGTCAAAGTAGAACTGGCGTTGGGTCGCGGTCGCAAGAAAGCCGACAAGCGTCAGTCCATTGCGGAAAAAGACGTGCAACGAGAAATTCAACGTTCGCTCGGCCGTCAACGCAAAGGTATGGAGTAGCGAAAATCTTCGTCGCTGCTTTACTGCTTCTCCACAACGCTACGACCAGCCGCCATCATTGCTAATGATTTGGCCGTAAATGAATGACGAAGCGTCACTCGCGAGAAACAGTGCGAGTTCTGCAGTTTCAGAAGGTTTGCCGAGCCGACGTGATGGAACTTCCGCCTTCAGTCGCTCCTGAAAACGTTCATTGCGCACAATCGATCGCGGATAGTACGTGTCGTTTTCAACAAAGTTCTGTGCAATTGCGTTCAATCGAACACCATGTTGAGCCAACTCATGCCCGGCCGATCGAACAAAAGCGTTCTGTGCTGCCCTGGCAGCCACATACCCAATGGCATTAGGCACCATTCGCCGAAGAGGTGATGATGACGTGATCGCAACTATTGCACCACTCCTGCGTTCCGTCATTTGGGGCGCAACGGCTCGAACAAGCCTCATCAATGGATGCACCATTGAATCGAATCCTGCAAGCCATTGATCATCGTCAATGTCTGCGATTTTTGCGGTGTACGCGGGAAGGTCCAGATTGGCGATGAGTACATCGATGCGCCCAATTTTTTCAATCAACTCTGCTGGCTCATTGGCCTGCACTAAGTCACTAGAGTCGGCGATTACATCTGCGCCGTTCGCGACGAAGTGTTCCGTAATCGCAGGACCCATATATGACTGACAACTAGTCACAAGAACTCGTTTCCCTGCAATTTTGTGTGATGTGTCCGACATAGTGACCCCCGGAAGCGATTTACCTCACAGTAACTCCGTGTACCACCACACGAATGAGTGGTCCGCGCACGCTGATTTATCTCATTCGCCGTACAATGATTCGCACACAACCAACCAATGGGGCTGACAGGTTTCGACAGCAGTTTCGTTGTTTGCACGTGCAACCCGAATTGCTCAGATTCGTTAAACGGGGCAAAAAACAGAATTGCCAACGAGCAGTTCGCTCTCGCCGCCTAATACTCGGTAGAGAGACATCGTGACCAGCAATGGCGCACGGGGCCAGTCCATCGCAGCCCGGCAACAGAAGCGGAGGATGACGGCGAGAAAGAACGCTGACGATGAGAAAGACCATTGCCATGTTGGAAAGACAGCACGCGGCCTAAGTAATTAGGTAATCGACCCGTCGATCACGTTGCGTCAGCGTGAAAACGGGAATGGTTGTATCACTGGTAAATAGCGCCTGATGGACGGGGGTTCGATTCCCCCCAGCTCCACCAACCTTGCTTTTGCTGGG